>Ga0335070_10004842_pt1 | contig 15776 bp, 12 predicted proteins | sample Lox_Sample_13_FD_206722 | JGI IMG/M metagenome (GOLD analysis project Ga0335070, IMG submission 206722) | Soil microbial communities from Loxahatchee National Wildlife Refuge, Florida, United States - Lox_Sample_1.3 | ecosystem: Environmental > Terrestrial > Soil > Wetlands | place: USA... | reverse complement strand
GCACGATCAGCGTCACGTTCACTCCGGCGGCTTCCGGCACGCGCAATGGAACCATCACCATCACCGATTCCGCCAGCAACAGCCCGCAGGTTGTCTCTCTGAGCGGAAGTGGCCTTGATTTCAGGGTCACCGCCAACACGACCAGCACCACGATAGCGGCCGGTGCAACCGCCACCTACCAGCTAACGGTAGCTTCCGTGGGTGGTTCCTTTACCAATGCAATTGCCATGGCCTGCAGCGGCGCGCCCGCGCATGCCACCTGCTCGGTCAGCCCGTCGTCGGTAACGCCGGGGAACGGCTCGACGACGGTTACGGTTACCGTCACTACTACCGCCACGACGGCGTCACTCTCCATGCCGGCAACTGGAAATTCGCAGCAGCAGCAGCCGATGTTCGCAACGATCTGGATGATGCCTCAGGGCCTCGGCGCCTTCGGCATGGTTCTGTTCGGCGGCGTGGACCGGCGCAAGCACAGACTGCAGAAGCGTTACGTTCTGCTTGCCATCCTGATTGTTGCCACCGTGTTGCTGGCGGGTTGCGCCGGTGGCACTGCGTTTACCTCCCCTTCATCCCCCGGCACGCCGGCAGGCACTTATACCCTCACGGTCACTGGGACCTCTGGGAGCCTGCAGCATGCCACTTCGCTCACTCTGACGGTGCAGTAACCCAGGTTACTGCAGGCCGGGGCAGAGAGGGTAAGGGTCGCTTCTGGGAAGCGGCCCTTTTAATTGGTGCCGCAGGTTAGCTCCACTCATGGATGTAAGTAAAAGCTGTATTACGGAAGTACTCTTTCCCTCGTAACCGCCGCCCTCTAAAGTACAAACGTAACTCAGCTGCCGCTGATGGGAAGGTCTGTTTACGCCGGTCTCGCCTGCACTTACAGCGGCGGGCTGTTCCTCGTGGTCGGTTCGAAATTGAAGGTTCTGTATGCCGCAACCCAATGTCCGTAAGCTACTGGTGGTGGATGACACCCGCGAGAACCTCCAGCTGATCGAGGAAGCGCTGTCCCAAAATGGCCTGGAAATCATCACTTCTACCAATTACAAAGAAGGCCTCAAAATCTTCCGTCGGGTTCGGCCGCAGATCGTGTTACTCGACCTGGTGATGCCGGGAGTTAACGGGATGGAGCTCCTCGAGACGTTTGTGTCAGAGGATCCCGGTATCGACGTCATTATGATGACGGCGCACTACTCGACGGAATCGGCGGTTGAGGCCATCCAAAAAGGTGCGTGCGACTACCTGACCAAGCCGCTCAACATTCACAGTCTCCGCCAGAAAATTGCCGGTTTGCTGTCGGAGGCGGAAACCCGCCGCAAAAGTCTCCAGCTTGAGCATGAACTGGTCGAAACCTACTGTTTCGAAGGTCTGATCGGGCGGAGTCCGCTGATGCTGGATGTGTTCGCCAAAATCCGGCGCGTAGCGCCGCATTTCCGTACTGTTCTGGTCATGGGCGCGACCGGTACGGGCAAAGAACTTGTAGCCCGTGCACTGCATCGCCTGAGTCCGGTTTCTTCGTCCTCTTTTGCCATCTGCAATTGTTCGGCGATCGTAGAAACGCTCCTGGAAAGCGAACTCTTCGGCTACGTGCGCGGGGCCTTCACCGGAGCGAACCAGGATAAGGTCGGCATTTTCGAATATGCGAATGGCGGCACCGTGTTTCTGGATGAAATCGGCGAACTGCCGATGCCTGCCCAGGCAAAGTTATTGCGAGTCTTGCAGAACAGCGAGGTACAACGTGTCGGATCACCCGTTCCCAAGAAAGTTGATGTGCGTGTGATTGCGGCAACCAACCGGAACTTACGAGCATTGGTAAAGGAGGGTAAGTTTCGCGAGGATTTATTCTATCGCCTGTCCATGGTCGAAATTGACCTGCCCAGACTGGCGCAGCGTCTGGAAGACTTACCCTTGCTGCAAAGGCATTTCCTCCAGAAATTCGCAGCCCAATATTCAAAACCACTTACTGGAATTACCCGCCGCGCGCAGACTAAGCTGGCGGGCTACTCGTGGCCGGGGAACGTGCGTGAACTGGAAAACGTCATCGGAAATGCCGCGATCATGGTCGAGGGCCCGGTGATCGATGTCCGCGATCTGCCTGAGCCCCTTCGCACTCCTTTGGCGTCGGATGCCGGCGGTGATCCGGTTCTGATGCCGCTGGAAGAGGTGGAACGGCGGCACGTGTTGCGGGTCCTGGAGTTCGTCGGCGGCAACAAAGCGCGGGCTGCCGAGGTGCTTGGCATCAGTCGCGCGACCGTCTACGAAATGCTGGCCAAGATGAAACGTGAGGGAACAGAGCCGGCTAAAACCGCAGCCGCGACCTCCTTTTCCTAACCCCGCTACGATCCCCAGGTTCGTCCGAGTGCGTATCCAGCGACGAAAATCAATCTCCGTAAGAACGAGACCGTGCTCCATTGACCTTTCGGCGCAGCTGAGTTGGCGTTTCCGATCCGCCGTATTGGTCCTGACGATTATCGTTCCGCGCCTACCGCCTCGACCGGATCGGCCATTTGGCAGGCCTCCTCCGTGTCGAGCACGTGCATCAGCCGGTCCTTCAGCTTGTGAACTCCGAGGATGGTGCCACGGACGGAACTGCGCAGAGTTTCGGGTGGCGGTTCATAGGTAGTTTCGTCGACTTCGACAACATCTCCGATTTCGTCCACCAGTAAACTTACCGCGCCTTCCCCAGTGCGCACAACGACGTTCATCCCCTCGAGCCCTTCGGGCCTGGGTGGCAATTCCAAACGCCGTCGCAGGTCGATCGCCGTCACCAGCTGCCCGCGCAGATTGATCAATCCGCTCACCACCCGCGGCGCTAGTGGAAACCCGCGTCATTTCCAGCGGGACAAACACTTCCTGCACGCCCTGCAGCTCAACTCCAAAAAGCAATCCGTCGAGGTAGAAGGTGCAAAACTGTGTGCTGTGGGCCATTATTGTGTCACCCCCACGGGCTCGCTTTGCGAGTCGAGGTTTGCTCCGGCAGCTAGAACAACCGGGACGTCAAGGAGTTCTGTAACCTGCCCATTGATCACCGCCGAATAAAGCACGCCCGGCCGGCTCGCGGGATAGCGAACCTCGGCCGCGTCCTCGACGATGTCGAGGATGCGTTCGACCACCAGGCCGACGGCTTGGCCTCCGTTGTTGCACACCAGGACCTGCAACGCGCCTTCTCCGGAGCCCGCCGTGAATTTCTTGTGCCGCCGACGGCGGCGGCGCTCGTCCAGGGCATAGGCCAAGTTGACTAGCGGCAGAATCTTGCCCCGGTACTGCGCCACCCACTGCATTCCCGCCTTTTCAACTTTATCGAGAGGTAGTTCTTCTAAGCGCGCCACGGTGTCAAGCGGCACCGCCATGCGGGATTCATCGGGACCGGCAAAAAGCAGAAACCTCTGTTTTTCGACGACTGCTGCTTCAGAGTTTACTGCGCTTTCGCTCAGGGCATGATCTTTGATTTCGGTGATCACGCGAGCGCGCTGGGCCAGGCCCAGAACGTCCAGAATCAAAGCGGCCCTGCCGTCACCCATGATTGTGGCGCCCGCAAAAACGTTCACGCCCTTGAGTTGCTTGCTGAGAGGTTTAACTACAATCTCTTCCGTATCGTGGATTCCGTTTACCACCAAGCCGAACTGACGGTCATCGGCGCACAACACAACGATGTTGACATTTTGAAACTCGAGGGCTTTCCTTTCCACGCTAGTCAGGAGCTCGAAAATCTCCTTGGACATGGGCCCCACCTCGGCAAGCAGCTGTTCCGCCCGCGTCGGATTCCCACTGACTTTCGCGGCCACCACGTCGCGGACGAGCTGGTGAAAATGCTGGTGCGTCTTTTCCAGCGCGCTCATCTCAGTGATATCGCCGTATTCGGTCAAACCTGTGCCGTATAACCACTTCCCCAGGACGCAATCCTTGTGGGAGCCCGCCTGCTCCACGGTCATGGTTAACTTGCCGTCTAGAAGTTCTCGCAGCCTGTCCAGCCAGCGTTGGTGTCTGTCGCGTGCCAGGGAGAAATCCAGCAATTCGGCGCGCTGTGCCCCTGATTGCGAATCGCCCTCCGCCGGTGTTGCCGCTTTCAACTCCCGGACCAAATAGACCAGAGGGAGCAACTGCCCGCGCAACCGGTAGACCGGGGCGCCGTGAATCAGCTCGATGCCTTTGCGTGCCTGTTCCCCTTCCAGCCGTACCAGTTCGAGCAAGTTCACCTGGGGAATGGCGTAACGATCGCTGCCACAGGTCACGACCAGAGCAGGAATGATGGCGAGAGTCAGCGGAATCTTCACCCGAACGGTTGTGCCCTGCCCCGCTGTGGACTGCACATCTACAGTGCCACCGATCTTTTCTACGTTGGTACGGACCACATCCATGCCCACGCCTCGACCGGAGACGTTGGTTACCTTCTCCGCCGTGGAGAACCCGGGCAGAAAGATCAGGTTGAAGACGTCCCGGTCCTGCATTCGCGCCGACTGGTCGGCCGTGATCAACCCACGTTCGATGGCTTTCTTGCGGATGCGTTCGCCGTTCAGCCCGGCGCCGTCATCGGTGATTTCGATGTTGACCTGGCCACCTTCGTGGAAAGCCCGCAGAACCAGCCGCCCGGATGGGTCCTTTCCCGCATTCTTGCGATCCTCCGGCAGCTCGATGCCATGGTCGACCGCGTTACGCACCAGGTGGGTAAGAGGGTCTTTAATGGCTTCGATGATGGTCTTGTCGAGTTCGGTCTCCTTGCCTTCCATCTCGATGCGCACTTCCTTGCCACAGCCCAGGGCGAGGTCGCGAACGGTGCGGGGGAATTTGCTCCAGATGTTCCCGATGGGCTGCATGCGGGTCTTCATAACCTCTTCCTGCAGCTCGGTGGCGATCAGATTCATACGTTGGGATATGGCCTGGAAGCCGGTGTCTCCTACGTTGTTGGAAAATTGCAGCAGCTGATTGCGGGCCAGCACCAACTCGCCGACGAGATTCATCAACTTGTCGAGCAGATTCACGCCCACCCGGATAGTTTCAGGCACAGCTTCCGCGGTGGTCCGATGCTGCGATGGAGTCGTCACCTGGTTGCGCAGAGACTGGGCAGGCGCAGTTTCTGCCACTGTAGCCGCAGTGGGGATCGACGTGAGATCGCTGGCCTGCGGTGATGCTGCTTCCTGGACAGTGCCTGCGGGCGGCGTCGGCTCCGGCGAGAGAGCGGGTACCGGCGCGAGGCCAGATTCCCGTTCCATCCCCGGTTGCTGCAAATGCTTCAGTTGCTCGAGCAGGTCCGCATAGTCTTCTTCTCCGTCCCGCTCCGTCGCCTGGATTTGGGCCAGCATGTGCCGGACTGCATCCACCATGGCCAACAGACCGCTGGTAATCTCGGCGTTCAACAAGAGCTTCCCGTCGCGCAGGCGCGACAGCAGGTTCTCTCCCGCGTGAGCGACTTTCTCGAGCTTGGCAAAACCCAGAAAACCGCAGCTGCCTTTGATGGTGTGAATCGTGCGAAAAATACTGGACAGCAACTCCCGGGACGAAGGATCCGATTCCAGCTTCACCAGTTCCTGATCCAGCCGGTCCAGGTTTTCATTGCTTTCCACCAGAAAATCTTTGACGATGTCGTCCATAGCCCCGTCCCGAGAAAATCTCTGCTTTAGCAGCCTTGCGCAAGACTTCCCTCTGCGCACAGATGGTCATGCTGCTAGTCAGCCGCTGAGTGGGTAATCGGCAGGAGCTGGATTTAACTTGAGACCGGATGGAAAAGAGAATTCGGGGGAGAGGCGCCGGCGCGGTGCTTCCTAATTATTGAGGTACGACCTCGATGGCAGATACCGTGGCGTAGTGTTTGATGGGAACAAAGTCCAGGAAAAGTTTGCCCTGCGCGTTGGGCTGCAATCCTGTGATCTTACGCACCAACGGACGATTTTCGCCAGCTTCTTCCACGATATTAAGGTTCGACAGAATGGCCTTGCCATTGCAGAAAACGGTGAACAGCCGCCCTTCGGACTCAGGTTGCGGTTCCGAACCGGCGCCCAAAAGCTTGTCGCGGTTCGCCGTATCGAAACGGCGCTCAATGAAGTGCAGGACCACCGTGTATCGCCCCGGGATGACTGGAATGCTGTAGGAGAAGTGCCCCCAGCGCTCGGTCTCGTAGAGCTCGGGATCGTCCGTTCCCGTGGCCGGCTCCTCGCTCGCCGCCAGTTGCCCGCCTTTGAAATACACGTCGGAGCTCCACCAGTGGCTGTCGTTGGAATAATAAGGAACTTCCCTTGCCACGATGCGCACTGGCCGGATCCTGCCGTGCATTCCCGGCAGAATCTCGATCGCCGACAGCATTCCCCTTCCGCCTTTCATCGAGGAAACACCGATATGCAACTTGCCATCGCTTGCCGGACTGATATCGCTGAACACTTTCACGTCGGCGGTCCGGCCGCCTTCGGAATCCGCGATTACGTCGAAGTCAGTCAGCAGCGGTTCACCGTTAACCGTGATTTTCATGACGCGGCTTCCCTCCCCGCCACCGCCCGCGTCCTCCGGACCATAGAAGGTCTCGGCAAAATGCAGGTGCAGGTCGTAGGTTCCGGGCTTGAGCGGGATGTCATAGGTGAAGTCACCCTGGCGGCTGCTGCGATAGATGGTGGGATCCTGCGTGCGCCAGATGTGCTGAATGGGGCTCCGCACCGTCGTACCGCCGGCGAAATAGGTATCGGGATTCCATAGTTTTCCGGAACGATCCACGTAGCTTCGCGTGGCGCCGGCCAAGATTCGGATTTCGTCTCCCACGGGCAGGCCGACGGCAGGCTCCGGGACCGCTTGCGGCCGGTAGGTTGGGACGGAAACTAGAGTTCCCGTTTGCATCTTTCGCACCAGCAAAATTCCGCCGATCGCCAAAACCAACAGAGCGCCTACTACCAGCCAGATCTTTCTCGTGGAGAAACGCCGCGCCGTTGGCGATGTACTTGGGGGAGGGGCCGCGGGCGCGGACGGAGCTGGCGGTTCAGGTCTTTGCTCAAACGCAGGGACGTACTGTCCGATCGGAATCGTGATGTGGATACGATGGGCCGCGCCTTCCCCGCTGTAATACTCTGCCAACCGCTTGCGCAACCGGTTGGCCTGAACCCGAACGATGGAATCGGTGTCTTGATCGAACGATGGATTGCGGCCGAAGACGTCTACCGCAATCGAATACTCCTTTATTTGGCCGCTCTCTCCCGCGAACGCCTTTTCACAAAGATAGGACAGAAGATGGGCCAACGTCGGCGCGCGAGAAAACAGCTGCGATTCCAGCACCGTTTGCAGTTCGGAACGCTCGGATTCCAGACTCACGGGCTCCATTGTTTTCAACGGCATGACCCGGCCTCGACAGCTGCCTGACTGGTCCGTTTATACATCCGGCGGCAAAGCCTGTGCAGTGACTTCCCGTGTTTAACGGTCTACATGCAACGGCTAAGCCTTATGTAACGGCGATGTAACCCCGCAAGGCCGGAAAATCTCCTCCCATCGTCTCGCGCCGCTGTCATCCCGGGCAAGTTATTGCCAGCAAGCACCCTTTGCTTCTTTAGTGTACCGGTAACCAGGGCTGTAGCGACTGGTTAGCTGGTATAGCGTTGTTTGCATTCGAGTTCTGCCGCATAAATGAGCCCAGATGCGGAGAGCAGATCACCGGCATCAGGCATGCAATCCCAGCCAGGACCGGAACAGATGCAGCTCCGGAAAAGCGAGGCAACATATGAAGCACCTAGTAAAAATCATGATCATTGCGGTGACGATGGGACTGGCGCAGTTCGGTCTCGGAATGGCTGATGATGCAGACCAGGCCAAGTCAATAAAGACGATGACGGCGGCCGAGCTGGAGTCTACCGGCGATACGTTCAGGGCGCAGAAAGACTACGCGCAGGCCATCCAATATTTCCGCGCTGCGTTGCGCAAGGATTCAACGCGCGCCAGCCTGTACAACAAACTGGGTATCGCTGAACTGCAGAGCGGTGATCTCCGCGACGCACGTTCCGCCTTCGAGCAAGCAATCAAGCGTGACCGCAAGTACGCCGACCCGGTTAACAATCTTGGCGCTCTGGCCTTCATGCAGAAGAACTATGGTTCTGCGGCTCGTAACTTCAAGAAGGCCCTGGCGCTCGAGGAAACCCGGGCCAGCTTCCACGTCAACCTGGGAGCGACCTGGTTTGCCCAGAGCAAGTTGGATCGGGCGATCGCCGAGTACACTCGCGCCCTCGAACTCGATCCTGACGTGCTAGCGGATCAGTCCAGGAGCGGCGTATCGGCCAAGATTTCCACTACGGAAGAGCGCGCCAAGTACGACTACATGGTCGCGAAGATCTACGCCAAGCGGGGTGATCTTGATCGCTGCCTGGAAGCGTTGAGAAAAGCCAAGGAAGAAGGCTATCCCAACATCGGCAACGTTTACAAAGAGCAGGAATTTGCCAGCCTGTGGCAGGACCAGCGGTTGTTCCAAGTGGTCCCGGTGCAGAAGTAGTCAGCACTATGGGTCGGAGGTGACCCGTTGTACTACGCAGGGCTTCCCCACACTCTCCCGGGGAAGCCCTCATTTTACCTAGCTTCCGCGTCACAAAGCTGCTTCGAATGTGTCGATGAATTTTTCATCACTGCCTCAATGCCGAACCCTGAAGTGCATGACCGTTCGTTCCTCAAGGTTATCTTGTGCGCGGGAGGGCCCACTGCCTACTATCCGAACGGAGCTGCATCTCCATGAAGATTCTGGTGGTTGAAGACTCGGCAGTCGACAGATTCAAAGTCGAAGGTTACCTGAAGTCCTGGGGCCTGGACTACACCGCCGTGGGAAGCGGTACAACTGCCCTCCGCCTGCTGGAAGATGCCAATCCTCCCAACATGGCGCTGCTTGACTGGGTTCTTCCCGGTGTCGATGGCATCGAGCTTTGCCGCCGCATCCGGTCGCTGGGAACGAATGGAGCCTACATCTACACCGTGATGCTCACGGCGAAGAACCGGAAGCAAGATCTGCTGACGGCCATGGAAGCGGGTGCCGACGATTACTTGTCCAAGCCGGTGAATGCCTCAGAATTAAGGGCGCGCATTCAGGTGGGCATGAGGATTCTGGACCTGCAACAGTCTCTGCGCTTCGCTGCGACTCACGATTTCCTGACCAATCTTCTGAACCGTCCTGAAATCCTTGACGCTTTGGAGAGAGAGTTTTCCCGCAGCGGGCGCGAAGGCAAGCCGGTAGCGGTAATCCTGGCCGACCTCGATCACTTCAAGCAGGTCAACGATTCCATGGGCCACCCTGCCGGAGACATCGTGCTGAAAGAAGTGGCGCACCGCTTGAAGTCCGATCTGCGTCCCTACGACCTCGCCGGCCGCTATGGCGGAGAGGAGTTCTTGCTCATTCTCCCGGGATGTGACTTATCCGCGGGCATGCGTCGCGCCAACGAGATACGCGACCGTGTGGCTCGCGATGGAATCTCCACTCCGTTTGGCACTAGCTTCGTTACGGTCAGCATGGGGGTCACGGTGACGTCGTTCAACCCCAACGAGACTATCGTCGATGTTCTACGCCAGGCAGATACCGCTCTTTACACCGCCAAGAAGAATGGCCGGAATCGCGTCGAGCCATTCTTGGCATGCCATGGGCGCGGAGCAGGCTCATAGGGCTCTTTTGCTTCGTTTTGACCTGATTCACAGGCTTCCGACAAAAAATTGACCGCTTCCTGACACATCCTTGACAAATCGCCGGCCGACTGGCGGTAGCGTCCCCAGACGTGCCTAGCACCAGCCGCGTAGCCGCGCCCTCGGTGCGGGGTTAATCCCAGGTGAGACCGCCTCCCAGCGGTCGACTTTCAAACGAGGTAACGGTATGTCAAAGACGTATGCACCCCTCCGAGCTGAGTGGGTGGCAGTTCTGACCCTGCTGATCTTACTCGCAAGTTCCGCCGCCTTCGGGCAGCATTTCAACCGCACCGACCTCACAGTAAACCAGTCGAGTGTGTCGTCCACCGCACCCAATGTTGACCCCAACCTGGTCAACGCCTGGGGATTGTCCCGTTCCTCAACCACCCCCTGGTGGGTCTCGGACAATGGTACAGGCTTAAGCACGATCTATAACGCCGCCGGAGCGGCTCAGACCCTGGTAGTCAAGATTCCGGTACCCGGCGACAGTGGAACCGCAGCCCCCACGGGAACGGTATTCAACTACACCACCGGTTTTCCGGCGGCGCCTGGCGTGGCGTCCGTCTTCCTGTTCGTCACCGAAGATGGAACCATCGATGGATGGAGTCCGGCTACTGGCGACCGGACCAATGCCAAACTCATCGTGAACCGGGCCGGGAAAGCCGTCTACAAAGGCTGCGCGATCGCTCAGACCAAGTTTGGCGCTTTCTTTTACGCCACCAACTTCATGAAGCGCGAAGTGGAGGTCTACGATTCGAACTTCCATCGCGTGTTCCTGGGTCCTTTTGCCTTCCGCGACCGGCGGATTCCGCACGACTATTCGCCGTTCAACATCCAGAACGTGGGCGGAAACCTGGTGGTCACCTTCGCCAAGACGCAACAAGGAAGCGATGACGAGGCGCACGGCGCCGGGCTCGGCTTTGTCTCGATCTTCGATCCCTGGGGCCGCCTGATTCAGCGCTTGCAGCACGGACCATTCCTCAACGCACCCTGGGGCGTGGCTCTGGCTCCTTACGACTTCGGGACGTTCAGCCATCGCCTGCTGATCGGAAACTTCGGCGACGGCACCATTCACGCCTTCGATCTCGTGACCGGAGAATTCGAGGGGACGCTGCTGGATGCCAGTGGCAATCCGCTCGCGGTGGATGGCTTGTGGGCGTTGAGCTTTGGCAGCGGCGGAGCGTCGGGATCGGCGATCGAACTCTACTTCACCGCTGGACCGAATGATGAAGGGGATGGACTGCTGGGCAAGATCGTGCCTGTGGCGACCGAGCAGCGCGGCAATACCGAGTAGTTTTCCTACCTGATGATGAACTCTGGCCAGGGGTCCCGCGCAGCGGGACCCCGCGGTCGGGGTGCCCCGCCGAAAGACTTCAGTCAAGAAATTCCTGGTGAGCGCGGCAAGATTCGAACTTGAGCCGCGTTGCGGGCGTGACTCGGAGCGCAGCGAAGAGGAGAGTCCGCAGGCGAAATCCCGAGCGCAGTCGAGGGACCTGCGAGAATCCTGGTGAGCGCGGCAGGATTCGAACCTGCGACCCATGCCTTAAAAGGGCATTGCTCTACCACCTGAGCTACGCGCCCACTCATCCTCAAATTTAGCACAGAGCGGCAGTCGCCGGATTGAGGCGCTGGACAATGGATAGGCAGAACTACCCCGCCGAGCTAAAAACACGGCAGCCCTTGCAGGCTGCCGTGCCTCCCTTGGCGTTGCGGTTAGAAACTCAGAAGCGGAGATGCGGGCCGAAGGTAACCCTCAGGTTGTTTTGCGCACCGCCGTCGAAATAGATCTGGTCGCCGACGTCCAGACGCAGACCGAATGGGCCCCAAAAGCTTTCGACACCAGCGCCGGGATACAGAGCGAAACGCGTGTCGCCGGAGGTTACGCCACCCAATGCGCCTTTGAATCCGGCAGCGGCGTTCTGGTTCGAGCTGCTGAAGTTGATGAAGCCCACCTTCCCCGTCACAAAAACGCGGAGTGGCCCCGAGGTTCCCGCCTGAAATTTCGGTCCGAATAGTCCGGTCAGAGGACGGAGCCGGGTGTTCACCAACTGCGTGGTGATGCCGTTGGAGAAGGTACTGGTGAAATTGCGCTTGAAGTCGTAATTCAACTCGCCTTCCAGCTGCACGTGGGGATTCATGCTTATAGCGGCCCGGCCTCCGAGGCCGACAAAGTTAATGTTGGGAGTCGTGCGCGACAGGTCGAGGTAGTCCGCGAAAATCCCTACCTCTCCGTGGTCGTAAGTTTGTGCGCTCAGCCATGCGGGGGCTAGAAGGAGACATAAACCAATCAGCAGGGCAATCCTTTTCATTTATTCCTCTCTCAAACCGGCTGGCGTCTTGCGCGCACACTTCTCCCGATGCGCGGCCAGCGGGGATTGCGAAGCAGCAGAGCGGAACGGACATCAGCTTCGATGCCCCTTTCCCCGGAGTGGGTTGGATGGCAGAAAGCTGCCCGATTGAGGCTTGAGCTGGAACGAGATAGAACACGTTAGGAGCGGGCCCCGAAGGACCCGCTCCTTGGGCGGTGGGGAGTGGATTACTTCGAATCGGTGTTTTGTGAAACGCGGCTCTCGGCGCGTGGAGTCATGGAGACAACGGTGTAGTCGCGTTCTTTGTCGTCCAGATCCTCGACGCGCAGGACCATTTTGTCCTTATCCATGCGGAACTGGGCATTCTCGCCCACCGGCAGCAGCACCGGGTGTTTTTCATCCCGCGGACGAATGCGATAAATCACTTGTTCGGTCTGCAGAAGGTATTCCTGGCAGAGCAGGGCGTGGGTCTTCTTGTGGGCCGAGTCAGTGCTCAGCATTTCACCGGCGAAACTCTTGCCGCTGTTTTCATCGACGCCGCACTCCGTGGAATCCATCTGTAACAGCTTGCCGCTCTGGTAGTGCTTCGGCTCTCTGGCCTGTGCCAGTCCTGCCAGAAGAACCACGGCCACAAGAACTTTCGCTCGCATAGGTATCTCCCCGCGAAGCCGGATTGAAGGCAATTTGGTAGGAACCCGGAACTTCGCCATCCTCACGGCAGTTATTGTGTACGGGGCCGGGTAGCGCTGAAAGTGACGCTGGGGCGTGGCCCCGGTAATCGGGTTTTCCCTGTATTTCGCGGGTAGGCACCGGACCCTTCTTGCCGGGGGTTCCCGCCGTCGGGGCGCAGGGGTTCCCAGGGTAACCCGCCATCTGCTATCGTCTTGGCTTTGTCCATCGACCCGGAAGGGGTGCTCCCGAATGCCAGAGGATAGCCGTCCTGAGCCGTCGCTCCTATATCGCTGGATCGTCCTTCTCTCCGCAAGCCTGGCGATGTTCGGGAACTACTATGTCTACGACTGCATCGCACCCATTGCAGTCTTGTTGTCGAAGCAGCTGGGATTTTCCGATTCCAACATCGGATTGCTGCAAGCGATCTACAGCTTCCCTAACATCGTTATGGTGCTGGTCGGCGGATATATCGTGGACCGCATCGGTACGCGCAAGTCTATCTTCATCTTTGGAGCGCTCTGCCTGATCGGAGCGGCGGTGACGGTAGCATCTCCGATGTTAGCTGTAATGGCAACAGGGAGGTTGATTTTCGGCCTTGGCGCTGAGTCGCTGATTGTTGCCGTCACAACCGCGATCGCCAAATGGTTTCGCGGCAAGGAATTGAGTTTTGCTTTTGGGATCAACTTGACGGTCTCGCGATTGGGCTCGTTAATGGCACAAAACTCGCCCACGTGGGCGCGTTCGGCGTATAGCAACTGGCGCACTCCGCTTTTGATCTCGGTAGCTTTTTGCACGTTTTGTGTCACGGGAGCGCTGATTTATTGGGTCATGGAAGCCTACGCGGAGAAGCGATACAACCTGGGAAAGGGATCGACCGACAAGGTGGTGTTTAGCGACGTCAAGGATTTTGGGTTGTCGTATTGGTACATCGTGGCACTGTGTATTGTGTTCTATTCCGCCATTTTTCCCTTCGAGACCTTCGCCTACAAGCTATTTATGGACGTACACCACACCACGCGTGAAGTCGGCGGCACGCTGGTCGGAATGTTGACACTATTCGCTATGTTTGGGACGCCGCTGTTCGGGTTGTTCGTAGATAAGGTGGGAAAACGAGCCCTGCTGATGATGTTCGGGTCAGTGCTCCTGATTCCAGTTTACTTGATGATGGCATATCTGCCCTCGGTGCACCAGGTCACTCTGCGAATCCCGTTCTATGGAACTTGGGATTTGCCCCTACTGCTTTTGGTAACCATGGCCATGATGGGGGTGGCGTTCTCCCTGATCCCTGCTGTGATGTGGCCTTCGGTCGCCTATATTGTGGACCAGTCTAAGTTGGGAACAGCCTACGGGCTTATGACGATGATCCAGAACATAGGCCTGTTCGGATTCAACCTGCTGGTGGGATGGGCCAACGACTACAGTCACGCCAGCTTAGAGAATCCTGCTGGATACCGGCTTGGAATGTGGATTTTTTCGGTTCTCGGCTTCCTGGGAGTACTTTTCTCCTTACTTCTGCGGCAAAGAGAAACTGGACCCCATGGTCACGGGTTAGAGACTATAACGACAAGAACGGCACCGGCGTGAGCCTGACCTCGATCCCTGCCGGGATCGAGGTTGACGCGGCTGGCTCCGGCCTTTACGCTTTTCAGAAGTGACCGAGGTAACCCGCAAGCGGACCAGCGGTGGAAATCCTGCCAGTGCAAACCGTTCCGGCCTTGTCCGGCCGTCCGGCAGGCAGGAACATGAGCGCAAGCAGTACAACGAAAAAGACTTAGGCCGCATCTCAACTGTGTGCGGCCGGAAAAGCTGATTTGACGACCGCGAGAAGAGCGCAGAGCAACGGGCTCACCGAATCAGAAGCTATTGAGCGAGCGAAGCAGGGCGACGCGGAAGCCTTCGAGTTTCTGTACAGCCTGCATAAGCGCCGAGTGTATTCGCTATGCTTGCGCATGACAGGCAATACGGCGGAAGCCGAGGACTTAACCCAGGAAGCCTTCCTGCAGTTGTTCCGCAAGGTCAGCACTTTTCGCGGCGAATCGGCGTTTTCCACCTGGTTGCACCGCATGTCGGTCAACGTGGTGCTCATGCACTTGCGCAAGAAAGGGCTGCCGGTCGTCGCTCTGGAAGAAACCCTGGAAGGAGACGAGGAGACTCCGAAGAAGGAACCGGGAGCCCTGGATCCGGTGCTGACCGGATCCATAGACCGGCTGCGGTTGCAACAGGCGGTGGAGAATCTGCCGCCGGGCTATCGCACGGTGTTTGTGTTGCACGACGTGGAAGGGTACGAACATAACGAGATTGCCGAAATCGTGGGATGTTCCATCGGCAATAGCAAGTCTCAGTTGCACAAGGCACGACTGAAGTTACGCGAGCTCCTCCAGAAGAACAGAGCCGGAAAGGCCGGGAGAGCATGAGGAGCCGGGGGAAGCGGTAAACGGGGAGAGGAAGTATGAACTGCGCCGAGTTTCAGGATGTTCTGCCGGAGATCATCGACGGCGGGCGGACAGCAGAACAGGAAGCACACCTGCGATCGTGCAGACAATGTGCCAGTCTGGCAGCTGATTTGAGAGCCATCGCGGAAGGCGCTTGCGGCCTGCAGGCGTCCGATGAACCCAGCCCACGCGTCTGGAATTCCATTGAAATCGCTCTGCGGGAGGAGGGGCTCATTCACCCTCCTCACCCTGAGCTCTCATTAGTTCCGAGGGTTCATGGGCATTGGGGCCTGGCTTGGCTTGCGCCGGTGGCAGCGGCCGTAGTGATTACGTTTGGAGTCATTGGATACGAGCGTGGCGCGCTTCTGCATAAGGAGACAACAGAAAGTGCCGCGGTCCAATCCAGAACCTTAGTGAGCAGTCCTCGGCCCAGCATGCCGTCCAGGTATAGCCCGGAAGATGACGAGATGATGCTGGCCATGGTGGCGACACGAACGCCATCCATGCGCGCCGCGTACGAAGCGAATTTGCAGAATGTAAATGCATACATCCGGGATGCCGAAGCGTCGGTACAGACCAATCCGAACGACGATGAAGCCAGACAGTACCTGATGGATGCGTATGAACAGAAGGCAATGGTTTACGAGATGGCGTTGGAACGTTCTCTGCCATAACGGATGCACAGCGCCGCAGGGTAGGGGCCTGCGGCGTAGGAAAGGGCTATATGAGGAGCAAGCGCGCCACG
>Ga0335070_10004841_pt1 | contig 15781 bp, 14 predicted proteins | sample Lox_Sample_13_FD_206722 | JGI IMG/M metagenome (GOLD analysis project Ga0335070, IMG submission 206722) | Soil microbial communities from Loxahatchee National Wildlife Refuge, Florida, United States - Lox_Sample_1.3 | ecosystem: Environmental > Terrestrial > Soil > Wetlands | place: USA... | reverse complement strand
AAGCGGTAGGTTCGCTCGCCCCACAACGAAATCCCGCGTATCCACAATATTTTCCACAGGGAAGCCGACTTTGGAATGCTCCCTGGACTCGGCCGAAGCATGGATGGCGCGGTTTTACTTCTGCAGGCTGACTTCTGTAATAAGTTTATTGGATCATCTCTCCCGGCTCGCTGTTCCCCTCCGCCAGGTTCGCAAAACGCGTCGAATTGTGCAGGAACGCCAGGTGGAATTTCCCGATCGGTCCATTACGCTGCTTCGCCATGATAATCTCCGCCCTCCCGCGCAACTCAAGGTCATCGGGCCGGTAGATCTCTTCTCGGAAAATAAACATAACAACGTCCGCATCCTGCTCGATCGACCCCGACTCGCGCAGGTCGCTAAGTTGGGGACGATGGTCCCCCCCGCGACTCTCCGGAGCGCGGCTCAACTGCGACAGCGCAATCACCGGCACCTGCATCTCCTTGGCAATCGCTTTCAACCCGCGCGAGATCGCCGAAACCTCCTGTGTCCGATTCTCAAACCGCTTGCTCCCGCCCGACATGAGTTGCAGATAGTCGACAACAATCAGGTCGAGCGCCCCGCGCGACTGCTTCAGCCGCCGCGCCTTCGCTCGCATCTCGCTCAAAGAGATTCCCGGCGTGTCATCGATGAAGATCGGCGCATTGGCCAACTCTTCCATCGCGCGCCCGACTTTCTTCATGTCATCGGCCCACAACGACCCGGTGCGCATCTTGTGCGCATCGACAATCGCTCGCGAGCAAAGCAAGCGCTGCAGCAACGCCTCGCTCGACATTTCCAGCGAGAAAATGCCGACCGTCTTGCCGTCATCGATCGCCGCATTCTCTGCGATGTTCATCACAAGCGATGTTTTGCCCATCGAAGGCCGCGCCGCCAGAATCACCAGATCGGACTTCTGGAATCCGCTCGTCATCTCATCCAGTTCCGTGAAATGCGTCTCCAGTCCGGTGATTCGCTGTCCGCGTTGCAGCAACGCGTCAATCGATCCGAACGAGTTGCGGACAATCTCTGTAATGCCCTGGAATCCTTTTCCGATACGCTTTTCCGAGAGCGCAAAAATCGCCGCCTCGGCGTCGTTCAAAATGTCGTCCGCCGGATCGGCCTGCTCGCTCGCCTTCGCAATGGCGGAACTCGCCACGCTGATTAGCCCCCGCAGGATCGCCTTGTCGCGCACGATCCGCACATAGTGCTCGATCGACGGCCGGTCGGGCACTCCATCCAGCAAGCTGGAGACGTAGCCGACATCGCCAATCGCCTGAAGGTCCTTCTTCCTGTCCAATTCCTCGACCAGCGTAATGATGTCGATCGGACGCGACGACTCCGCCAACTCCATCATCCCCGAGTAAATCCGCCGGTGCGCGTCCAGCGAAAAATCGTCCGCCTTCAAATGCTCCGCGGCATCGTTGTAGGCGTGGTTGTCGAGCAGAATGGCGCCGAGTATGGATCGCTCGGCTTCAACATTCTGCGGCATGCGTCCGACATTTGTATCGATGGTAGCCACAATATTTAGGTGTGTGCGAGGCATCGTAATTCGCTCCCAGCCTGTGCGTCGAGGCGGAAAACTCGGTGTGAATTGTCACCTTTTACAACTGACAGAAAAATCAAATCTGTCATCTTGAGCGCAGTGGAGCGGGCGAAGCTCGCCCCACGGAGTCGAAACATCCCTGCACCCTCACCCAACTCCCGCCGCCGCAAGGCATTCTCCCCAAGCTGCTTCCCGCTTGTTACCGGCAATTTGCGCGAAACGTCGCAACAGCAAAAATGTTCCGACCGCACGGCCTCTTAGCCGTCGCCAGCCACAGACCTGAGACCTGAGACCTGAGACCTGAGACCTGAGACCTGAAAAGTATCCCACAAAAGGCGAATAAAAAGGGAATAGAATTGTAATGCTTCCCGAAACACTCTGCGACCTCTGTGCCCTTTCCCGGCGCACTCTGCGGTTACAAGCTCTTTGCCGCGTGCTTAACAAAATCTCCGTCTAAAGCTCCGGCCACCGGACTTGGCCCAACCCTAATGCTTTTCCTCCGCAGGACGATAAGAACTAAAGACCCCCAACGGGTCCTGATCTCGTAACGTTTCAGTGTCAATCGGCCATAAACTTCCAACCAACATCCGTCGCAAGCAACCACACTCCATACAGCTTCTTGAACTACCGCTTGGACGGTTTCCTGTATCGACCGGCGGCATAGCCCCAAGGAGAATAGTCACAATGTTTCCGCATTCCAATCGGCTCGATCACCCGGAAGAGCTTGTCGCACTGCCGGAAAATTCTTCCGAATCAATTCCTCCCGCAAAGGCAGCGGTCACTACGGGTGATGCTCCGAATCAAGGAGGAGACTTGATCGACAACGTTCGCGGTAATCCTGAATTTACAAAGTGGTGGATGCGCTGGGTCTCTCGCGTCCAGCGCATGGGCGCGAGAAGGAACTTCCCTGCTCGCGGTCGTTCAAGGATTGAACGTCCGGAAGAGAGCAGAAGCACTAGCCGACGGACCGCTCGCAGTTCCTCGATGGACTGCGAGTTCAAACGATACTTGTGAATTTACTGGCTTGCTCATATGACGAATGTCAGCCTAATGTTCTCCGCTTTCGCCTATGTGGCGTCACCCTCTGGCCTGGATGGTGCTGGCCTGGCTGGTGCCCGCTTGATTTTTCGCAAGCCCAGCGCCCCCCTGACCCCGCCCGAACCCTTTCCCGCTCCCGAACCACTTCCCCACCCCCCACCGCCTCCTGATGGTCCGGAGAATCCCGACGTACCTTTGCTCGGACCCGACCCGATCGAGCCAAGCCAAATCTGATCCAACCATTCGCGTCGGGGCTCTATTCGTCCGAATTCCCCGCTTGCCGGAGCCGCGATCCAGAGTTTGCGTCCCGAAGTTCATCTCCTTCCGCGAAAGTGCCCGTCCCAGCGTTGAATCCACTCGCTTTTCTTGCGTGCCTGCACTTCTGCCCCTCGCTAAACACCTTTCGTCCCATCTCCTTCTTAAAGTTCCGCGCTTCGTCTCCGATGAAATTCGTGAGCCATGACTCCAGGGAATCTCCTCCCTGGAATCCATTTCGATCGGAGTCTGACTGTGAGCCAACTCAATGATATGAAGCTTCTAATCGAAGCCAAGATTAAGGCCGATGGGCTGGATGCGAAAGATGTCAAGGGCAAAATCAGCTTGAAGTCCGGAAAACTCTTCGCCTTCATCAATGAAACAACCCCAGACGATCCCGAATCGGTCGCTAAGTTCAAGCGCGCCGCCAAAGAAGTTCTGAACATGTCTCTGTAAGGAGGGCGTATGCATTGGAATTCCATTCGCGCTAAGGTCGTGATAGCACTGGCCATCTGCCTCATCATCGGTGTCGCCGGCCTCGTCTTGCTCATGCGCTACAGCTTCGAAAACAACTCGCGGGCCCTTGCCACTGACTCCGTTACCGGTGCGCAGAAGCTCTTCTCCATTCTCGAAGCGCGCGAGATTAGCAAGATGGACGCGCTCGGCGGCGTTATGATCGCCCATCCCCAGGTCCGCGAGGCGCTCGTGGCCAAGGATCACGACCGCTTGCTCCAGATTACGGCTCCGGTTTTCTCCCGGCTCAAAGGCCAAGGCATCACCAATCTCGTCTTCCATACCCCCGAGCCGGACATGCGCGTCCTTCTTCGTGTTCACATTCCCTCCCGCTTTGGAGACAGTCTGAACCGCTTCATGCTAAAGGAGGCCATTCGCACCCATGCCGTAGTCTCCGGGTGCGAATTGGCTCGCGCCGGATTTGCCGTCCGGGTGATTCAGCCATTTCCCGAAGCCAAGGGTGGGGTCGGCGGTTACGTCGAGTTCGGCGAAGAACTCGGCCAGTTTATTCACACCATGAAGGATCAGACCGGCAACGATTACGGCCTGCTTCTCAGCAAGAAGTATCTGGATCGCCAGCTCTGGAGCGAGTCGAGTACGGCCTGGAATCGCCGCGACAACTGGGACGACAATGCCACCTTCGTCGTCGCTGACCAGACCACTCCCGCCGACGGCCTCATGCAGTTCAATGGAGACCTGGCCTCCGTGCCCGAACAAGGTGAGGTCCTCGAACGCTTTCAACACGGCCAGCAAGTTCTGGTTAGGGGACTCTTCCCGATTCGAGACGCATCCGGCAATATCGTCGGCGCCATGTTCGTCGTTCACGACATCTCCGGCTTTTATCTCTCGATGCGGCACACCCAGAATGTCCTCATTGCCTTGGCGGTAGCCGGCCTGATCCTGATCACGATTTTCGTGCTTACCCTTCTTAGCCGGCTGGTATTTCGCCGCCTGGACCACATCATCCACGTGGCCACGAGGGTCGTGGGGGGCGACTATGCCACAGAAATCCAGGTCAGTTCCGAGGATGAGGTAGGGCAGTTCGAGCGTCTCTTCGAGCAGTTCCGCCGCGTCTTTGTCGACGTCCTGTCACATGTTCCCGAGCTTCAGGAGAAATGACAAAAGCGTCGCAAGAATAGTGTTTTCAGGGAAATACGGGGATTGTACGTACAATAGCCTATGCACAATGTTCCACGTGGCACATTGTGCTCCATAACGAAACAAATGCGGCCCGGGCCAGCCACCCGGGCCGCATTGTTGTCGCGGAACGTTTCCCGCCGCCGTCTTCCGCCAGGGACGAAAGACCTTCGGCACCCGCTCCATGGGAGCGTCGTGCCGATGCCAGCCGAGGCTCTCACCTCGGCTTTGAAATCCAGCGCTTCCATCCTGCCTTGGAGGAGGATTCGGAGGAGGCCGCAAGCCTGGGCTCCGGCCCACTGGACATGAACCGGTTCCCCCGGCAACTCACCCTCGAGAGAGTTGCCAGCAACGCTGAACTCTGGCCGGCAGCGCCTGGAAACATGCACGCGCTTTGGCTCGCAACACTGTGCCGGAGATGCGGAGCACGTGCAACGGCAAACTGCTTCTCTCTTGTGCAAAAGATGTGGAGAGGGGAAAGTTCTTGTGGAAAGGGTGGGAAAACTCGTCCGTAGTTCTTCGCGCCTCGGCTTTCTGGTGGTGACGTACAATAGCGCCGATGATTGCGCATCTTCGCGGGAAGCTGTTGGTGAAGCATCCGAACTCGGCGATTGTGGAGACTTGTGGCGTTGGCTATGACGTGACGATCAGCGTGCCAACCTTTTCTGAGATGCCGGCGGCCGGGAGCGAGGTTGCGCTGCACATCCATACTCATGTGCGCGAGGACGCACTTAGCTTGTACGGGTTCTTGCGGCTCGCTGAAAAAAATCTTTTCGAAAAACTTCTCACTGTAAGTGGAATTGGTCCAAAGCTCGCGATTACGATTCTTAGTGGAATGCCTGCGGATGAGATGGTGAATGCGATTCGTGGCGGCGATGTGGCGCGGCTTACGAGGATTCCGGGGATCGGGAAGAAGACCGCTGAGCGCATGGTGCTGGAGCTGCACGACAAGTTGCCTCCGAGTGCGGGAGCGGCTGAGGTGAGCGCACCTGCGGCTTCGCCCGTGGAAGAAGATGTGATTTCTGCATTGGTGAATCTTGGATATCAGAGGGCAGCGGCGGAGAAGGCTCTGAATGCCGTGCGGGGCGCGACTTCTGAAGGGTTCGATGGTTTGTTCCGGGAGACGTTGCGGGCGCTGGCAAAGTAAGTGGGGAGTCGCGAGCTATGCCCAAGACTGATACTGCATCGCGAAAACGCCAAGGCGACGGCAGTGACTGTGGAGATGGAGCAGGATCCTTCGACTCCGCGCAGGATGACATCGCAAGAGCATTGTGGCATTAACTAAGAACTTATTCCCGAGTATGTAGCGGAGGAGTTGTGCGGCGGCGTTTAGCTATTTCTGTTGTTGCGCTTTGCATTGTTGCTGCCTTTCTGGCGGAGATTCCTGGGCTTGTCGATGAGTACGAGAATAGAGTTCTGGCCAAGCCTCCATACTCGGCTTCTGACAAAGCTTTTGCTCTGCACTCTCAACTTACAATTGTCGATCTGCATGCGGATTCGCTTCTTTGGGGACGCGATCTTTTGGAGCGCGATACCGACGGACATGTGGACATTCCTCGCTTAAGCGATGGGAATGTTTCTTTGCAGATTTTCTCTCTGCCTACCAAGAGTCCTTGGGGACTCAACATCGAGCGCAATGACGACAAAAGCGACACGATTTTCTGGCTGGCGCTGGTGGACCGGTGGCCACCGGCGACTTGGAACAGTCTGACACAACGGGCGCTTTACCAGGCTCGGCGGTTGCATCAGTTTGCCCAGGGATCACGCGGGGGATTTGTAGTGATCGAGTCGTCTGCCGATCTCTCGAGTTACATGGAGCGGCGGGCTCACAACCCGCACCTGACGGCCGGTTTGCTCTCGATCGAGGGAGCGCATGCACTCGATGGCAAGCTGGAAAATCTCGATGCGCTCTATGGGGCAGGTTATCGCATGATGTCACCGAGCCATTTTTTCGATACCGATATTGGGGGATCGGCGGCGGGAGTTGGAAAGATTGGGCTGACTGATAAGGGCCGCGATTGGGTTCGGCAGATGGAGCAGCGACACATGATCATCGATCTGGCGCACGCTTCGCCACGCACCATCGACGATGTGCTCGCGGTGGCGACACGACCGGTCGTAGTTTCGCACACGGGAGTGAAAGGGACTTGCAATAACAACCGGAATCTCAGCGACGATCAGATTCGCGCGATTGCCGCCAAGGGCGGATTGATCGGGATTGGATATTGGGACACGGCGACATGCGGAACCGACGCGCAGGCGATTGTGCGTACGATACGGTATGTGTCGAATCTTGTGGGGCCAGAGCATGTGGCGTTGGGATCGGATTTTGATGGAGCGGTGACGGAGCCGTTCGACACGACCGGCCTTGTGAAGATTACCGAGGCGATGCAAGCGGCAGGATTCTCCGAAGCGGAGATCCACATGGTGATGGGCGAGAACGCGGTGAAATTTCTGCGGGAGAATCTGCCCCAAAAGTAAGCGTCAAATTCCTGTCGAGGCGACTACTAGATCGGGGCCTTCCCAGCCGACGTTGAGCACGGCAATGTGTCATGCGTCACTGCGCGGGATTCGTATAATTTGGCAGCATTGCCGCCGTGCTCAGCGAGAAATGTTTTTCCGTTCCCCCGATCGGCGATGGTCGCCCTCCCGTCGCCTCGATTTACCAGAGCTGCGACGAACTGCTGAAGGCCGGATGGCAGAGAGCGGAAATCACTTCGCAGGCAACAGACCAAGGCGATCGGTTCCCGATCTACGCTTATTTCAACTCTTCGAATGTTGATGATGTTCTGATTGGCGGCATTCATGGGCGCGAGCCTGCCGGAGCTATCGCGAACTCGCGCTATGCCGAGAAGTTGCTGCGGCTTGGGCTTGAGCGGAAAATTCTGCTGCTGCCCCTTTTGAACCCTTGGGGCTACTTCCATCACATACGCTACGGGCCCAGCGGGCAGAGCGTTTCTGACAGCGATCATTGCCTTGGGCGGCTGCCGGCTGCGGCGTCTCCAGAGGCTGCGGCGATTACCGAATTCGTGCTGAACAGGATGACGATCAATCCTGGCGCTGCTGTGCTTGATCTGCACGAAGACCCCGTGTATGAGGCTCCTGAGTATCGGCTGGAAGGCTGGGGTTCTTATCTTTATATCTCCGGCGAGAACTGCCTGAGCCATCCCATCTCGCAACGTGTCATCGAGTGTCTCAAGAACAGTTCATTGCCGCTGATTCGGGAAGGCACGACGCGGTTCGGAGAGCGATTGACGGATGGAGTCATCGTTAACACCGAGGATGGCTCGATTGACGAACTGCTGTACAAACTGCGCGCCTGCTGCCCGGTGATTACCGCGGAAAATATTTTGCATGCTGCCGATGCGCCGCCGCTGGTTGAGCGCATTGCTACCTACCTAAAAGTCCTGGACGCCTTTTTTGACGTGTCGTCGTAATCGCGGAGTCGATCTATGTGCACCACGATTGTGGTCGGCAAGAACCGCAGCGCTACCGGTTCGGTGATGGTGGCGCATAGCGAAGAGTTGGGACGGAATTCGGCGCATAAGGTTGAAGTCTCGCCCCGACGCCGGACATCGCAAGGGGAGCAGTACCTGCTGTATTCCGGTGGATCGCTGGCGCAGCCGGCGGAAGTTCCGCGCTATCTGGCGACGAAAATCTTCGCCAAAAATCACTATCCCGGCGAGCACACGGCGGGCGTCAATGAATATGGCGTCACTGTGGCCAACAACATGGCCTTGATGCGAGGCGTACCGGAGGCGCGGGCGTACGACCTGATTTCAGGCGGCGTGATCTGGACGGAGTTTGTGCAGCTGGTGCTGGAGCGCGCGAGGTCGGCGCGAGAGGGTGCGGCTCTGATTGGCGAACTGTGCAGTGCGCGTGGTTTGAGCTGCGATTCGGGAACGATGGTGGCGGTGGCGGATTACGACGATGCATGGTGGGTGGAGCTGGCGCGTGACGGGCAATGGGTAGCTAAGCGCGTTGGAGCGGACGAGATCGTGATGCGCGCGAATTGCTACCGCATTGCGAATGTGGACTTCGAGGATCACGACAATTTTCTGTATCCGCCGACGCTGGTGGATTACGCGCGCAAGCAGGGTTGGTATGAGGGCGGGCCTTTCGATTTTGCCGCGGTGTATGGCGATCCCGCGAATCAGGGCGATGCCTACAACCTGGACCGGCATGCTGTTCTTGAAACCCGATATGCGTCTCTCGACAAAGTGGGCGTGCGCGATCTGATGCGCTTTATGCGCGACATTTTTGAAGGCGCACCGCAATTCAAAGCTGGGGAGAACGGGTCGCCGTTCCGCACGGGCGTGAGGACGATTGCGCGGATGAACACCGAGGCCAGCGCGATTGTGGAACTGCGACGCGATTTGCCGCCGGAGATCGGCAACCGGATGTGGTGTGGGATGTCGACTTCGCTGACCGGCGTGTATGTGCCCTTCCATTTGGGGATCAGCGAGGTCGAGCCGCACTTTGCGCTGGCTACGGGTTCGTATGATCCGGCTTCAGCCTACTGGTTGTTTACGGAACTGGCGAAGCTTGCGGATTACGGCTACAGCAAGTGCATCGACACGATTACTTCTACGTGGCGGAGGTTTGAGGACGAAACTTGGACCACGTTGCCTGCAATCGAGGCGCGAGCGAAAGGGCTCGATGCCTTTGCTGCGCGCGATTTGCTGACTGGATGCGACCGACAGCGCGCTGCGGCGGCGATTTGCCAAGTGCAACGGCTCTTGCCCGACGTAAAGACAAAAGTATTTTACGAAGCTTGAATGGCCGCGGCGTTCTGGCCGCTGCGCCGCCGATTTGCGGTATCGACTGACTCGCGCGACCAGCGAATTTCGCGGCTGAAAGACGAGGACCCATGCAGACTTTTCGCCAGCGCTTTTTTGATTTCATGAGCAACATCAATCCGTTGGTGATCGTGTTCCTGATGTGCGTCGGATTTTCGATTCTGACTTACATCATTCCGGGCGGCGAGTTCGAGCGGCATTCGGTAATGGTGATGGGGCGTATGCGGGAAATCGTTGTGCCCGGGTCGTTTCATCGCGCGCAATCGTTTCCGCAGGGATTCTTTCAGCTGTGGACAGTCTTCATGCGCGGGGCGGTTGAAGGAGCGGAGCGCTCGTTCGTCATCATGCTGTCGGCCGGGGCGATGACCGCGATCATCGCGACGGGCGCGATTAGCGCGGGAATTCAGGCCTTGATCGGGAAGGCCGGACGGATGGGAATTGTCTTTATTCCGGCCATCGTGTTTGCCATCGGGCTGTGCGGGGCGACGTTTGGAATGTACGAAGAGGCGATTCCGTTCATCCTGATCCTTGCGCCCCTGATGCTGGCCATGGGATTCGATTCCATGGTCGGGGTGTTCATTCTGTATTGGGGAGTCGCGATCGGCTTTGCTTGCGGGATCACGAATCCCTATAACGTCGCCATTGGGCAGGCAATTGCGAACGTGCCGCTTTATACAGGCTCGTGGTTCCGGGTGATCAGTTTTCTTGTGTTCATGTCGATTACGAGCATCGCGATCATGCGCTATGCGCGGCAGGTGCGGAAGGATCCGACGAAGTCGCTGTCTTACGAAGAGGACAAAGAGAACCGGACGCGTCTGCGCACGGAGTCGGGGGCAATGGAAGATTACGCGATGACGGGCCGGCGGGCGCTGGTACTTGTTTTGCTGGCGATCGCATTCGGCATTTTGATGTACGGGCTGATGGCGAAGAGTTGGGGGTTTCGCGAGATCGGGTCGTTGTTTTTGTGGATGGGAATTGTGATTCCGGTGGCGGGCGGGATGCCGGTGAAGACGATGATCGACAAAAACATTGAGGGGATGAAGAGCGTTGTGATCGCAGTCGTGATGATGAGTGCGGCGCAGATTCTTTACTTCATTCTGAACGATGCCCGGATCCTGGACACGATTTTGAATTACTTTGCTGCGTATCTGGGGAAGGTACCGGAGGTCGTGATTGCTTACGTCATGTTCGGAATCAGCGCGCTGACGGCAGCGTTGCTGGGGAGCGCGTCGGGTACGGCGGCTACGATCATGCCGATTCTGGCGCCACTGGCGGATGTGCTGCATTTCTCGAAACAGATTGTTGTGCTGGCATTTCAGTTTGCGACCGGAGCATTTAACTTCTGGATGCCTTGGGATGGGATTGCATTCACCGTTTGCTCGATGGCAGGGGTGAAGTTCTTTAAGTACATTCGGTACACGGCCAAGTTTGCGGTGTTTGTCTATTTTCCGACCGCATTAGTGATGCTGCTGATTGCGGTCGTAATTCGATATAAGTGATGGTGGCGACTTTTGGCGGGCGGGGGCGCCCTACATCTGCTCGATTGGCGGGCAGGAATGCCCGCCCAACACGAACTTAGTTACCTACGAAGCGGAGATATAAGTCGCGGTCGTTGCGGCAGGAATCGGCCATCTCTTTTACTTTCTGCCAGGCTTCTTTTTGAGATTCGTCGCGGGCGCGGTCTTTTACGTTATTCCACTCTTGCAGAAAAAATTCCATTTGCAGGTGGTTGAAGACTGTTTTGCCGAAGGGGTCAATGCCGCTTAGGAGCGGAAGCTTCGGGTCACTGGAGGTAGGGATTACTCCGTTGAGGATGATCCACTCGCTGTGCTCGCCTAAGTCGTCTTCGAGTTTGACTACTAAAGACATGGCGGACACTGTAGCAGCGTTAATGGGAGATGCCAAGTGCGGGAGGCTGTGCGAGGTTCAAGGTCAGAGGTTAGAGGTGAGAGGTTAGAGGGCAGAGGTTAATTCTCATGAGTGTTCGCAAATGGGGGATATGGCTGACGTGGTGGCGGGGTCGCCGCTATTCTTCTGTCGGCACACGCGGGCGGGGGCGCCCGCGCTACACAGTCCTAGGCTTCGGCGGCTTTGGCTCCGTGGTGGAAATGGTATTGGAGGATCTTTGCGGCCAAGGCTGGATTTAGTTTTCCGGCTTCTCCTGGCTTCGCGCCTTCGGAGCGGACTACCTCGCCTCGGCAAACTACCTCGGTTGCGGCAATGCCTGCTATTTCTACTGGCAGCACCAGATTGATTTCGAGTTGCGCGTTGGGCTGCAGAGTTTCAGTGGCGCGGAAGAGCAGGCCGGAACGGCTGATGTTTTCGGTTGTACCAGGTCGCCAGGTCTTTTCGCCTACTGGTCGATAGCGCAGCGGGAGGTGGAGGTTGAAGCGGCGGGCGCGGAAGGGCGGAATCTTTCTCATTCGCGGATCGGAGTCGGGCTGTGCACTGTGGATCATGACGATCTCCTGTGGGATAGGCTCGGAGTCGAGCAATTCGCGCACGCGCTCTTTTAGCGTGGGAAGGCTGAAGGGTTTTTGAAGCAAATTGATGCCGGTTTCGAGGAGGCCGTCGTGGCCGATGGCGTTCTCGGTGTATCCGGACATGTAGAGGACGCGGATTTCGGGACGCTGCGCGGTGATTTGACCGGCGAGTTCGCGGCCGTTCATGCCGGGCATGACTACGTCGGTGAGGAGCAGGTCGATTTTGCCTCGATGGCCGTCGACGATCTGGAGCGCTGCCGCGCCATCTTCGGCTTCAAGAATTCTGTAGCCTTGCTTTTCTAGATACTGCTGGGCCAAGCGGCGGAGATTCGGCTCGTCTTCGACGAGGAGAATGGTTTCCTGACCGCGATCGGGGCGAGGCAGGCCAGTGGATTCCTGCGCGGGAACTGCTTCTTCGCGGATGTCGGCGCGCGGGAAGTAGGCGCGAAAGGCGGTGCCGCGCTGCGGCTGGCTTTCGACAAAAATGTACGCGCCGCTTTGCTTGACGATGCCGTAGACGGTGGAGAGGCCGAGGCCCGTACCCTTTGCTCCTTTGGTGGTGAAGAAAGGCTCGAAGATGCGGGATTGCGTTTCGCCATCCATGCCGACGCCGGTGTCGCTGATGGAGAGCATGACGTAATCGCCGGGAACGACGGGGGCATGAGTGCGCGCGAAGTTGTCGTCGAGCGTCACGTTGGCGGTTTCGATGGTGAGCTTGCCGCCCTGCGGCATGGCGTCGCGGGCGTTGACGGCGAGGTTCATGATGACTTGATCGATTTGGCCGGGGTCGGCGCGGACGGCGCCGAGGGCGGGACCGGGAACCATGACGAGATCGATGTCTTCTCCGATCATGCGGGTGAGCATTTTCAGGTTCTCGGTGACGACCTCGTTGAGGTCGAGGACCTTGGGGGCAAGGATCTGCTTGCGGCTGAAGGCCAGGAGCTGCCGTGTTAGCGAAGTTGCGCGGCGCGTGGCATTGGAAATCTCTTGCGCGGGGCCGCGGAGGCGGGGATCGGGGCCGAGGCGCTCGAGTAGGAATTCGGAGTAGCCGGAAATGACCATCAACAGGTTGTTGAAGTCGTGCGCGATGCCGCCGGCGAGGCGGCCGATGGCTTCCATTTTTTGGGCCTGATGGAGTTGCAGTTCAAGGGTCCGGGTCTCGGTTATGTCTTCCATAAAAATCTCGAAGTTATTGCCTTCCTGTCCGTTTGGAATCACGCGTCCAGAGATACGGGCGGCAATGGACGAGCCATCTTTTTTCAGGCAGTCGATGGTCAGGTTGTTGAATTCTTCCTGCGCACGGAGATAATCGGCAGTTTGAAACCATTGTTGAGCGTCGGCGAAGAGGCTGCCGAGATGGCGTCCGGTGAGCTCGGCGGAACTTGAGTAACCAAACATGGCGACCAGCGCGGGATTTGCGTCCTGGAGGATGCCGAAGGCGTTGCAGCGGCAAATGCCGTAAGGGGAGTTCATGACCAGGGAGCGGAAGTTGCTCTCGGAGCGGCGGAGGTTCTCCTGGGCGGAACGGAGCGCGGCATTGAACCAGCAGATGAGCAGAGCGACGGCAAAGAAGAGCGCGAGGTGGGCGAGCGCCCGACGATACTCTGTGGGGGGCTGATTCTTGGCTAGCGAATAATAGGCGCTCACGGTGAGCGCGAAGGAGGTGGCGGCGAGACCGGGCTTCCATCCACCGTACCAGGCGCTGACCATGACGGCGACGGCGAAGACGACGAGGCGGCTCTCGGCGAGGTCGGAGAAAAAGAGGGTCGGGATGAGGGCGAGGAGGGTGCTGAGCAGGGCGACCCCGTAGCGCAGAATGGGCGCGCGAGCCGGAGCGACGGCGAAGGTGCGAGTCAGGGGGAGTTTCATTATTTAGATTGATGCTCGGTTGTGTCGATGCTATGCGGTCATCTCGACCGAGGCGAGTTACGCCTGTTCCATTGGTCGCCGCATTTTCCTGGCGGCACAGTGGCCAGAGGGACAACGAAGAGGTGCGCAGTGGACGAAGAGGTGTTCGGTGAAAAACGTTGTCCGTAGCCTAATCTGCGAGGGCGATTTGGGCAAATGTCAATTGGGCAAAAGTGGGGTTTGGAACAAAGACTTGCAATAGTAGCCGCAAAACCTGAAACTAGCGGGCGAATTCAGGAAGAGACGGAATGAATATAGGAATCTTTGGGGGACGGTTCGATCCGATCCACCGCGGGCATATTTCTTTGGCGCGAGCGGCTATGGAGAAATACTCGCTGGGGAAAGTTTTGTTTGTGCCGGTGAACGCGCCTCCGCACAAAGACAGGCAGACCATTACTGAGTTTGTGCACCGGTATGCGATGGTTGCCTTGGCTACGGCCGAGGAGAAGAAGTTTGTGCCTTCGCTGCTGGAAGGGCCGGAAGGAGGTCAGAGGTTAGAGGCTCGCGAGAAAAGGTCAGAGGTTAGAGGTCAGAGGTCAGAGGTAAAAACTTTAGGTTCGAAGACCGTGCCTAAGGTCAATTACACGATCGATACTGTGCGGCGGGTTCGGGCTTCTTTGAAAAAAGCGGACCGGCTTTTCTTTTTGATTGGGATCGATGCGTTTCGGGATATTGCCAAGTGGCATGAGGCGCGGGCGCTCTTGGGGGAGTGCGAGTTTGTGGTGGCTAGCCGTCCGGGATATTCGCTGCGCGATGTAGCAGAGGCGCTGCCGGAGGGATTGCGGCCGGCGGAGTCGGTGACGAAGCCGTTTCATAAGCAGCCGGCAAGCGGGGACTTGGTGCTGCCGGGAGTGATATTACATTTGCTCGAGGGCGTGCATCAGGATGTCTCGGCTACGGCGATTCGGGCGGCTGTAGCTGCCGGGAAACCGTTGGCGCGGTGGCTGGATGCGGGGGTGGCGGAATATATACGGAAAGTGGGGCTGTATCGGTGAAGCGATTGTAGAGGTCAGATTTCAGATTGCAGATTTAAAGAACCTACGGTTCGAGATCGCACTCTCACGGAAGAAAGGTCTGAAAGGTCTAAAATCTGCAATCTGAAATCTGACCTCTGCAATGGCAGCGCCCCTGCTCGGTGCGACCGCCCTGCCGTTGTTACAATCGATGCATCATCTATGCCTACCAAGGACTCCCTTAAACAACAGGTGCAGGAAGCCATCCTCGCCTGCCAAGACAAACAGGCCGCAGAACTCACAATTCTCGAACTCGAGAAGGGCTCGGGAGCTTTCACCGATTATTTCGTGATGTGCAGCGGGACGAATCCGCGGCAGATTCAGGCGATTGCCGACGCCGTGGACGAGCGTCTGGAGCAGCTTGGAATGCGCGTGACACATCGCGAGGGCTACAAGCAGGCGGAATGGGTGCTTCTCGATTACGTCGATTTTGTCGTGCACATTTTTTCGGAGAAGGCTCGGCAGTTCTACGATCTGGAGCGGTTGTGGAAGTCCGCGAAGCGGGTTGAAGCGGCGGAGTTTCTGGCGAAGCCTCGGAAGCGGACTGCGAAGGCGAAAGCTGACGCAGCTGGCGATGCCGGCGGCGAGCCTGTGGCGCACAAACCTCGGCGAAAGAAGGCTTGAGACTGGCTTTCCTGGTCTTCTAATCCGGAGCCTGAACATCCTCGATCGCGGGGCGACGCTTACGCTAATGGCTGACAATCGAAATTCCGATTCTGAAAATTCATTGCAGATAGCTGGGCGGGCAGGAATGCCCGCCCCACACTCGGCTGGGTGGGGGTCGTCTTACCGGTTGGTGGCGGCGGAGAAATGGAAGGCGAAGTCGGCATACATGGGCGGCGCCGTCACGCAAGCCCTTGTTGATTACGCGCGGCCCGCGGAGGGCATGCGCGTCCTTGATCTGGCTACCGGAACTGGCGAGCCCGGAATAAGTTTGGCAGAGCGTGTGGGGGCGGACGGATCGGTGACAGCGGTCGATCAAAGTGCGGAGTTGTTGCAGATTGCGGCGGAACGGGCTCGGAAGAAGGGACTGAGGAATTTCGAGACTCGGCAGGCGGATGCGCATGCGCTGCCGTTTGAAGATCAGAGTTT
>Ga0335070_10004840_pt1 | contig 15784 bp, 15 predicted proteins | sample Lox_Sample_13_FD_206722 | JGI IMG/M metagenome (GOLD analysis project Ga0335070, IMG submission 206722) | Soil microbial communities from Loxahatchee National Wildlife Refuge, Florida, United States - Lox_Sample_1.3 | ecosystem: Environmental > Terrestrial > Soil > Wetlands | place: USA... | reverse complement strand
GCACGATCGTATGAGCCCGTGCGGGCATAGGCGGCTCCCCGCTCGTTGTAGGCGCGCGCGTTGTTCGGGCTCACCCGGATGGCGCGGTCAAAATCCTGGATCGCGCGGTCGTACTCGCCTCTGGCGCCGTAGGAGTCGGCCCGGTTGAGATACGCGCGCAGGTAGTCCGGGTTGAGGCGGATCACCTGGTCGTAGTCCTGGATCGCCCGGTCGTAGTCGCCTCTCTGCTGATAAGCGAAGCCCCGGCCAAAGAGGGATTCGACATGGCCGGGCTCCAGCCGCAGCACCTCGTCGAAGTCCTGGATCGCCCGATCGAACTCGCCCTTGCGACGATAGGCGGCGCCGCGGTTGACGAGGGCCAGCGTGTAGCGCGGGTCGAGGCGCAGCGCCTCGTCATAGCTCTTGATCGCCGCATCCAGGTCCCCTTTCTGCGAGTAGGCTGCGCCGCGGTCATTGAAGCCCTGGGCAAAGCCCGGATCGAGCCGGATCGCCGCCTCGAAATCCTGGATCGCGCGGTCGTAGGCTCCCTTGCCGAGGTAGGCGAGACCGCGGTTGTTGAAAGCCTGAACGAAATCCGGATTTTGCCGGATCGCCTGGTCGAGATCCTGGATGGCCCGGTCGTACTCGCCTTTGCGGACATAGGCGGCTCCGCGCGCGCTATAGGCCTCGGTGAAGCTCGGGGCAAGCCGCAGGGCCTGGTCGAAATCCTGGATGGCCCGATCGAACGCGCCCCTGGTGAAGTAGGCGCGGCCCCGGGCCAGGTGAGCCGCCGTGCGGTCGTAGAGCGAGAGCTGGGCGGATCGAAGCGCCCGGCCGCAGTAGTTGATGACGAGCTCGGGTGTCCGCTCGTGCACGCACGTGTCGACCGCGCTCGTGGTCTGCGCCGGCGCCGGAGCGTGGACGGCGCCGGCGAGCACGGCGACAGACACGATGAGGACGCGCGCGCGTGGCGTCACGCAGGAGTCCTTCGGACTAGGCGCCCGCGGTGACGCGGATCATGGGGGCGAAGCGCTCCATCCGCTCGAGACTCTCGTCCAGGAGCTCACTCCGGAAGTCGAAGATGATCTCGCTCACGCCGAGCCTGGCGAAGGCAGCGATGTCGCCCTCGATCTCGCCGGTTGAGCCGGAGAACGGCCGTCGCTCGCCGGTCCGCGCGTCGAGAGGCTGGGCCGGATCGTAGACCGGCGCCTTGTAGGAGATGGTGAGGCGGGAGGGATCGCGCCCTTCCGCCTCCGTGAGCCGCCGCAGCTCGTCGAGCGCCGCGGAGAGCTCGGGCGCGCGCAGAGGGACGGCGGGGTTCGCCCCCACCGGATGCCAGCCGTCGCCGAGGCGCGCCACCCGGCGCAGCGCGGCGGGGCTATGACCACCGACCCAGATCGGCGGATGCGGCTTCTGCACCGGCGCGGGCAGGCACCGCACAGAGTCGAAGCGGTAGAACCGACCGGCGAACGAAGCCGGGCATTCGGTCCAGAGCGTCTTCATGATGCGAAGATACTCGTCGCTCACCGCCCCGCGACGGTCGAAGTCGGGCGCGCCGAGCGCCTGGAACTCCTCGCGGAGCCAGCCCACGCCGACTCCGACGGTGACGCGTCCGTGTGAGAGCACGTCGATGGTGGCCAGCATCTTCGCGGTGACGACCGGATTCCGGTGGGGAAGGATCATCACGCTCGAGACGAGGCGCAGCGTCCTCGTCTTGCCTGCGATGAAGGCCATGAGCGAGAGCTGCTCGAGCGCGTCGCCCTGGCCGGGGAAGGCGCCGGTCACCGTATACGGGTACTTCGACTTGATGGTGACCGGGAAGACGACGTGATCGGCGACCATCACCGAGCTGAAGCCGAGCGTCTCCGCCCGCTGAACGAGTGTCTCGAGCGCCTCCGGCGTCGCCGTCTGACCGCGGGTCGGCAGGTAAAAGCCGTATCGCATGGGCTGGAGTCCTTTCGGCTGTTTCGTCGACCGCCTTCGCCGACTCTATCGTTTCCGGGGCCAATCGGGCAAGCATCGGGCGGCCGCTTTGGCCTAGCTCAGCGCCGGTGCGACCTCCCGTGCCCACCGTCGCATGAAGGCGCGCGGGTCCGGCACGAAGCCGGTGATGATGAATTGCCGGGCGCCGGCGGCCATCGCCCGGGAGACCTGGGCGACGCACTCCGGAGGCGTGCCGGCGATGGCGAAGCGGTCGACGAGAAAATCCGTCAGGCCCCAGCGGTCAGGGAGACTCGCATTGGCAGCCCCCGGCACTTCGTGATGATGCGCATTGTACTCTCGCTGGAGCGCCTTGATCCGCTCGTGCAGGTCGGGAGGCACGCCCTTGCCTTCGAGCGTGAAGCGAAAGGCGTGGTTGGCGCTGGCGGCCAGGGCCATCTTGATGGGCTCGATCGCCGCGTCGCGGCGATCGGCCAAACTCGTCTTCGCGAACCACCACACGTCGACGTCGGCCGGCGAGCGGCCGGCGGCGCGGGCGCCCCGTTCGATGGCCGCCAGCGACAGGCTGATCACCTCGGGAGTGAGACCCAAGCCCACGATGACGCCGTCGGCGAGCCGGCCGGCCAGCTCGAGGGTCTTGGGCCCCTCGGCCGCCAGGTAGATCGGGACCCGCCGGGTCGAGCGGTGCACCCGCCACGTCCGGCCCTCGCGCTCGACGGGCTCGCCCCCCGTGAGCCGCCGAAGCGTCAGGAGAGAGTCCTCGAGCCCCGCCAGCGTCGCCGGCGGAGCGCCGATGGTGTAGATGGCGCTATCGCCCGAGCCCAGGCCGAGCACCGCCCGCCCGTTCGACAGCTCGTCCACGCTCGACATGGCGCTGGCCGTCACGACGAGATGACGCGTCAGCGGATTGGTGACCAGCGGTCCGAGGCGCATGCTCCTCGTGTGGAGCGCGGCCAGGGTGAGGGCCACGTAGAGCTCGCGAAAAACGGATTGCGAATCGGCCACGCCCAGCCAATCGAAGCCGTTGACCTCCGCCTCGCCGCACAACTCGCCGAATCCGTTGAGCGATTCCGGCAGGAACACGATCCCGAAGCGCGCGGCCGCCATGATCGGCAACACCGTAGCACGTCTTGACAGCCGCGGCTCCGGCGGATACTGTGCTCGCGCTGGCTCACTTTCCTCTCACCGACACGAGGTCCGCCATGACCGACACGACCAGAACCCGCTCCACCGAAGAGACCAACCTGCTCGAGCGCGCGCGCAAGCGCCTGCCCGGCGGCGTCCTGGGCACCTCCCGCTACGCCGACGAGGCGGCTTTCGTCGTCAAGCACGGGAAGGGCTCGAAGATCTACGACGTGAGCGGGCGCGAGTACATCGACTACGTGCTGGCCTCGGGCCCGCTCATCCTGGGCCATGCCCATCCGGCGGTGGTCGCCGCCGTGCGCGCGCAGATCGAGGGCGGCTCCACCTATTTCATGGTGAACGAGCCGATCATCGAGCTGGCCGAAGAGATCTGCCGCGCGGTGCCATGCGCCGAGCAGGTGCGCTTCACCTCCACCGGCTCCGAGGCGACCTTTTTCGCCCTGCGCACGGCCCGCACCGCCCGGCAACGCGACAAGATCCTCAAGTTCGAGGGCGGCTATCACGGCGCCCACGACTATTCGATGATGAGCTCGACCCCGCGCTCGCCCAAGGCTTTTCCCGCGCCGGTGCCGGACTCGTCCGGCATCCCGCATGCGATCGAGGCCGACGTGCTCATCGCGCCATACAACGACCTCGCCACGCTCGAGGGCATCGTGGATACCCACGCCGACGAGCTGGCTGCGGTGATCATCGAGCCGTTCCAGCGCCTGATCCCGCCCCAGCCCGGCTTCCTGCAAGGCCTGCGCGAGATCACCCGGCGCCACGGCATCCTGTTGATCTTCGACGAGGTCGTCACGGGCTTTCGCCTCGCGTATGGCGGCGCGCAGGAATACTACGGGGTCACGCCCGACATCGCGTGCATCGGCAAGATCGTGGGCGGCGGCTTCCCGCTGGCCGCGGTCTGCGCCTCCGAAGAGCTGATGCGCCCGTTCGATCCGCAGCAGGACGGCAAGGGCGACTTCATCTCGCAATCCGGCACGCTCAACGGCAACCCCATCGCCGCGGTGGCGGGCCTGGCCACCCTCGCCGAGCTGCGCAAGCCTGGCGCCTACGAGACCATCCACGGCACCGGCAAGCGCCTGATGGCCGGGCTCAGCGACCTCCTCCAGCGGTCCGGTCTCCCGGCCCAGGTGGTCGGCGAGCCGGTGGTCTTCGACGCGATCTTCACCAGCGAGCCGGTCGTCGACTACCGCTCGCTCCAGAAGGCCGACGGCGCTCTCGCCCGCGCCTTCACCACCGAGCTGATCAAGCGCGGCGTGGTGAAGAACACGCAGAAGATGTACGTCTCCCTCGTGCATTCCGAGGCGGACGTAGCCCGCACGCTCGAAGCCTGCGAGGATGCCCTGAAGGCGCTACCGAAGACCAAGGGCCGTCCGTAGGTCGCGCGAGCCGTCTGATCGTCTCTGCCGCATGAGCGGGCCCTCGACGCCGGGGGCCCGCCGGCTCGGCTTCTGGCTGGTCATGGCGGCGGCCATCTGCTGGAGCAGCGGCGGCTTGATCGCGAGGCTCGCCGGCACCGATGCGTGGACCACCGTGTTCTGGCGGTCGGTCTTCTGCGCCGCGTTCCTGTCTGTGGCGGTGACCGTCATGCAGCGCGGCCGGCTGGCCCACACCGTCCGCGAGGCGGGCTGGCCCGGGCTGCTGATGGCCGCGTGCTTCGCCACGGCGTCCACCGCCTTCATCATGGCGCTCTCGCGGACATCGGTCGCGAACACCCTGATCATCCAGAGTCTGTCGCCCTTCATCGCCGGCCTTGGCGGCTGGCTCTTTCTGGGCGAGCTGGTGCGACGGCGAACGTGGCTGGCGATGGCCGTCGCGCTCGCCGGCACCGTGCTCATGCTCTGGGGATCGCCGGGCGGCGGCTCGCGAATCGGCGACGCGCTGGCGCTGATCACGGCCACCGCGTTCGCGGCGGCCACGGTGGTGGTCAGGTGGCATCGCAGCGTGCCGATGCCTGCGGCGGCGGCGCTGGCCGCGGCCCTCGCCGCGCTGTTCGCGCTGGGGCCGGCCAGTCCCTCATCGGCGACCGGGCGCGATCTCGTGCTCCTCGCGCTCTTCGGCATCGGTCAGCTCGGCGTAGGCATGCTCCTCTTCACCGCGGGGGCCCGACTCATCCCGGTGGCGGAGGCCTCGCTCATCGGCGTGCTCGAGTGCGTGCTGGGGCCGGTGTGGGTCTGGCTCGCCATCGGCGAGCGCCCCGGGCTCTTCGCGCTGATGGGCGGCGCCATCATTCTCTCGGCGCTGGTCGCCCACACTGCGGCCGACCTGACACAGCTGCGCCGGTCCGAGCTCGACCGGCTATCCTAGCGAGGCTTCGCTAGCTCTCCGAGCGTGTGCAGAGGATGTTGACCACCGCCTGCCTGCCCGAGCGCACGGCCGTGAGCGCGCGCTGGAGCGCGGGCACGAGCTCGGACTGCCGGTCTACCAGCTCCCCGTGGCCGTCGAAGGCCTTCACGATCTCCTCGAAGCGCGGCGATGGAGACAGCGACGTCAGAGGGAATTGCCCGGTGCCCTTGGCCCAGCCTTCGGGATGGACGCCCAGGGTGCTCGACCTGACGGCTTCCCACTGTGCATTGTTGAAGATCACCGTGAGCACCGGCAGCCCCTGCGCGCGCGACACGAAGTGGCAGGCGGCCGGCTCGTTGAAGAGATACGAGCCGTCGCCGAGGCAGGCGATGACGGTCTTGGCCGGATCTCCCAGCTTGAGCCCGAGCGCGCACGGCAGTCCCCAGCCCAGTCCGCTCGCATGGGGTTGGCCGAAGAAGGCGCCGGGGCGCTCGAAGCCGATGAAGCGACGGTCGAGCGGATACTCGTTGACCACAACCGTGGTCTCATCGAGGACCTGCCCCAGCGCGGCCGCAGCCGCGGCAAAACCTGTCGTCTGCCAGCCGCGCTGGGCGTCGATGATCGCGGCCCACTCGGCCCGTCGAGCGCGGTGGGTCTTGGCCACCTCCGCTCGGCGGGCACCCGCATCCGCAGGCGTGACCAGGCGTCGAAGAGCTTCCGTGAGCAGCGGCAGGGCGGCGGCGGGCTCCGCGAGGATAGGGACGTCGCACGGAAAGCTCCGCATCGGGTAGCGGGCGAAGAGCGGATCCACGCCGAGATGAATGATGGCGGCATCGGGCGCGGGCTTGGCCAGCGCCGGATACCACGGCACGTCGCACTCGACGACGAGTACGGCATCGGCCTCGGGGAGGGCCGGGTCCACGCCCGACGGCTGCGTATAGCCCACGTGCAAGGGGTGGCTCGAGGGAAAGTTCACGTGCGTCGGATCCACCTCCACGACGCCGATGCCGCCGGCCTCGGCCAGCTCGACCAGCGCGGGCACGGCGGCGGGGTCGCGGCCGGCGCCCGTGGCGAGGATGAGCGGCCGGCGGGCGCGGGCGAGCAGCCGCGCGGCCTCCTCGATGCGCGCCGGATCCGGGAATGCGCGCGAGGTCATATGGCGACGCGGCGGCGACGTGATGCTGATCGAGGAGAGTCGCTCGGCCAGCACCTCGCGCGGCAGCGTGACGTAGACGGGGCCGCGGGGCTCGCTGAGCATGAGCTCGAAGGCACGATCGACCACCGACTCGACCTGCGCCGCGTTGCGGAGCTCGTAGTCCCACTTGACGTACTCGCGCAGCATGCCCGCCTGGTCGAACGCCTCCTGCGCCCAGTGGATGTAAAGATCGCGGGAGCCCGGCAGCCCTTCTTCGGTGAGGGGCGTCCGCCCCGCCGCGAGGAAGACGGGCGCCCGCCCGCGCGCGGCGGTGATGACGCCGCAAGTGGCATTGGCCGTGCCCACGGTCACATGGACCATGACGGCCTGGGGCCGTCCGGTTGCCAGGTAGTAGCCGTGGGCCATGCCGACGGCCACGGACTCGTGGGGCACGACGATGGGGCGCGGTGACGTCTGGCCCTCGGCCTGGCGCTTGGCGAACGCATCGACCAGCGAGGCGAAGTCCGTCCCGGCATTGGCCAGGAACACGTCCACGCCCCGGTCGTGCAGGAGCTCGAGCCACGCCTGTGCCACCGTCTCGACCTGCAGGGTCTTCTGTCCCATCAGGCTCCTGTGCGACGCATGAGCGACCAACACTGAATAGCACACGGCGCCGGTTCTCTGCCAGTCTCCTCAGCGCACGCGGCCTCCGCATGGTAGAAGGAGATTCCTGCCAGAGGAGGGCAGACTCATGAAGCTCGTACGCTACGGACGCGCCGGCGCCGAGAAGCCCGGCCTCGTGGGCGAGGACGGCACCCTTCGCGACCTCTCGCGCGTGGTCAAGGACATCACGCCGGAGGCCTTGTCGCCCGCGGGGCTCAAGCGTCTGCGGGCGGTGAAAACGGAGCGGCTCCCGGTGATTCGCGGCCGGCCCCGGCTCGGCTGCCCCCTGTCGGGTATCGGCAAAATGGTGTGCATCGGCCTCAACTACACCGACCATGCCCACGAGGTGGGCCTCGCCCTGCCGGCGGAGCCGCTGCTCTTCATCAAGGCCAATAGCGCCACCAACGGGCCCACGGACGCCATCGTCAGGCCCCGGGGCGCCGTCAAGCTCGATTACGAGGTGGAGCTGGCCGCGGTCATCGGTCGCGACGCGCGCAATGTCACCGAGGCCGATGCCCTCAAGCACGTGGCCGCATACTGCATCGTCGATGACGTGTCCGAGCGCGCGTTCCAGATGGAGCACGGCGGAACGACCACCAAGGGCAAGAGCGCGGACACCTTCGCGCCGATCGGGCCCTACCTCGTGACCGCGGACGAGGTGCGCGATCCTCAGGCGCTCGAGGTCTGGACGACGGTCAACGGGGAACCGCGCCAGCGCGGGACCACCGCCAACATGATTTTCACGGTGCGGCACCTCGTCGCCTATGTGAGCCGGTTCATGTCGCTGCTCGCCGGCGACATCATCTCGACGGGGACCCCGGCCGGCGTCGCCCACGGCATGAAGCCGCCGCGCTATCTCCAACCGGGTGATGTCGTCGAGATGGGCATCACCGGGCTCGGCACGCAGAAAAGCCGCGTGGTCGATCGATAGAGCGCCCGCAGGCGCGAGCCCGGCGAGCAAGGGGGACGTCGCATTGACAGGTTCCGCGCCCGCGTGCTAACGGAACGAGGACCATGAGCCAGGCTCGTCATGAGAGGCTGAGACGGCGATGACGGGCGCGCTTCCGCTGGAGGGCGTGCGCGTCCTCGAGCTCGGCCATATCGTTGCCGGACCCTCGGCGGGGCTCATTCTCGCCGACCTCGGCGCCGATGTCATCAAGGTGGAGCGCTCGGGCGAGGGCGATCAGTCGCGCGCCATGCCGGCGGGGACGTCGGCGCTCTTCCACTTCCTCAATCGCAACAAGCGCAGCATCACCATCGATCTCAAGGGCTCCGGCGAGGGGCGCGCGCTCTTCCTCCGCCTGGCCAAGGTCTCCGACGTGGTGATCGATAACTTCGCCTACGGCGCGGTGGAAGCGCTAGGACTGGGCTACGACGTGCTCGCCCGAGAGAATCCGGGCATCATCTATCTCGCCCTCAAAGGCTTCCTGCCCGGACCGAACGAGGCGCGACCTTTTCTCGACGAGCTGGCGCAGATGTCCGCGGGGCTCGCCTTCATGACGGGGCCGCGCGGCCAGCCCATCCGGGCGGGAGCGTCGATCATCGACGTGGGCGCCGCCGCCTACGGCGTGATCGCCGTGCTCGCCGCGCTCCAGCAGCGCGCCCGCACGGGCGTCGGGCAGCGCATCACGTCAGGTCTCTACGAGACGACGGTGTTCTGGGTCGGACAGTGGCTGGCCCAGTACGGCGCCACCGGCGAGCCCTCGGTGCCGCTGCCGGAGATGAAACAGGGCACGCGCATGGGCTGGGGGATTTACCAGCTTTTCACCGCCGCCGACGGCGAGCAGGTCTTCATCGGCATCACGTCCAATGGCCACTGGGAGCGCTTCTGCAAGGAGTTCGCCCTCGACGACCTGCTCGCCGACAGCCGCCTCGACGACAACACGAAGCGCGTGGCCGCCCGCGGCTGGCTGCCCGCGCGCATTGCCGAGGAGATGCAGCGCTACCCGAGCGGAGAGCTCGCGGAGCGGCTGGACCGCGCGCGGGTGCCCTTCGCCCCGTTGCGCCGGCCCGATCAGCTCGTAGACGATCCGCACCTCAATGCCTCGGAGCAGTTCGTCCACACGCCGCTGCCCGGGCGCGGCACCGCCAAGCTTCCCAAGTTGCCGGTGCGCAGCTCGGCGTACGATACGGGCTTGCGGCGGCCGGCGCCGCGGCTGGGCGAGCATACCCGCGAGGTGCTCGAGGAGCTGGGACTCTCACAGGACGAGATCGACGCCCTGGCGTCACGGAGGATCATCGGATGAGCGACTTGCCCAAGACCGTCAGGATCAAGGAAGTAGGGCCGCGGGAAGGGTTCCAGTTCGAAAAGGGTGGGATCAGCCTCGCCGACAAGATCTCGCTGGTCGACGCGCTCACTGACACGGGCGTCGGGACCATCGAGTTCACCTCGTTCGTGAGCCCCAAGTGGGTGCCGCAGATGGCCGACGCGGAGCAGATGGTCGAGGGCATCAAGCGCAAGCCCGGCATCGCCTACGAAGCGATCTGGCTGAACGTCGCGGGTCTCGAGCGCGCCGCGCAGTTCCGCGATCGGCTCCAGCTCCGCCCCATGTTCGGCGTGGCGGGCACCGATACCTTCATGCGAAAGAACACGAACCGCAGCGTCGACGAGCGGATCGAGGAGCTGCCGGGCTGGGCCGAGCGCTACCAGGCCCTCGGCATGGACTGGATCGACGTCGGCGTCATGGCGGCCTTCGGCTGCAACTACGAGGGCGACGTCGAGCCCCGCCACGTGGTGGAGGTGCTGGAGAAAGTGGAGCGGAAGGCCAATGCCTCCGGCTCACGGCTGGGCGGCATCGGTCTCGCCGACACCATGGGCTGGGCCAATCCGCTCCAGATGAAGCGTCTCGTGGGGACGGTGCGGGAGCGCTGGCCGGACGCGCCCGTGAAGCTCCACCTCCACGACACGCGCGCGCTCGCCATCGCCAACGTGGTGGCCGCGCTCGAGATGGGGATCGACTGCTTCGACAGCGCGGTGGCGGGCATGGGCGGCTGTCCCTTCGCCGCCCACAAGGGTGCGGCCGGCAATATCACCACGGAAGACCTCGTCTTCCTGTGCCAGGAGATGGGCATCGACACGGGCATCGACCTGGACGCGATGATCGAGGCGGGCCAGCTCGCCGAGCGGGTGGTCGGCCACCCGCTGCCCGGCAAGCTCAAGTCCGGCGGCAACCTCGAGAAGTATCGCGCCCGCGCGCGGGCGGCGGCCACAACGGGAGCGGACTGAGCCCGTCCTGCGCGCTTACCGGTTCTTGAAGTCCGGAAGGCGCTTCTCGGCCCAGGCCTTGACGCCTTCCTTGAAGTCCTCGGTCTTGCGCGTCCAGTCCTGCTCGGTCAGCTCGCGCTCGGTCGCCCGCTCGGCCGCGTCCGCGAAGCCCCGCCGCATCGTCTCGCGCGTGGACTGCACGGCCAGCGGTCCCGACTGGGCGATCTCGGTGGCCAGCGCCACCGCCGCCGTGCGCACATCGGCGAGCGGCACCAGCACGTCGGCCATGCCCATGGCCACCGCCTCGTCACCGGGCACGCGGCGGCCCGTGTAGAAGAGGAGATTGGCCTTCTGCTGCCCGACCAGACGCGGCAGCGTATAGGTGAGGCTGAAGCCGGGGTGAAAGCCCAGGCGGTTGAAGTTGGCGCTGAAGCGCGCCTCGACGCAGGTGACGCGAAAATCCGCGGCGAGGGCCAGCCCGAGCCCGCCGCCGATGGCCGCGCCCTGCACCGCCGCCACGTAGGGCTTGCGGGTGCGGAAGATGCGCGTGGCCTCCTTGTAGAGGTGCTTGCCGCTCTCGTTCGCCCCCGTGGCCGGACGGTTCGCGAAATCTGCGCCCGCGCAGAAGGACTTGCCCTGTGCGCACAGCACCACCGCGCGGCAGCCCATATCGCGATCGAATTCCTCGAGAGCATCCGCGATCTGGTTGATGAGGGCATTGTCGAAGTAGTTGTGCGGCGGCCGCTGGATCTCGATCTGGCCGACGTGGTTCGCCGCCATGGTGACGCCGATGTCTTTGTATGTGCTCACGGGCTCCTCCTGCGGAATAGGTTGGTGCTGCGGGGCAGAGTCTAGCGCGTCTCGCCTCCGCTCGATAGGCTCTACTGCCGGGGACCCGGCCGGGCGCGGGAGAGCTTCAGGCGCCGGGCCGTGAGGCGCGCCATGGCCGGGTCGCGCTCGACACCGATCCATTCGCGGCCGAGTCCGAGTGCCACCCGTCCCACCGTGCCCGCACCGCAGAAAGGATCGAGAACGGCGCCGCGCCGCCGGCTCATCCGCAGCAGCGCTCTCAGCACCGGCTCGGGTGTAGCGTCCCAGATGCTCTCGGGGTGAGTGCGCGGCAGAGGGAGCGTCCACAGAAGCGTGGCGGGTGTCGGCCGCACGCGGCTCCCGGCTTTCCGGAAGCGCAGCAGGTAGTTGATCCGGTTGTCCCAGCGCTCGCGCGGTCGCGTCTGGACCCAGATGCCCTTGGACTGGAGCCGCCAGCCCGTGCGCCTGAGCCATGAGGTGATGAGACCATCGAAGCCGACCCACTCGCGGCCGTCGTGACGGTCTCCCAGCACGAGCCAGAGATCCCCGCCCGGAGCCAGCACGCGGCGCCACTCGGGTCCGAACCCGACCGCCAGGCTTTTCGCGTAGCGATCGGCGGCCGCCCGGCCGTTGTCGCTGATCCAGTAGGCCGGTGAGGTCAGGATGACACCGACGCTGCCGGTGGCGATAGGGCCGAGGTCGCGGCTGTCGCCCTGGTAGAGCCGCGCTCGCCCGTCCCGGCTCTCGTAAGCGATCAGACGGCCGGAGCGCGGGATCACAGGGGGTACGGCACGAGCTCCCGCGCGACCTCGACCTCACCGGGGAACCGCGCGCGGGCTTCGTCCCGGTGCGCGTCAAGCTCTCTGTGGTGCTCGACATCGATGTGCGCGAGGATGAGCCGGCTCACGCCTGCCCGCGCGGCGATCTCTCCGGCCTCCGCCGCCGTCGAGTGGACGCCGAAGCGCTTTTGGCGCCGCGCGGAGAAGGTCGCCTCGTGGATCAGGGTGTGGGCGCCGCGCGCCAGCGCCACCACGGCCTCGCACGGCTCGGTGTCGGAGGAATAGACGACGGCCGGGCGCCCCGCCGCCTCGACGCGCACGGCGATATTGGGCATGTTGCCGTGCGCGTTCGGCGAGGCGGAGACGGCGAAGCTCCCCAGGCTCTCCAAGGTGAACCGCTCGCGAGCGGGCACGAGCTCCCAGACGATGGGGAAGATCTCCGGGCGCTCCAACTGCCGGAACACTCCCAGCAGCGCGCGAAGGGCCGGGGCATGCTCTTCGCGGCACGCGAGGCGCAGCGGTGTCTTCCTGCCCAGAAGGTACAGCGTCTCCACGAGGGACGGCAGGCCATAGACGTGATCGGCGTGTATATGCGTGATGACGACACGGCTGAGCGAATCGGGAGCCACGCCCGCCAGGAGAAGCTTCTGCATCGGGCTGCCGCCGCAGTCGACGAGCACGGCTTCGCCCTCACCCACGAAGACGATCGACGTCGTATCGCGATCGCGCGCGGGGACGGCCCCGGAGCTTCCGAGAAAGATGAAGTGCACGGCCTCAGGCGGAGGCGCGGGTACGGCGCAGCAGCATGGGCACGCCGACCAGCGCCAGCGCCACGCCCACCACGCTCGCGAGCTGGGCGACACGGATGGGTCCGAGCATGAGCGCGTCGGTGCGGAGGGCTTCGGTCATGAAGCGGCCCACCGAGTAGAGCCCCAGATACGTCAGGAACAGCGCGCCCGGCGCCCGCTCGAAGCGCCTGCGGAAGACGCCGATGAGCAGGGCAAAAACGACGAAGTCCCAGATCGATTCGTAGAGGAAGGTCGGGTGGAAGAACTCGTCCTGTGCGAACTGGATGGGCCGGTGTGGCGGCGAGATGAAGAGGCGCCACGGCAGGCTCGTGGGCGTGCCGAAGGCCTCCTCGTTGAAGAAATTGCCCCAGCGCCCGATGGCCTGGCCAAGCGCCAGGCTGGGCGCGGCGATATCCAGGTAGGTGATGGCCGGCAGCCGTCGCCAGAGCGCGTAGCCGCCACCCACGAGGAGACCGCCCAGCACACCGCCGTGAATGGCCAGGCCGCCCTCCCAGACCGCGAAGATTTTTCCGGGATAGCGAAGGTAGTAGTCGAGGTTGAACACGACGTAGTAGAGCCGCGCGCCGACGAGCCCGCCGAGGAGACCCAGTTCGGAAGCCTTCAGCATGCTGTCGGGATCCAGCCCGCGCCGGAGGGCCTCACGGTAAGCGAGCCAGAGCCCCAGCCCCATGGCGCTCGCCATGAGGATGCCGTACCAGCGGAGGGTCAGAGGGCCGATCTGGACCGCGATGGCGCCTGGCGAGTGAAACATACGGGTCACTTATACGGCCCGGTCACAGTGCTGTCAAACAAATCGCGCATTTCTGGGCAAATTCGTTGACACTCCTTGCACCGCTTCGGTATCATCAATCGTGCCCCGACGCGTCATTCCCTTCGGAGAAAAAGGAGCCCCGTTTGCCACCACCTAGCGCGATGCCTTCCAACGTGCTCGATCCCATCCTCCAGGCCGGCCCCATGGCCAGATTCGTCCTGGGGGTTCTTCTGTTCTTCTCGGTGATCTGCTGGGCGCTCATCGTCGAGAAGTGGTGGGAGTTCCGCGCCATCAAGCGGGACTCGAAAGGCTTCTCGCGGGCCTTCAGGCAGGGCGGCCGCTTCTCGGCGGTCTACGCGGCCGCGAAGAAGTTCCGCTCGAGCCCGCTCGCCCAGCTTTACTCGGCCGCGGGCCTCGAGCTGTCGACCGTGTACGGCGGAACCGAGCAGGTGGATGCCGCCCTCGAGGAGGGTGAGGGCCTGCCACGCGACGCGATCGAATCGGCGAACCGGGCCATGCAGCGCGCGACGGAGATCGAAGTCACGCGCATGGAGCGCTACCTGCCCTTCCTCGCCACCACCGCCAGCGCCGCCCCGTTCATCGGGCTCTTCGGGACTATCGTCGGCATCATGAGCGCCTTCCACGGCATCGGTCAGCAAGGATCGGCAAGTCTGGCCGTGGTCGCCCCAGGCATCTCCGAAGCGCTGATCGCCACGGCCGCGGGGCTCGGCGCGGCCATACCCGCGGTCATGGGTTACAACTTCTTCATCAACCGCACGAAGCGCTGGGCGACGGAGATGGATGGCTTCGCGCTCGAGTTCCTGAACGTCCTCGCGCGCCCGGCACCGGTCAAGGCCGCGAGCCGGTAGTCATGGCGTTCAATCTGGAAAGCGGCGGCGGGGGCGGCGGCCGGCGGCGGACCGGGAGCACGCTGGCCGAGATCAATATCATTCCTCTCGTAGACGTCGTTCTCGTCCTGCTGCTCATCTTCATGCTGACGGCCCCGCTCATGTATCGCGGTATCGATGTCAATCTGCCGAAGACCGCGGGGAAGCCGACGGTGACGGAAGAGCGGATGGAGCTGACGCTCACCAAGGAGCAGCAGATCTACCTCAACGGCAAGCCGCTCGCGCTGGGCTCGCTGGAGCAGACGCTGCGCGAGACCTTCAAGAACCGCACGGACAAGACCCTCTACCTCAAGGCCGATCAGGCCCTCCAGTACGGGTTCGTGGTGGAGACCATGGACAAGGTCCGCAAGTCCGGCATCGAGAAGCTGGGCATGGTCACCGAGCCCGTGCGGGGGTCGTGAGCGCGTTGAGCATGGCGCAGGGGCTGCCCATGCGATCACCGATCCGCACCTCGCGCTGGCGCGTCGCGCCCGCGCCCCCGCCCGTACCGGTGCCGCTCAGAGGCCTGGCGCTGTCCGCGCTCGGGCACATCGTGGTCGTGGCGGTGGTGGTAGCGGTGGCGTTCTCGGGCATGCTCGATCGAACGAGGGTGCAGGTGGTCAACCTCTTCCCATCGGTCGCGGCCGTCGGTACTCCGGCGGGTACACCCGCCGCGCTGCCGAGGCGCACGCCCGCACCCCTGCGCGCTCCGGCCCCTGAGCCCGAGCCGCGCGTGCGTGAGGCGGCAAAGCCCGCCGAGGCGTCGCTGCCTTCGCGTACGGTGGCCACACGGGCGGGCGATCGCGATCTGCCGCCCCTGGGGACGCCGTCGGATCGGCGCGGCAAGGCAGCCGTGGAGCCGGCCGCGCGGCAGGCAGCGGCTGCGCTCGGGCGGTCGACGGGCTCCGTCGTCGGTCAGGGCACCATGACGCTCGACGTGACCGATTTCCCGCACGCCTGGTATCTGCGCCAGGTGCTCCAGAAAGTGGAGGAGCGCTGGCAGACGCAGAATCGTCCCAACGAGCCCGGGCAGAAGCCCCGCATCTACGTCGAGATCCAGCGGGACGGCTCCATCGCCGCGTCTCGCATCGAACAGAGCTCGGGCAGCACCTTCTATGACCGCGCGGCGCTTCGTGCCATCTCGGAGGCGAGCCCCTTCCCGCCGCTCCCGTCCGACTGGAGCAAGCCCGCCCTCCGCGTGCTGTTCAACTTCGAACTGAAACACGGATGACGCGGTCGCGCGGTCTCATTCGATCGCTGGCCGCGGGGGCCGCCCTCCTGGCCCTCGCCGTGACGGGCGTGGCGCTGCTCCGTCCCGCGCCGGCCCGGTCGCAAAGCCCCGATGTCGAGTTGAACGTCCGGCCGGGCCAGATGAAGCGAATCAATATCGCCATCC
>Ga0335070_10004839_pt1 | contig 15787 bp, 17 predicted proteins | sample Lox_Sample_13_FD_206722 | JGI IMG/M metagenome (GOLD analysis project Ga0335070, IMG submission 206722) | Soil microbial communities from Loxahatchee National Wildlife Refuge, Florida, United States - Lox_Sample_1.3 | ecosystem: Environmental > Terrestrial > Soil > Wetlands | place: USA... | reverse complement strand
GGGGCAACCTGGATCCTGGCATTGAAGTGCGCCGAGGCGTGCAGAATCCCCGGCGTGGAATTTTTGAACATGCGACTTGTCCAGCTCAACCCCGGGGTTCCTGATAAGACGACCAACTGCGTCGGGTCTGCCCTGAATTTTGCCGCCAGGCCTGAGGCAGTTCCCGGTCTCAAGGAGCACGTCAGGCATTTTATTACCTCAAACACATTTTCTAATGATACCGGTATTGCCTGTCACTGCGGGATCGGCTTTTCCTATACGTCCCCTTATCTTGAGTCGGTAAAGACCGGCATCCTGACAAGGGAAGAGGCAGAACGGGAAGCTTCGGCACTTGGTGTTGAATTCCTTGACAAAAATGCGAGCAAGGGAAGAATCGGGGCGCTCGGTGCTGTACTCTGGGGTAACCGTGGCATCGAGGCAGCGGGGTTGTATGGAGAGCATCTCTGACCCCTACATAATCCGTTACCCGCAGATTGTGGCTGTCGCGGATGGAACCGGAAGAAAAGTCGAACTCATCGAGTTCTTCGACTGTGTCGGGGGTGCGATGTGGTCTGCAAAACATTACGCAAAGAGCCCTCTTGTCATATCTGTCCGCCCTGTGGGAGGGACGGTGCGGTACCTCCTGAGGCCCGGCAATGTCAGTCTTGCCCTTGAAGGCTCAAAATTTCCCGCAGGGATTTCCGGGGTTGAAGTAAGCGACCGTGAGATTTCTGTCACTTATATAGGCATGGGAGGCGGCGGTGTGGGCGCCGCAGCATGCCGTACAGATGCAGGAGGTGTACTCCGGAGCAGAAGCGATGATTCTGGAGGCGGTAAGGTTGCGGGATCGACGATCTGTCTCCCCCGGAAGCAGCGGGTTCTTATCGGTGTGGACGACACCGATACCCCGGAGAAAGGGGCCACATGGACGCTTGTCCATAACATTGCGCGGGCAGTAAGTGGCGACCGCTCAACATACCTCTCCCATACGATTGTCCAGCTCTTCCCCGTTCCCTACCGCACCAAGAATTGCGTTGCTCTTGTGGCAGAGTTCGCTTCTTCCGAACCTGAAAGGCTTATTGAAAAGTTCCATTCCCTGCTTGAGCAGTACACACTCTCTGAGGAAACCGGGATGGCTGCATATACCGGATTTGAACCCGGTCCCGGGTTGTCTGCTTTTGGATGGGCAGTTAAAAGGGGGGAGGTGAACCGGGGATTGCTCCATTCGATCAAGGACGATGACCTGAAGATAATCATGGACGGACGCGGAATCACGGGTGCAGTCGCAGCGATTCCGTTCTATACACAATTCGAAGAGGCGCTTGAACTATGCAGTGGTATGACCTGAAAGCAGAACTGCTTTCTGCCGGTACTGCCCGCCTTGCCGGTGAACCCGCGGAAGAATTTATCGCTCGTTCTTCAGCAGGACCGGGGGCCGGGGGTGAAGGTTCGATCTTTTTTGCTTTGGGCAGTCACCGTATCCGGCTCTCTCTTGATGAAATGAGCGAAATCGAGGTGATGCACCGTGGCGGTGGTGTGGCGGATCTCTACTATGGATCCCTTCAGCTGAACGGACGTCTCGAACGCCCTGGCCTGCACTGCCCGAAACAGGCTTATATCACGGTGACGGGAAGTTGCGCATTTCATTGCAGGTACTGCACGGTCCCCCAGATCCGGGGCGTACGAAAAAGCGTCGACGAGATCGTTGCCTTGGTCGATTCAGTCCGTGATCGAGTCACGGGAATCTCGCTCACGAGCGGAGTCAGGACAACAGCGGCAGAAGAGGAACAGTACGTTCTTGGGGTCGTGAAGGCGCTCATCCCGTTCAACCTCCCGATCGGAGTATCGATCTACCCGACGGAACAGACCGCGGACCGGCTTCATTCGCTCGGTGTCGTCGAAGTCAAGTTCAATGTTGAGGCAGCGACGCCAAAACTTTTCGCGGAAGTCTGTCCGGAACTCGACTACGATATGATATGGGGAACACTGGAACGTTCAGTCACCCTCTTTGGAAGGAACCGCGTCTTCTCCAACGTAATTGTCGGACTTGGGGAGAGCGATAGGGAGATGGAACAATGCATCCGCAGGCTTACAAACCGCGGCATCATCCCTGTGCTTAGGCCGCTCAATCCTGTCGCCGGTTTCGCTGGTCATGAACGTCCGGCTGCTGCCCGGCTGCGCACGCTCCTTGCAGTTCACGGTAAGGCTCTCGAGGAGGAAAGGCTGGATCCAGGTGCCGCTCTCACGATGTGCACGAACTGTACTGGTTGTGATCTTGTACCCGGGAGGGACACATGAAGGGCAGTGAAGTCATTGCATCGGCTCTCACGGAGTGTGCTGAAACATTCTATGCCGTTCCGGGGTACCCTGTTACTGAGATAGCAGGGATTCTCTGCGCTGAACAGGTGATTAATGAGAAGGTCGCCCTCGAATATGCACTCGGGGACTCCCTTTCCGGAAAAAGATCCGCGGTGATCCTAAAGAACGTGGGTCTCAATGCATGTGCGGACCCGCTCATAAACGCAACAACGCAGGGACTTGTTTCCGGCGTTGTCGTTGTGGCGGGTGATGACTGTACCGCTCTCGGCTCCCAGAACACCGAGGACTCCCGGTTCTTCGGAGAACTTGCCCAGGTGCCGGTCCTTGAACCAGGACATCAGACGTGTGCAAGGGCCGTAGCCGCCGCATTTGAGGCTTCCGAGCAGTTCTCCAGGGTTGCTCTAATCAGGGTGACACCCCCCATCCTTGAAGGTGAAACGAACGACGCGACTCTCTGCCACCGAAGGGGGACCGGCAGACTGGCATCTTCCGATCTGACAATGCGGGGTCGGGCCCAAGCCGCGGAGCGTGTGCTTGCTTCCATGCATAACTGGTCGCAGAATTCACCCCTGAACCAGCTGCGGGGGGGAATTGTTGCCACCGGTCCGGAAGAAGGGGATTCCCATGTTGTGACGGTCTACCCTCCTCCGGCTGGGGCATCCGTTCTGAATAATACTCGGGAGCTGGGCCGGCCTTTCCTCTTCGAGCACCGGTGCCTGAAAGGGTCGGATGAACTCCCTGTGCCTGAGACCTATCACGAGAGAGGGTTCTACCGCACGTTCTGCAGGGGCTGTCCGTTCAAATCCCTGCTGAATATCCTTTCTGAAAAGGGGATTACGGTAATCTGCGATATCGGTTGCGCTTTGCTTGCATCAAATCCGCCATTCCGGATCGGAAGAGCAGGGTATGCACTGGGCTCATCGGTCGCTGTTGCTGCACGGAGCACAAAAATTGCCCTGATCGGCGACTATGCGTTGATGCATTCGGGAGTAAACGCCCTTATCGATGTTTACGAGAAACGGCTCCCTCTCCTGACAATTGTCCTGAAGAACGACCGGATGGGGATGACCGGCGGGCAGCCGGCTCCTGACCTGCTGAAGTATATCGCATGGGCGGAACCCGAAGTCTGTCCCGCCGATGATGTATCTTTCCTGAACGATGAACTTAAAGTTCCGGATGAACCCCGGACCCTCGTGGTTACGGGAACATGCCCGGAGGGGTGCAGTCATGAAACCGTGGAATGTTGAGATCTGCGATGTGACCTTACGTGACGGGGAGCAGACCCCGGGGGTCTCATTCTCCTGTCAGGAAAAAGCTGAAATTGCCCGAATGCTGGACGCCGTCGGGATCGAGGTTATCGAAGCGGGGTTTCCCTCGGTTTCTGCCAATGAGAAACTCTGTGTCAAAACGATTGCCGAAAGCGGCCTTGAGGCCCGGATCTGCTGTCTGGCACGGGCAAAGGAGTCGGATGTCAACGATGCGATCGATACCGGTGTTGACATGGTCAGTATTTTTATTGCGACGTCAGATCTCCACATGCGGATCAAGTTCAAGAACCGGACACGGGAGCAGGTGCTCGATGAGACTCTCCCTCTCATCGATTATGCCCATGACCATGGTCTGCAGGTCAGGTTTGCTGCGGAGGATGCATCCCGGACGGATCCGGCTTTCCTCCTGCATGTATATGCTAAAGCATCCGAGCATGGGGCGGATCTGCTCTCCTTTGCAGATACAGTTGGATGCCTGACCCCGCTGGAGATATACCGGATTATGTCCGACCTTGTTCCTCATATCGATCGCCCGCTCTGCGCGCATTGCCATAATGACATGGGTTGTGCCGTTGCCAACACAATTACGGCCGCAGAAGCCGGAGCGTTCCAGCTCCACACTACGGTAAATGGTATCGGGGAGCGGGCAGGTAATGCAGCCCTTGAAGAGGTGTTGATCGCACTCAAAATGAGCGGTGGCGTGAACCGGTACAACCTCTCATACCTGGCCCGACTCTCAAAGATGGTGGAACAGTATTCAGGGATCCGGTTGCCGCGGAACAAGCCGGTTGTCGGGGAACTTGCCTTCTCCCATGAGAGCGGGATCCATATTGCAGCAATTCTCGAAGACCCGCATGCGTATGAAAATTTCCCTCCGGAGCTTGTCGGTGGGGAGCGGAGGTTCATTCTCGGCAAACACACAGGAAAGAAGGCGCTAGAGCATGTGGTCGCCTCGATGGGGTGTGAATTGACAGGGGCCCAAATATGCCGGGTCCTGGAAAATGTCAAGAAGCATTCAGAGGAGAAATGCACAATAACGCCTGAAGTCCTGAAAAAAATGATCAGGAAGGCCAAAGAAGAGGTGGAGTAAATGGGGACGTTATCCGAACGCATCCTCGGGGCCCCGGCCGGGGCATATGTCGACCACCGGGTTGACAGGGCTTATGTCCACGATGGCACGGGAGTCCTGACGCTCGAATCGTACCGGCAGATGGGGGCCAAAGGCCTTTTTGACCCCTCGCGCCTGCATATTATCTTCGATCACATCGTTCCGGCCAACAATTCGACGACTGCGATCCTCCAGCACGAGCTCCGGGGGTTTGCTACCGGCTCATTTCTGAATTTTTCAGACATTGGCGGAGGGATCTGCCACCAGTGCATGAGTGAAGGTGTCGTTCTGCCGGGAGAGGTCGTAGTCGGGGCCGATTCCCACAGCTGCACCCTTGGCGCATTCGGTGCGTTTGCCACCGGTGTCGGCGCAACAGACATGGCTGCGATCTGGCTGACAGGAGAGACATGGTTCCGGGTGCCGGAGACAATAGGGCTCCGTCTTTCGGGAAACCTTCGTGGTGCCGCTGAAGCAAAAGATCTTGCACTTACCCTTGTGAGCAGGCTCGGAATGGACGGGGCGACCTACAAGGCACTTGAATATATCGGCGACGGGACGGGATCCCTCTCCATGGATGACCGCCTTACGCTCTGTAACCTTGCTGTCGAAACGGGTGCAAAAACCGGAATGTTTTATGCGGACAGGATCACCCAGGAGTATCTCGCAGGGTTCGGGCTCTCTGCGGAGCCGCAGGTCCAGGAACAATCCGTGTATGAACGTGAGTTCGAGATCGATCTTGGGGATATCACCCCTGTTATTGCGGTCCCGCCACGGGTCGACACGATCCGGCCGGTCCACGATCTTGCCGGGATAACGCTCGACCAGGTCTTTGTCGGCGCCTGCACTAACGGCAGGTATTCTGATCTTGCCAGGTTTGCCCGGATCATTAAGGGAAAGAAGGTCCAGGTCAGGACGATTGTCGTTCCGGCTTCTCGTGCCGTTCTCGATCAGGCGATCCGGTCGGGTATCCTTACGGATATTATTGCCGCAGGGTGCACGATCGGGACGCCGGGGTGCGGACCCTGCCTCGGTGCCCACATGGGAGTCATTGGGGAAGGGGAGGTCTGTCTCTCGACTGCCAACAGGAATTTCCGGAACCGGATGGGTATAGGGGGGGAGATCTATCTCTCCTCAGTTGCAACTGCTGCCGCGAGCGCTGTCGAGGGAGAGATCACAGAACCGGAGGAGCCTTATGCAGGGTAAGGGAAAGGCAATCTGTCTCCCGTCAGATATTGACACGGATATGATCATCGCCGGCAGGTACCTTCGCACAAAAGACAGGAATGTCTGGGTGGCGCACCTCTTTGAAGATCTTGACCCGGGACTTGCCTCACAGCTCAGAGGGGCAGTTATTATCGCGGGCAAAAACTTCGGATGCGGGTCTTCCCGGGAGCAGGCTGCAATTGCCCTTAAAGAGATCGGTGTTGTAGCTGTTGTTGCCCCGAGCTTCGCACGGATCTTTTTCCGGAATGCGATTAATATCGGCCTGCCCCTGATCGAGGCTGACGTTCCTTGTGCCGAGGGCAGGCAGGTCTTGTTTGACCTGAATGCAGGCTGGATTGATACGGGAACCGGGAAAAAGAAGGTCCCAAAGCTATCCCTGCGGATGCTCTCAATCCTCAAGGCTGGGGGACTTGTAGCATACTGGAAGGCAAAACAATGATCTTTCCCGTTCAATGCAAGTCTGTCGGTGTCGCTTCAGCTAAACCCTGCGGAAATAAAGTCTATTTCCTGAGCCGCTACCTCGTGCACGAAGTCGAAGGCGGTTTCGAAATCCTTGAAATCAGTCTGAATACCGAAGAAAAAGGGATGATGCGAAGCGTTGTGAATTCCCGCGTGATCGCTTACGTTGATGAGGTGTATCGGTACCCGGAACCAGTACAGATTTACGACCGTTACCGGCTCGCAAATCTGGCTTTGGAGTCCGGATACCGTTGTACACTCTTTACCGGTCTTGATGAGCACGTTACATTCGTCCTTGACCCTGACCTTTCGGGATTTCTGAAGATCCACATCTATGATGCAAACCCGCCACGGCCGAGCCTTTCCGCATGTATCCGGGATCTCGAAGCCTGCGGGCTCTTTGGGGAACTGAATGTGGCCTTCTGTCATCACGTTACCGATATTTCAGCGTTTCCTGCCGATGTCTATCCTTGCCGGGCCGGAGGATTCAGAAAAACCCTTGACAAAGACCCGATTTCAGGCCGTGAGCGCGTGGCAGCATGCATGACAGGTTCACAGCTTGTCCGGGAATGTTATGGGATTACTGCGGAATTTACCAACATCTGCCCTCTGGCTTCTATTGAAGAAGAACCTTTTATCGCACGGTGCTGCCGCTCGGAACGGGAAGGCCCGGGCATATGGAATGGGAAGACCGGCATTGTCGTTCACTGGGGAGCATCCCCCGCAACGATTGCAGAATCCGTTAACCAGATCGCACAGGCCCGGAGACATCAATGACCAGTATTGCGGTTGTGGAGGGTGACGGTATCGGGCATGAGGTGATTCCGGTTGCACGGCATGTCCTTTCATTCCTGCACCCCGAATATGAATATTTTTTAGTGGATGTAGGATACCACCGCTGGGAGGAGACTGGATGTCCCTGTGCAGATCGGGATATCGAAGCGTTGAAATCTGCGGATGCGATCCTTTTCGGTGCTATAACGACCCCTCCCATGAAAGATTACCAAAGCGTGGTTCTGAGAATCCGCAAGGCACTTGACCTGTATGCGAACCTCAGGCCGGTATCCGGTGACGGATTCGATATCATAATTGTACGGGAGAATACCGAAGGACTCTATTCAGGAATTGAGGTAAACGATCCCCATCGTGCGACAACGCTCCGTGTCGTGACACGGAAAGGGACGGAACGAATCGTCAGGAAGGCAATCGATCTTGCACAAAGAAAGAAGGGGCTCCTAACTATCGGCCACAAAGCGAATGTGATCAAATCTGATGTATTTTTCAGGGATATCTGCATTACCGAGGCAAAAAAAGCCGGTATCCGGTTTAATGACAAGTATATCGATGCTCTCGCTCTTGATCTCCTCCAGCACCCCGACCGTTACAATATCGTGGTCACAACCAACATGTTCGGCGATATACTCTCGGATGTTGCATCCTTTCTTGTCGGGGGCCTGGGCCTTGTCCCGAGCGCGAATATCGGCGAGCATCATGCACTCTTCGAGCCGGTTCACGGGAGTGCTCCTGACATTGCGGGGAAAGACTGTGCCAACCCTGTTGCTGCAATTCGCAGTGCCGCCATGATGCTGGAATATCTTGGTGATAACAGTGGAGCGGTTCGGATCGAACAGGCAATCCGGCATGTGATATCTGCGGGTATAAAGACCCGGGATCTCGGCGGGAGGGCCGGGACCAAAGAGTTCGGGGATGCGGTTGTGAAGGCACTCCACGAACCATGACGGATTATCCGGTTATAATCCCGCAATAATCAGGTAATGCCATGGGCCCGCATCCTGAACAGAAAGGATCCGGAGCCCTGCTGCAGCGATAAGATCGCGTGCCTTATCTTCAGGAAAGCGTTTTCCAGCCGGAGGGCCGAAATCCATAGGTATCGCTTTCCAGTCGAGGTCGATAAGCCGGCCCGATGATTTGAGCATCACCTTTGCATTGGTGATCGCCTTCATAGGATTGGCAAAATCATGGAGATTTATCCCGAAGAAGACGAAATCGGCACACCTCCTGCAGGGCTGGCTCTCCTCGGCCGTCCCAACTTCTGCGGAAAGGTTTGTTAGTCCTTCGTCAGCTGCATGCCCCTTCAAAATCGATATTGCGTCAGCGTCAATGTCGAAGGCAAAGACCTTTCCGTTCGTCCCAACTTTACGGGCAGCGGGCAGGGCAAAGTATCCTTCGCCACACCCGGCGTCGATGAAGGTCATCCCGGCATGAATGCCGATGGCTGTCATGATCGCCTCGGGGTTTTGCCAGCGTCGTCTTTCCAGGTCATCAGCGCGATGCCGTTGTTTCATCATAAACCGAAGAGCTCCATTACTTTCCTTTCAGCTGTTGTTCAATTCTGTCCTGTTTTGCCTGAAGGTCCGCAGTCTGAATACCTGTTCCTTGATAGCCTTATAGATCTCCGCGATCGCACCACTCCCTGAAATTTCCTGACTTCCGGTATCAAGCGCTTTTTCGGAAGTATCCGGTGCAAGCAGCTTGTTAGCGATGAAACCGGCAAGGGTCCCTATGAGGCCAACACCCATGGCCATTACGCCAACACCGACAACCCGCCCGGCATTTGTTACCGGAAAACGGTCGCCGTATCCGACCGTTGTTATAGTAACACACGTCCACCATAAGGCATCAGAGGCGGTCTGGATATTGGCATTGACAGCCGACCGCTCGAAAACCAGAACCCAGAATGCACCGGTCTCTATTACAACAATTACGCAGAAAATAACAATATAGAACACACTGTCAGCGCGGTGCTTTATGAGCTGATGGGCGATATTATGGACACCGTATTTCCGCAGGAGCCTGTACGCCTTGAAGATGCGGAAAAGGCGCAGGATGCGAAGTAAAGGGACACTCGCAAGTAAATCGGCCCACCCCCAGTCGCGGAAGAAATAGTAGGTTCTCGATCCCGCTGAGTAGTAGCGGTACAGGAAATCAGCAACAAAAAGAATTGTCAGAAAAAAATTGACTACCGAAAGAACATTGATCGCATCAGAGTCTATTCCTGGAATCCATGTTATAACAAGATTAAAAACGGAGAGCAGCGAGATGAAGATGATGAAGATTTCATAGCCGGGATCCTTCAGATCCTGAATATCGAATTTTGCATCCGACCCATCATCCCGGATGATATTCTGCATATTATTCAACCTCACGCTTCAGGGTATTCTGAGACGGATGATGTGAGAGATGATGTTCATGTTCATAATTCAGTCTCCGTAAAATCACCGTCACATTTTTCCGGGAGTTGGATCTCTTCCGGCCCGTGTCAGATACAAGCCGATACAAACTGGAATCAGGAAAGTCAAGGCATAGTATACGAAGACATCCGGCCCATAATACGTTGCCTTGAAAAGAATTACGATAAAGATATAATCAAGCATGACGGCGATTGCAGTCCATGCAACACCTATTCCCAGGTAATATGGAAGGGTAAGGTTTCTTGCATGGAACCACCACCACGTGATTATTATCGTCACCGGTGTACAGATCACGAGTAGAATCCAGCCCATACTGCTGGCGAAAGGGGAAAAGAAAAGGACGAGCGATGCGAGATACCCTATCAGCCAGAGAAATGTGCCGAGCCCAAGAGCGTCCTTGACCCACGGTATCATACCGGAGTCTTTCCGTGCCACCTGTCTTTATTTTTGTGTTGTATTCTCGGGATTTATCTCCTTCTTTTCCTGCCAATTCGCACTTTTTCCGTTACTTATTGATACATGATGCGCCCATATTGGATCAGATGGACCCCATTAATTCCCAGTCCCTTGGAAATTTACTCAGTGATCTCCGTTCAAAGCGGCCGCTTATCCACCATATCACGAACGCGGTTACTATCAACGACTGTGCGAATGTAACAATCGCGATAGGCGCATCCCCGGTCATGGCCGAGGCGATGGAAGAAGCTGCTGACATGGCGAACCTTGCCGATGCGCTCGTGCTGAATATCGGGACGCTCACACGTCAGCAGGTTCTCTCCATGGTGGAGGCAGGGCACAGTGCGAACCGGAAAGGGATCCCGGTCATCCTTGATCCGGTCGGGGCAGGTTCAACGGCAATGCGGACGGACACCGCACAAATGCTGCTTGAAGAGCTGAAGGTTGCAGTCCTGAAGGGAAATGCCGGAGAGATTGGGGTTCTCGCGGGAGTGGATGCACATGTTTGCGGAGTTGAGTTCTCGAGTATTTCCGGGGATATCGCCGCTATCGCCCGGGACTTTGCCCAAAGGGCAGGGATCGTTGTTGCCGTCAGTGGTCCAACAGATATCATAACCGATGGGAAAAGAACCATCCTTATCGGTAACGGGCATGAGATGATGAGCAGATTGTCCGGTACCGGTTGCATGGCGACATCTATCACCGGTGCATTCTCTGCAGTTTCCAGGGACAAGGTAGCGGCGGCTGCGGCAGCCTTTTGCGCGTTCGGTATTGCGGGAGAACTGGCGGCATCGTCAGGAGCCGGCCCTTATTCATACAGAACAGCCCTTATCGACAATATCTCGACTCTTTCCCCTACTGACATAGACAGGAAAGCAAAGATCCGCATCTGCTGACGAGTATGGGATGGGACCTCTACGTTATCACCGACTCTGAAATCGGTGGCGGACGATCGCATGAAGAGCTTGCGCGCCTTGCAATCGCTGGCGGGGCTGATATCGTGCAGCTCAGGGATAAAGCACTAAGCGCCGACGAACTTGTCAGGATAGGGCGAAAAATAGCCGGAATCGCGAAGAAGAACAACAGACTCTTTATTGTGAATGACAGGCCGGACATCGCAATTGCCTGTGGTGCGGATGGCGTTCACCTTGGACAGGACGATTTACCAGTTGCAATAGTACGGAAGATTGTGCCTGAAGGATTCATTATAGGAGCTTCCGTCAGTGGATCAACAAAAGCGAGGGAGGCCGAAGCGGAAGGGGCAGACTATCTCGCTGCAAGCCCGGTATTTTCAACATCCTCGAAGAAAGATGCGCACGGTTTTTGCGGGCTCGAGGGCATCCGCAGGATCCGGGCAGCGTCGAGACTCCCGCTCATCGCCATTGGCGGTATCGGGCCGGCCAATGCCAGGGAAGTTGTCGCAGCCGGAGCGGACGGGATCGCTGTCATCTCCGCTGTTATCGGGAAGCAGGACATAACAGCGGCTGCAAAGGTCCTTCGGCAGATTGTTGTGGAGGCAAAGAGGTGCCGACCGGATCCGGGAAAGTCTGGTTAACAACGAATCCGTTCGAGCTGCCAACTCCCATTCTGCTTTTTCCTTTCGAGAGAAAAAACGCAAAGCTTTTTACAATCGTTGTGAAATTCAGATACTGGAACGTTTATGCAGGAGATTAAGAGTATCGATATTTTCTCGTGGGCAAAGATTCACGCCCTCTTCGGAATTGTCATCGGGCTGGTTTATGGCATCTGCGTAGCATTTGTCTTCGGACTTTTCGGGCTTGCCAAAGAGATGTCCGGGGTGGTAGCTTTCGGTGTGATGTCGATTATTATCTTCCCGATCGTTCTCGGCATCAGTGGTTTCATCTGCGGAGCGATTATGGCGTTTTTGTACAACATATTCGCATCCAAGGTTGGCGGAGTCCAGGTAGAACTTCTCCAGAAATAATCTTCTATTTTCCGTTATGGTTATCAGGTGCGTGAGTCACATGGGTACCGCGCGAACGGTATTGCTTCTTCGGATTCTTGCAGTGGTCCTTCTTCTTTTCGTCTCGTCAGCAGGGTGTACGGGGAAACCTCCCGTTTCCACGGGTACCCTGGCGACACCGTCCGTCACGGCTTCGGGGGAGAAGAGCGATGGCGGGGTCTTCACGCTTCATGCAGCAAATGTTTCGGACAGTTCAATCCTTCCCATTGCATATACATGCGCTGCAAGAATGCCGTCTTCCCCCCCGATCTCCTGGGATAATGTTCCGGATGGAACTAAGACACTCACACTGATCATGGAGGATCCGGATGCACCTTCCGGCACCTTCACGCACTGGATAGTCTTTAATATTCCTCCTGAACGGATGAACCTCCCTGCAGATGTGGGAGGGGTCAAGGAGATTGGTGGCGGAGGCCAGCAGGGTTCCAGCAGTGCCGGTGAGCGTGGGTATTACCCGGCCTGCCCTCCGGTCGGATCACGGCACCGGTATATCTTCACCCTCTATGCCGTTGATTACACCATGGGCCTGCCTACGGCTGACCGGGACTCTATCAACAGGATGCTGAACGATCATGTTATCGGTGAAGTTGTCGTTACAACAACCTTCTCCCGTTAGCTGAATTACTGCAATCCTGAAATGACGCGGAAAAGCCGCGCCAGCCCCTCTTTTATCCGCTCCTCGTCCGTATTGGAAAAATTCAGTCGGATACAGTTTTTGCCACCACCATCCGTATAGAATGGGATACCCGGCATGACCGCGACTTTCTTCTCAATACCTTTACGGAAAACATTCATGGAATCCACACCTGGGGGGAGGGTCGCGGTCAGGAAAATCCCTCCCTCCGGGGCCGTATGGGTCACCCTCTTTGAACCGAGATCATCGAGCAGGTCACACATGAGGCGGCAATTGGCCCGGTAGACGCTGGTTATTGTCCTCAGGCGGGCATCCAAATCGTTTGTTGTGAGATACCGATACAGGATCATCTGGGAAAGGATATTGGTATGGAGATCCGCCGCCTGCTTAGCAATATTGAACTGAGACAAAACAGCTTCAGGCGCAAACATCCATCCAATGCGAAGCCCCGGGGCAATTGTTTTAGAGAAAGATCCGCTCATCAAGGTCTGGTCGGGCAGGTATTTCTTGATGGGAGGACGGGAGCGGTTATCGAAAAAGAGTTCCCCAAATGCATCATCATCATAAAACAGGGTGTCTTTGCCATCGATAAGGCGGGCAAGCTCCCGCCGTTTCGAATCCGAGTATGTGCATCCCGAAGGGTTCTGGGAGTTTGGGACCGCATAGAAAAACCGTGGGGGCTTTTCTGAAAGCATTCGGGCAAAATCTGTAAGATCCAAACCGTCAGGTTGCAACCTGACAGGGACAAAAACCGGTTCGTACAGGCAGAACGCTTCAAATGCGCCAAGGTATCCGGGCCGCTCGACGCCGATCCGGTCGCCCGGGTTGATCAGGATTTTTGCCAAAAGATCAAGGCACTGTTGCGATCCGTTCACGATCTGGATCATGTCGGGTGTTGCAGGTATACCGAGACGGGAGCGGTACCGGCTCGCTATAAAATCCCGGAGCGGGAGATATCCGTCGGTCGTTGTATACTGCAGCGCTGCGCATCCGTCCTCCTCCAGCACCTCTTGTGTGGCCTGTTTCAACCCTGCTACGTCGATAAGATCTGAGGAGGGAAGCCCTCCGGCAAATGAGATAATTGCGGGATCCCGGGAGACTGCAAAGAGCGTTTCCAGAAAAGATTTCGGGACGCTTCCCATGCGGGTGGCAAACGTGAAAATGTGTGCCATAGGTACAGTACAAACCCCGTAGTGCTTAAACGGTTTCCCGGTGATACAGGTTATTATCCCTTAAGACAAACTCTGATGAGCGAGCCTTCCAAATGGAGTGTTCGGAATGGCGAAGTGCCTGTCCATCTTTCAGGTTTCCGAAGAGGATGATTGAGCATGATCACTATCCTGTTCATTGATGATGAAGAGGCAATCCGCTCCCTTGTCAAACATTTTCTCGAAATGTCCGGAGATCTGACGATTGATACCGCATCTTCTGCGGAAACCGCAATCGGGATGATGAAAGGAACAATCTATGACGCCATCGTTTGTGATTACGAAATGCCTGGCGGGATGGACGGCATTGGTTTTCTAAAACTACTCCGGAATGACGGAAACCAGATCCCATTCCTGATCTTCACCGGAAAAGGTCAGGAAGAGGTCGCAATCGATGCAATCAACCACGGGGCAGATTTTTATATCCAGAAGGGGGAGTCACCCCGTGCCCAGTTTGCTGATCTGGTCCAGAAAATCGGGCAGGCGGTCCAGAGACGGAGGACTGAGAACGCGCTTCGCGAATCTGAAAGAAATTACCGGGATCTTCTCGAAAGCCTACCCGATCTCATTCTGACAAGCGACCGGAGCGGTGTCGTGACTTCTCTGAACAGCCCCGGGGTAAGGGCAGGGCAGGTTCGCCCGGATTTCGTTCTTTATAAACCCTGGACAAAGATCCTGAAAGAAGGCGAGGCAAAGAAAGCACAGGATGCTTACAAAACAATGATGGACACTGGGGAACCGATTTCGGATTTTCACACAACTATCGATCTGTTAGAGCCTGATGGCGTAGAGGGGCCTGTTACCGTTTACGCAACGGTCATAAGGAGCGAGACGGGAGCTGTGAGCGGGGCACGTATCGTCATCCGGGACGTTGTAAGCCTCGAAAAAGCTATCGGGCGGATCCGCGTCGCAGAAGAAAGATTTGTCACGTTGCTTTCCCTCCTTCCTCTCGCTGTCATCGTGACCGATCTGGAGGGTAACGTTCGGTATTGGAATGTGGGCGCGGCGCATCTTTTCGGCTGGACGGAAGAGGAGGTTATCGGTGGAGTGATACCTGTTATTTCTGCCGACAGGAAAGACGAGTTTGACAAGATTCTTTTATGGTGCCAACAGGGTGAAAAACTCCGCAATATGCCGTTTCTTGCGAAGAGGTGCAACGGTACCGTGACCCGGGTCACGCTTCATGCGGCACCACTGCACGGCTGGGATGGCGGGGTCTCCGAGATTCTTCTTGTAGTAACCAATCCCGGTGAATAACCTTCTTTTCAGGACTATCATCAGGTATGGCAACTCTTCACGGACTGATAGAATTATCTTCTTATCCGACAGGAGGGCTCAGGCGTCTTTACAGAGATCAAAGACCCAACGGCTGACCCCCGGCGCGATGTTACCACACCGGCGGATCGTTTTTACAGATAATCCCTTCAGCCGGTATTCTGCGATGAGAGAAGGGATCTCGAAACTCTTCCTGAACGTATACATATGGATAGTCCCACTTGTCTTTATATGAGGGATGACAAGATCGAGGATCCTGTCCTGACCGTATGGTGTCGGGATAATTGCCCGATCGAACGCCCCGGCGGGAAACAGGGGGATTTTTTTGAAGGCATCTCCTTCGATTATGGTTATAGCGGAAGCAATCCCGTTCGCTGCAACATTTTTTCTGAAATAACGGGACGCACTCGGGTTGATCTCTATTGCAATGACAATCCCCCCTCTTGAAGCAACAGGAATGGCGTAAGGGCCTATGCCGGCAAAAGGTATAAGCACATGTTCCTGAGCCTGGGCCTGATCGGCAACGCGTTTCCGCTCAGTTGCAAGCTTTGGAGTAAAGAAAACTTCCGTGATATCAAACCAGTAGGAGAAACTATATTCATGGTGCAAGGTCTCCGTCGAACTTCCGGATAAAAGTTCATAGCGGGGTGACCCTTTCGTC
>Ga0335070_10004838_pt1 | contig 15787 bp, 11 predicted proteins | sample Lox_Sample_13_FD_206722 | JGI IMG/M metagenome (GOLD analysis project Ga0335070, IMG submission 206722) | Soil microbial communities from Loxahatchee National Wildlife Refuge, Florida, United States - Lox_Sample_1.3 | ecosystem: Environmental > Terrestrial > Soil > Wetlands | place: USA... | reverse complement strand
TCCGTGCAGGTGGCGAGCTGATCCTGCGCCGCGTCCTCGCAGCTCTGCAGCGAGATCTCCTGGTCGGGGGCCTTGTACTTCGCCTCGCACGCGGCCATGGCCGCCTGGTAGGCACTGGTGCAATCCGAGACGCAGTCCGCACGCGCCGCCGGAGCGGCGCCTGCGGCGAACAAGAGCGCGACACCTGCGACCCAAGAAGCCCGCATCGCCTTTCCCCTTTCGCGGCGACCCGCAAGCGAGACGCTATTCGGGGTCTTCCTGCTCCTGCTCATCACCCTGCTGCTCCGCCTGGTTGAACTCCTGGTCTTCCTTCGTCTGGTCCTGCTGCACCTCTTGCTGGCGGCGCTGCTTCTCGGTCATCTGCATCTCGCGCTGGCTCTCGGGCGTCGACACCTCGTCGGCCGGCGCCAGGCCGCGCTCCTCGCGCTCGCCGCCGCAGGCCAGCGTGAGCGTCCCGAGCCCGATGCCGAGCGCGAAGACCGCGAGGCCCGTGCAAAGTGTCCGCACCAGCGTGCGCGCGTTCGTTCCCATCGATGTCGCCCCCTGTCGTCGTTCCGTCTCGCCCGTTCGCGCGCCGCGATATTCGGATCGTTCGCCGCGCCGGACGCACTCTAGCCCACGCGCGCGCTCTGTCCGCCGTCCACCGGCAGCGCCACGCCCGTGATGAAGCGCGCCTCGTCCGAGTGCAGGAACAGCGCCGCGTAGGCCACGTCCCAGGCCGTGCCCATCCGGCCGCCGAGCGGCACCTCCGCGTCGCGCCGGCGGATCAGCTCCTCCTTCGGAACTCCCAGTGCGCGGGAGATGCCCTCGATCGCCATCGGCGTGTTCATCAGCCCCGGCATGATGACGTTCGCGCGGATGCCGTACTTCGCGTTGCCGATCGCCAGCGACTGAGTGTAGGCGTTGACGCCCGCCTTCGAAGTCTTGTAGGCGACGATACCCGTCGAGCAGACCGCGGCGATCGACGACACGTTCACGATCGAGCCCGCGCGCTGCTCGCGCATCACGGGCAGCACGTGTTTGCAGGCGAACACGACGCTCTTCAGGTTCACCGAGAGGATCCGGTCCCAGTCCTCCTCCGCGACATGCGCAGGGCCGGCGTCGCCGCCGCCGATGCCGACGTTGTTGTGCAGCACGTCGATGCGGCCGTGCTGGCGCGCACATGCCGCGATCAGCTCTGCGCACTCGGACTCGCGCGTCACGTCGGCGCGGGCGGCCTCGGCCGCGCCCCCCTCCGAGCGGATCTGCAGGACCGTCTCCTCCGCGGCCTCGAGGCGCCGATCCACCGCCACCACGCGCGCACCCTCGCGCGCGAAGAGCACCGCGGCCGCGCGCCCGTTGCCGATGGTGTCGCCGGGCGTCTGCCCCGCTCCCATCACGAGCGCGACCTTGCCCGCGAGGCGGCCGCTCACGCGCGGGGCAGCGGCGGCAGTCCCGGTTCCGGCTGCACGCCGAAGGTATTGAGCGCCATCGAGACGAGCTGGTACTGCCCGACGGTGAAGACGAGATCCATGAGCTGGCGCGTGTCGAGATGCTGGGATAGCGCCGCCCAGGTCGCGTCCGAGACGAAGGCGTCCTCGTGGAGCTCGTCCGTCGCGCGCAGCAGCGCGCGCTCGAGATCGCTCCAGCCCGGAGCATCCGCGCCGCGCGGGATGCGCTCGATCTCGGCGTCGGAGAGTCCCGCCGCGCGCCCGATGCGCACGTGCTGTCCCCACTCGTAGCCCGCCCGGCACAGCCAGCCGATGCGCAGGATCACCAGCTCGCGCTCCCTCGGCGGGAGCGTCGAGTGGCCGAGCACGTGATTGCCGAAGACCAGCCAGCGCTTCATCAGCTTCGGATGGTGCGCGAGCGTGCGGAAGATGTTCAGGACGGGACCGTCTCCGATCCGCTGGCGGATCTCCGGATCGATCTCCGCGTCGGAGAGCGGCACCACACGGGGCTTCTCGAGTCGCATGGGGGTGCCTCCGCGAGTCATGGTACACGCAATCGCCCCTCCGCTTGACCGCTGGCCCGACACGGAGAGAAAATGCGGAGGCGCCAGGCTGTTCGGCCGCAGAAGGAGCTGTTCGTGCTGCTCGCGCGCGCGCTCGACTCCTCGTGGATCCGCCACGCGCTTGCCGCCCTAGCACTTCTGGCCGCGTCTCTTCCTGGTGTCGCCATCGCCGGAACGGTCACGCAGACCGGCACCACCGGAACGGCGGGAACGAATGGAGTCGCCGGCAACCCCGGCACGCCGGGAGGCGACGGAGGGAACGGCGGCAGCGCGACGGCCGCGAGCTCCGGCCCGGATGCGACGAACACGGCCACGGCCACAGGCGGCGCGGGCGGCAACGGTGGCGCGGGGGGTGCCGGATCTCCGAGTCCCGCAAATGGCGGTGACGGCGGCAACGGTGGTGCCGGCGGCGACGCCGTGGCTACCGCGCAGAGCACCGTCGCGAGCAGCCCTTCCGCGTTCGCGACGGCGACAGGAGGCCGAGGTGGGGCGGGCGGAGCCGGCGGAGCCGGCGCGGGCGGCGGCGCACCGGGCAGCGGAGGGGACGGAGGCAATGGCGGCACGGGGAGTGCGTCTGCGACCGCATCGAACACCACCGCGTCGTTCGTGAGCAGCTCGGCATCGGCATTCGGCGGAGCCGGCGGAGCGGCCACGAGCGGAGGGACCGCGGGAAATGGAGGAGTGGCCAGTGTGGGAACGGTGTCCGGCTCCTCCACAGGAGGCAGCCAGGTCTCCGTGAGCGCCTCGGTATTCGGAGGTGCGGGCGGTGCGGCGACGGGTATGGGCGCGTCGGGAAGTGGGGCCAGCGAGTCGCTCGTCGGCGCGGTCTCCGGCAGCACGTCGGGCATTCTGTCACTGAGTCAGGACGCCCGCGGAGGAGCCGCCGGCAGCGCGGCGACGGGTGCGCTCGGAACGGCCGGAACGGGGACCAGCGATCTCACCTTCAGCGTGCTGAACACCTCGTTGCTCGTTCTCAACTCGAGCGCCACCGGAGGCACGGGCGGCCAGCGGACTGCAGCCACGGGAGTCGCAGGCGACGGTGCGTCCGCCACCGCGCGCGGCGACGCCACCGCCAGCAACGGGAACGCCACGACGAACGTCCGCGCCCAGGGAGGAGCGGGAGGACAGGGAGGCGCAGCGGGCGGGAACGGAGGAAGCGCCTCGGTGACAGCGTCCGCAACCGTGGTCGGCGACGGTCGCAGCGCGCAGGTAGGAACAACATCGTCAGGTTCTCGGGGCGCCGTCGGCGGCAACGGCGGAAGTCCCGGGAGCGGTGTCGGGGGCAACGGCGGGGACGCTACGAGCGAGTCTTCCGGCATGGCCCTTGGCAATAGCGGAGTCGTCGTGCGCGACTCCGCCTCGGGCGGCAGCGGCGGCCTCAACGGCGCCAATGGCAGCGGCGGGAACGGTGGCAGCGCGTCCTCCCGTGCGGAAGGCACGAGCACGGGCATGGGTGTGGTCGACGTGTCGGCCGCGGCAGGCGGCGGCAACGGAGGCACCGGCTGGGGATCCGGCCAGCACGCGGGCTGGGGGGGAACCGCAGTGGCGACGGCTACCGCAACCTCCGCGGGCGACGCCGAGGTCACGGTCACCCAGCTCGGCGGCAGCGGAGGGCGAGGAGTCAACGGAGCACTCGGCGGCAACGGCGCGGATTCGGTGCTCGTCGATGCCGTATCCGGCACGGCCGAAGGAAGCCTGACTCTGACCCAGTCGGCTACGGGCGGTGCAGGCGGCGACAGCAGCACGACACCCGGGTCCTCCGGCGCCGCGGTCTCCTCTCTGACGGCCCTGCATACCGGCACCGGTACTCTGAATGCGACGGCGAGTGCTGCGGGTGGGAGCGGCGGTCTGAGCGATTCGACAGCTACTCCCGGCTCTCAGGGCGGCGCTGCGCGCGCAGGGCTCGCGCTCCAGGCCAGCGGCGCCATCACCGCAAACGTGAGCGCGACCGGCGGAGCCGGAGGCGCCGCGTCGCTGGGACCCGGCGGTGTCGGAGGCGTCGCGACGCTCGATCCATCTTCCGCCACCTCGACGAGCGGCGGGAACGTGTCCCTCACGGCCGTTGCGCGAGGCGGCGGGGGCGGCGGCGGATTCAGCCCAGCGGGCGGGTCCGGGAGCAGCGCCCAGGTGGTCGACGCCGTGAGCGGCTCGACGGCTGGCGTGCTGACGCTCAACCAGACGGCTTGGGGTGGCGGGGGCGGTAGCGCGTCCACCACGACCGGATCCGGTGGAGACGCGACCACCTCCCTCGCCGCGTCGAACCCCGGCGGCGGCAATCTCGTGGCCACGACGACGGCGCGCGCGGGGCCGGGAGGCAATGCGACTTCCTCGAACGCAGGCCATGGCGGCGCCGATGCACGCAGCGATCTCACCGCCAGCGGCAGCGCGGACGTCACGGCGACGGCATCTGCGTATGGCGGTGCGGGTGGAACATCCTCCAGCGGAATCGGCGGCGATGGGGGGAGCGCAGAGCTCGGACTCGTCTCGGGAGTCTCGACCGCAGCAGGCGCTGTGGTCGTGACCGGTCAGGTCGTCGGCGGTAGCGGAGGCAGCAGCATGCCCTTCGGCACCCCACCGCCAAGCTCGGGAGGCGGCAAGGGTGCGAGTGTCGCACTCACCGACAGGGTCGATGGGCAGACCAGCGGCTCGCTCGCGCTGGTGCAATACGCTCGCGGAGGGGACGGCGGAGCAGGCCTGAACTCGGGTTCGGGCGGCGACGGATCGAGCTCACTCAGCCGATCCGTCGCGGCGTCGTCGCTGACTCTCACCTCGCACGCGGGCGGCGGCAACGCCGGCGCGGGCCGAGGTGGAGCAGCGCAGGCCGCGGCCAATGCGACGAACACGGCGGGAAGCAACACGACCTTCGTCCTCGCAGAAGCGGGACAGGGTGGAGCCGGCACCGGGGATCAGAGTGCGGGTCGCGGAGGCGACGCGAGCGTGTCGGCGCATGCCGCGTCGTCCGGCGCCGGGCATGCCGTCGTCGTCGGCGAGAACGACGGCTTTGCGACCCAAAGCGGCGCCTACGGCGGCCGGGGCGGCGTGGAGCCGGGGGGACTGGGCTCGAGCGGTGACGGCGGCAATGCCACGAGCGAGTCCGTCGGCGTTGCGGAGCAGAGCGCGGTGACCATCTACGACCTCGCGACCGCAGGCGCGGGTGGGATCGTGACGTCCAGCAACGCGAGCGGCGGCGAAGGCGGCGACGCGATCTCGTCGGCCTCGGGAAGCAACACTGGAAATTCGGCGGTCGTCGTCAAGGCCGAAGCACTCGGAGGAGACGGAGGCAACGCGAGCGGCGCGGGCAAGCAAGCCGGGTCTGCGGGAACTGCCAGCGCGACGGCCAGCGGGGCCTCGACGGGCGGCGCCGACGTCACCGTCACGGCCGTGCAACGCGGCGGTGTCGGCGGCGATGGAAGCGGCGGAGCGAGTGCCTCCGGCGGCGCGGCTGCGGAGATGGTCGATCGCGTCAGCGGCTCCACGAGCGGTCTGTTGCACCTGCAACAGCAAGCCTTTGCCGGTGCGGGCGGGAACGGCACCGCGGCGGGAGGACGCGGAGGGAACGCGAGCTCGACTCTTTCGGCCGTGAATCCCGGCAGCGGGTCTCTATGGGCCGAGGGGAGTGCGGTGGCCGGATTCGGCGGCTCGGGAACGACCGCGGGTGCAGGCGGAGATGCCACGACCTCCGTGGTGGCGCAGGGCAGTGGGCCGGTGACCGCGTTCTCGTCGGCAAGTGGAGGATCCTACGGAAACCTCACCGACACCAGCTCGCGAGGAGGAAACGCCACCGCGGTGGCGTCGGCGACTGGCGTGGGCGACGTGTTGTCTGGAGCGAATGCTTACGGGGGGAGCGGCCTGGTCCAGGGGACCGCGATCGCGAGGAGCTCGGCAACCGGTTCGAACGCGTCCGTCGTCGCTCGAGCGAGTTCCGGCGGCGCTCCCAGTGCCGGCCTCGGCCCCATCAGCAGCGCACTCGCGAACACCCAGGCGTACGGCTCCGGCTCGCTGGAAGTCGAATCCCAGGCGTTCATGAAGCAGGCCCTGTCCAGCCCGCCCCCGACGGACCGCAATGTGCTCGGGATCGCGATCGGCTTGCCCGATGCGGGCGACGTCGCGCAGGCGCTGGCGGGCAACCGGAACGCAGCCGCCGCGCTGCCGAGCGTGCTCGGCATGGGGCTCATTGGTGCCAGAGGCGACGCCATCACGGGGAGTCTCTCCGGCGAGATCGAGTACATCTTCGATTCGAGGGCGTTCCAGGCCGGAGATCGCCTGAACCTGGCCTTGATGAACGTCTCGGTGCTCGGAGAGTTCGACACGCTGCACTTCCGCGTCGTTCAGAGCGGCTCCCCCGCCATCGACGTCACCTTCACCGACGTCGCCGCGGTCCTTGCCTTCTTCGACGACGCGGTCTTCTCGCTCGGAAGGATTGCTGGGTCCTACGTCTTGATCGACTGGGACCTCGACAGCGGCAGCCAGGCCGCCGCATTCAACGTCACGACACTCCTCGGCGTCGTCCCCGAGCCATCCGCGGGCTCGATGCTGGGCCAGGGACTGGTTCTCTTCGCCTTGCTCCGGCGCCGCCGGCAGCGCCGCGCAGCTCCGGCGCGCGACGCCTAGCCCGCGAGCCTCGCGACCACCGCCGCCTCGAAGGCCGTCAGACTCTCGAAGCGCTGGGGCTGGATCGCGAGCGCGCTGTCCGGATCCGGCAGCGGGACGGCGCGCGTGCGCTCGAGCAGGTCCGCGAGCATGGCGCGCAGGGCCTGGCCCGAGTCCGTGTGGTCCGGGTAGAGCGCGGCGGCGTCGAAGGCGTCGGCGCGCATGCGAAGCGCGCTGCGCGGACGCCCGGCGCGCGCGCGCAGCACCAGCTCGACGACCAGGATCGGCTCGGCGGCGAGCCCTTCGACCTCCGCCGCGGCGACGGCCTCGATGGCGCGGTAGTCGATGCGCGTGCGCTGGGCGTGGACGACCTCGAACGCGACGAGCCCGTCGGCGCCGAGCTCGACGGGCAGCATGTCGATCGTGCGCAGCGCAGCGGGCGGCGCCGGGGGCTCCAGCGACACCGCCTTCCCGATCACCGTCTTCTCGGGGTCCGGGAGATCCGCCGGCGCCTCGACGGCGCTGCCGATCCGCGTCTTCTCCGCTTCGCCGTATTCGGGCTCTTCGATCTCGGCCTCGATGGCCGGCTCGCCGATCTCGGGCTCGACGCCGAACTCGAAGTCGCTGCTCGCAGGCTCCGCGCGCAGCGGACCGCTCGCCTCGTCGACCTCGAGCGGCGCGTCGCCATCGACCTCGAGCTCCGCGTCGAGGCTGTCCACCTCGAGGTCAGCGGCGTCTGCCGCCTCGGGATCCACCTCCAGGACGGCTTCGGAGTCGCCGAACGCGACGTCGTCGTCGCTCAGCACGACCGCCTCGCTCTCGCCGCCGGGCGGAGTCGCGGATGCGGCATCGCTCACGCCCACGCCGAAGGCGACGTCCTCCTCGTCGAGGAACTGCGGCTCCGCGACGTCCGGCTCCCCGGCGTCGGGAGTCGCGTCCACCTCGAGCGCGCCGACCTCGTCGGTCGCCTGCGCAGGAGCCGGCTCGAGGGGAGCCGGCGCGGCGGCGCCGCTCGGATGAGGCGCCATGCGCTCCGCGAGGCGCGATGATGCGGCTTCGATCTCGTTGTCGGTCAGCGCCACGGTGCGCCGTCCCGACGCGCGAGGCGCCGTGCTCTTCTCCTCTGGGGCGGGACGCGCCGCGGCCCGCGGCTCGGCCTTCGGCCTCGCGTCCGCCTTCGGCGCGGGCGGCGCGCTCTCTTTGGGCGGCGTCTTCGCCTCGGCCTTCGGCGGGGCCTTCGCGGGCGCAGCAGCCCTCTGCGCGGGCGCCTGCGGCTTCTGCGCGGGCGCGCGCGGCGCGGCCTGCCGGGGTGCAGCGGAGCGCGGCGGCGCTGGCCGCGGCGACGCCGCGGACGCAGCCGTCGCGGGCGCATCCGGCCACTCGCCCCGCTCCAGCGCGTGCAGGAGCTCCTGGAGGCGCGTGCGCTTGGCGTCGTGCAGGCCGGGAGCGGCGAGGGCCGCCTGGGCGGCGCGCTGCGCGACCTCCAGGTCGAACCCGCGCGCCTCGTCGACGATCCGCAGCGCGAGCGCCGGCGCGAGCGCTCCCCTCTCGGGGTCGACACTGCGGCGCAGCGCGTCGATCAGACACTCCCGGGCGTCACGCTGCGCCGCTTCGCCGCGCGCCTGGGCGATCCGCGCGCGCAGCTCCGGCAGGATGCGCACGAGGGCCCCGACCTCGAGGACGGCCTCGGGCACGGCGCCGACCAGCGCGACCCAGTGGTCCGCCGCGCTCTCCAGCTTTCCCTGGGCCACCTCGTTCTGCACGAGGCGCGCCATCGGCGGTCCGGCCTCGCGCACGCGTTCGCACGACAGGGCCACCTCCCAGAAGAGCAGCGTGCTCTCGGGTCGATCCGGCCGCGCGGCCACCTCCTCCCGCAGCAGCGCGAAGGCGGCGTCCAGATTGCCCCGGCGCAGCGCGGCGATGCCGTGCCGCAGGATCGGGGGTCCGAGCAGGCTTCGCGCCCATTCGAGGATGCTCTCGAGCCACGAGGCGCTCTGCGCCATGCGCTCGGTCTCGGCGGCGCGCGCCCGCAGCTTCTCGAGCACACGGGGGCGATCGGTGCGCCCTCCGGCGACCGGCGACGCCAGCGCGCGATCTCCCGCGGCCGGGACGGGCTGAACCATGGTCAGGGACCCTGTCTGCGCACGTTCGAATCCTGCATATCGGCCGCAGGACGGGGCGACGTGAGGCCGCAACGCGGCCGCCGGACCGGCAATTGCCGGGCGGATTTGCGGTCCCGGGGTGCCTTTCGCTATGCGCAGGCTGCGCCCGCGAGTCATCACCGGAGCTCCCCCTGGTCCGCCCCGAGGTCGTCGACGCGTTCCGCGCCCAGATCGTGGGTTGCCGCAAGGCGGGCTCGGAGCTGACCGCCCGGCTGATGGAGCGCTGCGTCGCGGAGCTCGAGGCGGGGGGGCCCCTCGCAAAGCTCCTCGAGGGCTGGCAGGGCCATCCCCTGCTCGATGCCCTGCCCCAGCGCGTGGTCGGCGCCGTCCAGGGCCTCGCCCTCGAAGGGCGCGCGCCCGAGCTCGAGCGCTTCTATCCGTCCCTCGGCGGCACGCCGGTCTGGCCCGACACGGCCGACGCCTTCGCGCGCGTGATCGAGCGCCACGGGGCCGAGATCCGCCCGCGCCTCGACACGCAGGTGCAGACCAACGAGGTGCGCCGCTGCGCCGCGCTGCTGGGCGGCTTCCTGGCGGCGGCGCGCCGCACGGGCGGCCTGCCGCTGCGCCTGCTCGAGATCGGCAGCAGCGCGGGCCTCAACCTCTTCTGGGATCGCTACCGCTACCGGCTCGGCCCGCACCGCTGGGGAGACCCCGGAGCGGCGGTCGAGCTCGATGCCGAGTGGCGCGGCGGACCTCCGGATCTCGCGGCGCCGGTGCGCGTGGCGTCGCGGCTGGGCTGCGACCTCTTCCCGCTCGACGTGCGCGACGCTGCGCAGCTCCGGCGCATCGAGTCATTCCTGTGGGCGGACCAGCCGGATCGCCATCGCCTGCTGCGCGCCGCCGCTGCGGCGCTCCCTGCGCAGGGCGCGCCGCTCGAGCGCACAGGTGCGCGCGAGTTCCTGGCCCGCGAGCTGGCCACTCCCGTCCGCGGCGCGACGACGCTGCTCTTCCACTCCGTCATGTGGTGGTACCTGCCCGACGCCGACCGCAAGGCGGTGCAGGCGTGTGTCGTGTCCGCGGGAGAGCGCGCGGACGCCGCGGCGCCGCTCGCCTGGCTGCGCATGGAGCCGCCGAACGTCGAGTACTGCGAGGTGCGGCTGCGCGTCTGGCCCGGCGGCGAGGACGCGCTGCTCGCCCGCACCCATCCTCACGGGAAATGGGTCGAATGGCTGGGAGCCTCGTAGGGCCGCGCGCCCTGCGCCTCGTGCTGGTCGCGCGGCGCAGCGCGAACGACGAGGGCGACCTGCGGCGCATCGCCGCGCAGATCCGGCGCGAGGCGCCCGACGTGCGCCCGATCGTCGTGCGCGACCGACGCCAGCGGCTGCTGCGCGCGCGCCTGGCGCTCTCGCCGCGGCCGACGCTCGTCTACTCCGCGACGGCCCTGCGCGACTTCCGGCCGCCGCGCGGCGCGGTGCTCCAGGGCGCGCGCCTTTCGAAGGTGGAGGAGCTCGAGCGGCTCGAGCGCGCGGGCATCCCCGTGCCGCGCTGGCGGGTCCTGACGCGCGAGCACACGCCGGACGTCTCCGACTTCGGCCCGTTCGTGGTGATGAAGCCCCTCATCGGGGCGCGCGGCGCGGACGTTCGGATCGTGCGGCGCGGGCGCGTTCGCTGGCTCGAGCCGACGACGCGGCTGGCGGCGCGCACGCCGCGGTGGATCGTGCAGGAGTACGTGCACACCGGCCCGTGGCCTCGGAGCCACCGGGTGCTCACGCTGTGTGGAAACGCGCTCTACGCCTACCGGGCCGAGGCGGACCGGAGCCGGGAGCCGATCCGCGACGCAGCGGATTTCGGGAGCGGCGGGCGCAACATCGTGGCGAGCCACAAGGGCTGCCGCCTCGAGCTCTGCGAGGACGCCGACGTGATCGACCTGGCGCAGCGCGCACACGCCGCCTTCGAGGGCATTCCGCTGCTCGGCGTGGACATCCTGCGCGACGCCGCGACGGGTCGGCTCTACGTGATCGAGGTCAACCCCGGCGGCCGGGTGTGGGGCTTCTCCTCGCGGCGCGGACGCGCGATGCAGGCCGCGCTCGGCCAGCCCTTCGATTCGCAGTGGAACGGCCTGGCGCGGGCGGCGCGCATCCTCGTCGAGGAGACGCGCCGCCGCGCGTGTTAGGCCTGCGAGGCGATCGCCGCCTGCGGCGGCGCGAGCTGCATCGGGTTGTAGTAGAAGCGCTCCGCGGCGATCTTGCCGTTCCGGATCTCGTGCACGCCGATCTCACGCAGCTGCACCGTGCGCCCGTCGCGCAGGTGGACGTCCGCGTCCCACTCGATGCAGATGGTGTTGCCCCGGGTCCAGACGTTGCGCGCCTTCCAGCGCGTACCCGATTGCATCTGCTCCCAGCGCTTCAGCTTGTCCTCGAGCCCCGCGATCCCGCGCGCCACCTCGCCGGTCGCCTCCTCGGAGAGGCAGTCCTCGGCGTAGAGCTCGCGCAGCGGAAACGTCTCCAGGTTCGTGGCGCGCACGATCCGGCGGGCGAGCGCGTCGACCGACGAGCCGGCCCGGGCGGGCTTGCGGGCGCGCGCCGTCTTCGCCTTGCGCTTCCCCTTGCGCACCGCCTTCTTCGACCTCGATCCGCTCTTCCTTCTCGCACTCGCCATCGCATCCCCCTCCTGGTGTATGCCGATCCGTGCCGGCCGCACAGAGCGTAGGTGCGGGGCGAAGCGGCCGGAATGGGCCGTTTCCCAACAGCGCGGGCCAGCGGGAGTGCGGCGCTCGCGCCCGCCTCGTCCCTGGCCCCGCCGGAGGCGAGGGCATAAGCTGCGTTCCTTCCGGGAGGATTCGTGGCGCGCATCACCTTCCTCGCGCGACGCGGATCGTCGACGCCCGTAGCGGAGTACCTGCTCTCCTGGGGACGTCCGCTCGGCCGCGCAGTCCGCTTGCGGCACCACCGCCGCACCTTCGATCCCCATGGCTGGCGCCGGCGCCTGCGCTACGCGCAGCTCCAGACGCTGCCCCTCGCGCTCGGGGCGCTGCGACCCGGACGGACCTGGTCGGGTCCGCGCGACGCGGTGCTCTACTGCGACCTCGAGCGCCTGTCCCCGGTCGAGACGGAGCACGCCGTGAAGAGCTGGCGGCGGCTCGCCGAGCGCTCTCCCGCGCCTCGCCTGCTGAACGACCCCGCTCGCGCCCTGCGCCGCTACGAGCTGCTGCGCGTCCTCGCGGACGCCGGACGGAGCAGCCACGACGTCCTGCGCGTGGTGGAGCATCGCCGGCCGCGCCGCTTCCCGGTGTTCGTGCGCGGCGACGGCCACCGGGTCGGCATCCTGACGGAGCTGCTGCACTCGCAGCGCGAGCTCGACGCGGCCCTCGCCGAGCTCGACGCGCGCAGGATGCCTCGCGAGGACCTCCTGATCGTCGAGTTCACGGACACCCGCTCGGCGGACGGCCTCTACCGCAAGTACTCCGCCTTTCGCGTCGGCGACCGCATCGTGCCGCGCCACGTGCTCTTCTCGAAGCACTGGGCGCAGAGCCGGGCCGACGAGCTCGGGCCGCGGTGGGTCGAGGAGGAGCTCGCCTATCTCGAGGACAACCCCCACGCGGCTCCGCTGATGCAGATCTTCCAGCTCGCGCGCATCGAGTACGGCCGCATCGACTACGGGCTGCGCGACGGGCGCATCGAGGTGTGGGAGATCAACACGAATCCGTCGATCCTCAAGGCGCGCATGTGGAGCGACATCCAGCGGCTGCCGGTCCACCGCCACTTCGCGGAGCGCTTCGTCGACGCGCTCGACGCGCTGACGCAGGAGGCCTAGGGCCGCGGCCTGCCCAGCACCGGGTGCTGCGCCGCCGGGTCGACCGAGAAGTGCGTGTGATGCGCCTGCCAGTCGGCGCCCGCGCGCACCAGCACGATCGTCGCGCGGCCGCGCCGCTCGAACGCCCTTCCCTCCGCATCGAAGCCCGTGGAGCGCCAGGGCACGGCCAAGCTGGCCTGGCTCGCGTCGGCCGAGAGCCAGCCTTCGAGGGACTCCGTCTCGAAGGCGAAGTCGCGCGTGCGCGGCCAGATGTAGCGCCACTGCTGCTGCTCGACGGCCTCCTGCCCCTCGGCGCAGAACACCCGAGTGCCGAAGGCCCGCAGCGACGCCGCGAACAGCGGCCGCGCGCTCTCGGCGTCGACGCGACGCACGCACTCCGCGAAGGACTCGAGCCAGGCCTCGAGCTGCTTGCGCGCTCCCGGATCGAATGCCATCGATCCTCCGGCCGACAGGGTCGCACGAGCGCCCGGGCCCCATCAAGGCATGGGAGGGCTCGCGCTAGCCTGCGCCCCGTGCGGCTTCTCACGGCGCTCGCGTTCGCCTCGGGCGCGGCAGCGCTCGTGTACGAGACGGTGTGGCTGCGCTGGTTCCGGGCGCTGTTCGGCGGCACCACCTACGCCGCGTCCGCCGTGCTGTCGGCCTACTTCCTCGGACTCGCGCTCGGCGCCTGGCTCTTCGCGCGCGCGGCCGGTCGCGCGCGCCGTCCGCTGCGCGCCTATGCGGCGATCGAGCTCGGCGTCGCGGCCACGGCCCTCGCCGTGCCAGCGCTGCTGCGGCTCTATGATCCGGTCTACGCGGCGCTCTACGCGGACTGGTCCGGCTCCCGCGGCGTCTTCCTGGCTCTCAAATTCGCCCTGGCGTTCGCCGCGCTCCTTCCGACGACGCTGTTGCTCGGCGCCACGCTCCCCATGCTGGCCGCCGCCCACGTGCGCGAGGGCTCCGAGCTCGGCAGGCGGGGCGGCGGCCTCTACGCGGCGAACACCCTCGGCGCCATGGCCGGCACGGCAGCCGGCGCCCTCTGGCTGCCGGAGCGGATCGGCGTGCGCGGCTGCTACTTCGGCGCCCTCGCGCTCTCGCTCGCGATCGGCGCGAGCGCGCTCGCGGCGCGCGGTCCCGTCGCGGTCGGCGCGCCGAGGGAAGCCTCGCGGCTCGCGGCGCGCAGCCCGCGCATTCCGGCGTCGCTCCTCGCCGTGGCCGCCGGGTCGGGCTTCGGCACGCTCGCCTTCGAGGTGCTGCTCCTGCACCTGCTCGGCGTCGTGCTGGAGAGCTCGGTGTACTCGATCGGCGCGGTCCTGCTGGTCGTGCTCGGCGCCCTGGCGACCGGCGCCTTCGCCGCGGCGCGCGGCGCGGCGCGGCTCGGCACGGAGCGGCTGCTCGGCCTCGCGCTCACCGCGGTCGCGCTGCTCTGCCTCGCCCTCCCCGGCTTCGTCTTCGCCACCACCCTGGGCCTCCAGTTCCGGGCCGAGCCGACGCTCGCGAACGGTCTCATCGCAGCGGCTCTCTACGGCGCGCTGCCGCTCCTGGTCGGCGGACTCGTCTTCCCGCTCACGCTCCACCTCGCCGCGGGCGAGCGCCCCGGCGAGCGCCTCGGCGCCCTGCTCGCCGCGAACACCGTCGGCGGCATCGTCGGCTCGCTCGCCGCGAGCTTCCTGTTGCTGGACCACCTCGGGCTCTGGCGCTCGCTCTGGCTCCTCGGCGCGGCATACGGCGCCGCCGCGCTCTCGGTTCGCGCGCCGCTGCGCACGCGCGCGCTGCGCGCGGCCGCGCTCGCTGCGTCGGCTGCGGGATTGATCCTGGCAGGCCAGGGTCCGCAGCGCCTGCCCATCGCCGTCGCCGAGCCCGGATCGCGCGTGCTCGCCGCGCGCGAGAGCGCTTCCGGCGTCGTCAGCGTGACGGAAGAACCCGGCGGCAACCGCTGGCTGCGCATCGACAACCACTACGGTCTCGCCAGCTCCGACGGCAGCCTGCGCCAGCAGCGCTGGGGTCACCTGGCGCTGCTCCAGCACCCGGACCCGAAGCGCGTGCTGTTCATCGGCTCGGCGACGGGCGGCACCGCCGCCGCGGCCGTGCTGCACCCCGTGGAGCGCATCGAGCTCGTCGACATCGTGCCCGAGGTGCACGGCCTGGCGGCAACGTGGTTCGCGCCCTGGAACCGGGGCGTCCACCGCGATCCGCGCACGCGGCTGCTCGTCGAGGACGGCCGCAACCACGTGCGCGCGACACCGGCGCGCTACGACGTGATCTTCGCGGATCTGTTCGTGCCCTGGCACCCGGGCGCGGGCGCGCTGTACGCGCGCGAGCACTTCGAGGCGGTACGCGATCACCTGAGCGAGCACGGCGTCTTCGCGCAGTGGCTACCGCTGTACCAGCTCGGTCCGCGCGAGCTCGAGATCATCGCAGCGACGTTCCTCGATGTCTTTCCGCACGCGACACTGTGGCGTGGCGACTTCTCCGCACAGACGCCGACCGCGGGCCTGATCGCCGTGCGGGGCGAGCCGCTGGACGCCGCGGCGCTCGAGGCGCGCATGGCGGCGCTGCGGAGTCGCGGCGTGGACGATCGCTGGATCGCGGATCCTCGCGGCTTCTGGACGCTCTACGTCGGTCCGCTCCGGGCCGGCGCCGCGCTCTTCGCGAACGCCCCGCGCACGAGCGAAGAGTTCCCGCGCCTCGAGTTCGCCGCCGGGCGCGCCACGCCCGCGGAGCGCACGCGACTCGTGCGGGAGATCTGGCCCGCCTGGGCCGAGGCGGTCGCCGAGGGCTCGGCGCAGGACGATCCGGTGTACCCGGGTCGCCCGCGAGCGGGTCCGCGCGCAGGCGTCGCGCTGCTGCGCGCCAACCTGCTCGCGACGTCCGGGGCCCCCGGCGCGCGCCGCGAGGCGCTGGCGCTGATGCGCAGGGAGGTCCCTCACGAGCTTCTCTGGCCTCCGGACCGCACGATCGGCGAACTCTGGCCGGCCCGGCCGGTCCCCTGAGGGGACACCGAAGGGGGTCCATTCCGTTTCCTCCTTCAAGGCCGCCGAGTCGTCGGTCGATGTTCCGCGGCGATGACCCGTCGCCTCCTGGTCTTCGCTGCGCTGGGGCTCTCCGCGCTCGGCTGCCAGAGCACCGGAGGCGGGAGCTGGCTCCCCTGGAGCCACGCGGAGCAGCCCTCGCCGAACGAGGCGGCCGAGATCGAGGTCTACCGGCGCGCGGAGGCGGAGCGCGTCGAGTTCTTCGAGCGCGAGATCGAGCGGCTGCGCGAGGACCTCGCCCGGGCGGAGGCTTCGATCGTGGCGATGGAGTCCGGGCT
>Ga0335070_10004837_pt1 | contig 15790 bp, 15 predicted proteins | sample Lox_Sample_13_FD_206722 | JGI IMG/M metagenome (GOLD analysis project Ga0335070, IMG submission 206722) | Soil microbial communities from Loxahatchee National Wildlife Refuge, Florida, United States - Lox_Sample_1.3 | ecosystem: Environmental > Terrestrial > Soil > Wetlands | place: USA... | reverse complement strand
GTAGAGGTGGAGCTCGAGGTCGAGCTGCCGAGCGACGCGCGCGAGCCCGGACGCCGCGTCGCCGCGCTGCGCCGCGGCGGCGACGTCCTGCGCGGCCTCGTTCGCGCCCGCGGCCGCGAGCTCGGCCGCGTGGGTCCGGAACGCGGTCTCCGATCGGGTCGAGAACTGCGACACGACGATCGCGGTCGAGGTGGCGGCGACGACCGCGAACGCCGCCCCGAGCCACCAGCGCACGCCGATGAAGCGGCGGGTCATGGCGGAATCGTAGGCTGATGGCGTGCCCGAGGGCGACTCTCTTCATCGGGCGGCGCTCAGCCTGCAGCTACTGGTCGGCCAGCGGGTCGGCGTGGAGACGCCCCATCCGCGCGCGGCGGGCAAGCAGCTCGCCGAGCGTCTCGACGGGCTGGTGCTCGAATCGGTCGAGGCGGTGGGGAAGAGCCTGCTCCTGCGCTTCGAGGGCGGGCTCGTCCTGCGCAGTCATCTGCGCATGAACGGCCGCTGGCGGGTGGCGCCGCTCGGCGCGCCGCGGACGGGGCAGCCCTGGCTCGTGCTTCGCGGCGCCGAGCACGAGGCGGTGCTCTGGAACGGGCCGGTGCTGGAGCTCCGCCGCGGTGCAGCCACGAGCTGGCTCGGGTCGGACATCCTGGGTGCGGGGCCGGACATGGAGGCGATGCTCGAGCGGCTGCGGGCAGAGCCGCCGGCGCGGGAGCTCGGCGACGCGCTGCTCGACCAGCGGCTCGTCGCCGGAATCGGGAACCTCTGGAAGGCCGAGGCGCTGTGGGAGGCCCACGTCTCGCCGTGGCGGCCGCTCGCGGACGTGAGCGACGACGAGGTGCTCGCCGTCCTCGCCGCCGCGAATCGCCTGATGCGGACCGCGGTCGAGGGCACACGTCCGCTCCACCGTGTCTACCGCCGCGCCGGGCGCGCCTGCCCCCGCTGCGGCACGCCGATCCGCTCGCATGCCCAGGGCGAGAACGCGCGGATCGCCTACTGGTGCCCCGGCTGCCAGAAGGGCGGCCGCGAGCCGGCGTAGCCGTTGGCCGCAGGAGCCGCGCCCTCGCCGTCGTAAGCGGTCCGTTGCCATGCGCTCGCCGCACCTCTACGACACGCTGCGCCGGTTCTGCCTCGGCGCGTTCGCCGTCTTCGGGCAGGACATCGAGTCCGGCGCCGACCTTCCGTTCGCGTTCGAGGAGCACGGCTCGTACGGGCGGCCGACGCTGTACGAGTACCGGCCGCTCGTGCGCGGCTTCGTCGAGGCCCGCGCCGACCGGCTCTACGCGCGCGAGGACGTCCGCTCCGCCGTCGCCGACCTGCAGCGAGAGTCCGCCGCACGCATCTTCGCGCGTGCTCATGATTCTGGAGCGCGTAGCGCAGACGAGGGCCGCGCGCTCTACCGCAGCGTGCTCGTACCGCTGCTCGTACGCACCGCCGAAGGCTGTGGCGGCTTCGACTGGGACGACCAGGCGTACGACCGCGCCTACATGGAGCTCGAGGAGTCGCTCTTCGGCGAAGGGCACGCGTACGGCGCCGTCGCCCCGCTCATCGGCATCTCCTGCGGCGCGAGCATCGAGCTCGGCGACGGGATCCGCGTCCGCGCCGCCGCCACCGGCGAGCTCGCGGCGATGTGGCCCGAGGCGTCCGGCCTGCTGCCGCGCGACTTCGGCCGGGAGACCGACCGGCTGTGCGTGCTCGAGCTCGAGCGGCCGCTCGCGAAGGGGGAGCAGGAGGCGCCCGACGCGCCCGGCGAGCTCGCCGACGCCGTCACCGCGCTCCGGCTCGCGACTGCCGCGCCCGTCGCCGCCGGCCCCGTCCTCTTCGAGCGACTCGACTGGCGCCCGTACGGGATCCGGCCGGTGCTGCCGATCGCGGCGACGGCGCCGCCCGGCGAGCCGACGCGGCTCGACCCGTTCCGCGCCACGGTCGCCGCCCAGCTGCGCCCGAAGCTCGCCCGCGCAGACGACGACGCGCAGCTCGGCGACGCGCTCGACCGCTGGGAGCTCTCGCTCTTCCAGAGCGACCCCTTCCGCGCCGAGCAGCTCCGCCACGCGCTCGACGCCGCGCTCGGCGACGGGCAGGGCACCTGGGCGGCCGGGATGCGCGCCGCCGCCCTGCTCGGCGAGACCGCCGACGAGCGGGCCGACCTCGTCGAGCGCTTCCGCGAGCCGTCGCCCGACCTGATCCGGCGGCTGCTCGTCGCGCTCCTGCTCCACGGCGACCGCGCGGCGCTCCTCCGCGAGCTCGACGGCGCGCTGCTCGGCCTGCGCGCCGGCGCCGATCGGGTGGCCGAGCTGCGCGCGAGCTGACACGGTCCTGTTACACGCGCGCGGGTACGGTCGGGACATGGACGAGGCGCGCGCGGTACTCGCACGGCTGGAGCGGATCGAGACGCTCGAGCGCACGGGCGCGCCGCCGGGCGCGCTGCTCGCCGAGCTGCAGGCGCTCGTGCGCGAGGCGGAGGTGTGGGCGCGCTGCGAGCGCGACCCGGCCGCCCAGGCGGTGGTCGCCGATTGCGCCGCAGCCCTCGCCGCGCGTGAGACACTCGCGGCGTGACGATCGCACACTGGGACGAGCTCGAGCCGCGCCGGCAGCAGCGGCCCGGCCTCGGCGGCGCCTGGACGGCGCTCGGCGCAGCGGCCGGCGCGAAGACGGTCGGCCTGAACCGCATCCAGCTCGGCCCCGGCGAGGTCTCGACGCCCGCGCACGTACACGGCGCCGACGAGGAGATCTTCTTCGTCCTCGCCGGCACCGGCCTCTCCTGGCAGGACGACGAGACGTACGAGGTGCGGGCGGGCGACTGCCTCGTCCACGCGCCGCTCGGCAAGGCGCACACGCTCCGCGGCGGCGACGACGGCCTCGACGTGCTCGCCTACGGCCGGCGCACCCCGATCGGCGGCGGCTACCTCCCGAAGGTCGGCGTCTACTGGCTCTGGCCCTCGTGGGCGCAGGCGGGCCAGGGCGCGAACCCGTTCGACCGCGAGCCGAACCTCGAGTGGCCGGAGCCCTCGCCGCGGCCCGACTCGATCGTCAACCTCGACGACGCGGAGAAGGAGTACGGCGGCCATGCCTGCCGCCTCGGCCAGGCCGCAGGCGCGACGCAGAGCGGCCTCAACTGGATGGCGCTCGACCCGAACGGGGAGGGCCCGCCGCCGCACTGCCACTCGGCCGAGGAGGAGCTGTTCGTCGTGCTCGACGGCGAGGGCGTGCTCGAGCTGTGGTCGCGGCCGCAGCCGGGCCTGCCGCACCAGACCGAGCCGCAGGAGACGCACCCGCTGCGCCGCGGCAGCATCGTCTCGCGCCCGGCGGGCACCCGCATCTCCCACTGCCTGCGCGCCGGCGCGGCCGGGCTCACGTATCTCGCCTACGGCACGAGAGAGCCGAACGACATGTGCTACTACCCGCGCTCGAACAAGATCTTCCTCCGCGGGCTCGGCCTGATCGCCCGCCTCGAGCCGCTCGAGTACTCCGACGGCGAACCCTCGTAAGAGGGAGGCGCGACCACTTCATCCCCGGGCCGCCTGCCGCCGATACCAGCGGCAGGTTCCGGTGCGGGAGAGACTTTCGAACAAGAGGACGCAGGTGCTGCTGAACGGCGGCCTCGGCCTCGGGCTGCTCGCCGTCGCGCTCTTCAGCCTGCGCCATTTCGCGAACATGGGCTGGCCGCTGCGCCATGCCGATCCCTGGCTCGTCGTGGCCTCGTCGCTCCTCTTCCTGATCGCCTACCCGTTCAAGGCCTGGGGCTGGCAGCGGCTGTTCGCGAAGCACGACCGGCCGGCCGCCGAGGCGCTCGCCCTCGCGGGCGGGGCGGCCTGCGTCGGCGGCGTCGCGCTGCCGGGCCGGATCGACGACGCCGTCCGCATGGCCGTCGTCAAGCGCTACCCGGGCACGCGCACCGGGCTCGGCGCGCTCGGGCTCAGCCTGATCGTGCTCGGGATGCTCGACAACGCCGCGCTGACGCCGCTCGCGACCGTGGCCGCGGCCGACGCGCGCTCGTGGACGGTGCGGGCCGGCTTCGTCCTGCTCGCCGCCGCCGGCGTCGCCGCAGCCGCCGTCGTGGCGACGCTGCCGAGGCTCGCGCGCTGGCGGCGGGTGGCGCACCTCCGTCCCGCGCGCTGGCTCGCCGCCCAATCGCACCTGCCGAAGGAGACGCTCGCGGCCTGGCTGCTCATCTCCGTCTCGTGGATGCTGCGCGGCACGGCGGTCTTCCTGCTCCTGAACGCGCTCTCGCTCAGGAGCTCGTTCCCGCTCGCGCTCGCCTTCCTCTGCGCCTCGGCCGCCTCGGCGGCGCTGCCGATCGCGCCGGCCGGAGCCGCGACGCAGGCCGGCGCGGGCGCCGCGATCCTCATCGCCAGCGGTGTCCCCGCCGGCGACGCGCTCGCCTTCTCGGTCGCCGCGCAGGCGCTCGTCGTCGTCACGGGCGCCGCCGTGATCACGCTGATCGCCGCGTGGCGCTTCGCGCTCCACGTGCGGCGGCCCCACGTCGCGACGGCCTAGCCGGGAGCGACGCCGGCGGCGGCGAAGAAGTCACGCTGCCGCACGAGCAGCACCCCGAGCACGGCGCCGACGAAGGCGACGATCGCCGCGACGAGCAAGATCTCGTTCAGACCGGAGATGAACGCGATGCGCGCCGTCGCCGTCTGCACGCCGCCGGAGGCGACGGCGCGGGCGAGGCGATGCGGAACCTCCGAGCCGATCTTGTCCTGGAAGATCGCGCCGAGCGCGGCGATCCCGGTCGCGATCCCGACCTGACGGAACGTGTTGTTGATCCCCGACGCCATCCCGCCCTGCTCGCGCGGCACGACGCCGACCGCGGTCGAGGCGAGCGGCGGGTTCACGAGCCCGATCCCGATCCCGCCGACGAGGAAGCCCGCGAGCAGCGTCGTCCAGCCCGAGCCGGGCGTGATCCCGTGCATGAGCAGCAGCGCCACCCCGTTCAGGGCGAGCCCGCCGCCGAGCAGGAAGCGAACCGGCATGTGCACGGAGAGCCGGCCCGCGATCGGCGCGACGACGAACGAGACGAGCGAGAGCGGCAGGAAGCGCAGGCCGGCCCCGATCGGCGAGTAGCCGAGCACGTTCTGGATGTAGAGCGTCAGGTAGAGGAACTGCGAGAACATCGTCGCCGAGATCGTGAAGGCGACGATCTGCGCGCCCGCGAAGGACGGGATGCGGAAGAGGCGCAGATCGAACGTCGGCCGCTCCGCGCGCAGCTGGATCGCCGCGAACGCGAGCAGGAGCAGGACCGCCGCCGCGAGCAGCCCGAGCACGCGGCCGCTGCTCCACCCCCAGTCGTTGCCGCGCAGGAGCGCGAGCACGCCGGTGAAGGCCGAGCCGGAGAAGGTGGCGAGCCCGGGCAGGTCGAAGCCGCCGTGGGCCTCGTCCCGCGACTCGTGCAGCTCGACGATCGCGCCCGCGAGGCAGGCGGCGCCGAGCGGGAGGTTGACGAAGAAGATCCAGCGCCAGCCGGCCCAGGTGGTGAGCACGCCGCCGACGAGCGGCCCGATCGCGACCGCAGCTCCGACCGTCGCGCCCCAGATGCCGAAGGCGGTGCCGCGCTCCCGGCCGTGGAACTCCTGGGAGATGATCGCGAGCGAGGTGGCGAACATCATCGCGCCGCCGATCCCCTGGCCGCCGCGGGCAAGGATGAGGAAGAGCGGGGTCGTGGCCGCGCCGCAGAGGGCCGAGCCGATCGTGAAGAGGGCGACCCCGGTCGCGAAGACCCGCTTGCGGCCGAGCAGGTCGGCGAGCGAGCCGGCGTTGAGGACGAGGGTGGCGAGGGTGAGCGCGTACGCGTCGATCACCCACTGGAGGTCGGTGAAGGAGGCGTGGAGCTCCTGCTGGATCTTGGGCAGGGCGACGTTGACGATCGTGATGTCCAGCAGGAGCATGAAAATGGCGACACAGACGATGAGGAGGGCTCGCCACTTGCGGTCCATGGCTCGGAACCTACTGGAGAAGGACTCTGCTACGTTGCTGCGAAAGGTGAGCGGCCATGGCGCTCACGCGGTTGCTACCGCGCCCGACCTCCCGGGCGAGGATTGACAGAGGTCCCACGCTGGCCAGCGTTATCGCCTTCGCCAACCAGAAGGGCGGCGTCGCCAAGACGACGACCACGCTCAACCTCGGCGTCGCTCTCGCCGAGAAGGGCTCCCGCGTGCTCGCCGTCGACATGGACCCGCAGGGCAACCTGACGATGTCGCAGGGCTGGAACCCGGACGAGATCGAGCGCTCGATGTTCGACGTGCTCGTCCACAAGCTGCCGATCACGGAGATCGTGCGCACGCACGAGATCGACGTCGCCGTCTCGTCGATCGACCTGGCGGGCGCCGAGCTCGCGCTCTCCTCGATGATCGGCCGCGAGCGCGCGCTCGAGAAAGCGCTCATGCCCGTGCGCGAGGAGTACGACTTCATCCTCATCGACACGCCGCCGTCGCTCGGGCTGCTGACGATCAACGCGCTCGTCGCCGCGAAGGGCGTGATCGTTCCCGTCCAGTGCGAATATCTCTCGCTGCGCGGCCTCGTCCAGCTCGAGAACACGCTCTCGATGATCCGGGAGAACCTCAACCCGAACGTCGAGATCCAGGGCATCCTGCCGACGATGTTCGACAAGCGCCTGCTGCACTCGCGCGAGGCGGTCGAGATCCTGAAGGAGAACTTCGGCGATCTCGTCCTGAACACGAAGATCCGCAAGACGATCCGCTACGCCGAGGCGCCGGTGAAGGGGCAGTCGGTGCTGAAGTACGACCCGAGCGGGGAGGCGGCGGGCATGTACCGCGACCTCGCCAAGGAGGTGCTCAATGGCGCGTCGGCGCGCCAGCATGCGTGAGGGCCCGCTCGCGGAGCTGTTCCGCGCGACGGAGGCTGCGCAGCGTCAGGCCGAGCAGCGCGCCGCCGAGGAGGCGGGAGCGCAGCCGGCCGGGGCCGAGCCTGCGCCGCCGGCCGAGCCGGAGGAGCGGACCGTCGAGCACGTCCCGAGCTGGGAGGAGGCGGTCGCGGCCAAGGCGCCGCCTGCGCCGCCGCCGCCGCGACCGGCCGCACCCGCGCCGCCGCCGCCGCGCTCGATGCCGCCGCCACCGCCACCGCCGCGGCACGAGCCACCCGTCAGCCGCTACGTCGAGCCGCTGCCCGAGCAACCCGCGCGCCTGCACCGCGCACCGCGCGCCGAGGACGGCGCCTACCTCGCCGTGATCAAGGTCGTCGGCGTCGGCGGCGCCGGCCTGAACGCGGTCAACCGGATGATCGACGCGGGCATCAACGAGGTCGAGTTCATCGCCGTCAACACCGACATCCAGGCGCTGCACATGAGCGACGCGCCGGCGAAGATCCACATCGGCCGCGAGCTGACGCAGGGCCTCGGCTCCGGCTCCGATCCGGAGATCGGCCGCCTCGCCGCCGAGGAGGGGTACGACCAGCTCAAGCACGCGCTGCGCGGCGCCGACATGGTGTTCGTCGCCGCGGGCGAGGGCGGCGGCACGGGCTCCGGCGGCGCGCCGGTGGTGGCGAAGATCGCGCGCGACCTCGGCGCGCTCACGGTCGGCATCGTCACGACCCCGTTCAAGTTCGAGGGGACGAAGCGGCGCACGCAGGCCGAGCAGGGCGTGGCGCAGCTGCGCCAGGCGTGCGACACGACGATCGTGATCCCGAACGACCGCCTGCTCGAGGTGCTCGACAGGTCGACCTCGATGCTCGACGCGTTCAAGGTCGCCGACGACGTGTTGCGGCAGGGTGTGCAGGGGATCTGCGACCTGATCACGATGCCCGGCCTGATCAACCTCGACTTCGCCGACGTGCGCACGATCATGAGCGACTCCGGCACGGCGTTGATGGGGATCGGCTTCTCGTCCGGGGCGGAGAACCGGGCGAGGGAGGCGGCCGAGCGGGCGCTGCGCTCGCCGCTGATCGACGAGGAGATCACCGGTGCCACCGGCATCCTGCTCTCGATCGCCGGCGGCGACGACATGACGCTGATCGAGGTGAACGAGGCCGCCGAGGTGATCCGGGGCGCCGCCACCGAGGACACGAACATCATCTTCGGCGCCACGATCGACGACCGCCTCACCGGCCAGGTCTGGGTGACCGTCGTCGCCACGGGCATCGGCCGCGGCGTGCGCTCGCGGCGCCCGGCGTTCGCCGCCGCGCCGGCGATGCGCGCCGACAGCGACCTGCTCGAGCCGCCCTCGTTCCTGCGCCAGTAGCGGTTCAACGACCGCAACCTGTTGAAACCAGGTTGCGGTCTTTCTGCGCCGTAAGATCCAGGGCGTGGACACGTATCTCGCGATCGCGAGCAAGCGGGACGAGCGTGCCTACGCCGACAGGCCGCTTCCGGACGACGTCGTCACGCGCATCCTCGACGCCGGCCGCCTGGCCGGCAGCGCGATGAACAGGCAGGAGTGGCGATTCGTCCTCGTCTCCGACCGCGCCGCGCTCGCCGAGGCGGTCTTCGCGCCGCAGAACGTCCGCACCGCCGCGCTCGTGGTCGCGATCGTGGGCGTACGCGGCTTCGACGTCGGCCGCTGTGCCCAGAACATGATGCTCGCCGCCTGGAACGACGGCGTCGTCTCCTGCCCGAACGGCATCCAGGATGCGGAGAGGGCCGCGCGCGTCGTCGGCGGCGAGGTCGGCGTCGTCCTCTCCTTCGGCTACCCGGCGCGCCCGCGCGACGCGCAGTCGCGCAGCGCCGAGGCGTGGTCGGCGCGCGCGAAGCGCAAGCCGCTCGACGAGCTCGTGCGGAAGATCTAGCGCGAGCTCGCGCCGAGCGAGCAGTGGTGCTTCGCGCCGGCGAGCTCGTCGAGCGCGTTGTCCGCGTTCACCTGGAAGACGATCACGACGTGCCGCGCGGCGCGCGTCTGCAGCCGCAGCATCTTGTCCTTTCCCTCGCGCAGGCAGCCGTTCGAGGCGCGCCAGTACGGCGACCAGCGTACGGCGATGCGGTAGTCGCCGCCGCGGTGCACGTCGACGCCGATGCGCTCCTGCGTGAGCAGGACGACGTGCGGCCGGCCCGGCCCGGTGACGATCGAGCGAGGCTTCGGCACCGCGTAGATCGTCAGCTTGCTCGTGTAGAAGACGGGCCGCAGTCCCGCCCGTCCGCTCGTGACGAGCGCGGCCTCGGCGCGCGCGCTGTAGTCGGGCGGCGCGTCGGTGAGCACGACGTAGCGGACGCCGAGCGCGCGCAGCCAGGCGACGTACGTCCTCGGGCCGAGCTTGCTGTAGAGCACCTTGTTCTGGGGGAAGTCGTCCTGCCGGAACCAGCCGCGCGCGAGCGGGATGCCGGCGTCGGCGAGGTACACCGCGGGCCAGTGGCCGCTCGTGTCGACCGCCTCGACGCGGTAGGAGGGGCTGAGGTGCGCGTGCAGGAACGCGATCGCCGCCGGCCACGCCGACCGCCTCGCCGTCACGTCGGCCTTGCCGCTCGCGTAGCTCGCCGCGAGCGGGCTGAGGTTCCACGAGACGGCGAGCGCGACCACCGCGAGGCCCGGCACGAGCGGCTTCCAGTGCCGCAGCGAGAGCACGAGCACGGCGAGCGGGATCGCCGCATAGCGCAGCCGCTCGACGTTCTCGCCGATCGCCGAGGGGACGAGGTACGACACGATCGACACGGTGAGGTAGACCGCGAAGACGAAGCGGAGCACGCGCGCGCTCTCCACCCGCCAGGTGAAGACGAGCCCGAGCACGCAGAAGACGACACCCGCGGCGATCTCCGCGAGCGAGAACGGATAGGCGCCGCCGCCGGGGAAGAGCCGCCAGAGCACGAGCTCGGCCGTTCCGGCGAGCCCGATCGCCGCGATGGGCACCCAGTTCTGCGGCAGCGAGGCGTGTCGCGCGAGCGCCACGCCGGCGAGCACGACGACGAGCAGCAGGAAGGCGACGGGGCTCGCGGCGAGCGTCAGCGTCGCGAGCGCGGCGAACTGCCAGCGCCGTCCGGCCTGCAGCGCCCAGAGCGCGAGCAGCGCGAGCGCGAACCCGAGCGCGAACGGGAAGGCGGCGGAGAGGACGATCCCGGCCCAGACGACCGCGAAGCTGCGGCTCGACCAGCGCGTCGTCGGCCCCCACTCGCGCCAGAGCACGACCGCGAAGGCGACCGCGGCGAGCGCGATCGTCGCCACCGCGAGCAGGCGGATCCCGAGCAGCGCCGCGAGCGGGTAGTAGAGGACGCTGTAGCTGACGAAGCTGTAGCGGCCCGCGTACCAGAAGTTGTTCCAGAGCGTGAAGCCGTGCTCGAGGAAGACGGTGCGCTGGTACGCGTGCGCGGCGAGGTCGCTGCCGGGCGGGCCGAGCCAGGCGAGCGTGGCGGCGATGAGGGCTGCCGTGACCGCGGACAGCAGCGCTTCGCGCAGGAGCGGATGGCCCCGGTGCACGCTGAGAGCCTACTGCCCGGGTCGGAGTCTCCCGACGGTAGTTCCTCCGGAGGGACCGCTCAGACGAGCGGCACGAGCACGGTCGCGCTGAAGGTGCCGGCGAGGGCGAGGCAGCCGCTCGCCGCGACCGCGACGAGGGCGAGGCGCCGTGCGCCCGGCGACGGGTACGGCGCGAGCCAGACGACGCTTGCGAGCCCGAAGAGGATGCCGACGGTCGTCTCGACGGCGTGGAAGGCGATCCCGGCGGCGAGCCCGTGCGCGAAGGAGATGCCGTGCGCCTGGAAGGCGACCGCGACGGCGCCGCTCGTGACGCCGACGTTCGCGGGCGTGAGCGGGAGCACGCCGGCGACGTCGAGCGCGGGGACGATGACGAGCGCGGCGACGAGCGGCCGGTGGATCTCCATCGCCGCGCCGACGGCGGTCGCGGCGGTGAGCCGGCCGGCGGTGGAGAGAGCGATCCAGGCGACGAGCCGGAGCGCGGCGAGCGGCTCGCGCCGGAGCGCGCGGAAGGCGTCGAGCAGGTGCGAGAGGCGGCCGCCCAGGTGGCTGTCGCCCCGCGCGCACACCGTGAGCGCGACCGCGGCCGCGACGATCCCGAGCGCGGCGAGCGGGGCCCAGAGCGGGAGCGCTCCGGCGAGCGTGCCCGTGACGACGAAGCCCGCGAGCACGGCGAGGCGCGCGATCCCGAGCGCGGCGAAGGCGCCGCCGGCCGTCCAGAGCCGCTCCCTGCTCGGCAGCGCGCGCGAGAAGAGCCCGATCCGGACTGCGTCGCCGGCGCGGGCGGGGACGAAGGTGTTGACGAGCGAGCCGGCGCCGTAGCGCGCGCAGGCGTCGCCGATCGAGAGCCGGCCGCCGCAGAGCCGGATGGCGGAGAGCCAGGAGCCGGCCGCGCCGAGCACGGCCAGCAGGAAGCCGAGGCCGGCGAGCCAGAGCCAGATCGGGTCGGCCTTGCCGAGCGCGCCGAAGGAGGACGCGACGCGCGCGCCGAGGAGCTGCGGCGTCGAGACGAGCACGACGAGCGTGATCGTCAGCGCGACCGCCGCCGCGAGGCGCCGCCTGCCGATGCGGCTCAGGATCTCGTCCATGTGGTCCTTCTGTATCGGCAGCGTTCCGTGACGGTAGCAGTCTTTCCTGCGTAGGCTCCGCGTCATGCGAGGCGCGGTCGCAGCCGGCCACCCGCTCACGGCGGCAGCGGGCGCGCGCGTGCTCGCGGCGGGCGGGAGCGCGGTCGACGCGTGCGTCGGCGCCGCGTTCGCCTCCTGGGTGTGCGAGAGCATGCTGACCGGCCCGGGCGGCGGCGGCTTCATGCTCGTGCACGGGGCGCGGGACGGGCGGACGCGCGTCTTCGACTTCATGGTGACGGTGCCGCGGGCGGCGCCGGCAGCCGCGGGCGAGCTGCTGCGGCTGGCGGTGGACTTCGACGGCGACACGCAGCAGGTGTTCCACACGGGCGCGGCGGCGGTGGCGGTGCCGGGGACGGCGCTCGGGCTGGAGGCGGCGCACCGGCGCTTCGGGCGCCTGCCGTGGGCGGAGCTCGTCGCGCCGGCGGCGCAAATGGCGCGCGAGGGCGTGGAGCTGACGCCGGCGCAGGGGTACCTGCACCGGATCCTGGACGGGCTCCTGCGGCACTCGCCGGAGGGGGACGCGATGTACGGCGCCGGCGGGCGGCCGTACCGCGCGGGCGAGCGGTTCGCGCTGCCGGAGCTGGCGGAGACGCTGGAGCGGATCGGCGCCGAGGGAGCCGGAGCCTTGTACCGGGGGGAGGTGGCGCGGCGCGTGGTGAAGCACGTGCGCGCGGGCGGCGGCTCGGTGTCGCTGGCGGATCTCGCCGGCTACCGGGTGATCGAGCGGCGGCCCGTCGTCGTCGCGTACCGCGGGCACGAGTTCCGCTCGAACCCGCCGCCGTCGAGCGGCGGTCTGCTCGTCGCGTACGGGCTGCGCGCGCTCGGCGACGGGGAGCCGGCGCCGGAGGCTCTCGTCGCGGCGATGGAGGCGCAGGACGCGGTGCGCGGCGGCGCGTTCGTGCGCGCGCTCCACCGCGGCGGCGTGACGGCGCGGCTGCTCTCGGGGACGACGCACATCTCCGTCGTCGACGCGCGCGGCGACGCGGCGTCGCTGTCGGCGTCGCTCGGCTCGGGGAGCGGGGTCGTCGTGCCCGGCACGGGCATCCACCTGAACAACATGCTCGGCGAGGCGGATCTGCGCGAGCATGCGCGCCCGGGAGAGAGGCTGACGTCGATGATGGCGCCGTCGCTCGTGCTGCGGGACGGGCGTCCCCGTCTCGTTCTAGGATCGGCCGGCTCGGCGCGGCTGCGCGGCGCCATCCTGCAGGTGGTGGTGAACGTCGTCGCGAAGGGGATGGGCGTGGAGGAGGCGGTGGAGGCGCCGCGCCTCCATGCCGAGGAGGGAGTGGTGTACTGCGAGGACGCGACGGTGGCGGACAAGCTGGAGGTACAGGGCCACGAGGTCGTGCGCTTCAAGCGGAGGAACCTCTACTTCGGCGGCGTGAGCGCGGTGGAGCTGCCGGCGGACGGCCGCCTCGCCGCCGCGGGCGACCCGCGCCGCGGCGGCGCCGGCGTGGTGGTCGCATGAACGGGAAAGTCAGTGAGAGAGCTTGCGACCTGACTTCAGTCAGGTCGCGGCCTTTCCACAACGCCCCTCCACCACCGCCCGCATGACTGCCACCTTCCTCATCCGCCCAGCAGACCCCGACGACGCCGCGGCGCTGACGCGCCTCGCCGAGGACGTGAGCGGCGAGCCGGAGGCGTGGCTGATCTCCGCCGACGGGGAGTGGCGGAGCGTCGGCGACGAGCGCCGCTATCTGAAGGCGCTGCGCCGCTATCCCCATGCCGCGGTGTTCGTCGCCGAGCGTGCCGACGGCGCGCTGGTGGGCCGCCTGTCGCTCGCGCGCGACACGCATCCCGCGAGCGCCCATGTCGCCGACCTGGGACTGATGGTGGCGAAGGACGCCCGCCGCCAGGGCGTCGGGCGGGCGCTGCTCGAGGCCGCGGTCGAGTGGGCCCGTGCGGCGGGCGTGCGCAAGCTCGAGCTGCACGTCTTCCCGTGGAACGAGCCCGCGATCCGTCTGTACGAGCAGTTCGGCTTCGAGCGCGAGGGCTACCGGAAGGGGCATTACCACCGCGCCGGGAAAGACGTGGACGCGATCCTGATGGCGTACCGCGTGTAGCGTCCGGCGTCTCTCGTACGCTGAACCGCTGTGAAGCCAGGGCGGAACGAGCCGTGTCCGTGCGGCTCCGGGCTGAAGGTGAAGCGCTGCTGCGGCGTCGCCGCTGCCGGCGAGCGGGAGCGGCGCCGGGACGAGGCAGCGGCCGAGCTGGTCGACCTCGCCCTGCACTTCCCGCGCTACCGGCCGGGCTCCCCCGAGTTCGAGCGCTGGGCGCTCGCGGCGCCGGAGGTACCGACCCGCGAGGCCCTCGAGGAGGGGGTGAGCGCCCTCGACGAGGCCGAGCGCGTTCGCGTCGCCCGCGGCTTCGCAGCGGATCACCCGAAGATATGGTCGAGCGTCGTCGCCGACTTCCTCGGCGAGGAGTCGCTCGCCGCCGAGCTCGTGCTCGTCGGCGCCGTGGTTGCGGGCGTGGAGGAGTGGCGGCGTCCGCTCGACGAGCCGCTCGCACTGCTCGAGCGCGACCCAGAGGCGCGCGAGGACCCGCTCGAGGCGCTCGCGCTCGCTCTCGTCGGTGACGATCTCTGGAGCGTGATCGAGAGCGGGGAGGCCGGCGAGGCGATCGACGGAGCGCGATGGGGCCGGGAGATGCAGGCGCTCGCGGCAGCGGCCGACCGGCTCACGACGCCGTGGCACGAGGAGCGGCTGCTTCTCCTCGTCGCGCGCCTGCGCGGGCGACTGCCCGACGCGGACCATCCGCTCGCCTCGGCGGCGCTCGAAGCTGCGTGCGAGCTGCTCATGCGGGACGCCGAGCTCCAGCAGCGCCTCCGCGTCGAGCTCCTCCTCGACTCGCTCTCGCGCCTGCACGAGTATCCGGCCGCCGCGTAGACCTCAGCGAAGCCAGCGCTCGGGCGACGCCGCGAGGAACTCCGCGACCGGAATCCCCTGCCCGCCGACGAGCAGGGACCGCGCACCCGGGTGACGCCTGCCGAACTCGGCCACGCCAGGCAGCGAGCTCTTCCGGGCGCCGGACGCCACTTCGAGCGCCGTCAGGGTCCGCCCGGCTCGCGTGACGAAGTCGACCTCCCGGCTGCGCTCGCGCCAGTAGTACGTCTCGATCTCGCTGTTGAGCAGGTGCGCGCCGACGGCCGTCTCGACGAGGCGCCCCCACCAGTCCGGCTCGGCTCTCGCCTCGCGGAACGAGCGGCCGGAGTGGAGGCTCATCAGAGCGGTATTCAGTGCAAGCAACTTCGGGCTCGAGGCGCGGGTGCGGATGCGGGAGCCCGCGAACTTCGGAACGCCTGTGACCATCCCCGCTCCGCCGAGGAGCTCGAGGTAATGCGCGAGCGTCGTCGTGTTGCCGGCGTCGTGCAGCTGTCCGAGCATCTTCGTGAAGGCGAGCACCTGACCCGAGTACTCGCAGGCGAGCTGGAAGAGCTGCCGCAGGAGGGCCGGCTTGTCGACGCGCGTGAGGAGGAGCACGTCGCGGGAGATCGTCGTCTCGACGAGCGAGTCGAGGACGTACCGGCGCCAGCGCTCCTCGTCGCGGACGAGCGGCGCGCTCCCTGGGTAGCCACCGAAGTAGAGGTAGCGGTCGAGGTCCCAGCCGAACGCGTCGCGCATCTCGGCGAAGCTCCAATGCGGGGTCCGGATCAGCTCGAAGCGTCCGGCGAGGCTCTCGGTGAGCCCGCGCCCGACGAGAAGCGGCGAGGACCCGAGTAAGAAGACGCGGAGCTTCCTTCCCTCGGCGGTGTCCTGATCCCAGAGGAGCTTCACCAGGTTCGCCCAGCCCGGGATCTTCTGCGCCTCGTCGAGGACGAGGAGTGCGCCGCGCCGGCCTCCGTGCGCGAGCCGCCGAGCGAGCTCCCACTGCTGCTCGAGCCATGTGCGGTCGCGGCCGGCGGGCTCGTCCGCGGACGCGTAATGCGAGGGGATGTCCAGCTCCTCGATCAGCTGCCGCGCGATCGTGGTCTTGCCGGCCTGCCGCGGTCCGGCCAGAACCTGGATGAACCGCCGCCGCTCGGATGCACGGCGAAGAGCGAGCGCGAACACGGGCCGGCGGTAGGAGTCGGAGGGGGTCATGTCAGCCCCCAGTTTACTCATGATTCCGAGGAAATTTACTCAATGCCATGAGCAGTCAGTTTCGGCCGCGCTCGCTTCGGACGGGGTGATTACAGTGTATGTTTTGTGTGCTACCGTCTGACCATGCCCAGCAGCAAGACCCGCAAGGGCGAGCCGTTCAGCGTGCGCTTCTCGGCGGCCACGGATCGCGCCGTCGAGGACGAGGCTCGCCGCGCGCGCCGCTCGAAGAGCGCGA
>Ga0335070_10004836_pt1 | contig 15791 bp, 12 predicted proteins | sample Lox_Sample_13_FD_206722 | JGI IMG/M metagenome (GOLD analysis project Ga0335070, IMG submission 206722) | Soil microbial communities from Loxahatchee National Wildlife Refuge, Florida, United States - Lox_Sample_1.3 | ecosystem: Environmental > Terrestrial > Soil > Wetlands | place: USA... | reverse complement strand
ACGTATCTGCGACGCCCATGAGTGGGAGGGAGCGTGTGCCGGAAGCCTGGAGCCGCCGGATTACCGTTTTGACCTGGGTGACATTCGCCGCATGCGTTATGCCCACAATCAGGCCTATGGCAAAACGAAGTCCTGGAGCTACGGCTCGGAATACAAGAAAGGCGTGTGCGCTGCGGCAAGCAAGAAGAATCCTGATTGCAATGGGGGGAGCTGGACCGGGTGCGGCTCCAATACTTATCCGACGGGCAGCTTTCCCGGTTGCCGCAGTTCCCTCGAAGTCTTTGACCTGAATGGAAACGCAGCCGAGCACATGAATCTACCCATGAACGTGAGCCAGATGTCCAGTCGGGGCAGCAAGGAATTGGGCTACACCGAAATGAAGGGCAGCTGGTTCATCTTCGACACCATCCATGCGCACGACGACTGGTGCCGCTGGCGGGCTCCCTTCTGGCATGGCACACGGGTCATGGATCCTAAAAGCCATGCCAACTACCACTTGGGATTTCGCTGTTGCAAGACGCTGAACTAAGGGTCCACCGATGACTTACGTTTTGATGATTATGTCTGACGCAACCACGTACCGACGAGAGTGGATCGGCTTTTTTGCGGCAGCCATAAAGACACTTGCGGCGGCGGTCTTCTTGGCGGGGATCGTGTCGGCCCAGGAGACAACAGACGCGGCGCGCGTTCCTCCACAGTTCAACATCCAAGCCCAGATCGCATGTGAAACCGAGATGCTGCGCGAATTAGGCGCGCGCGAGGTCTTCTCAGGCAAGGCGTACGAGACGCTGAGCGAAGTCGCACGCGCTTATGGTAGGGCAATTCCGCACATCTACATTTTCCCGGGAAGCATGAACATGGCCTACATCGCGGCCAGCACTGCCGTAGATAGGCGAGGCAAGATCGTGGTCGGCCAGGAGGCTACGGAGCTGTTCGATGCATTGTCGCTCAAAGGCTTCCTGGGTCACGAGATGGCGCACCTTGTAAGCGACAGCGCAGCCCAGGGATGCAACGATTTCATCCTTCGCAATCCGCAGCTGGAAGTCGAAGCCGATGCCCGGGCGGCGCAAACGCTTGGAACGGCACCGGTCAAGGCGTTCCTACAGCAGGTGCTGGCGCTTACAGGAAACCAGAACTGGGATGACAAACACCGCTTCGAAGTCCTTCAACGATTTCAATCAACTAAAGAGCAGTCGAGCGATGCGCTGCGTCAAGGCAGCTAATCACGACAGCTGGAAGGGCAATCAAAGGCTCACCAGTTCACCGCAGAACGAGGAACCCATGGCTAAACTTCCCTATCTCATTACAGGCGGCTCGGGATTTCTGGGTATCAATCTCTGTCGCTACCTTCTGCGAAACGACCAGGTGGTGCGAACACTCGATCTTGAGCCATTCAATTACCCCGAGAGGCACGCTGTTGAGGCAATCATCGGGGATATTCGCAACGTCGGCGATCTCGAACGGGCCATGGAGGGCATCCAGATCGTCGTCCATGCGGCCGCGGCGCTTCCCTTAAGTAGCCGCGAGGATATCTTTTCCACCGATGCGGAGGGTACTGGCAAGGTTCTGGAAACCGCCTTTCGCTGTGGCGCCTCTCGTGTCATTTTCATCTCGTCCACCTCGGTGTACGGAATCCCCGATCATCATCCGATCCTCGAGGACGACCGGTTGCAGGGTGTGGGCCCGTACGGGGAGGCGAAGATCGAGGCGGAGAAGCGCTGCCTGTCGTACCGCCGAGCGGGACACTGCGTTCCCATCCTCCGGCCCAAGAGTTTCGTCGGCCCTGAGAGGCTGGGCGTCTTCGCACTTCTTTATGAGTGGGCGTATGAAGGCAGGAACTTCCCCGTGCTCGGATCAGGAGAGAATTCTTATCAGCTTTTGGATGTCGAGGACCTGTGCTCTGCGATCTTCGCGTGCGCAACCCTGGACGCAGCGAAAGTGAACGATACTTTCAACATAGGGGCTAGGGAATTCGGAACGATGCGCGAGAATTTCCAGGCGGTGCTCGATCGGGCCGGACACGGCAAGCACGTCGTCCGATTGCCCGCCGGGCCTGTGATCTGGACATTGAGGCTCCTGGAGAAACTGCACCTTTCGCCGATTTACCAATGGATCTACGACACGGCGGCCCTGGACAGTTTCGTGTCCGTCGAGCGGCTGCAGAAAGGGCTCGGGTTCTCACCGCGGCACTCCAATCGTGATGCCTTGATTCGCAACTATGATTGGTACGCTGCCCACCGCGAAGAATACCGGGGAATGACAGGAATCTCGCACCGTCTACCCTGGAAACAAGGCGCCCTCGAATTCGCTAAGTACTTTTTTTGACAGACACGGTCAGCTGTAACATCGCACTTCTGTTCCCAAGTAACATCAAGGTACGAACCGCGCCACGGCACAAAGGGAGCAGATAGAGCGGCTCTGCACTTGTTCAGCCGTTCCAAGTTGGGAATCGCTCGTTTCTGGATTTTGCATTCAGCGTAGCGGCAGTAGAACTGGCCCCACTAACATCGCGTTCTCAGTGCCCAAATGTCGGCAATTGCCCGCCTTAGGTCATCCCGAGGCCACCTTCACTTCTGATTTTCATGCAATTACAACATCACCCTCTTGGCACATCACGTGCGCTGTACCAAATGGACGCGCTTGGTGTCGGATCACCGCCAAGTGCGCGATCTCGGGAAAGAACGAAAAAGCATCTGTGAAGTGATCTTCAGGGCGCCGATATCCATGCGCCGCTCCTAAAGAGACATAGCAGATGCAGGAGGATTGAATGTCTTTTAACAGAATAGCGACGTGTTTCGTATTGCTGGCACTGCTGGGAGCAGTTGCGTTTGCAACAGAAGCAAAGGTCCCGGTCAAGGTGTCTCCTAAACAAGCTTATGTGTTTCTCGATGGAGTAGCTATCCGGGACGGAAATGTCACGTTGAAGACAACGCCCGGCGAACACACTATTGCCGTCTACAACTATGGATACAAAGGGCAAGTTCGTACGGTAACTGTCAAGCAAGGTAAGAATGAACCCCAGACGTTCAGGCTCGAACCGGATGGGGCCAAGGTACATGGACCCTATGGCTTGATTCAGATCGAAAGCGACGCACGAGCCGCGGTTCTGCTGAACGGTACCGCCCCGGAGTATTTCGTGGGTCATGTCGATGAATTCAATAATCACATCGGCTGGTCACAACAATTGTCAGTGGCTCCAGGGACTCATCATGTGACCGTGACGCGACAGGGGAAAACGCTTTGGTCCGGACCACTCCAGGTGGCAGCGGACGAGCGGGTGATCCTGTACGTGTCCAAAAACAATAAGAAGATCGAGAGAGTTCACGTTAAGTCAGATGCTGAACGGCCGCGCTTTAAGGTAGGTATAGCGAGTGCCGCGATATCGGTGGCGCCGGTGAGCGGAGCGATGAGCGCGACCCCGACAAACATCAACTGCAATGAAAGTTCGAAGCTGGCCTACTCCTCGGTCGATACCCTGCACAGCAGCATCAGCGATGAGTCCGGGACCAAGGCGCTTTCGGACTTGTCGGGGGAGCTTGCGGTTTCTCCCAAGCAGACCACTACTTACACCTTCGAGGCATCCGGTCCCGGCGGACAGGTGAAACAAACCGCAACGGTGAACGTGAATGCGACCGTGCAGTCGTATGTGGCGATCGCGCCCGCAGAGGTCGACTACCTGAAGGTCGGCGACAAAGTGCTGACACAGCAATCGTCCGAGCTGAAATGGTCATCGACGAACGCCGATTCGGTCACCATTGAACCAATCGGCACGGTTGCGGCTGCCGGAACCGAAAAGCTGAATACGGAGCCAAAGCAGGTAACTGGAAAGGTCGATGAAACCCGGAGCTACACCCTTACGGCCACGAACGTCTGCGGTGGTTCCGCCATCCAGACGGCGCAGCTGCGAATCAAGGGATTGATCGAGCCTTATATCGTAAGCGTGTTCTTCCCGACGGGCTACCCGGGTCCGAAACACCCGGATGCCGGCCTGCTCCGGAGCCAGCAAGAGCAGTTGATGAAGCTGGTCAATGTTTATCGGTCTTACGCGCAGCAGACACCGGAAGCAAGAATCCAGATTCGCGGCTTCGCCGATCCCCGCGGCACCGACAAGTACAACCTGCGACTTAGTGAACGGCGCACTGCAGTCGTCGAGGCGTTCCTGGTTCTGCACGGCGTCCCCGAAGACAAAATCCAAGTCGAGGCGCTCGGCGAGACACAGCAACTGGATGCCGCAACCGTAAACCAGCTGGAGATCCAGGACCCATTCAAGGTGGAAAGACTACAGACTCCGAAGCAAGTAAAGGCCACCCGCCTGGCTTATAACCGCCGCGTCGATATTGAACTTCAACCCACAAGTGTTCAGACCAGCCGCTTCTATCCGCATCAGGCCAGCGATGCCGGCGTGCTGGAGCAGCGCAGTTGGGCCCCCTTGAAGACGGTCATCGACGCGCAGCAAGCGCCGACAGTCGCCAGCGACACAGGGCCCGAGTAGTCGAGGTTATAGAACTGATGTTCGGAGCCGTCAACGCTCGTTTGCATTGCTCTTCTCGCACTAATAGCCGCTCAATGGCATGGCCCGGCGAGCGGCTCTTGTTCTCAGGAAAACTAGTTCGTGAGTATTCGGCCAGTGGTGCAATGCGAGTTTCGTAATGAGCAGCTCTCCAGCCTTGCGCAATTTCTTTCGCCAACAGCAGCTCTATGTCTTCATCGCCGTCGCCGTCGCTGGGTTCTTCTGGGCGTCCGATCTAAAAGTTAATTTCCCAACAATCCTGATTTACTCACTCTGCATTGGGAATCTCGGCACATTGATACTGGAGAAGATGTCGCCCCTATACTGCAACCGGCCCTTTCCCTGGAATTGGCTCGTCTATTTGCTGCTGCTTGCCATTTGTACGTTTCCCATCTACGCGATTGCAGCCGCAGCGGTCTATTACTTGGCGCGCCTCCCCGATGACTCTTACTTGACCCTCTGGCAGTCAGTCCGCCACGGGTGGAGATTTCCCTTCTTCGTCTGCATGCTATGGGGAATCATCTCTTACCTATACCGGAGCATGAGGGAGCATCTTGAAGCCCGCAATCGTGTGCTCGAGGAAGAGGTCAAGCTCACATCGGCCGAGGTGGAGGACCAGGAGCAGGAATTGCAGCGTGCCCTCGAAATCCAGCAGTCATTCCTGCCCAAAGACATCCCGCAAGTACCGGGGTTCGAGGTTACAGGAGCATGGCAGCCCTCGCGGGTAGTGGGCGGGGATTATTTCGACGTCTTGAAATTGCCGGACGGTCGCCTAGGCGTCTGCATCGCAGACGTGTCGGGAAAGGGAGTCTCGGCTGCGCTCCTGATGGCGAATCTTCAGGCGACGGTGCGCGCCTTTGCGCCTGATTCGCCATCCCCTGCGCGGCTCTGCGCGCGAGTGAACTCAATTTTGTGCAATAACATCGCGAAAGGTAAGTTTGTGACGTTCTTCTATGGCGTCCTCGATTCAGCGAGCCTGACTCTTGACTTCTGCAACGCCGGACACCTCGATCCAATGGTAGTCAGTAACTCAGGACTCGTCCGACGGCCGGCGGGCAGCGGCGGGACTGTGCTAGGGCTCTTCCCCGACGCCAAATTCGAAGATTCGAGAATAGCCATGGAACCCGGCGACCGCCTTCTCCTCTTTACGGATGGTATTACGGAAGCGTTCGCTCCGGACGGCGAGGAGTTCGGAGAGCAGCGGGTCGCTGCATCGGCACGTTCCCGTCCAGATGAGTCTGCCCCGGAGATGACCAGCCGCATTCTGAGCGAGGTGCGTGCATTCTGCCGTGAGCAGTTCAATGACGACGCGACGTTGCTTACGGTTGCTGTGACAAAGCCAGTGACTATCGCCAGTTGTCACGGCGTAAAAGGTACTGCATCGAACGCAGCCTGAACTCGAAAAATTAGGCTATCAAGGCCGATCACATAGCAGACTCTGTACCGGCAATTCTGCGATTGGAAACAAGGGCTGCACCCCGCCACTGTGAGCAGCCCTTGTTTGTAACGTTGTTTTTGGTGCCGCTTCCAATCTTGGAAGAGGTCGGCACCGTACCAAATTCGTACCAAATAGCGGCGAAAATACCGCTAAATGGCCACTTCGCCCTTAACTAAATCTTTTGGAATCATTGGCCGGCCTGTACGGGACCTCCATGCCATGGAAGCGCGCTCCCAGCTGCGCCACAGGCCCACACTCAGCGGGAAAACACTCGATTGTCGCTTCAATTGTGGCGTAAGCGGCGGGCTTAGTCAACGTGACCGCCGCTTAGTGCTGCGGCGGCGTGGTGGTCTGCGCAGTCGTCCCCGCCGGTTTCTTCTTTTTCTTGGGCTTGGGCTGCTCGTTCTCGTCCACCACGAGCTTCTTGGGCGGGATCGCCGCCTGCGCCTGCTTCAACTGGGCGCTCAGTCGCGCCAGTTCGGCGTCCTTGGCGGCGGCCAGCTGCTCCAGCCGGTCCCCCAGGCTGCGGCGGACGCTTTCGAGCTGCTGCAGTTCCTGCGCGAGATCGCGATAGTCGTCCTTGGGCCCGAAGGCGCCGGCGGCGTCGGTCAGCGGGGCCAGCACGTCGTATAAAGCGCTCACGTTGCGGTAGAGCTTGAAGCTGGCAGCCAGGTTATCGGGGGCGCTGCGAACGTTCTGCATGATGCCCGGCAGCGCGCTCCTGAGGTTGCGCTGGATGGAATCGGCGTTGGCTTGCAGTTGGCCCTTCTCCTGCGACCCGGTCTTCCACTTCTCGATGCGGAGCTGTCCCAGAGTGGAATCCAGGGCAGTAGACGTCTGTCCAAGCCGGGAAAGCACCTGGTTCACATCGATTGGCACGGCGCCGGACGGTGCCGGGGCTGCGGCCGGTGGCGGGCTGGGCTGGCGGCCCGGGGGCGGGGGTGGATAGCTGGTCTGGGCGGCCGCCATCGCCGCCAGCATCAGGACTGCAAGAAACTCGCCTTTCATCGTTCTCTCCAGGGGATACGGCATCGGCATTATGGTTCGATGTCTCCCGGCGGTAGGAAGGTTAGCTGCTAAACACCTGCACGATGGGAACTTCCGGCGTATGCCCGGAGTCTAAGCAGGTGGGACCGAAGTAACCGGAAGGGCTGTCGAGAGCTGTTGTTGCCGTACTGGTATCCTGCTAACCTTGAGGTGCACACGCCGTGAAGTCTTGGGCGGGAGCAGCTACTTTGGGCAACCTGGCCAGTGCGATCGCAGCTCGGGCGGAAGAAGCCTCGGTGGTGACCGAGCTGAAAGCCGGCTCCGAGGACGCCTATGCCTGGCTGATCGCGCATTTCCATCAGCCTATCTACAGCCTGGTCTACCGCACGCTGAGCGACCCCAGCGATGCGGCCGACGTCACCCAGGAAGTCTTCCTCAAGGTGTTCCGGGGCATGCGGCACTTCAATGGCGCCTCCAGCCTGAAGACCTGGATCTACCGCATCGCCATCCACGAGGCCTCGAACCAGCGGCGCTGGTGGTTCCGGCACAAGAGCCGGGAGCGCTCCCTGGAGCCGTCGGAGCCGGAGGAAGGCCGCGGTCTTGAGGAGACGCTGGTGGACGACGCGCCCTCGCCCTTCGAGGCGATGTCGCACGAAGAGGTCCGGGCGCGGGTCGAGAAAGAGCTTCAGCAGGTGCCTGAGCCGTACCGCACTACCGTGATCCTGCGCGATATCGAGGAGTTCTCCTACGAGGAGATCGCCGACATCCTCCAGGTGTCGCTGGGCACCGTCAAGTCCCGGCTGATGCGCGGGCGCGAGGCTTTGAAGAAACGTCTGGCTGCTTACGTCGAACTGACCCGGACGGATTGGGGGGGACGCGGGGCCGCGCCCAGTGGGGCCACGGATGTGACCGTCCAGAATGTCGAGGTTGCGTCATGAACTGCACGGATGCCCGGTGTATGTTCTCCGCGAACTTGGACGGAGCGCTGCCCAGCGGGCAGATGCGAAAGCTGTCCGAGCACCTGGAAACCTGCCGCGAGTGCAGCGCCGAATATGCGCGTCTCTTGCGCACCCAGCAACTGGTCGCTTCCCTGGGACGCCGGCGCGCCCCGGAAGATCTGGCGCTCAAACTGCGGGTTGCGATCTCCCGCGAAGCCGCTCTGCGCCGCGAGCGCAGCTGGCAGGCCTGGTCCGTTCGCCTGGAAGACGCCTTTCGCGCCTTCATGATCCCGGCCACCGCTGGGCTCATCAGCGCGGTCATCTTCTTCAGCGTCATGATCGGCTTCTTCGCCCTGCCGTCCTCGGTGTCGGCTGCCGACCCGGAGCTGCCGGTCTTCTACACTCCGCCGCAGCTGGCCAGCATGCCGGTCGAGCCGGGCATCGCCAACACGATCCCCGAATCGGTGGTGGTGGAGACCATCGTGGACGCCAATGGCCGGGTGCAGGATTACCGCGTGCTCTCCGGCCCCAAGGACGCTTCGCAGTACAGCACCCAGTTGGATAGCGTGATGATCTTCACCACCTTCCGGCCTGCGACCTCGTTTGGGCGGCCGACGGTCGGGCGCGCGGTGGTGTCGTTCGCCAAGATCAACGTCAGGGGATGACGCCGGGCGTTTGAGCCTTCCTGCGGCGCTGGATTAAACTACCGGAACCCCACCTATCAGGCTTCAGGAGGAGTGGTCTGGGTTTGTTTTCCCGAATCGTTACGGTCTGCGCCCTTTGCGCTGCCCTGTGGACGCCCGCCGCCGCGCAGCAGCAGGGTTCCGATCTGACCCTGGACGTCAGCGAGGTCCTGTTCAGCGTCGGCGCGGCCATGAATGCCTGTGGTTACGACGTCGAGCTGCGCTCCTCCGAGCCCGTCCGCCAGCAGGTGCGCGGCGAGGTAGCCCAGGCGGTAGGCCGCACCGAAGGCGCCCGTGCCTCCCGCGACGAGCTCTGCCGCTTCTACGGCGACCACCGCCAGCCCGACCCTGCGCTGGACTTGGCGCAATACGTCACCCTGGCGCTCAATCTCGGAGTGCCGCCCCAATTCGACCTGCTGCGCCGCGAGGCCGACCTGCCTCCCGACGCCGCCTATGTCGTGGGCGTTCTTCCCCCGCTACGGCGCTTCTACCAGCAGGCGGACCTCGGCCCCATCTGGCGGAAGCACCTTGGCGATTACGAGGAGCTGATCGGGCGATACCAGGCCCCCGTCGCCCGCATGATCACGCTCACCAATATCTATCTGAAGATGCCGGAGTCCCATTACCTCGGCCGCCAGTTCACCATCTACCTGGAGCCGCTGGCCGCTCCCGGGCAGGTCAACTCGCGCAACTTTGGCAGTGATTACTACATGGTGGTGGCGCCAGAGGGCGGCGAATTGCGCATGGCTGAGATCCGGCACACTTATCTGCACTACCTGCTCGACACCTTGACGCTCAAGCGGGCCAATACCCTGAAGGCGCTCGATCCTCTCCTGGGCTCGGTCAAGAGGGCCCCTATGGCCGAGGCCTACAAGTACGACACCGCGCTGCTGGTGACCGAATGCCTGATCCGTGCCATCGAGGCCCGGACCCTCCAGGACGGAAAAGCTCCGGAAGCGGAGAAGCGCAAGCTGGTCGAGTCCGCCACCCGTGAAGGCTTCATCCTGACCGGGTATTTCTACGACGCGCTGGGATCATTTGAGAAAGGGCCTACTGGCCTGAAGGATGCCTTCGGGGACCTTCTCCGCGGCATCGACGTGGGTCGTGAGAAGAAGCTCGCGGCCGAGGTGCAGTTCAGCGCCCAAGCTGCTCCCGAGGTCGTCCATGCATCCAAGCAGACACAACCCCAGCTGCTGGATGTGGCCGAGGACCGGCTGGCCTCCGGCGACGTGAAGGAGGCGGAACGGCTGGCCAGGCAGGCCCTGGAGCGGAACAATGAGGACCCGGGACGCGCTTTCTTCATCCTGGCGCGGGCGGCGACCTTGGAGCGCGACGCTCAGGGCGCGCGCACTTACTTCGAGCGTACCCTGGCAGTCGCGCGCGAGCCCAGACTGGTCGCCTGGTCGCACATTTACCTGGGCAGGCTGCTCGATCTGGAGGAGAACCGCGCTTCTGCGGTTCAGCACTATCACGCCGCCTTGGCTGCCGGCGACACTACACCCGACACCCGCGCGGCCGCCGAGCGCGGATTGAAGGAACCTTATCAAACGCCGTCCACGCCGCGGCCGTGATCGTCCCGAAAAGGAAACGAGGAAGAAGGAGCAACCGCAATGAAGCAGAACTTGAAGACCGCCGCGGCCGTGCTGGCCTTTGCCGTCCTAGCTGGGGCGCAATCTCAGAACGCGCCACCCGCCGGCAATCAGGCGCCGGCGACTGCGCCACCCGCTCAGACCGCGCCTCCGCAATACTCTGCGGTGAAAGGGCTGAAGCTGCCCCCGCAGGCCAAGACCCAAGAGGAGTACAACGCCTTCATGGCCGCCAGCCAACTGGCGTTCGGCAACGACTCCGCCGCGGCTGACGTCGCTGCCCGCGACTTCAAGCTGAAGTTCCCCAACAGCGAGCTCACCTCCCAGCTCTACATGGGGCTGATGCTCAACAGTATCCGGATGAACAACTCGGACCGGGCCGTGGACATGGGGCGCGAGGTCCTGAAGCTCGACCCCACCAACCCGGTGGCCGCCGTCTACACCGGCCTGGTCCTGGCCGAGACCACCCGCGAGAGCGACCTTGAAGCCGCCCAGCGATTCGAGGAAGCCGGCAAGGACGCAAATATCGGTCTGCAAAACGTGGACACCAACCTGATGCTGGCGGGCAACGTGCCTCAGGAGACGGTGGACGGCACCAAGGCCGACCTGAAGGCCCGCTCCTACGACACCCTGGGCCTGGTCGCCTTCAAGCGGAACGATTTCACCACCGCCGAGAAATACTTCCGCCAGGCCATCCAGGCACGCGGAGAGCCCCAGGATGCCATGAGCCACCTGCGCCTCGCCCTGGCGCTGGACAAGCAGAACAAGTACAAGGAAGCTCTGCCGGAGGCACAGAAGGCCGCCAGCCTGGCCGATCCACAAGATAGCGTCGCCAAGTCGGCGCAGGCCGAAGTCGAGCGTCTGCAGAAGCTGACCGGAGCTGGGGGCTCGGCCTCCACGCAGCCAGCGACACCGTCGAAACCGTAGTCGTACCGTGGCCGGGCGTGGCCCGCGCCCGCCGGGAAACACATGGAGCAGCAGGAAATCTCGGTGCTCGAGCAGGTCCTGGGACATCGTTTCCGGCGTCTCGCGCTGCTGGAGCAGGCCCTGACCCATAGCTCGCACGCCCACGAGTCGGAGACCCGCACCCAGCCGGGCGCCGGCATCCCCGACAACGAGCAGTTCGAGTTCCTGGGCGACGCCGTCCTCGGCTTCGTCACCAGCCAAGTGCTCTTCGAACGCTTCCCTGCCTTCCACGAAGGACAGCTTTCCAAGATGCGGGCTCACCTGGTGAGCGCGCGCCACTTGGTGCGCGTCGCCCGGGAGCTCGACCTGGGGCGCTACCTGCGTCTGGGACGCGGCGAGGAGCGCAGCGGCGGCCGCACCAAGACCGCCCTGCTGGTGGACGCCCTGGAGGCGGTGCTTGCCGCGATGTACCTGGACTCGGGCCTGGAGTCCCCGCGGCGCTTCATCGTCGAGCACATCCTCGAGCCCGAGCTCCAGCGCCTGCAGCGCGAAGGCGGCGCCGTCCTGCCGGTCACCGATCACAAGTCCGCTCTGCAGGAGTTCCTGCAGGGCAGCGGACGTCCCCAGCCGCTCTATTCCGTCATCAGAGAACAGGGGCCGGAGCACAACAAGACGTTCACCGTCGAAGTACGGGTGAGCATGGGCTCCAACGGCGCAGGCGAGTACGTGACCCAGGGAGAAGGACCCACCAAGAAACTGGCCGAGCAGCGTGCCGCCCGCCAGGCGCTCGAGCAACTCCGCACCCAGCCCGGCGCAGCGGGGCGTGCGGAATGAGCGACGTCCCCCCGACATTCCCTGCAGCCGAGCCCGCGCCTGCGGTTTCCGCTCCGCCGGAGGCCGCCGCATCGGCTTTCACGCCGTCGGCGGAAACCGATCTCCTGGGCTCGCTGCAGTCGCTGAGCGTCACCATCGTGATTGCCGTGTTCGTCATCACTTTCCTGCTGCAGGCTTTCCAGATCCCGTCCGAATCAATGGAGAACACCCTTCTCATCGGCGATTACCTGCTGGTGGACAAGGTGCATTACGGTCATGGCGGCGTCTGGGGAAAGATCCTGCCCTACCGCGACATCCGGCGTGGGGACATCATCGTATTCCGTTATCCCGTGCATCCCGCACAACATTTCGTGAAGCGGGTGGTGGGCGTGCCCGGCGACCGCGTCCGCCTGGTGAACAAGCGCCTCGTGGTGAACGGGCTGCCGCTCGATGAGAACTACGTCGTGTACAACAGCCACGGTCCCGATGCCTATCGCGACGACTTCCCCTCGCCCGACCACGCGGGCGGAGCGGTCGAGGCCCGCTGGTGGCTGGAAATGCGCCGCTACGTACGCAACGGCGAGCTCCTGGTGCCGCCCGGCTCCTACTTCGTGCTGGGCGACAATCGAGACGAGAGTCTCGACAGCCGCTACTGGGGGTTCGTGCCCCGCGAGAACATCATCGGACGCCCGCTGATCATCTACTGGTCGGTGCGCCATCCCGACGCCGACGGCGTGCTCTCCTCGGATGGTACACTGTCGCGTTTCGCGTACGTGCTGACCCACTTGTCGCACATCACCCGCTGGGATCGCACGTTCCGCATCGTGAAGTAGCCGGGAGACACAGGCTTGCCCAAGATCGTCGCAGAACCCGAGAAGGCGAAGTCCAAGAAAAAGAAACCGGAAGAGACGCCCGCGGAATTCATCCAGTCGCTGGCCGGCGTCCTGGTCACCGGCCTGTTCATCATCACCTTCATCCTGCAGGCCTTCGAGATTCCTTCCAGTTCCATGGAGAACACCCTGCTGATCGGCGACCACGTCTTCGTGGACCGGGTGGTGTACGCGCCGCCCACCCGCTGGGTGGGCCCGCTGTTGCCCTATCGTGGCGTCAAGCGTAACGACATCGTCGTCTTCCTGTCGCCCGCCGAAGCCGGGCTGTTCGTCGTCAAGCGCATCATCGGCGTCCCCGGCGACCGCATCCACCTGCAGGACGGCAAGCTGTACGTCAACGGCCAGCCGCAGAACGAGCCCTACGTCATCCGCAGCCGCGGCGATTACAACCCCTATCGCGACAACTTTCCCAGCGTGCCGCCCAACATGGCCACCAGCATCACCCCCGGGTGGCACCTGCTGATGCGCAGCCAGGTCCAGGGGGGCGACCTGGTGGTCCCGCCCGACAGCTACTTCGCCATGGGCGACAACCGCGACATAAGCTACGACAGCCGCTACTGGGGCTTCATCCCCCGCGAGAACATCATCGGCCGCCCCATGTTCATCTACTGGTCGTTCCAGACGCCCCCGGGGCAATATCAGAAGACCAGCATGGGGGAGCGGTTGGCCTTCATCGGCAAGGTGGTCATCCACTTCTTCGATCAGACGCGCTGGCGGCGGATGCTCAAGTTGGTGCGCTGAGATGTCGGTCGTCCCACTGCCGGACATCGAGGGCAAAGACCCCGTTGCCCCGCCGCGTCCTCCCAGCCGGCGCGGGCGGGTGATGCTCGCCCTGCTGCTGACCGTCTTGCTCGCCCTCTTCGTGCCTCCCTACGTCAACCTCCAGCGTTTTCGCGGCACGCTGGAGAGCTCGATCGGAGGCGCGCTCGGACGCCGCGTGACCATCGGCGCAGTCCACCTTCGCCTGTTGCCGCGCCCCGGCTTCGACTTCGACAACTTCACCGTGTACGACGACCCCTCCATCAGCAACGAGCCCATGCTGAGAGCCGACAGCGTCACCGCGTCCTTGCGCCTGGCCTCGCTGTGGCGCGGAAGACTGGAGATCGCCAGCCTCAGCCTGCGCGACGTCAGCCTGAACGTGGTCCGCGCCGGTGACGGCAGCTGGAACGTCGAAAGTCTGCTGGCCCGCGCCTCCCAGGTCCCCAGCGCCCCCACCGCCCTGCCTCGCGCCGAGCAACGCCCGCGTTTCCCGTATGTCGAAGCCGACCGAGGCCGAATCAACTTCAAACTCGGCCAGGAGAAGAAGGCGTTCGCCCTGATGGACGCTGAGTTCTCTCTGTGGCTGGCGCAGGAAGACGAGTGGAACCTGCGGCTGAACGCCCGTCCGGTACGCACCGATTTCAATCTGAGTGACACCGGCCGGCTCCGTCTCAGCGGCACCTTCCGCCGCGCCGCCTCGTTCCGCGAGACCCCGCTCGATCTGCGTCTGACCCTGGAGCGTGCCCAGCTCGGCCAGCTCACCATCCTGGTGTACGACCGTGACCGCGGCTGGCGCGGCACGGCGAATGTCACCGCCCAATTGTCCGGCACGCCGGCGAAGCTGCAACTCGTACTCGACGCCGGCGTGGAAGACTTCCGCCGGTACGACATCATGAGCAGTGGCGCCTATGGCCTGCGCGCGCGCTGCACCGGCACCTATTCGGTGGATACCACCACGCTCTCCGACATCTCCTGCGCTCTGCCCACGGGCAACGGGCAGGTGAGCCTGCGCGGTGAAGTGCTTCGCCTGTTCGCGGACCGGCAATACGACATCAGCATCGCCACCCGGGACATCGCGGTCCAGGAGCTGGTCCGCTTCGCTCTGCATGCCAAGCGTGACCTCCCGCTCGACCTCGTTGCCGAGGGCAACGTAGACGCGGCGTTCACCTTCGACACCAAACCCGACCCCTCGCGCCTCCAGAGCTGGATCGGCGGCGGCAGCACCAATGGCCTAGTGCTGCGCTCCAAGACCCTGGGTCCGCCGCTTGAGCTGGGGCAGATCAGGTTCAGCGTCGAGCCCGCAATGAACGGAAAACCGCGCCGCGGGTGGCCGCCGACCGAGCGCCCGCCGCTGCACCTGGTACTGGCGCCCTTCGTGGTGGATCTCGGGGCGCACGCGCCCGCCATCGTGCGGGGCGTCGTGACCCGCGCCGACTACGCCCTGGCGGTGGAAGGCGACGCCGACCTCGTGCGGCTGCTCAACGTCGCCCAGGTATTGGGGATTCCGGCGCCGCAGCGCGAGGTCACCGGCTCCGCCCACCTCGACCTGGAGGTCCGGGGCGCTTGGGCGGGCTTCGGAGCGCCCTTGCCCATCGGCTCCGTACAGATCAGGAATGCCACCGTGAACCTGGCGGCCGCCAACGCGCCGCTGCGCGTCTCTGCCGCTTTGATCTCGCTTGCGCCCGACGGGGCCTCTGTGAGCAACTTCAATGCGGCGTTCGAGGGCGTCCACAGCACGGTGGAGGGTTCGGTGCAGATCCCGCGTCACTGCGACTTCGGGCCGCAATGCCTGGTGCGCTTCGATCTGCGCGCTGACGAGCTTAGCACCGACGGTCTCAATCGCCTGTTCAACCCGCAGCTCCGCAAACACGCCTGGTACCAGTTCGTCGGCGGTTCGAGCGAAGCTGGAGGATGGCGCAAGCTGCGCGCCGAAGGACACATCGCCGCCGGGAAGTTGCAGCTCAAGTCCGTGATCGCCAGCCGCGCCTCGGCGGAGGTGAAGCTCTCCGACGGCCGCCTGGAGCTGAGCAACGCCCGGGCCGACCTCCTGGGCGGCAAGCACCAGGGACGCTGGCAGGCCGATTTCACCGCTAACCCGCCGTCGTACTCCGGCACAGGAACGCTTGACGGCGTTGCGCTGGCGCAAGTCTCCGCCGCCATGCACGACAACTGGGCCGCAGGCACGGCAAACCTCGGTTACAACGCCAACCTGGCGGGATGGAACGCGAGCGAACTGGGGGATTCGCTGGCCGCCAAGCTCGATTTCCAGTGGCGCGACGGA
>Ga0335070_10004834_pt1 | contig 15792 bp, 17 predicted proteins | sample Lox_Sample_13_FD_206722 | JGI IMG/M metagenome (GOLD analysis project Ga0335070, IMG submission 206722) | Soil microbial communities from Loxahatchee National Wildlife Refuge, Florida, United States - Lox_Sample_1.3 | ecosystem: Environmental > Terrestrial > Soil > Wetlands | place: USA... | reverse complement strand
TTTTCGCCGCGATAGTCGTAGAAGCCGCGGCCGGTTTTCTGGCCGAGCCAGCCGGCTTCGACATATTTCACCAGCAGCGGGCACGGGCGGTATTTGGAATCGGCGAGGCCTTCGTAAAGCACCTGCATCACCGACAGACACGTATCGAGGCCGATGAAGTCTGCAAGCTGCAGCGGGCCCATCGGGTGATTGGCGCCCAGACGCATCGCGGTGTCGATGGCTTCGACGTTACCCACACCTTCGTACAGCGTGTAGACCGCTTCGTTGATCATCGGCAGCAGGATGCGGTTGACGATGAAGGCCGGAAAATCTTCGGCATAAGCCGCCGTCTTGCCGGTGCGGCGTACGACATCGAGCGCAGCCTGGAAGGTGGAGTCGTCGGTGGCGATACCGCGGATCACTTCCACCAGTTGCATCATCGGCGCCGGATTCATGAAATGCAGGCCAATGAAATGTTCGGGGCGGTCGGTCGAGGCCGCCAGACGCGTCACGGAGATCGACGAGGTGTTGGTGGCAAGGATGGTCTTGTCGGAAATGCGTGCGCAGAGATCCTGGAAGATCTTGCGCTTGACGGTTTCGTCTTCGGTCGCGGCCTCGATCACGAGGTCGCGGTCCTTCATGTCGTCGAGGCTTTGGCTTTTCCTGATGCGCGCCATGGCGGGCGCGATCACGTCGTCCTTTATCAATCCGCGCGCGGCCTGGCGGTGCATGTTGCGCTCGATGCGCTGTATGCCCTTGTCCACGGCTTCGGGATTGATGTCTTCCAGAACTACGTCGAAACCCGCAAGCGACAGGACGTGGGCGATACCGTTGCCCATCTGGCCTGCGCCGATCACTCCTACGCGTTCGATGCTCATGCGGGTTCCGACTGTTCCTTGAGGGGCGCCGATTAATACCCCAATTTGGTAAGTTCTTCCTCCATTTCCGGGATCGCCTTGAAGAGATCGGCCACAAGGCCGTAATCGGCGACCTGGAAGATGGGGGCTTCCTCGTCCTTGTTGATGGCGGCAATCACCTTGGAATCTTTCATGCCGGCCAAATGCTGGATCGCGCCGGAGATGCCGACCGCGATGTAGAGATCGGGCGCAACAACCTTGCCGGTCTGGCCGACCTGATAGTCGTTGGGCACGAAGCCTGCGTCCACCGCCGCGCGGGATGCGCCGACGGCTGCGTGCAGCTTGTCGGCGATTTTGTCCAGCATGTGGAAGTTGTCGCCCGACTGCATGCCGCGACCGCCGGAGATGACGATCTTGGCGGAGGTGAGTTCGGGACGTTCGGATTTCGAAAGCTCTTCGCCCACGAATTTCGAAATGCCCGGATCGCCCGCGCTGCCGATTTTTTCAACGCTGCCGGAGCCGGTGGCTTCCGCGGCCTTGAAGGTGGTGGTGCGAACGGTGACGACCTTCTTGCCAGCAGGCGCTTCGACTGTTGCAATCGCATTGCCCGCATAGATCGGGCGGCGGAAGGTGTTGGCGCTTTCGACGGCGAGGATTTCCGAAATCTGCGGCACGTCCAGTTTGGCTGCCACGCGCGGCATGTAGTTTTTGCCGTTGGTGGTGGCGGGCGCCAGGATCGCGTCGTAGTTGCCTGCGAGCGACAGGATGAGCTTTTCCATCGGCTCGGCGACGAGTTTCGCATAGAGCGGATCGTCGGCGAGGATGACTTTCTCGACGCCCGCGAGCTTCGCAGCCGCTTCGGCCACCGCACCCGCATCGGAACCGGCGACCAGCACATGCACGGGCGCTGAAACCTGTGCGGCGGCGGTCACCGTTTTCGCGGTCGCGTCTTTCAGAGTCTTGTTGTCGTGTTCGGCAATGACGAGCGAAGCCATCAGATCACCCCCGCTTCGTTCTTGAGCTTGTCGACGAGTTCGGCGGCGGTCTTCACCTTGATGCCGGCCTGACGCTTCGGCGGTTCGGTGACCTTCAGCACTTTCAGGCGCGGCGTCACGTCGACGCCGTAATCGCCCGGTGCCTTTTCGTCGATGGGTTTCTTCTTGGCCTTCATGATGTTCGGCAGCGACGCATAGCGCGGCTCGTTGAGGCGAAGGTCCACCGTCATGATGGCAGGCAGCTTCACCTCGACGGTCTGCAGGCCGCCGTCGATTTCGCGTTCGATATTGGCCGAGCTGTCGCCCAGTTCGAGCTTGTGCGCGAAGGTGCCCTGCGGCCAATCGAGCAACGCGGCCAGCATCTGGCCCGTCTGGTTGGAATCGTCGTCGATCGCCTGCTTGCCAAGGATCACGAGACCCGGCTTTTCGGCTTCGACGATGGCTTTGAGGATCTTGGCGACGGCAAGCGGTTCCACATCGCCATCGGTCTTCACCAGAATGCCGCGGTCGGCACCCATCGCGAGTGCGGTGCGAATGGTTTCGCTGGCCTGCTGCGGCCCGATGGACACGGCGATGACTTCGGTCGCCTTGCCCTTTTCCTTGAGCCTGACCGCTTCTTCGACGCTGATTTCGTCGAAGGGGTTCATCGACATTTTCACGTTGGCGAGGTCGACCCCGGTCTGGTCCGCCTTCACGCGAACCTTCACGTTGTAGTCGATCACCCGCTTGACGGGGACCAATACCTTCATCGTTTCAGAATGCCTTCCCGATTAATGCGGCCTCTAACTATCCCACTTCAGGCACCGGAATTTCGGGCGCCCCAGGCCGTCTGTTGTGCGGCGCAAAAACTAGGCAAGACGCCTCCGGCATGTCAACGAAGCAATGCCGGGGCGGGCGCTGCCGCGCCGCAGCATAAGCGCGCGGGTGCGTCATTCCGCCGCAGTCTGGTTATTTCAGTGTCTTGAGGTAGGCGACGATGTCGTCCACCTGCTGGTGGCTGGTGACGCCGGCAAAGGCCATGCGGTTGCCGGGGACCACCATCTGGGGCTTGTTGATGTAGGCCTCCAGCTTGTCCTCGGTCCAGATGATGTTCGAACGCTTCATGGCGGCGGAATAGAAGAAATTGGGCATCGAAGCCGCCTTGCGGCCGACGACGCCGAAGAGATTGGGGCCGATGCGGTTGGGCGCGCCCTTCGTGTTGGAATGGCAGATGGCGCAACGCGCGAAATAGCTCTTGCCCTGGGAGGCGTTGCCGCCTGCCTGAGCCGAAAGCGGCACAAGAAATGCCGCCGCCAGAACGATAGCGCTCAACCTTTTCGTCATGAGCCGATCCCGATTGCGATGCGCGCTCGTTCTACTGGAGTGCGCCCTGCCGGACAGCGCGGTTTATTGTCCATCACACGCTCATCGACGAAACATGCCCGAGCCTTCTTTCGCGGTTTCGATGGCCCTTCGGAATTCGACCGGATTGGCGATGTCGGGAAGTTCGATGGCGTCGATGCCCGTGCCTTCGATGCGAATGCGGCCATAGCCGAGAATATTGCCCCAGAAGCCCTGACTCACCTTCACGCCTTCTATGTTGGGCAACGCGATCTCCTGCGTGTTGAGCGTGAGCCAGCCCGTTTTCTCGACAAAGCGGTGCGTGGTGATGCCGATCTCGGTGGTCCATTTGCGCAGCATCATGCGAACGAAGATCACGATGCCGATAATGCACCAGAATAAGAAGATGAGCGCGAGCCACGCCTTGAAACTGTACCACCAGTGAAATTGCGCGCGTGCGACGAGCCGCTCGCCTTCGCCCAGCGATTTGTCGATGTAGGACATGCGAAACCTCGGGGGATCTGATGCGAGATTAGTCGGTTTGGCGTGCGTTGGGGAGTGGGGCGTGGTAGGCAACGCGTCCTGTTTTCGGCCGGAGGTCACATGGAAACGCGCGTCGATGAAATTGCCGACGGCATTTTTCGTCTGTCGACCTTTGTGACGGATGTGCCGCCGGTGGGGTTCACCTTCAACCAGTATCTCGTGCGCGCCGACGAACCGCTGCTGTTTCATTGCGGCGGGCGTGGGCTTTTTCCATTGGTGTCGGCGGCGGCTTCGAAAGTGGTGCCGCTTGAGAAATTGCGCTGGATTTCGTTCGGGCATGTCGAATCCGACGAGTGCGGTTCGATGAACCAGTGGCTGGCGGCAGCACCCAATGCGCAGGTGGCGCATGGCACGACCGCCTGCATGGTATCGCTGAACGATCTGGCGGATCGCCCACCGCGCGCGTTGCAGAATGGCGAGGTGCTCGATCTCGGGCCCAAGCGCGTGCGCTACATCGATACGCCGCATGTGCCGCATGCGTGGGAAAGCGGATTGATGTTCGAGGAGACGACGCGAACGCTGTTCTCCGGCGATCTGTTCACACAATTGGGCGATGGTCCCGCGATTGGCGGGAAGAGCATTCTCGATGCGGCGATCGCGGCGGAAGAAGGTTTCCACTCGAGTGCGATCACGCCCGCAACGGGGCCGACCATTCGCTCGCTCAAGGATCTCAAGCCGAAGCGCGTAGCCGTGATGCACGGCACCTGTTTCGAAGGTGACTGCGCGGCGGAGCTTGAGGGGTTGGCTGTGTACTACGAGGGCAAGCTGAAAGCTGCTTAGACTTGTATTCCGGGAATTTTCGTACTACATAAATTCATGCCCGAATGGGATGAAGCCAAGCGCGCCGCCAATCGCCGCAAGCACGGCGTCGATTTCGGCGAAGAGGCCTTCTTCGATTGGAGCACCGCATTGGTGGTCGAAGATGATCGTTACGATTATGGCGAACTTCGGCTTCGCGCGTTCGGGCTCATCCACGGGCGGCTACATGTGATGGTCTTCACGCCCAGAGGTCGCGATGTTCGCATCATCAGCCTCAGGAAGGCGAAGGCCAGGGAAGCGAGATGGTATGAAGAAGAGTGGCGTAAAGCGTGAAACACGGCGCAAGCCGCCCGCCCGGTTCAACGAAAACCCGGATTGGACCCGGGAAGATTTTCGACGGGCCCGACCGGCGGCGAAAGTCATTCCCCAAATCGTGGAAGCAAAGCGCGGCCGCGGACGGCCGAAGGTCCCCAATCCAAAGATTCCGGTGACATTGCGCCTCGATCCGGGCGTGGTGGATGCATTCCGCGCCACTGGCCCCGGCTGGCAAAAGCGCATCAACGAAGCTCTGGAGCGTGCCGTAAAGCGGCTTTAATCCTCGTCGTGATCGGGCAGAAGGATTTCGCGCACGCCCTTGTGGTTGGGCTTTGACAGCACGCTTTCCTGTTCCATGCGCTCGATGATGCGGGCGGCACGATTGTAGCCGATCTGCAGGCGGCGCTGGATGTAGCTGGTCGTGGCCTTACGTTCGCGCGCGACGATGGCGAGCGCGCGGTCATAGAGATCGTCGCCCGATTCCGAATTGCCGCCGCCGCTGCCGTAAAGCGCGTAAGGGTCTTCGCTGTCGTCGTCCTGTTCCTCGGTGACGGCGTCGAGATATTCCGGCACGCCCTGCGTCTTCAGGAACCTCACCACGTCTTCGACTTCGTGGTCGCTGACGAACGGTCCGTGGATGCGGCGGATGCGTCCGCCCGCCATCATGTAGAGCATGTCGCCCTGGCCGAGCAGTTGTTCGGCGCCCTGTTCGCCCAGAATGGTGCGGCTGTCGACTTTGCTCGTCACCTGGAAGGAGATGCGGGTCGGGAAGTTCGCCTTGATGGTGCCGGTGATGACGTCGACCGACGGGCGTTGCGTGGCTGCGATCAGGTGGATGCCGGCGGCACGCGCCATTTGCGCCAGGCGTTGCACCGCGCCTTCGATCTCCTTGCCGGAAATCATCATCAAGTCGGCCACTTCGTCGACCACCACCACGATGAAGGGCATGGGTTCGAGTTCGAGCGTTTCGTCCTCGTAAACAGGTTTGCCGGTTTCGCGGTCGAAGCCGGTTTGCACGGTGCGCTTGAGGGATTCGCCCTTGTCCTTGGCCTTCTTCACGCGTTCGTTGAAGGCTTCGATGCCGCGCACGCCGAGCTTGGACATCTTGCGGTAACGGTCTTCCATTTCGCGCACCGCCCATTTGAGCGCGACGACGGCTTTCCTCGGATCGGTGACGACGGGGGCGAGCAGATGCGGAATGCCGTCATAGACGGAAAGTTCGAGCATCTTGGGATCGATCATGATCATGCGGCAATGCTCCGGCGGCATGCGGTAAAGCAGCGACAGGATCATGGTGTTGAGGCCGACCGATTTGCCCGAACCGGTGGTGCCTGCGATCAGCAGATGAGGCATCTTCGCGAGATCGGCCATCACGGGCTCGCCGCCGATGGTCTTGCCGAGCGCGAGCGTGAGGGGCGCGCGGGCTTTTTCGTAATCGGTGCTGGCCAGCAGCTCGCGCAGGAAAACGGTTTCGCGTGTGTGATTGGGCAATTCGATGCCGATCACATTGCGGCCGGGGATCACGGCGATACGCGCGGCGACGGCGGACATCGAACGCGCCACGTCGTCGGAGAGCGAGATCACGCGGGAGGATTTGACGCCGGCTGCGGGCTCGAATTCGTAAAGCGTCACCACCGGGCCGGGGCGCACCGCATTGATGCGGCCGCGCACGCCGAAATCGACCAGCACGCTTTCCAGCATGCGGGCGTTTTCTTCCAGCGCGTCGTCGGAAAGCGAATTCTGGTCGCTGACATGAACCGGTTCGGCGAGAAGGCCGAGCGACGGCAATTCGTATTCGTCGCTGGAAAGATTGAGCGCGGGCTGGTGCGTGCGTTTGGCGGTCTGCGGCGGGGATTTGCGTTCCTCGCGCTTGACGCGGATGGCGCGTTCGCGCGCGGGCCGCTCGTCGACCTCGTAATCCTCGTCTTCTTCCTCTTCGTCGCCTTCTTCGTATTCGGCGTCTTCTTCGGACTCCTCTTCGTCCTCGTCATCGAAACGGGGTTCGAGTTGTTCGCCGGGGTCCTTGCGCTCGAATTTGGGGAGTGCGGGCACGCGGAGATTCTTCGCGTGGCTTCCGGCGAGCACGAAAAAGGCCGGGATGTTCATCGCGCGCTGCACCAGCGGGATGAATTCGAGGCCGGTCGCCAGGAAGGAAATGACGGCGCCCGCGATAAGAAACAGCAGCGGCAGTAGCCAGGAGAGCCAGTTAAGACCCGCGCCATTCGCGATCACTTGCGAAAGCTGGAACCAGCCGAGGCCCAGCAATCCACCGGCGCCTGCGGGCAAGGATGCAACGGTCGGCATGAGGCCGAGACCGGCGGCGAACAGAATGGTGCCGATGGGCCAGGCGAGCGCGCGCCACAACGTGTAAGGCAGCGGACGGCCCAATGCGGTGCGCCAACCCCAGACGGCGGGTGCGGTAAGGAAGCTGAGCGAGGCGAGACCAAAAATCTGCAACAGCAGATCGGCTTCGATGGCGCCGTAACGGCCGAGCAAATTGCTCGCTTCGCGCGCGGTCGCGTTGTCGAAACTCGGATCGAGCGAATTGTAGCTCGCGATCGCGACGATGCCGGTGATGGCGAAGAGGAAGAGGGCGGCACCGCTGGTGCGCACCATTGCGATGCGCAAGGCGCGCAGCACGGCCAAACGGGCATCGGCCATCGCGTCGGCGAATGCCATCTTGCGCGCGCGGGGCTGATAAACGCCCCCCATCGAACGGCTGCGGCTCATGAGACCCCGCCCAGATTTTCGGCCACCCTCTCGAGTGCGGCCGAAATAGTTACCAAATCACTAACGAGTGCGATGCGGATGTAGCGGAACCCAGGGTTTGACTGGATTTTTCCGGGCACCGTGTCGCGGCCCATATAGGCGCCGGGAAGGACGCGGATGCCCTCCTTCTGCCAGAGCTTGAGCGCCATCTCCTCGCCATTGCCGACGTCGAGCCAGAGGAAGAACCCGCCATCGGGCATGCGGAAGGAGGTCTGGTTGCCGAGGATGCGCTTGGCCACCGCGAGACGCTCGGCATAGGTGGCGCGGTTGGCGATCACGTGCTCCTCGTCGCGCCATGCAGCAGCGGAGGCGGCGAGGATCGGTGTGGGCACCTGCGGGCCCGCCGTGTTGCGCAGGTAGCGGAACTTCGCCATCAGCGCGGGATCGCCCGCTACGATGCCGGAGCGCAAACCGGGAAGGCCGGAGCGCTTGGACAGCGAGTGGAAGGTGAGCAGGCGATCGAAATTGCCGTTCTGCCTGTATCGGGTGTCGAGCGCGGTCGTGGGCGGCTCGCCGAAATAGATGTCGGCGTAGCATTCGTCCGCGAACACCGTGAAGTCATACCTGTCCGCCAGAGCGAACAATGTTCGCCAGTAGCTTTCGCTGGCGCAGGCGCCTTCGGGATTGGAGGGCGAGCAGATGTAGGCGGCGACGGTGCGTTCGAGCACATCTTTCGGAAGGTTTTCGAAATCGGGGAGGAAACCGGTTTCGGCAGTCGCGGGAACGAACACTGCCTCCGCACCGGCGGCAAGCGCCGCCGCCGCATAGCATTGGTAGAACGGGTTCGGGATCAGGATGACGGGGCGTCCGCCCGCCTTCTTTTCCGGCGTGAGGATTTGGGGGGCGAGGAACAGGCCCTCGCGCGTGCCGTTGAGCGGCAAGAGATGGCGTTCGGGATCGGCGGCGGTTTGCGGAAGATTGAAGCGGCGGCGGAGCCACATGGCCGCCGCCTCGCGCCAATCGGCGGTGCCGTTGATCGGCGGGTATTGGCCGAAGCTCGCGGCGTGTTTGGCGATGGTCTCGGCGATGAACGCTGGCGGCACGCTTTGCGGATCGCCGACCGAAAGGCTGAGCGGTGGTTTGCCGGGTTGGTGGGGATCCAGAAGCGTTGCCAGGCGCGCGAAGGACGATGGCGGCAATTCGGATAAACGTCCGGGCAGCAACGCGGGTACTCGTTCGAAATGACAGCGCCCGAATCGTAGCACAAAACAAAAGGGGCGCCCCAGAGGGACGCCCCAGTTGCCGGGAGAAAACCCTATTTGGTTCCTTTGTGTGCCGCAGTTCCGGACGGAAAACCGCTGCACACTTTTCCTGGAACCGCTCTAGCCGTGCACGGTTTCGCCGTGGAGGTTGATGTCGAGACCTTCGACTTCGACTTCCTTGGAGACGCGCAGGCCGATGACCATGTCGATCACCTTCAGGATGATGAAGGTGACGATGCCGCAGTAAACGAACGTGCCAGCCACGTCGTAGAACTGGATCAGCATCTGGTGGCCGTTACCGTCGAGCAACCAGCCCTTGCCGGCCGAGTTGATCGCGTTGGAAGCGAACACGCCCGTCAGCATTGCGCCCAGCGCGCCGCCGACGCCGTGCACGCCCCAGGCGTCCAGCGAGTCGTCGTAACCGAAGAACTTCTTCATGTGGACGGCCGACAGGTAGCAGACGATACCGGCGGCGATGCCGATGATCAGTGCGCCCATCGGATTGACGAAGCCCGATGCCGGGGTGATGGCAACAAGACCGGCCACCGCACCCGAGATCATGCCGAGCACGCTCGGCTTCTTGGCCACGATCCATTCGGAGAACATCCAGCCCATCGCCGCGGCAGCCGTGGCGATCTGCGTTGCCGCAGCAGCCATACCGGCGTTGTATCCGGCGGTGACGGCAGAACCGGCGTTGAAGCCGAACCAGCCCACCCACAGAAGCGAGGCGCCGATGACGCTGAGCACCAGATTGTGCGGCGCCATGTTTTCCGTGCCGTAGCCGACACGTTTGCCCAAGACGAGGCAGGTGACGAGCGCAGCCGTACCGGCGTTCAGATGCACGACGGTGCCGCCCGCGTAGTCAAGCGCGCCCATCGCACCCAGCCAGCCGCCGCCCCAGACCCAATGCGCGATCGGGCTGTAGACGAAGATCAGCCACAGGCCCATGAACCACATGAAAGCGGAGAACTTCATGCGGTCGGCGAGCGCACCGGCGATCAGCGCCGGCGTGATGATCGCAAAGGTCATCTGGAAGAACATGTAGACCGACTCTGGAATCGTGCCGGCCAGCGAGCTGACCGATTTGAGACCCATCGGCGCGAGGAACAGATATTTGAACCCGCCGATGAACTGGTTGGTCGAGGCGTTGTCGTTGGTCGTGAACGCGATCGAATAACCGATGATCATCCATAGGATGGTGATGAGGCAGGTGGCGCCGAAGCTTTGCGCAAGCGTCGCCAGCACGTTCTTCTTGCGGACCATGCCGGCGTAGAACAGGCCGAGGCCCGGAATGGTCATCAACAGCACGAGCGCGCTCGATGTGATCATCCACGCCGTATCGCCGCTGTTTAGCGGATCGGGAGGCGCGGCGGCCGCAAAGGCGGACGCCGTTGAAAGGCCAAGTGCGCCTGCTGTCGCTAGCGCTCCTGCCCCTAATTTTTTCAACCCAGTCATTTTCATTGTTTGAACCCCTTCTATGCGCGTGAAAAAACCGGAGCGCGCTTCACAGCGCATCCCCGTCGGTTTCGCCTGTTCTGATGCGGACGACCTTGTCGATCGGCGTGACGAAGATCTTTCCGTCGCCGATCTGCCCGGTCTTGGCCTTGGAGACGATGGCGTCGATCACCGCGCCTGCCAGTTCCGATTTGACCGCCACCTCGATTTTGAGCTTGGGCAGGAAACTCACGGCGTATTCCGCGCCGCGATAGATTTCCGTGTGGCCCTTCTGCCGCCCGTAGCCTTTGACTTCCGTCACCGTCATGCCCTGGACGCCCAGCGTGGAGAGTTGCTCCCGCACGTCGTCGAGCTTGAAGGGTTTGATGATCGCCGTGATGAGCTTCATCCGATGTCCTTCCGATTGAGTTCTGCCCCCGCGAACGCCTTGGGCCTTAATGCTTCATCAAGAACCGTGCCGCAGTGCAGCGATGAGGTAAGTATTTGTAATATAACGATTTCGCGGAATCTGACGGTTGTGAGCGGGGTTAGATGGCCGCTTTTTTGTGCAGAATATTTTGACTGCCTATTTTTTACTCACACTTGCGCCGGGGCGACGGGCAGGGGATAGGCTGGGGTCATGAACAGGCGTGAAACCGATGTGGTGGTGGGGGGCGGGGGTATGGTGGGCCTCACGCTGGCGCTGGCCCTGGCCCAGGGCGGACTCAAGGTCGCGATCGTCGATCCCGTGCCGCAGGCAGCCCAACTGGATGCCAAATTCGACGGGCGGGTGAGCGCGCTCGCCTATGCCTCGGTGCGGATGTATCAGGCGCTCGGCGTGTGGCCGGATCTGGAAGCCGACGCGCAGCCCATCAACGACATCCTCGTCACCGATGCCAAGCTCGACCGTGAGGCGTCACCGTTCTCGTTGCATTTCGATCACCGCGAAATCGGCGAGCCGTTGGGCCGCATCGTCGAAAACCGGCACACGCGTGCAGCACTTTACAAAGCCGTCGCTGCGAATGCGGATATCGAACTTGTTTCGCCCGCCGCGATGACCGGACTTTCGCAGGAAGGCGCGCACATCGTTGCCACGCTATCGAATGGCGAGAGCGTTCGTGCGCGCTTGGCGGTGGCCGCCGATGGCCGCGAGTCCGCGATGCGCGATGCACAGGGCATCGGGATTATCGGATGGTCCTATCCGCAAACGGGGATCGTGGCGACGGTCGAGCATTCACGGCCGCACAATGGCGTAGCGTATGAACATTTCCTGCCGTCGGGGCCGTTTGCGATTTTGCCGATGACGGGCAATCGCTCGTCGCTGGTGTGGACGGAGAAGGACACGGTTGCGCCGAAGATCCTCAAATCAAGCGAGATGGAATTCGAAGCCGAGCTGTCGCGCCGCTTCGGTTCGCATCTGGGGGCAACGAAAGCGGCTGGTCCGCGCTGGTCCTATCCGCTGAAATTCCATCTCGCGCGCTCTTATGTGCGGCCGCGCTTCGCGCTCGCGGGCGATTCCGCGCACGGCATTCATCCGATTGCGGGGCAGGGGCTCAATCTTGGTTTGAAGGATGCGGCTGCATTGGCCGAAAGCGTGCTCGATGCGGCGCGGCTGGGGCTCGATATCGGCTCGCTCGACGTGCTGAAGCGTTACGAGCGCTGGCGGCGTTTCGATTCCTTCATGCTGGCTGCGGCGACGGATGGATTGAACCGCCTGTTCTCCAACGACATCGCGCCGCTTCGTATTGCGCGCGATCTGGGGCTCGGGATCGTCGACCGCATCGGACCCGCGCGCCGCTTTTTCATGCGGCACGCAGGCGGCGAGATCGGGAAATTGCCGCGCTTGCTGAGAGGCGAAGCGGCTTGACGCCAACCAAACCCTCCCCTTGAGGGAGGGTCGAAATTGCGAAAGCAATTTCGGGGAGGGGTCAAAACTGAAGCAGCTTGAACCCCTCCCCGAAAAATTCTTTGCTGCGCTCCGAATTTTATCGACCCTCCCTCAAGGGGAGGGTGAAGAAAGTTTTCAGCCCGCCTGCTCCAGCTTGTCCGCCGTCTTCGTTTCGAAGTCGCTAGCGTCGTGGCGTTCGCGCAATTGGCTGGCGGGATCGCCGAAGACGCGATTGACCATGCGGCCGCGTTTCACCGCGGGACGTTCGGCGATCTGATCGGTCCAGCGTTGCACGTTCTTGTATTCCTGCACCTGCAGGAATTCGCCGGCGTCATAGACCAGCCCCTTGGCGAGCGCGCCGTACCACGGCCAGATCGCCATGTCGGCGATGGTGTATTCGTCGCCGGCCATGTATTCGCGCTCGCCAAGATTTTTGTCGAGCACGTCGAGCTGACGCTTCACTTCCATCGCGAAACGGTCGATCGCATATTCGATCTTGAACGGCGCATAGGCATAGAAATGGCCGAAGCCGCCGCCGAGATAAGGCGCAGCACCCATCTGCCAGAACAGCCAGTTCATCGTTTCGGTGCGTTTGGCGTGATCCTTCGGCAGGAACGCGCCGAATTTTTCCGCGAGATAAAAAAGGATCGAGGCGGATTCGAACACGCGCGTCGGCGGATTGGTGCTGTGATCGGAGAGCGCAGGAATCTTCGAATTCGGATTGATGTCGACAAAGCCGCTGCCGAATTGATCGCCGCCGCCGATATTGATCAGCCAGGCATCGTATTCCGCACCCTTGTGGCCGAGCGCCAGAAGTTCTTCCAGCATCACCGTGACCTTCACGCCGTTGGGTGTGCCCAGCGAATAAAGCTGAATCGGATGTTTGCCGACGGGCAGAACCTTTTCGTGCGTCGCGCCCGCAATGGGACGGTTGATGTTGGCAAAGCGGCCACCGCTTTCCTTGTTCCAGGTCCAGATCTTCGGCGGCACATAAGGTTCGTCGGCCATGTCGGATGCTCCATTTGAAAGGGGTAGATACGGGAATTGCCTGCGCACGAGCTTAGCGCCCGCGAACGCCACTGGCTATCTCGTGCCGCCGCATGGGAGCTGTGACGGCATTCGATTTTACACTCGTGTGTTGGGTCTATTTGGATGCCGCGTTGCGAAACAGCTGTTCGGTGGCCTTGTCGGCGGGAAAAAAGCTTTCGATCCGCAGTTCGTCGGCGGTGACATCCTGCGCCGTGCCGAAAGTGGCGATCACGGTGAAAAGCGACACGCGCATGCCATCCTTCAATATTTCCAGTGGCAGCACCGGAACGAGGGCCGCGTCTTCCGCCGCCCACAGCGTGTCGGCATCCTGGTATTGGCTCAGGTCCAGCAATATCGCCTTCATTTCCTGACCGCCGATCGCTTCGGCCTCGCGTTGCGCGCGGTGCCACAGCAGAGGCGCGATCGCAGACCAGTTGGTGACGAAGGGCCTGATACCTCTGGGATGGAAGAACAGCCGCATCAGATTGCGGCCACCGCCCACACGTTCCCACAGATCGGGACCGATCATGCCGGTCAGCATGTCGAACGGCGCGTTGGAGAGGCGGATCGTCCATGCACGATCCACCGCGACCGCCGGGAACGGCTCGTGGTTTGCGAGCATCATGCGGATGGCGGCCATCACCTGATTCATTTCCGGATCGTCGAGCGGGCGGGCACGGAAGATCGGCGCGAATCCGGCCGCCGTCAGCCAGTCGTTGCGTTCGCGCAAGGGCACTTCAAGGGTTTCGCTCAGTTGCAAGATCATGCTCCTCGAGGGTTTGGCGCGGCCCGATTCCAGAAAGCTCACATGCCGCTGGGACACGCCGGACGACAGGGCGAGATCGAGTTGCGACAGCCGGCGTTTCTGCCGCCAGGCCTTGAGCAGATGCGGAAAGGCGTCTTCTCCGGCCGTTGGCCGCTTCAATGTCGATTGCGACACGGATCGCACTCCCTACCTGTCATGGAGTTTCGCGCCGGGCGTGAGCCGGTTCAATAACCTCCAAGGTAATTGCGGCGCCTCAGCCGCCCCGGCACCTTCGCGCCGGACCAAAGAGGAGGTTCTCCATGTCCGGTCGTTTGATTGTGCTTCTCGTCGTCATTGCCGCATTCGGCGTGCTCACCGCGATGGCCCTGATGGATGTCGGCTATTTCGGTATCTTCAAGCCGCATTTCCAAAGCTGGGGCGGCGCCCAGGTGTTTGCCGATCTCGCCATCATGTGCCTGCTCTTCCTTGTCTGGATGATCGGCGATGCGCGCGAACGCGGGATCACCGTTTGGCCGTTCATCGTGCTCACGCTGGCCGCGGGATCGTTCGGGCCGTTGCTCTACCTTGTGACGCGGGCATTGCGTGCGGGTGCGCTGCGCACGGCGTCGGCCTGAATTCAGAACGGCGTGTCGAAGAGCTTGGGTTTCTTGCGTTTGGGGCGTTCCCACAACACGCCGGGAAAGCCTTTGAGAGGCGCAAGCTTTTCGCCGCGATAGGCCCATTCGGGGGCGTCATCAAGCGAGAGATGGTAACGCGGTTCGCGTCCTGTGCGCCCTTCCAGCAAAGCGCGGGGGATGTTGACCATGTCGCGCGCTCTTGCGCGTTCGTAGAATAAGGGCGTGCCGCAAAGGCTGCAGAAGTTGCGGGTGTTCTTCGTTTTCGGTTCGACAAAACTTTTGACGTGCTGTTCGCCCGTCACGATGCGGAAGCGGCTTTTGTAGCTGCCGACGTAAGTTGCGTGCTGGCAGCCCTGGGCAAGCTGGCTCGCCTTGGAATGATCGTGCCAGGCCCAGCGCGCGGGCGTGCCGATTTCGATTTCCACCGCCCCGCAGGCGCATTTGCCGGACGCCGTTCCGGCTGCTGCTTTCGCACGCTTTGTCTTTTGCTTGCGTTCGAAACTCTCTTCGTCGAACGCGGATGCCCTCTTCACAGCAGATACCCGCCATCGAGATAGATGATGCTACCGGTCATGAACGGGTTGGTCATACAGACGATGATTTGCTGCGCAATATCTTCCGGTTGTCCGACGCGGCCCGTGGGCGTGCGGCTTGCCATCTGTTTGATCTGCGCGATGCGTGCTTCATCGAGATTGCCCCAGATCGGCGTTTCCACGATGCCGGGAGAAACCGTGTTCACGCGGATGGGCGAGAATTCGAGCGCCAGGCCTTTGGTGAGGGCCTCGACGGCGGCATTGATCGCGGTTTGCAGCGCGCGGCCTTTGCTCGCGCGCACCGCGGCCGCACCCGAAACAAGCGTGAGCGAACCGCCTTCGTTGATCGCGGCGCCGCGCGCCACGCGATAGGCGCCCCAGAATTTGGAGTTCATCGAGGCCTGCGCTTCGAGAACGGTGAACTCCTTCACCGGCTTGATCGTGACCTGGGCCGCGCTCATCACCACATGGTCGAATGCGCCAGCCTTGGCGAAGAAGGCCTCGACGAACGCATCCTCGCGGATATCGATGGTGGCGTAATCGCAGCCGTGACCGATGCGGGCCACAGCTTCCTTCAGCTTTGCTTCCGTGCGCGATGCAATGGTGACTTTGGCGCCGTGCTCGGCGGCCATCTTCGCGGCGCCTTCGCCGATGCCGGAACTTCCGCCGACGACCAGCACGCGTTTGTTTTTGAGATCGAACATGAATTTCTCCCGATTTAATTTTTTGTACCCTACTCCAAAACGCTCCCTCTCCCCCAGCGGGGGAGAGGGTTGGGGTGAGGGG
>Ga0335070_10004833_pt1 | contig 15792 bp, 16 predicted proteins | sample Lox_Sample_13_FD_206722 | JGI IMG/M metagenome (GOLD analysis project Ga0335070, IMG submission 206722) | Soil microbial communities from Loxahatchee National Wildlife Refuge, Florida, United States - Lox_Sample_1.3 | ecosystem: Environmental > Terrestrial > Soil > Wetlands | place: USA... | reverse complement strand
TTCGTTAGCACAATCTATGCGCAAACGCCCAGCAAGAGTGCGGCACAACTCCTGCAAGAAAAGCACCCAGAGGTCAAATGGGAGGCGAGTTCAGCTAAGGTGGCCGACTTCGATTGCGATGGGGAGCCTGACGCCGTTGTGCTGGGTTCTCAAGGACACAAAGTTGCCGTGGGAGTGGTGTGGGGAAACCGAGAGAAGAATCCAGACGTTTTCACGTTCGCGTTAAATAGCGCCAGTCAAGACGCTTTTTGTGCCATGCCGAAGCGCGTCGAAGTGGCTGCTCATGATTGCGATTCAGGCAATGCAACGCTTCCCGGTTGCAAGAGCAGCCGTTCCTGCAAGGACTTCATGGTCGTGGACGACACATGCGATTCGTTCAACTTCTACTGGGATGTAGATTCCAAGCGGCTCGCGTGGTGGCGGCGATAGATAACGGAAAACCCGTTATCATTAGTAATCAACAACTATGAAAGTTACTGATCGGCTAATCCGAGGTTTCGCTGTGGCTACGGTTGCGATGCTTCTGTTTGGGCCGGAGCGGTTCCGTTTTCCGATGGTGCTGTTGTCATTTGCAATGGGCGGCGTTTGGGCGATTCTCTATCCACCGGGTGTGCTCGGTTGGGCGAAAACCGCACACCCAAGTATTGACGTAGAAGATCGCTCGATATGGTGGCTCCCACGCTTCATCGGGGGCGCATTTCTCTGCTTAGTATTGGTATTGTCCATAGCGTTCCACGGATAGATAACGATAAGTCCCGATATCACCACCAATCCGCTAAAAGCTCCTCACACCTGCTCGTGCCACTCTTCTTAAGCCGACTCTGGCGACGGTTTGTCACATTCGGAGCTCACCATACCGCAGCCATGCGGAAGAGCGACCGCGGTGCTGCAATAGAAAATGGCTGGCAGCGACGCAATCGCTACCAGCCCGCTTGACTCCTCGGTCTAAGGCGCAATCAGTGCCCTTTTTCCTCCGGGTGCGCTGGAGCTGGGTGCGGCTCCGGGTGTGGTGCAGCTTCATGCTGCTCCTTGTGCGGCGCTTGTCGCTGCTCCATGTGCTGCTGCTGAGCGACATGCTTTTGCTCAAGCTGTTGCGTCTGTTGAGCGTGGCGCTGTTCCATCTGCTGCTTTTGCGCGTCGTTGTAACCCTTCTTGGCGGCTTGCTGGTGTTCTTTTTCCTGTTGCTGCTGCAGCTTTTGGTGGTCCTTCGTTTGTTGAGCAGCTAGCTTCTGCTGTTGCTGCTGATACTTCTTGTCGGTTTTAGCGTTGCCTGTATTGGGAGGCGTATACGTGTGCGGCTGCAATTCACTGGCGTGAGTTCTGTGATTGGCAGGCGGTTCAGCGTTTTTTCCCGGACGATTTTCCGCAGCGGAACGCGGTTCATTGGGCTGCGCGCGATTTTCCCCGTCGGGGCGCGCCTCGTTACCGTGTTGCGCAGTCGCCGGAGGCGCCTTGTACTCGCCTCCTGCCTCTCTGGTGGGCACAACGCCAGTTTTAAAATCGGTTGGTTTGCTCGTCGCCGCGATGGGTGGCCTGCCCCGATTGACAGAGGCACGCAGCTCGGAATTACCCCGCGCTTCTCGAATGTGCTGCGTCTGCATGGCCACTGGACCGACGTGGTGCTGGCTGGCGTAAGCCTCTTGCTGCGGCGTGGGGCGCGCTTCCACCCCGCCTGAACCGCCGTTGTAGCTGACATGATTTTCGGGAACATTGACTCTGGTGCGGTAGGTGTTGTGAATGACGTTGGGGTTCACACGAGTCAAGTATGTGTTATACGCAAAGTGACCGTGATCCCATCGGCCGCCATCGTAACCGTAACCGTTGTAGCCGTAGCCATAATTGATGCCGCCGTAATAGCCCACTTCCGGACCCCAATACCCTTCATGGAAAACGTAGGCGTTGTTGTCCCAACCCCACCAGCCAGGTGTCCAGTAATAATCCTCTTGTGGTGGCTCGACCCAAGTCCCGGGGACCCAGTAATAGCCGTCGTAGTTGTCGTAGGCCCAGTATCCAGGGACCCATAGATAGCCATCTTGCGGGCAGACCGGTTGTTCATAAATGGGAAGCGGAGGGGGACCGAAACTTACAGAAATGATCTGAGCAAATGCACCGTGCGCAAGAATCAGCAGGGCAAATGAAAACAGCAACAGGCGAACCGCAGTACGCATTGTGTCTCCTGGGGCCGCTCATCTTGTGATTTGCCGGGATTGTTGTCAGCACCGCATCCCGACCGATGAACTGGACAAGAGGCCCGAATCTTCCTTGTCATACGACAAAGATGCAGGTAAGTAGATGCCGGATGGTTAGCAGACCGAAAACGTTAGAGATAAGCAAACTTCGCTGCCCTTCATGCCCGCTCCTCACAGGCCCTCGTGACACTCTTCTCTAGCCGATTCCGGCACTGGTTTGCGACAATCGAAGGTCGGCCCAATGGAGCCCACCCCACAAGACGGGCAGTTCATGCGCGAAGCGCTTGCGCTGGCGCGTGAGGGAATCGCGCTGACCTCGCCGAATCCCATGGTGGGGGCTGTCATCGTTGATGGCAAAGGCCAGGCCGTCGGACGGGGCTTCCATACCTACGACGGCGTGAAACATGCCGAGGTTCTCGCGATCGAAGAAGCCGGAGACCGGGCTCGCGGGGCGACTCTGTTCCTGAATCTCGAGCCGTGTTCGCACCGGGGGCGCACCGGCCCATGTGCCGATGCCGTCATCGCCGCCGGAATCAAGCGCGTATTCGCCGCCATGGAAGACCCGAATCCGCTGGTACACGGAGAAGGCTTTGCCAAGCTCCGCGCCGCTGGTGTTGAGGTCAATGTCGGGCTGCTGGAATCAGAAGCGAAGTACGTCAACGAGGCTTTTGCGAAGTTCACCCGCACGAAAATGCCGCTGGTCACGCTTAAAGCCGGCATGACGCTCGACGGCAAGATCGCGCCGCCACCGGGCGATCCGCTGGCTCCCGCGATCGGCACCACGAACTGGATCACCAGCGAGCACGCCCGCTCTCACGTCCAGGAACTGCGCCACCAGATGGACGCGATCATGGTCGGCGTGGGCACCGTCATCGCCGACGACCCGTTGCTCACCGACCGCACCGGCTTGCCGCGCCGCCGGCGTCTGCTGCGCGTGGTGCTCGATTCACGCCTGCGTCTGCCGCTTGATTCGCGCGTGGTGAAGACCGTCCAGGACGAAGACCTCATCGTGTTCTGCTCGTTTGCCGAAGAGAAGCGCAAAGCCGAACTCGAGCGCCGGGGCATCCACGTCTGCCAAGTCGCGATGGCGAAGCAGGCCGGACATCCCGATCTCGCGCACGTGCTGCGGAGGTTGGGTGAGATGAACATCCTCAGCCTGCTCATTGAGGGTGGCGCAAACGTTAACTGGGTGGCGCTGGAAAATCGGCTCGTGGACAAGGTTTTCCTGTACTATGCGCCTAAAATCCTGGGCGGCTCCCATGCCGTGCCGGTGGCTGGGGGACGCGGCTTCCGTGACATGGCCCAAGCCGCTCAAGTGAAAAACATTCTGCTGCATCGCTTCGGCGAAGATTTCGCGGTAGAGGGCTATTTGAAAGATCCTTATACGGAGTAACGCTATGTTTACCGGAATCGTGGAAGAAGTCGGCAGAGTTACCAAGATCGAAACCAGCGGCGGCACGCGCAGAGTCACCGTCGCGTCGAAGCAGCTCTCGAAGGAACTGAAGATGGGCGACAGCATCGCCGTGAGCGGTGTCTGCCTGACCGCGGTGCGCATTAAACCGGGCGAGTCATTCGGCGCCGATCTCGCCGACGAAACCTGGAACCGCACCTCTCTCTCTCGGATTCACGAAGGCGCGGAAATTAATCTCGAACTGCCGATGAAAGCCGACGGACGCTTCGGCGGACACGTGGTGCAGGGTCATGTGGACGGTACCGGAAAGTTTGTCGGACTCGAGCCCATCGAAGGCGCGCAGGATTTCTGGCTGCACATCGAGGTTCCGCGGGATCTCGTCCGCTACGTTGTCTACAAAGGCTCAATCGGCATTGAGGGAATCAGCCTCACTGTGGCGCGCATTGAGGGCCAGAACCTGACCATCGCCATCATTCCGCATACCATCGAGATGACCAACCTGAAGTCGCTGAAGCCGGGCGATCCTGTGAATCTCGAGACCGACATCATCGCCAAGTATGTCGAGAAAATGATGGCTGGTGAGCGCGTACAGGGAGCGATCGATCTCGACCGCCTCGTTGCCCAGGGATTCTGACGATTCATCCGGCCTTAATACTCGAAAGGGCATGTCGAGCGTGAAAATTCGGTTTCGACCTTTGTGCTAGGGCCGCGTAAGTTCCACGAAACACGGGCTCTTGTCGGAATCGCCTGAGAAACACCTTAGTCCTCTCAGGCCTTTTTGCGCCCTCTGCTCCACAGCAACCCTAATACCGCCTGCGGCTCACTTCCTCTACTCTCCCCGGAAAGAACGACATTCCCCGAAAAGCCATGAGGAAGCTCTGATGTCTCTGAAAAGCCGTCTTGCAGTCGTCGCGTTGTGTCTTGGTACCGCCGGATTCGCCCAAACTCCGCCGTCTCGCCACGTAGTCGTAGTGATGGAGGAGAACCGCAGTGTCAGCCAGGCTTCCGAATATATGCCCTACTTGAACTCTTTGGCGCAGCAGTATAGCCAGGGCATGCAGGTGTATTCCGATTCGCACGGATCGTGGCTGGCTTACGGGGAGCTGACCTCAGGGATGGCGCCCTTCGGTGGAGAAGCCGTGAAGCAAGTCTGTAGCGGCGACGGTTGTTCACAAACCATCACCATCGACAACCTGGTGCGACACTTCGCCAGCCAGGGCATCAGTTGGCGTGGGTATTTCCAGGGACTGCCGCAAACCGGCTATCTAGGCTACCAGAGTGGAATGTACGTTCGCCGGCACAATCCGTTCGCGTTCTATAGCGATGTGGTCAACAGCGCGGCCGAACAGCAAAATATGGTGGCGCTAGAAACCAATCTGCTGGCGGACATCAAGAACAATAAATTGCCGAACTTTGCCTGGATTACTCCCGATCTCAATCACGATGCGCACGACGGCAGTAGCGACCAGACTGCGCTGGCTGCGGCCGATGCCTACCTGCAGACATTTCTACCGCAGCTCTTGCAATCGCCTCCGTTTCAGCCTGGCGGCGATGGCGTGCTGTTGATCACGTTCGATGAGGGCGAACTGAGCGGCGACAATCACTGCGGAGGCATATCGGACCTGAACAATTGCGGCGGTCACATCTGGCACGTGGTGATTGGTCCGCAGGTGAAGCGCGGATATCAGTCCAATACCGTCTACAAGCAAGGGAGCCAACTGCGAATGATTTGTGACTTGCTCTCGCTCAAGAGCTGCCCGGGTGACGGCGCGAACAGTCGTTCAATGTCGGAATTTTTCCAATCCGCTGCGGTGAGCATCTCTACGCCCGCGGCAGGAGCCACGACCACTTCGCCGGTGAAAATTGCTGCCTCTGGCATGGGAGCCAGCGGTGCGGTGAATCACCTGGAAGCGTGGATCGACGGGCGGAAGATGGGCGACTACTCGGGTGCGACGATGAACGCAAACGTTACACTCGCTACCGGCGCGCACACGTTGACCGTGGTTGAAGTGGATTCGACGGGAGCCTACGCCAAGTCGGCGCCGGTGAGCTTCACTGTACAACCAAGCGCGACACCGGGCGGCTGTGCCGGACCGAGCTCCGCGGGAGTGAACATCTGCTCTCCTACGGCCGGTCAGTCAGTCACCTCTCCGGTTACATTTGTTGCCGACGGAAGCGGCGCCAGCGGGCAAGTGAACCACCTGGAGCTGTGGATCGATGGCAACAAGATGGGCAACTACAACGGTTCCACGATGAACGCTGGCGTTACATTGCCGGCGGGTGCTCATGCGGCTACGGTGGTCGAGGTGGATTCGCAGCTCCACTACGTGAAGTCGAATCCTGTGCACTTCACCGTCAAGCAGAACAGCGCGGCGGTAAACTGCGCCGCTCCGAGTTCGGCGGGCGCGGTGCTATGCACGCCTACAGCGGGTGGGATCGAGGCTTCGTCGGTGCAGTTTACCGGTGCGGGAACCGGTGCGAGCGGATCGGTGAACCATCTCGAGTTGTGGATCGACGGCCTGAAGATCGGCAACTACTCGGGAAGCATGCTCAATACACAGGTGACACTCCGGAGCGGAACACACGCTGCGACCTTGGTGGAAGTGGACTCGCAACTCCATTTCGTCAAGTCCGCCCCGGTCAGCTTCACGGTCCAATAAACCGCGAGGAACAACGAAGGCCGGTCGCGGGACCGGCCTTTGCTTTTCATCCCTTTCCCCAAGAAGAAACTCTATCCCATCCCGTGCACTTTCTCCGGACGTACCGTGTACAGCACTCGTACTTCCCCCGGTTGTCCGTATGGATACTTGTCCTGGTTCAGATACTTCTTGGCCAACTTGTCGATGTGCTTGTCGGCACCCTCCTGCGTAATATCGGTTACGCGGCCGCGCACCTCGAGATACCGATACGGATTCTCCGGATCAATGATCGTCATCGTCACCCGGGGGTCGCGCCTCACATTCAAATCCTTTTGGCGCCCACGCGCGGAGTTGAAAATCAAGTTCTTGCCATCGTAGTCAAACCACACCGGCGTCACTTGCGGTGTACCGTCAGGCATCAGTGTTCCCAGCGAGGCGAACGCTTTCTTTCCGCTCAGCAGATCTTTGTATTTATCGGGGATGGATACTGCGTCTGGCATGAATCCTCCTTTTTTCTCGGATAGAAATTCTACGCCAAGCGCGGCCCGGCGAGCATGCCGTCAAAATCGCGCCGTGATTGCGGTTAGGCCTGCGGACGCGCGGGATCACGAAACCGGTCAAGGTCGTTTTCGTCGAGAATCATGAACTCGCGGACAATTTCGACATCGCTGTTGAGCATCTCAGCGGGTTTGCCGTAATAAGCAACCTTCGCCTCGTGCAGGAACACCACCCGATCCGCCACTTTCTGCGCCAGTCGCATATCGTGGGTAACAACAATGCTGGTTAGCTTCAATTGGAACTTCAACTTCTTGATCAGGTCGCCGAGCAACTGCGCCATCATGGGATCGACGTTGGTTGTGGGCTCGTCATACAGAATCGCTTCCGGTTGGGACGCCAGCGCACGCGCAATTGCCACCGATCGCTTCATTCCTGTCGAAAGATCCGAGGGAGCCAATTCGCGCATGGTCTTCACCCCGACCATCTCCAGAAGGCCGTCGACAATCTGGTAGATCTGTTCTTCATCGAGGTCGCCGCGTTCGCGCAAGGGGAAAGCCACATTTTCGCCGACGCTGAGCGAGTCGAAGAGCGCCCCGTTTTGGAACACCATCGTTACTTTCTTGCGGATGCGTTGAAGGTCGGGTTCCCCGTAGTCCGTGATATCTTCTCCCGCGACGATGATTCGGCCGGAATCGGGCTTCAGAAATCCCATGATGTTCTGCAGCGATACCGACTTACCCACACCGCTTCTCCCGAGGATCGCTAGCGTCTCGCCGGGCATCACCTCGAAGCTCACATTGTCGAGCACCACGTGTGAGCCAAACGCCTTGTTCACATCCTTGAACTCGATGTAGGGTGCGCGCTCGTGACCGTTGCCTTGGCTCATTTCTTCTCTGTCTCAAACCGCTGGCGGAATTGTTCCCAGTCGGCAGGAGTGTTGATGTTGTCAAAGATATCAGGCCCGAAGCCGGCAGAATAGAGTTCGTCTTCTTCGATCACCCGCAACGGGACTCGCGAGAATAGCGGGTCGATCCGGTTCTTTCCTTCGCGTAAAGCAGCTTCCGCCAGTGAGGCAAAAGCCGGCCGGTAGATCGCGCATAGCGTTTGAAGATGCCCGGCCGATCGAGGGACCGTAACGACACTATCCGAACGCTGCGCATCTTCGAGCAGGTACGCGAGCAGTGCCTGCGACACTCTCGGCACATCAACAGAAAGCACCAGGTTCAGTTCCCGAACGTACTCCGAAGTCAACGCCGCATGGATTCCCGCCAGTGGCCCGTGTCCTGCGAAGACATCCTGCAGCACCAGCCCGAACGGGCTGAACCGTTCTTTGTCGCCGACCAGCACTACTTCGCCAAATACGCCCCTGACCGTCGCGATCGTTCGCTCGATCAAAGTCATACCGCCGAGGCGCAGGAAGGCTTTGTCGGTCCCCATGCGGGAACTGCGCCCACCAGCCAGGATGAAAGCTGCGGAGTTCGGCACCGGTCAGCAGATGATAAATGCGGAGCGCCGCCACGGGAATCCACGTTCGCAAACAGCTATGGACTGGGAATCACCGCCTGCACGACATTCGAGTACGTGCTTTCGCCCTCGGTGTTGGTCGCTGTAATCGCGTAGAAGTATTTCGCGCCGGCCACTACGGCAGCATCGATGAATATGGTCGCCGGTTCCGGACTTTTGTTCAACCGTGTAAACGGCCCGTTCGCAGTCAAGCCGCGATAGATGTAGTAGCCGATGACGGAAGACTTACTCTGCGTCCACCGGAGATAGACGCTGTGCATGCGTATCGTCCCACTGGTGGCTTTCGGTGTTGGTGCTTGTGCGGTTGACGGTTGGGTGGTCGTTGGTCTTGCTGGCGTAGTGGGTTGCGTTTGTGCTTGCGCAATTTCCGTTTGCGATTGCGTGGGTTGGCTCTGGGACGCTGTAGTTTGGTTTTGCGGAGCGGTGCTGGGTTGCACGATGGGCGGTTCCGGCCGGCTCGGCGCAATGACGGTGTTGGATCCAGGACGTCCTCCGCATGCGACGGTAAAGGCAAGAATCAAGATGAGGATAAAAGAGAATATTAGCTTCCAACCTTGAACGACGAACAAAACCGATACTCCTCCTGCTTGAGACTGTAGCAACCATGTTGAAACCGAATTAAAACTGGGTGAATACCAAAGATCACAGCAATTTATGCTCCATGTCACAATATGCCGCTGTTCTGGTCAATTCGTATCGGCCAGGTTCTTAGCAGAGAAGTAATTACACGGTTAGTTGGCGGCGCAAGGAATTTTTAGGATAGGAAAATCAACTGAGGAAAATGAATTCATCCGCGATTTTCGAAGTTTTCAACACGCGATAGACACCAATGTTGACACCGCGCAATGCGAGGCGGGCTGACTTCTTCGAGGACAGCGCACCCAGTTCACTGAGCTGATTCAAAGCCGCAGCATCGAGCCTTTCCACGGAAGAAAAGTCCAGAACCACTTCGCTCTCACCAGCGTCCAGTTTCGTTTGCGCCGTTGCCAGACTCTCCAGCATGCGCGCGCTATCGATCTTCACCCACTCTGCGACGATCGCCATATTTCACCTCTTAGGACGCGGTGTGCGCGTGTTCCAGTTCGCTCCGCTTCGCGGGGCCTCTGCCGTCGTAGGCTTTGCGGAACAGTTCTGCCAACTCGTTCATCAGCGGCATCCGAGGATTGGATCTCCACGACGGATCGTCGAACGCATGCTCCACCAAGGCGGGAATGGCGTTCTCAAAATCATCTTTCGAGATTCCCAGGTCAGCAATCGACCTCGGTACCCCGAGTTGGTCCAGCAGTTGTTCCGTCGACTTGATCAGATTGCCGACTTTCTCGTCCACCGTTTTGCCGCCCAAGCCAAGCAGATCGGCCATCATGGCGTACTTCTTATGTGCCACATAGGCTCGCTGATTCGGAGACGGCATAAACTTTGTGGGAACCGATGCGTTATAAGCGATCACGTGTGGCAGCATCAGGGCGTTGGCTCGGCCGTGGGGAACATTGAAGTGTGCGCCAAACGAATGTGCCAGTGCATGATTCACACCAACCGACGCATTCGAGAACGCAATCGCCGCGATACAAGCAGCGTTGTGCATCATGCTGCGGGCTTCTTCATCCTTCGGATTTTCCACAGCGATCGGCAGATACCGGAAAACCAGTCTCACCGCCTGCATCGCATTGGAATCCGTATACGGCGAGGCGAAGATCGAGACTCCGGCTTCGAGTGCATGAGTCAGGCAATCAATTCCCGTATCGACCGTGAGCCCCTTCGGCATCGACATCACGAACTGCGGATCGACAATCGCTACGTCTGGCGTCAGGGAATAATCCGCGAGGGTGACTTTGCGCCCATGCTCTTTGTCTGAAAGAACCGCGAACGGCGTCACTTCGCTTCCGGTGCCGCTGGTGGTCGAGATCGCAATCAAGCGTGCGTGATTTACCTTCTCAGTTGGATATTGCACCACGCGCTTTCGGAGGTCGAGGAACGGCGCAGCGAGTTCTTCGAGGTCGGCCTGCGGCGACTCATACTTGAGCTTCATGATCTTGGCCGCGTCGATTACGGACCCGCCGCCGAGCGCGATGATCTGGTCCGCTTTGTAGGAACTCAGCGCTTCCACACCTTGCATCACCACTGCCGCGCAGGGCTCGGCATCGGGAATGAGCAAAGTCCGGATCATCGTCTCAGGCGGAATATACCGCCGCACCACATCGAGGTGCCCCACCTGTTCCAGAATTGGGTTGGTAACGATTAGTGTCGAGCGCGATGGAAAACTTCGCAAGTTCTCGACGGCATTCATGTTGAAGTAAATCTGGTTGGGTACGCGGAACCACATATGTGCCTGCGTCCTCCGCGCCACGCGCTTGATGTTCAGATAGTGGTAAACGTTCACGTTATCGGTGGTCGAATTGCCGCCGCCGGTACCGCAGCCGAACGAGAATGTCGGCACCATGTCGTTGTAAACGCCGCCCAACGCCCCGATTGATCCTGGCGAATTTACGATGATTCTTCCCGCATTGATCACTTCGCTGAACTTCTGAATCACCGTATCGTTGTGCGAAAAAATGACGGCCGTGTGCCCGAGTCCCCCGGCGTGGTTCACATCCATGCATACTTTCAGCGCTTCGTCCGTCGATTTCGCTCGATAGACGGCTAAAACAGGGAAGAGCTTTTCCGCCGATAAGGGATACTCGCGCCCCACACCTTGAACGGCTGCGATCAGCAGCTTGGTCTTCGGCTTCACGGGAATGCCGACGAACTTCGCGATTCGCCCGGCTTTCTGTCCCACAGCCATCGGCTGCATGTATCCCGTGTTTGGGTCGATGACCGTTCGCCCAAGCAACTCTGCTTCCTGCGGACTACAGATGTGCGCTCCCAGTTCGGCAAAATTCTTCAGCACCGCCTCGTAGATTTCATCGTCGATCACCACTGTCTGCTCCGAAGCGCAGATCGTGCCATTGTCGAATGTCTTGGAGGTGATGATGTCCACCACAGCCATCTCGAGATCTGCCGATTTCTCGAGATAGACAGGCGTATTCCCGGGTCCGACGCCGAGCGCCGGCTTGCCGGAACTGTATGCCGCCTTCACTACGCCCGGTCCGCCCGTCGCGTCGATCAGCCCAATATCCGGATGGTGCATCAAGTACGCGTTATCTTCATGCGTGTGCGATTCGAGGCAGGTGAACACGCCTTCCGGTGCGCCGTGCTTCACGGCGGTTTCGTACATGACTTTGACAGCTTCGGCACAGCACCGCCACGCCTGCGGATGCGGGCTAAAGATCGCCGCATTCCGCGTCTTGATCGCCATAATGCACTTGAAGAGCACCGTCGAGGTCGGATTCGTAATCGGCGTCATCGACAGGATCACGCCAATCGGTTCCGCCACCTCCACGATCCCGCGACCGGGGAATTCGCGAATCATTCCGACGGTCCGCTTGTCTTTGACGTAGTTGTAAACAAATTCGGTGGCGACCATGTTCTTGATGGTCTTGTCTTCCACCACGCCGAGCTTGGTTTCCTCGACCGCCAGGCGGGCCAGGTATTGCGCCTGCGCCATGCCGGCCAGAACCATTGGCTTCACGATGCGATCGACATCTTCCTGACTGAATTGCGTGAATACGGCGGCGGCCATGCGTGCCTGCCGCACCAGTCCGTCGAGATAAAGAATTCGTTCCTGCGGTAGATTGGGAGCGTTCTGGCTCATGCGTCTTTCCTGGCTGGGACGCGGAGTTGCGGTGCCAAGCCGTAGCTTAACCATTCACAAGCGGATTACCGTGACCTGACTCACCTGGGTCGGTGAGGCCTGGCCAAACCAGACGCGAGCTGCTGATACCAAATTCACACCACCCTGCGCCCAAACCGATCATCCTTATCGATAGAGATGGCGAAGCGGAAGATCCTCAACGGATGGAAGGAAATTGCTGCCCACATCGGGCGCAGCACGCGAACGGTTCAACGTTGGGAATTCACGCACGGCATGCCGGTGCATCGTCCTAACCAGAAGAAGCGCAGCAGCGTGTCGGCATTTACCGACGAACTGGAAGCATGGATGAGCCGCACCGATACTAGTTCGCCCGGTTACATCCGCCCTATTCTGATCGTGCTCGACAAACCCGATCCGCAGCGGCTGACCAATCGCAAGCTTTCACTGGAAATCGAGAAGTTCAATGTATTGACGGCATATAGCCTCGAGGAATTGTTCGCCACCGCCGAACGTGCCGAATACGACGGCATCATTATGAGCTGCGCGCAACAAGACCAGCCCCCAGCTTTGTGCGGCCTCATCAAAGAGCAGTTTCCAACCAAGCCGCTGTTCGTGGTTGTGCCGGAGGGGGACGCGCCCGACGGCGCCGATTTCGTCATCCGCAGCCTCGATGACCGGGCTCTTCTTGAGAAAGTCATCGGGGTATTTGGTCTTCCCCGGGCGGGTAATTCTTTGAATTCGATCAGATCACGTTAGCGGCTGATCTTGCGGGCCTCCGTCATGAAGGCCAAAACCAGCGACAACACTGCCAGATAAACAACAGCTCCCAGCGCGACACCCATACCCAGAACCCCCGTACTTATTGGACATAGGATCTGCCGATCTGGTCGCACTGTCATGCTAACGTCGGTTTCATAGCCTGATTACGGCCGATTCGAACTGTGTTACCTGGGGTATCTTTTGCGCTGGTTACCCTCGGCAGGGCTTTATCGACAGGTCGTCTGTGATTTGTGTCCTAGTGGATGAATTTGACCATACGCTAACGTCTGTGCCGTCATAAAAGGAGGTCATGTGCTTTGTTTCGTGAGGAATTGTGGCGCCTTTTCCTTGTTCATGCTTTCGGCCATTGCGGCGATGGGCCAGCAGCTGCGCTCGCAATCAGCCGACCAGATCTGGAAAGACCTGGCCGCCGGCAATCAGCGTTACATTTCGGGAAAGACTGAGACGAAAGACTTCCGTGCGCAGAGAAAAGCGCTGGTAAACACTCAGCATCCACTGGTAGCGGTGTTGAGTTGTTCTGACAGCCGGGTTCCGCCAGAGCTGGTATTTGACAAAGGTTTGGGTGAACTCTTCGTGGTACGTTCAGCCGGAGAAACCGGCGATCCGCTGGCCATTGGGAGTTTGGAATATGCGGTTGAGCACCTGGGATCGACCGTCATTGTGGTGATGGGTCACCAGAGCTGCGGAGCCGTCACGGCGGCCTGCGCTGGCGGCAAATCCGAATCCGCAAATCTAGACGCCGTGCTCGATCCGATCGCCTCATCGTGCAAGAAGGTGGACCCGAAGACGCACGCAGGGATTGACGTCGCTATTCACGACCATATTCACTCCGTGGCCACCGAAATAGTCGCAAAGAGCGAAGTGATCAAGACAGCGGTGGAGGCCGGGAAACTCACAATTATCGAGGCGTACTATTCGCTAGAGACGGGCGAAGTCACCAAGCTACGCTGAGGAGACCGATAGCTGAGACCGCAGTCGCTCATGCGAGGACACGGACCCGCGTTGCATCCTCCCTGATTTATACTTCCTTGTTTGCCGCAGCGTTCCGCTGCTCGCAATCATTCTTTAGCCTCACGAAAAGAGAGGATTCTCCATGGCTTCCCCAGCGGTTAGCTTCGCTCGCGAAAATCAAAAGCGTTTTTTGGAAGAACTCAAAGACCTGCTCCGCATTCCCAGCATCAGCACGCTGGAGGAGCACAAAGGCGACATCGAAAAGGCCGCGAAGTTTGTGGCTCTTGAACTCGAACGCATCGGTTTCGAGAACGTTGAAATCATTCATGGGCAGGGGCATCCGCTGATCTATGCCGACTGGCTACACGCTAGCGGCAAGCCCACGGCACTCTGCTACGCGCACTATGATGTGCAACCGCCCGATCCACTGAACGAATGGAAATCGCCACCTTTTGTGGACAGGGAAGCCTATCCCAGCGAAGATGACGCCGCCACCGGCTGGACCGAACCTTCGGTCCGCAACGACAACATCTATGCGCGCGGCGCCGTCGACGACAAAGGCCAGCTCTGGATGCAGGTGAAAGCGTTCGAGTCGATGTTCAAGGCCGGTGACGGCAAGTTGCCGATTAATGTGAAAGTCCTGTTCGAAGGCGAAGAAGAGGTGGGTGGTGAAGCGATTGCGGAGTACATCCGGAAGGAACCGAAGAAGCTGAAATCCGACTTTGCGCTGGTGACTGACACCGAGCTGTTTGCGCCGGAAATGCCGACGCTGTGCGTCGGCCTGCGCGGACTGGTGTACACGGAAGTCGAGGCGGTGGGTGCAATGACCGATCTGCACTCCGGTGTCTACGGCGGTTCTGCGCCGAATCCGCTGGAAGCGCTATCCAGACTGATCGGGAGAATGAAGGACGAGAACGGCAAGATCCTCATTCCTGGTTTCTACGACAAGGTGAAAAAGCCCGATGACGCCGAACTGGCGGCATGGAAGCGGCTGCCATTCGACGAAGAGCACTATCGCAAGACGGAAGTCGGATCGACGGTGCTGACTGGCGAATCGGAGTATCCGGTGCTGTATCGCACGTGGGCGCGGCCGACGCTGGAGGTTCACGGTATGCCTGGCGGGTTCATAGCAAAAGGCGCGAAAACAGTGATTCCGGCGAAAGCTTCGGCAAAGATTTCGATGCGGCTGGTGCCGAACCAGGATCCAGACGACATCCTGAAGCGCTTTACCGATTTTGTTAACGCGCATACTCCGAAGGGGATCTCGTTCAAGATCACCGTGCACAGCAAGGGCGAAGCATGTGTTGTCGGAACCGACAACAAGTACATCCAAGCGGCAACTCAGGCCTTACACGATGTGTTCAAGAAGGACACGGTGTACATCCGCAGTGGTGGCTCGATTCCGATCGTTACCGATTTCGAGAAGGAGCTGAAGATTCCGTCGGTGATGATGGGACTCGGGCTTCCCGACGACAACCTGCATGCGCCCAATGAGAAGTTTCATATCCCGAACTTCTATCGGGGGATAGAGGCGATCATCCTGTTCTTCGGGAGATTGGGAGCGTAACGAAAGTACGAAGTGCGAAGGCCGAAGGACGAAGGAAGAACTGGTTGCAACCGGTACCGACTTCGTCCTTAGCTTTTTGCAGTCTGTTCGGCGCAAAGGGTCTCAAAATACTGCTGAATTTCAGTGAACGGCAGTAGCGGACGGACCTCGACGGCCCCGACGCCTCCGCCGGCGCAGCGCGTCGGAATCCGGGCAGCGTAAGCGAGCGCTTCATCGATGTCTTTGCACTCCAGCAGATAGTACCCCGCGAGCTGTTCCTTGGTTTCGGTGAAGGGGCCATCGGTAATGGTTTGGGTGCCGCTCGATTCGGTGCGGATCGTTTTTGCCGTTACGCTCGGTCGTAGCGGGTTGGCACTCACCAAAATGCCGCGCTGCGCGGTCTCTTCCATCAGCACGCGATGGCCTTCCATGCCCTTCTGGTAATCCTCAGGTTTTTGTTTCGACAGGGGACCTTCGTTGGTGTAAATCAGCAACATGTATTGCATGGCCATCCTCCTCAGCAAATTGCGGTTCCACTCGTATGACGAACGGGCGAGCAAAGAGTC
>Ga0335070_10004832_pt1 | contig 15793 bp, 14 predicted proteins | sample Lox_Sample_13_FD_206722 | JGI IMG/M metagenome (GOLD analysis project Ga0335070, IMG submission 206722) | Soil microbial communities from Loxahatchee National Wildlife Refuge, Florida, United States - Lox_Sample_1.3 | ecosystem: Environmental > Terrestrial > Soil > Wetlands | place: USA... | reverse complement strand
CGACCCGACCACGGTGTCCTTCCAGTCGCTGAGCGATCCGAACGGGACGCGGGTGGTGGAGCAGAGCTTCCAGTTCGATCTGGTGAGCACGGAGAAGCTGCTGCAAAAGTTCATCGATCGCCCGGTCACCGTGGAGCAGGCGCGCGGCGACAAGGTGGAAAGCTTCGCCGGCACGCTGCTGTCCACCGCCGGCGGATTGGTCCTGCGCCAGGCGGACGGCAGCGTGCGCACGGTCACGTACAACTCGGGCGTGACGCTGCCCAGCCTGCCGGGCGGGCTGATCACGCGCCCGACCCTGCTGTGGGATGTCGCCGCGCAGAAGACGGGCAAGCAAGTCGTGCGGGTGGCCTATCAAACCACCGGCATCACCTGGTGGGCCGACTACAACCTCACCTATGCCGAGGGCGCCGACGCCAACAGCTGCAAGGTCGACGTCGGCGCCTGGGTGAGCATCCTCAACCAGTCGGGCGCGAGCTATCCGGGCGCGAAGCTCAAGCTGATCGCCGGCGACGTGCACCGCGCGCCGGCGGCGCCCTCGCCGCGCATGCTGGGCAAGGCGGCACGGGCGGAAGCCCTGGCGGAAGAGGCGCCGGGCTTCGCCGAGAAGCAGTTCTTCGAGTACCACCTCTACACCCTGGGTCGACCCAGCTCGCTGCCCGACAATTCCACCAAGCAGATTGAGCTGTTTCCAGCGGTGGCCGGGGTGCCGTGCGAGAAGACGCTGGTGTACTACGGCCAGCAGGGGCTACCCTGGGGCTACGGCGGCAGCCCGTACACCGACCGCAACTACGGCCTCACCGGCAACAAGAAGGTCGACACCTATCTGGGCTTCAAGAACGAGCAGAGCAACGGCATGGGCATCCCGCTGCCGGCCGGCCGCGTGCGGGTGAGCAAGCTCGACACAGCTGACGGCTCGCTGGAGTTCATCGGCGAGGACCGCATCGACCACACCCCGAAGAACGAAACCATCCTGCTCAAGCTGGGCTCCGCGTTCGACGTCGTCGGCGAGCGCCGGCAGGTGGACTACAGCATCGACACTTCGCGCAAGGTGATCACCGAAGAGATCGAGATCAAGCTGCGCAACCGCAAAGACGAACCGGTGCGCGTAGTGGTGAAGGAGAATCTCTACCGCTGGGTCAACTGGAAGATCACCGCCTCGACGCATGCGTTCGAGAAGCAGGACGCGCGCACCATCCACATCCCGGTGCAGGTGCCGGCCGATCAGGAGGTGGTGGTGCGATACAGCGTGCGCTATACCTGGTAGCCCTCACCGGTCCTCTCGCGCAGGCGCCAGGCCGCCACCGTTCACTCTGCCTCCGCGGTGGAGATGCGGCGCGATCAATCCGCCGGGCGCAGGATTTTGTAGCTCGCCACCTGGCAGTCGACGCTGTTCTCGATCAGCCGGACGGGAATGAGCAGGTAACGGCGCTCGTAGGCGTGCATCACCAGCGGCGCGCTCTCGGAGAACCTGTTGGGCGGCAGCAGCAGGCGCACCTCTTCGCCTACGCCGTTGGGCCCGGGCAGCAGCACGCACAGCGTGCCCTCGGTCTGCCGCCTCGGCGAGGGGTGGGGCAGCACCGTAACGCCCGCCCCGCCGCGGGCCAGCGCTTCCACGGCGACCATCCGGGTGTCGTCGTTCTCGCGCGCAAGCCTGCGTACCAGGCCCGCGGTCCAGGTCGCATTGTCGCTGTCACGGAAGGCGACCAGGCTGCCCACGCTTAGCCAGCGGCCCAACGGGCTGTGCACCATCGCGTGCAGGCCCTGCTTGCTGCGGTTGTCGACGATCCACCGCTCTTCTTCGCTGACGAAGGGGTAGCTCAGGCCGCCGAGCGTGGAGGCGACTTCTTCGAAGCCGTGCAACACGGCCACGCTGCTGACCTCGCGCTCGCGCGGATGGCGGCGCGCCGGGACCGGCGGACCCCAGTAGCGCAGCAGATGCTGGGCCGTAGCGTGGATGACTTCGTGATCGATGTCCGGGGTCAGGCCGATCTCGCTCAGCGTCGTGGAGCCGTCCCGGATGCCGGCATCCAGCTTCTTCAATTCCTCCAGCCCCGGGCCAGCGCCGAACGCGCGGGCGGTTGCCAGCATCGAACGCGATTCCGGCAACCGCCGCGGCCCGGTGTCAGCGCGCAGGTCGATCATGTGAGTGAAGCGCGAATGAGCTTGCGCTGCCAGCAGGAGCTTCGGCCCGCAGCGCGCAATCAGACGCTCCGCCACCTCGACCTGCTCTGGAAGCATGGAGCCCGGCGAGGCCGCAGCCAGCATGACGGTCTGGAGGAACTCCTGTTCGACAGACGAGTCGTGCCGCGCTCCTTTGTAGATCTCCATGCGCTTGCGCGCGAAGCCCGCGCTCTCCGCCAGCATGTACAGTCCGTTGATCTCCCGCCAATGGCCCGAGTCCACGGTCCGGTAGTGCAGATAGGCCCACTTCAGCCGGATTGCGCTGGCGCGCAGCGCCCGCATCGTGATCTCGGGCAGCTGGCCCATCAGGACGCTCGAGCCGCTGGCGCCGACTTCGCAGCGCGCCAGGCATAGCCGGTAGCCACGTGTCAGCTCGGACAGATACGCCGTCACGGTGGACCAGATGCGCTCCTCCTGGAACTTGGTTAGGCCGCGGTGGGACTGCAGGAACGTGTCGGCCAGCGTCCGGTAGTACGGGCGGCCGGTACGGTCGATGAGGTCTACCAGCTCGTGGATACGCGTCGGGCTCAGCTCGGTCTGCACGCTGATGCGATCGAGCTCGGCGGCCAGCTGCTGGAGTGCCGCAATCGGGTCGTCGGGGATGCCGCGCAGCAGCTCTCCGGGCGCCTTGCCAGGAGGGCGTGCCAGCGCACCGATCTTCGCTACAGGCTTGTTTTTGCGAGGCAGTCCGAACATGGTGCCACCTTGATAAGCAAGCCTCGGGCCGAGTTTCGCCGCTGTTTGCGGGGTATGATGGCGGGCTCGCATGATCACACCCGAGCAGATCGAACTGGCCGCCGGACGCATCGCGTCCTACATCCGTGCCACGCCGACCATCGCGCTGGAGCCGCGCGCGTTCGGGTCTCCCGCCCTGATCACCCTGAAGCTCGAGTTGCTGCAGCACACCGGCTCGTTCAAGCCGCGCGGCGCGTTCAATCGGATGCTTTCCACGCGGCTGCCGGAGGCCGGCGTCATCGCCGCGTCGGGGGGAAACCACGGCGCAGCGGTGGCCTACGCGGCGCGCCAGCTCGGCTGCTTGGCGGAGATCTTCGTCCCCGAACCCACCCCCGACGTCAAGGTCGATCGGCTGCGCCGTTACGGCGCGCGGGTGATGCTGGTGGGTGCGAGCTACGCCGAGGCGTATCTCGCCAGCCACGAACGCGCGGCGCAAACCGGCGCGCTGGAGGTCCATGCCTACGATCAGCCGGAGGTCGTGGCCGGGCAGGGCACGCTCGGGCGGGAGTTCGAGTCTCAAGCGCCAGATCTCGAGACCGTGCTGGTAGCCGTCGGAGGCGGAGGACTGATCGGCGGAGTGGCGGCATGGTATGCGGGGCGCGCCAGGCTCATCGGTGTGGAGCCGGAGCGCTGTCCGACGCTGCACGCGGCGCGCGAGGCGGGTGAGCCGGTCGATGTGGAGGTGAGCGGGCTGGCGGCCGATTCGCTGGGGGCGCGCCGCATCGGCTCTCTGGCCTTCCAGGCCGCGCAGCGCTATGTCCACAGCGTAGTGCTCGTTACCGACGAGGAGATCCGCCAGACCCAGCGCGCGCTGTGGGACAACCTGCGGCTGATCGCCGAGCCCGGCGGCGCCGCGGCGCTGGCCGGATTGCGCTCGGGCAAGTACCAGCCGCGGGCCGGCGAACGCGTCGGCGTAATCGTCTGCGGCGGCAACACCGACCCGGCGCGCGTCGTGTGATCGACTAGCCGGCGCGGCAACGGATGCACCGCATGACACCCGACCCGAGGGGCGCGGCCGATCTGCCGGCGGCGTTGCGCGGTTGGCGGGGGGCGCTGCTGGCGCTGGTCGTTCTCGTCGTCTGGTTCGGCGCGCTCGGGTTGCGCACCCTGGCCGAGCCCGACGAGGGGCGCTACGCCGAGATTCCCCGCGAGATGGCGGCGACCGGCGACTACCTCACCCCGCGCCTGAACGGGTTGAAGTATTTCGAGAAGCCGCCGCTGCAGTACTGGATCACCGCGGCGGCGTTCGAGCTGTTCGGGTTCCACGAATGGACCGCACGCTTGTGGCCGGCGACGGCGGGCATGCTCGGCGTGCTTACGGTCTGGTTCGCCGGGCGTCGCCTGTTCGGCGCCGCGGCGGGCGCGGCATCGGCGCTGGTCCTGGGGAGCGCGACTTACTACGCCTTCCTGTCGCAGTGGCTGGTCCTCGACATGGGGCTCACGTTCTTCCTGAGCGTGGCGCTGTGTGCCTTCCTGCTCGTGCAGAGGCTTCCGGCCGGGTCCGCGCAAGCGCGTCGCTGGATGCTCCTCGCATGGGGAGCAGCCGCGCTGGGGGTGCTTAGCAAAGGGCTGGTGGCTGCGGCGCTTCCGGTCCTGGCGCTGGTCGTCTATAGCGCGCTCCAGCGCGATCTGTCGCCGTGGCGGCGGCTGCATCTTGTGCCCGGGCTCGCCTTGTTCCTGCTGATCGCTGCGCCGTGGTTCGTGCTGGTGTCGCTGCGCAATCCGGGGTTTGCGGAGTTTTTCTTCGTGCGCGAGCACTTCGCGCGCTTCACCACCACGGTGCACCAGCGTGTCGAGCCGTTCTGGTATTTCCTGCCGATCCTGTTGCTCGGACTGCTGCCGTGGACCTGGATCGTGCTCGAAGGGCTGCGCGACGCTTGGCGCGCGGGTCGCATCACCCGCGTGTTCAGCGCCGAGCGTTTCCTCGTGGTATGGGCGGCGTGCGTGCTGGGCTTCTTCAGCATCTCCAGCTCGAAGATGGCGCCCTATGTGCTGCCCGCGGTGCCGGCGCTGGCGCTTATGGCCGGAGTGCGCATCGTCCGGCTCGCGCCGGGCGGCGTGCACCGGCGGGTGCTGCCGCCCCTGATCCTGATGGGTGCGCTGCTCCTCCTGGGCGGCGCGGTGCTGGCGTACGTCAAGCACAACGACCCGCAATCGGCGTTGTACCTGCGCTTCGGGGTCTGGCTGGCGTTCGCCGGGATGCTGGCGCTGGCGGCCGCCCCGGTGGCCATGCGCATGCGCCGCTCCAGCCCGGCTGCACTGGTTGCGGTGGCACTGGCGGCTTTGGTGGCCACGCAACTGGCGCTGCTCGGCTACCAGAACCTGATACCGCTGCGATCGGCGCATCTCACCGCGCTGGAGATCCAGCCGTACCTGAGACCCGATACCGTGGTGTTCAGCGTGGGGCGCTACGATCAGACACTGCCGCCGTATCTCGGCCGGACCGTGGCACTGGTGGCGGTGGGGGGCGAACTGAGCTTTGGCATCGAGCAGGAGCCTGAGCGCGCCCTGCCCGACCTCGCCAGGTTCGCGCAGGCATGGGGCAAGGCGCCGCACGCGATCGCGGTGATGGAGGAATCCAGCTATCAGGCCGCCAGGGCCCAGGGGCTGCCGATGACGGTGATCTCCCAGTCGCGCCAGCGGATCACCGTGCGCAAGCCGGAGTGAGCGCGCTCAGCCGCGCTTCGCGCGCTGCTCGAAGAAGCGTTTCATCGCCGCCTGCGGCTCGCCGCTCTCGTAGGCTTCGCGCTGCGAGCGTTTGGCCGCCGCCAGCGCGGCGTCGAAGCCGGGCTGCGTCAGTTCCCGGAAGCGCCGCTTGGTCAGCCGCGTCGCGGTCGCGCCCAGCTTGACCTGTTCCTGCGCGAGCGCGAGCGCCTTCTGAAGCACCTGGTCGCGCGGCACCAGTGCATTGATCAGCCCGAGCTGGTGCGCGCGCTCCCCGCTGATCAGATCCCCCGTGAGCGAGAGCTGAACGTTCTGCGACAGCGGCAAATGCAACGTCATCAGGTAGGAGCCGACGATGCTCGCCAGCCCGGCCTTGATCTCGGGCTGGCCGAGTTTGAGTTCCGGGTAACCCACGCGCAGGTCCGCGCACAGGCCGATCTGGAAACCCGCGCCGGCCGCCACTCCGTTCCAGGCGACGACGCAGGCCTTGTCCAGGTCTCGCACCGCCTGGTACATCGCATGCTGGCGCGTGAGCCAGTCGTCGATGTCGCCGAGCGCGTATTCGGCGGTCTCGTTGAGGTCCTGCCCCGAGCAGAAGGCGCGCTCTCCTGCGCCGGTGATCACGATCGCCCGCACCGTGCTGTCGGCGTTGAGCTGCCCCAGCGCGGCGATGAGCGCCTCGCGCAGGGCGCGATTGACCGAGTTGAGCGAATCGGGGCGGTTGAGCGTGACAAGCGCGACCGGGTCGCGCCGCTCCACCAGGACCTGAGAGTCCATCTACTTCGCCTGCACGATCGTCGCGGAGCCCAGGGTCGCTCGTGCCGTGGTGTTGTCCACCAAGCGCAACGCGGAGTGCTCGCGGATGCGCTCGGGCGTGATGTCTTGCCACACGTAGTACATCCCGCCCGGCAGGGTATTCAGCTCGAGGATGGCGGGTGGATCCGTGTAGGACACGATCACGTGCTTGCCGGGGTCGATCTCCAGGCGCATGTAGGTGTTGGGCTGGGTTTCCCCCACGGTCTTGCCGTCCACCGCCACGCGCACATCGCGGATGAACAGATCCCCGCTGTCGCGCAGAATGTAGACCACCGCCTTGTCCGCTACCGGCCGGAACAGCCTTGCCTGGGCGTCGGCATCGGGGGCCGGGCTGGGCGGGTGGGTGGCGCAGCCGGCGAGCAGCGCGGCCGCGGCGAGCAGGTTACACAGGCGCATCATCCTCTCCTCAAACGTAGGCGGGCCCCTCGATCACCGGGTGGCGCGCGAGGAAGCCCTCGTTGACCTCCACGCCGATGCCTGGCGCTTCGAGCGGCCGCACGCAGCCGTCGCGTCCCACTTCGTAGGGCTGGCTCACCAGCTCGTCGCGGAACAGGTTGCCCTTGGACACGTCACCTTCGAAGTAGCCAGGGTTGTCGATGGCGCACAGCACGTGGATCGTGGCGGCCATGTTCAGCCCGGTCATGGAGGTATGCGGGTTGATTGGCAACTTCCATGCCGAGGCCATGGCCGCGATGCGCAGCGTCTCGGTCACCCCGCCGGTCTTGGACAGGTCCGGCTGCAGGATGGTGATGTAGCCGTCGTCCAGCACACGGGTGAACTCGAAGCGGGTGTAATGGTTTTCCCCGGCGGCCAGCGGCACCGCGCCGAAGGTGACGGCCTGGGCGTAGCTGGCATAGTCGTGCGGCGGGAACGGCTCCTCCAGCCAGCCAACGCCGTGCTCGTCCAGGCCGGGCATCACGGTGCGGGCATCCGCCACAGAGTATGCGGTGTTCGCGTCCACCAGGATGGCGATGTCGTCGCCCAGCGCCTTGCGCACCGCCGCCACCCGGGCGAGATCGCGCGCCGGGCTATCGCCCGCGCGCAGCTTGACCGCTCGGTAGCCCATCGCCACCAGAGGTTGGGCTTCGGCGACCAGCGCTTGCGGCTCCTGGTAGCCGAGCGACACCCCGCCGGCATACGCCGGGATCGGCTTGGAGCGCCCGCCGAGCAGGCGGTAGAGCGGCAGCCCGAGCGCCTTGCCGCGTGCATCCCACAGCGCCATGTCGATGCCCGACAGGCCGATCGCCGCGGCCGCGCCCATGCCGTGGCTGCCGAGCTGCTTCTCGTACACCCGCGCCCAAACGCCCACAACGTCGTGCGCGTCCTGGCCCACCACGAGCTGCTTCAGGGTGTTGTTGACCAGATGCGCGACCGATCCGGGGGCGCGTCCGTGGTGGGCCTCGCCCCAGCCGACGACGCCGTCTTCCGTGAGGACCTTGACGATCACGGCGTCGCGCTTCACCGCCCGCCCGATGCCGAGCGTCACGCTGTTCTTCGGGTCGACCGGAAACGATGTGGGGAACGCCCGGACATCGACGATGCGAGACATGAGCCACCTCCGTGGGAGCGCGCGAGCCGACTATAGCATCGGCGCGCGCAGCCTTCCGACCGGTGCGCAGCGCTAAGGGGGCGTGTGACCGGCGCGCTGCGCTCGGGGCTTCCGAGCCGCTTGCACCGGGGGCCTTCAGGCGAGCGCGCTGCGCCTGACTTGCACGCCTTCCCGGTCGAGCAGGCCGGGCAGCAGCCGGGTGCCGAGCCCGGGTCCGGTGAGCGGATAGATGTAGCCCTGCTCCACGCGCGGCAAGTCGGTGAGCACATCCCTGAACCAGCCGCTGTGGTAGGCGCGCACCGTCTCCATCACCAGCGCGTTCGGGATGTGCATCATGAGCTGGATCGAGGCGACCCACACGACCGGCCCGTTGCAGTCATGCGGCGCGACCGGGCGCTGATACGCCTCGGCGAGCGCGGCGATCTTGCGCGCCTCGGTCAGCCCGCCGCACCAGCCGACATCCAGCATCACGATATCGGCCGCCTGGGCCTGCAGCAGGTCGCGGAACGGTGCGGTGCCGCCGAGTGTCTCGCTGGCGCACACCGGGATGCGCGTCGAGCGCCCGTACTCCTTGAGCGTGGCGACGTCGCTCATCTTGATCGGGTCTTCGGCCCAGAACGGACGGTACGGCTCGAGCGCGGACGCGATGCGCTTGGCCTGGTCCAGGTTCCACAGCGAATGGAACTCGGCCATGACCTCGATGCGATCGCCCACCGCCTCGCGGATGCGGCGGAACGGCTCCAGGCCGACCTTCAGGTCCTCGCCGGACAGGAACTGCCCGTCGCTGCGCTCGGCAAACGGGTCGAAGGGCCAGATCTTCATGCCGGTGTAGCCTTCCTCGATCAGGCTCAGCGCCAGCTCCTCGGGGTAGTGGACGAAGGCGATCTGGTCGTCATACGGACCCTCGCGCTGAGGCTTCTGACTGCCCGCCACGACGCTGCGGCGGGCCACCGTCTTCGTGTTGTAGTTGTATCCGGCGCAGGTGTTGTACGCGCGGATGCGGTCACGGCTGGCGCCGCCGAGCAGCTGGTAGATCGGCTGGCGCATGGCCTGTCCGAAAATGTCCCATAGGGCGATGTCGAGCACCGAGGCGGCGCGGATCTCCGTGCTGCTGCTGGCGAAGCCTAGGTAGCTCGAGAGCAGCTGGCGATTGTGCGCCTGGATCGCAAGCGGGTCCTTGCCCAGCAGATAGGGCGCGACCAGATCGTGGATCTGCGCCTCCATGGCGAGCGCACCCCGCGAACTCTCGCCCATCCCGGTCAGTCCCTCGTCGGTGTGCACCTGCGCCAGCAGCAGGTTGGGGCGATCGGGCAGGCGGATCGTCTCGATTGCGGTGATCTTCATAGCCGTTGCTTCCGTTTGCCTCAGTCGGCTTTGATGCCCCGTTCGCGCACCAGCTTTCCCCATCTGGCGGTCTCGGACCGGATCATCGCCGCGAGCTGCTCCTGCGTGCCGCCCCAGATGTCGAGGTCGGCATCCTGAAATTTCCTCACCACCTCCCGGTTGGCGAGCGCTTGATTCATCGCCTGGTTCAATCGGGTGACCACGGACGGCGGAGTCTTGGCCGGCGCCAGCACGCCCCACCAGGGCGAGATGACGAACCCCTTGAAGCCCTGCTCCTCCATCGTCGGGACCTCCGGCAGCGCGCGCGTGCGCTTCGGCCCCGTGGTGGCGATGGCGCGCACCGCGCCGCCCTGCACCTGCGGCAGGATCGACGGTGCGTTGTCGAAGAACATGTGGATCTTGCCGCTGCGCAGATCCAGGATGGCCGGCGCCGAGCCCTTGTAGGGCACATGCACGATGTCCACGCCGGCCATCGACTTGAGCAGCTCGGCGGACAGATGCGGCGACGATCCATAGCCCGAGGAGCCGTAGATGAGTTTGCCCGGGCTGGCCTTGGCCAGCGCCACCAGCTCCTTCACGTTGCGCGCCTTGACCTCGTTGTTCACCGCCAGCACGTTACTCACGCCGCCCACCAGGATGACCGGCGCGAAGTCGCGCGTGATGTCGAAGCCGAGGCCGGAGTAGATGCTGGCATTGATGGCGCACGTGCCGATGGTGCACAGGAGCAGCGTGTGGCCGTCGGCTGGCGCGCGCATGGCCAGCTCGGTGCCGAGGTTGCCGCCGGCGCCGGGCCGGTTGTCGACAATGATCTGCTGCCCCAGCACCCTGCCGGTGTACTCGGCCATGATGCGGCCGACGATATCGGTGGTGCCGGCGGCCGGGAAGGGAACGATCAGCCGGATCGGCTTGGCCGGATACTGCTGCGCGCCCGCGGCGGTGGCGAGCGCGAGCAGCAGCGCGACGAGAACGCGCAAGGGTGTCAGACGGTGCATCGGTTGTCCTCGGGAGCTGTGCTAAGGGATCGCCTGTCGCCCGCCGTCAGCCGGCGAGCTGCGGCAGGCAGCCCACCGCGATCACTCGATAGGCCGGTGCATAGGCCCCGCGGTAAGCCTCGGAATGGTGCACCACGGGATAGCCTTGCCGCACGATTTGCGCCACGTAAGCCTCCACCTGCTGGCGCGAGAACGGAAGACCACCGGCTTGCGCCAGATCGCCCAGGCAGGCGCAGAACTTCGCCAGCTTGTCGGGGTCCGGCGGGCGCACGCGCGCTGTTTGCACGAACGCATCGGCCAGTGCGCCGAGGTCGTGGCCCGCCGCCAGGTACGGCCGCAGATGGATGCGCGCCAGTTGGCCATCCGGCGAGATCGGATCGACGAGCGGGTCTGCCGGACCCGCAGCGAGCTGCGCGGCTTCGCTCTGAAGCCGGCTGAGCGCAGTGACCGGGTCGTCGACCGCATGGCCCGCCCCCATCGCCGCCTGATGCAGGAGCTTGTAGATGTCGGCAAGCTGCATGCGGGAGTAGCGTTGCAGATGTTGCGCGATGAGCTGGTTGACGAATTTCATGGCGGCGCAGGGATGCGTTGGTGCGTGTCAGTGTAGCGCGAGTCGCCGAGCGACAATGCCCGGGTAGCATCGCACCTCGCGCGACTCCCCGGCGATCGACTCTCCCCTCGCTTCTTGCACCTGCGAGAGGGGGCTGAGCTGCGCGCGACGCGCGATTCGGGTGTAGATTGCCCTAACGCGGTTCGACCGGGCGGGCAGATCGCCGTCAAACCGCGCGACGGCTGGAGCGGTCGCACAGCCATGGGTGTACATGTCGGTACCGAAGGGACGGCGATGTGGCTCAGCGAGCACCGGGTAAGACCTTCAGGCAAGCCGGATCGTCCGGGGTCCTCAACGGCACGGCCTGGTGCGTGCCGGTCCATTTCGCGCAGCGGCAACTGATGTTCGTGGCGGCCCGCCAGGGTCAGCTCTTCCGCAACGAAGACGCAGGGCGGATGTGGATCACGCTGCGGCGCGAATTCGGTGAAGTGCGGGCGCTGATCCTGCGCCGGCTCGAACGCAACCAAGACTGAGGCCTATGGAAGACAATACATCCTTGGAAGTCCTGCTCGACGGACTGACCTTCCCCGAGGCGCCGCGCTGGCGCGATGGCAAGCTGTGGTTCTCCGACTTCTATTCCTTCCGGGTGCTGACGGTCGACCTCGACGGCCGTGCGCAGACTGTCGCGGAAGTTCCGCAACGTCCGTCCGGCCTGGGATGGACGCCTGACGGCGCATTGCTCATCGTATCCATGCTCGATCGCAGCTTGCTGCGGCTCGAGGCCGGCAGGCTGAGCAAGGTGGCCGATCTTTCCGCGCTGGCCGGGGGGCCCTGCAACGACATGGTCGTCGATGCGCAGGGGCGCGCCTATGTCGGCAACTTCGGCTACGACCGGCACGCCGGCGCGCCGCCGAAGACCACCTGCATCGCCCGTGTGGACCCGGACGGCCGCGCGGTGCGAGCGGCGGAGGATCTCATGTTCCCCAATGGCGCTGTCATCACCCCGGACGGCCGGACGCTCGTCGTCGGCGAGACCTTCGCGCAGCGCTTGACCGCATTCGACATCGAGGCGGATGGCAGCTTGAGCAACCGCCGCATCTTCGCGCAGGTCGATGGCATGTCGCCGGACGGGATCTGCCTGGATGCGCAGGGCGCGATCTGGGTGGCCGATCCCTTCGGCCGGAAACTCCTGCGCGTATTCGACGGCGGCCGGGTGGAGCGCACGATCGCGACCGGCGAGCGCGGACCCTATGCCTGCATGCTCGGGGGGCACGATCGGCGCACGCTGTTCGTGTGCACCAACACCGGCAGCGGTCCGGCCATGGGGCAGAAGCGCGATGGCCGCATCGAGTTCATGCGCGTCGACGTGCCCGGCGCCGGGCGGCCGTAACCGCAGCGTATGCCATGACGCACGACTTCGAGCAAGACGCCGGCCTGGCAGACAAGGTTGCCATCGTCACCGGCGGTGGCGCACAGGGCGAGGGCATCGGTAACGGTCGGGCGGCGAGCATCCTGCTCGCCCGCGCCGGGGCTCGAGTGCTGGTGGTGGATCGCGAGCTCGACCTGGCCCGACGAACCGTCGAGATGATCGCCGCGGAAGGCGGCACGGCCGCCGCCTTCGCCGCGGATGTGAGCGACGAGGGGCAGTGCCGGGCGATGGTCGATGCCGCGCTCACCCGGTTCGGGCGGCTGGACCTGCTGGACAACAACGTGGGCATCGCCAGCAAGGGCAGCGTCGTCGTGGAGGATCCGCAGCGCTGGCGCCAGGTCATGCAAGTCAACGTGGACAGCATGTTTCTCGCCTCCAAGCACGCGATTCCAGCGATGGTCAGGACGGCCGGTGGCGGGGCGATCGTCAACGTCGCCTCCATCGCAGCGCTGCGCCCGCGCGGGATGACCGCTTATTCCGTCTCGAAGGGCGCTGTCATCGCACTGACCCGGGCCATGGCTGTCGATCACGGCCCGGACGGGATTCGCGTCAACTGCGTAGCGCCGGGGCCGGTGTACACGCCGATGGTGGCGGTGCCCGGCATGAGCGAAGCGGCGCGCGAGCGTCGCCGCAAGGCATCGGTGCTCGGCATCGAAGGCACCGGGTGGGATGTGGGCCATGCCGTTCGCTTCCTGCTGTCCAGTCACGCCCGCTTCATCACCGGGCAGACCCTGGTGGTCGACGGCGGCGCCACGCTGGTCGGGCCCGCCCGCGCGACCGAGTCGCAGTAGCGGCGTTGCCGCACGTCGCCCGCGCGGGCTTGTTCGGCAGGTTCCGCGCTCGAGTTTCCACGCGCAGTGGGAGTGTCTACACTGCCGCCCTGGAGTCCGCCTGGCGCACCGGCATGGGGCCCGCGCAACAATACCGATAACGGCATGGAACCTCGCACCTATCTCGCGCTGCTGTCGCTATCCGCCGCGTACTTCACGCTGGGCGTGGGCTCGCTGTCGGTGGTGGCGCTGGTGCAGCCGATGGCGCCCGATCTGCATACCTCGGTTGCCGCGACCGCCAATCTGCTCACTGCCTTCGCGTTGACCTTTGCGCTCAGCGCGCCGCTCGCGCAGTTACTGCTCGGGCACCTGCCGCGGCGGACGTTGCTGCTCGGAGGTCTGCTTGTGATGAGCGCCTCCGCGACGCTGGGCGCAGTCTTCGACGATTACTGGGCTGTCCTCGCCACTCGGGTGGCGATGGGAGCCGGGGCTGCAGTGGTGGGCCCGATGTGCTCCGCCATCGGCGCGGGCCTGGTCCGCACCGACCAGCAGGGGCGCGCACTCGCGCTCGTGTTCAGCGGCATGACGCTGGCTACCGTGCTCGGCGTGCCGGTGTGCGCATGGCTGGGCGGAGTGCTCGGATGGCGTGCGGTGTTCCTGATCGTCGCGGCGGTCGCGCTCGCGGCGGCGATGGCGATTTTCGTTCTGGTGGCAGACCGCGCGCGGGGCACGCGTCCCAACCTGGTCGCACTGCTCCAGGTGGTGGCGCGGCGGCGCTCGGGGCTGTCGGTGGCCACGACGTTGCTGCAGATGGCGTCGCAGTTCGCCACCTACGCGCTGATCGCGCCCTATCTGACGGACCGAACGGGCGCTACCGCTGCGTGGGTAGTGGCCGCGCTGTTCGCGTTCGGCGTCGGCGGCATCCTCGGCAACTTGCTGGCCGGCCGCCTGGCCGATCGCATCGGGGCGGATCGCACGGTCGGCTGGAGCCTGGGCGGCGTCGCTGCGAGCTACGCGCTGCTCATCATTGCGCCGGCCAGCATCTGGGCTGCCCTGCCACTGCTCGTATTGTGGGCCGTCATGGGCATCCTGTTCCAGGCACCGCAGCAGAAGCGGCTGGTGCAGATCGATCCCGGTGCGCGCAGTCTGCTGCTCGCGTCCAACGCTTCGGCGCTGTATCTGGGGATGTCGGCCGGATCGCTGCTCGCCGGCGTGGCCCATCTCGCCTGGGGCGCCGGGGCAATGCCGGTCGTGTCGCTGCTGCTGGTGGGCGCCGCCGCGCTGACCTTCGCGCAGTCGCGATGACGACGGTTACCGCACCGCCGACGCAGGAGGGGATGGCTTGAGTCAATCGCGCGAAACCTGGTCCGGTCGCACCGGCTTCATCCTGGCCACCATCGGCTCGGCGATCGGCATCGGCAGCATCTGGAAGTTTCCCTACGAGGTCGGCGCCAACGGCGGCAGCGCCTTCGTCCTGTTCTACCTGCTCGGCCTGGTGCTCATCGTGGTGCCGCTGATGTTCGCGGAGTTCGCCATCGGCCGCCGGGGCCGAGGTGACCCGGCCACCAGCATTCGCGTGGTAGGCGCCGCCTACGGACGCGGCGGCGGCTGGCGCTGGATCGGCACGCTCGGAGTAGTGACGGGGTTCCTGATCCTGAGCTACTACGCGGTGATCGGCGGCTGGACCATCGGCTACGGCTTCGAGACCGCCGTCTTGGGGCTGCCCGGCGCGGATCCCGCACCGGTGCGCGCGCGTTACGAAGCCTTCCTGCGCTCACCGCTGCGGATGCTGGCGTACCACGCGGTGTTCATGTCGGCGGCAGCGGTGGTGGTCGCACGCGGCGTGTCTGCGGGCATCGAGGCGGCGTCCAAGGTGCTCATGCCGGCGCTGGCGACGCTCATGGTGGGCCTGGCTGTCTATTCGATCATCCAGGGTGACCTCCCCGCAACCGTGCACTTCCTGCTCAGGCTCGACCCGGGAGCCGTGACCGCGGACGCAGCGCTCAACGCGATCGGGCTGGGCTTCTTCTCCATCGGCGTGGGGATGGGTTTGATGATCACCTACGCCGCTTATGCAGGCGAGGAGATCGACCTGCGGCAGGTGGCGATCGCATCGGTTGTCGCGGACACTGTGATCTCGCTCCTTGCCGGGCTGGCGGTGTTCCCGATCGTGTTCGCGCACGGGCTGGACCCGGCCAGCGGTCCCGGGCTGGTGTTCGTCACGCTGCCGCTGGCGTTCGCGCGGATGCCGTTCGGGACGTTGGCGGCAGTGGCGTTCTTCATGCTGCTGTTCGTCGCGGCGCTCGCGTCGGCGATTTCCATGCTGGAGATCGTCGTTGCGCTGCTCACGCGGCGCTTCGGATGGCGGCGCGCCGTGGCGAGCGCTACCGCCGCTGGGGTCTGCTATGTCGGCGGCATCGCCACGGTGCTGTCGTTCAACCTGTGGGCCGGCTGGCATCCGCTGGCTGAAATCGCCAGGTTCGAGCGCGCCACGTTCTTCGATCTGCTCGACTATGCCACGTCCAACCTCCTGCTTCCGGCGGGCGGGCTCATGCTCGCGCTCTACGCCGGATGGGCGCTTCCGGGGCGGTTGCTTGCGGAAGAATTGCGCATGTCGCGGCGCGGGGTCATGCTGCTGCGTATGGCGCTGCGCTACGTGGTGCCCGTGAGCATCGTGCTGGTCACGCTTGCGCCGCTGTGGACGTGAGCCATGCACGCCTGCACCGCGGCCGCCGTCGCAGCTTCCGGAAGGACTTGAGAGCT
>Ga0335070_10004831_pt1 | contig 15797 bp, 18 predicted proteins | sample Lox_Sample_13_FD_206722 | JGI IMG/M metagenome (GOLD analysis project Ga0335070, IMG submission 206722) | Soil microbial communities from Loxahatchee National Wildlife Refuge, Florida, United States - Lox_Sample_1.3 | ecosystem: Environmental > Terrestrial > Soil > Wetlands | place: USA... | reverse complement strand
AGAGATGCCGGTGACCTGGTGGGCGATTTGACATGTAATAAAGTCACCGCGGCGGCAGGAATCGCAGTAACCGCAGTGACCGCCGTGCCAACCGACTCCGACCCGCTGGCCTTCCGTCCATCCCACGACCCCTTCGCTGACCGCGTCAACTATTCCGGCTACTTCATGTCCCGGAACACGCGGGTACTGAATACCAGGCCACATCCCCTCCTTGGTCAGGACATCGCTGTGACAGACGCCACAAGCTTCGACCTTTATTCGCACGTGCCCGGCGCCGGGCTCCGTGATCTCCCGTTCAACAAGCTCAAAGGGGCCGCCGGGACGGGTGACTTGCACTACACGCATCTTTGCCATGACGTTTCTCCTTTCGATATATTGTGCGAGACATTTGATTTCTAAATCCTGCTACCCGGCGTCACATTGCAGCCTCTTGAAGAAGATTCTCGATTTTCGCATCAAGATCCCTAGCGACGGCAAGGGCGTCCGGGTCTCCATAGGAGGCAAGTAGACTGACCATCCTGTCGTATGACAAATGAACGCCGTCCGGCCGCGCGTCCACAAGAATTGTGACCGGCGCATAAGATGCAGCATCGGGAACATGCTTTACCATTTCCTTCATGATGAGAGGATTGCCGATCAGGAAACGCATGATTTTCGGCTTGCCGAGCCCGCTCTCTTTGCGAATTATCGTGCCCAGATCGAGTTCCATGAACATTATCATTCCCGTTCTGCCCTGTTCCCTTTGGATAGCTCTTTCCAGTTCGGCGAAGGTTTTCGCACTCGATATTTCCTCTACTAGCTTAACCATATCCGGATGACCTACGGCTGCCTTGAGCGCCGCCACGACTACCTCAAAAGGCTTGGAAGATATCGTACTGAACCGTTCTATCTCAACCATTCTGATTGACATGTTGATTCTTCTTGCGTCGAAGGTTGCAACATGCGAGCGACATGCCGATCGGTCTACACTTTTGCATGCCGTTGTCCACTAGGAGATTCCTTCCCCTTGATAGCTAATAATAATTAGTTGTATATACGAACGAACAGGTCGCCGGCGACAATTCCTCAGCGGATTCTTGACTCGTAATAAGCCATTTGCGCCTTCTGCCGGGTTTGCAAACGATCCCGTCACAAGAAGAACGCCTCTCCCATGGAACTCGTCAAGTCGTGCCCGGCGAGCTTCAAAATGAAGTCTGGCCTTGGGCAGACCGTCTTTGGCAACTTCGTAGAGTATGACTACTTTCATGATTTTATCCTCTTCTGTGCCAAGCGCCGACTTTTTTATTGATAGGATGCGCCTGGCACCGCTTTCAACGCTGCACCTGGACTGGAACGCCTGGCTTGTCTTCGATCAAAGGGGCGATCACTAGATAACGGCGCGGAGTTTGCTCGTTGCCCTGGACCGTTTTGCGCAAAGGTCCGAGCGCAACAACTATAGCCGCTCCAGCTGGATTGGTCGTGAATTTCGCCACCGCCTCAAGTGGGCCAGATCCATCGGCATTATTCACAAGCGCAAGCAAATAGGGCTTCTTCGCTTCGAGACCCGTGACCGCCGCTTCCAGCAGGTCGACCAGCCCCTGGTTATTCACCGCCACTGTGGTCTGTGCTTTTCCGGTCCCGACTGAAACCAGGGTCAGATGAACCGCTTCACCTGAGGTCCCAAGGGGGGAGAGGTTTTCAGTGCCTTCACCGCTGGGAACTGCATTAGGGATATAGACCATTCCTTGGGGCGACTGACCGGAACCAATTGTGGCAACAACCTTATCACTCATGGTATCGATCGCGGTCACCGCGTCGGCATTTTCAAGGCCGACGTAAATCCGCGTACCGTCACCCGAGGGCCAGAGCCCGTGGGGCAGTTCACCGGTCGGAATCGAGGCGACCAGTTCCGGGTGATCGGTGGTAGTGAAGACCTTGACCTCGTTGAGCCCTCCCACAGTGACATAGGCGAATTGGCCTTTTGCGTTGCGCACAATGTTGACGTGGTTGGTGATGGGGCCGGTGTCTAGCACCGCGATAGTGGCGAAGGGCGGCTTTGCATTGATCACTTGAGTTTTCCCGATATCTTTGAGCGTGAACCACACCTGTCTGCCGTCCGGGGTAGCGGCGATATCCGGGCAAAAAGGCGATTCCTGTTTCACCCTGCCAATGATCCTGTGTGTTTTGGTATCGATCACCACTGTTTCCGGCGTGAAGCTCGAACAGACATAACCATACTTGCCGTCCGGAGAGAAGATCGTCATGCCCGGACCGTTAGGCACTTGTATGCGCCTCGTTGGCCGATAAGTCTTTCCATCAAGCACCTGAACGAAGTCCTCTCCCCGCACTGTGACCCAGACCTCCTTTCCATTGGGCGTAAAAAAGGCCTCATGAGGGGCGCGTCCGACATAAGCGATATGCTTGACGCTATTGGTCTGGGTATCGATAAACGCCACCGCGTTAGAGCCAACCGAGACTACCAGCAGTGTGCGATGATCCGCCGAGAACCCCATGCCGTGGACCAGCAGTTGGCCCTTGTAAAGCGGGCTCAAGTTTCCAGGGGTCGGGTCTCCCAAACGTATAACCCCAAGCAGTTTCTCGGTGGCCGGATCAACAACCGAGACCGTGTTGGATGTCTGGTCCGACAGATAAACACGGTCATGTGAAGAGATCGGAATGTCTGGCGAGCTGGCGCGGTCGGGCACCTGGCCGGCGTGTGCAGATGCTGCCATCAGCAAACTAAATGCAGTTGCGGCTATTTTTTGGTGGATGCTAAGAAACATGATACACCTCCTTGATAGTACATCACCCTCTATTGGCTTTTGAACTGTTTCAAACGTATGCGCATTGCCTGGATTTCCTGTTCCTGGTTCACGATTATTTCCTGGGCGAGGCGGCGCAGGACGGTATCCTTGCCGTAAAGCAACTCCGCCTTGGCCATATCGATGGCCCCCTGGTGGTGAGGGATCATCATGGCAGCGAAATCGTGGTCGGGATCGCCCGTCATCGGAGCGGCTTTCATGCCGCTGTCCATCGTCATCATCGCGTCGTCCATGAGCTGCTCGAAAGATTTATCTTGGGCTCCAGCGGGCTGCGTCAGCACGTCGTGCCCCTGGTGACTATGCTGGGCGAAAACTACCACATCACTTGAAACTACCAATGCGAAAAAAAGAGTTGTAACGATACAATAGCTACATGCCTTCTTCATGTGTTACCTCGCTTCGTGGTTTGTTTGATATAGGTGTCGGCAATGTGCGAATCACCCTCCCGCGTCAGATGCCAATTTTTCTACAACGGCTATGTTCTGCATCAGCTCCTGCGGCAGGCCATGCCGCTTCTGTAGATACTGCGGACTGTTGTAAGAAATCCAAACCTTACCCTGTTCATCTTCCCATATCAGGATCTTCAGAGGAAGATCAATGGCACTGCTCGGGGCCGCCAGCATCAAGGGAGTTCCCGCTTTAGGATTGCCGAAGATCAACAGTTTGGTTGGGCGCATCTTCATTCCGACTTTTGCCGCCTCTCCACTATGATCTACAAGCGCAAATAGCGCGATGCCCCTTGCACGGAGGATTGCTTCCAGCCCTTCAACGGTCTTATCTACCGAATGATTACTGGGCTTATTCACAATTCCCAGTATGAGATTAGACGCTTCGGTTGTCATCGTCATGCCTTTATGAAGGACAACAGGTCCTCGTTGACCTGATCCTTATGGGTCGTGCACATGCCGTGCGGGGCACCCTTGTAAACTTTGAGAGTTCCGTTCTTGACAAGCTTGACGGCAAGCATGGCTGAGTCGGCTATGGGCACAATCTGGTCGTCGTCCCCGTGCAGAAACAGAGTTGGCACGTCCATCTTCTTGAGATCCTCAGTTTGATCTGTTTCTGAAAATGCCTTGATGCAAAAGTAAGCAGCAGGAAATCCACACATCATTCCCTGCAGCCAGAAGGACTCGCGCACGCCTTCGGATATTTTTGCTCCTTGCCGGTTGTATCCATAGAAAGGGATGGTCAGGTCTTTGAAAAATTTTGATCGGTCGGCAAGGACATTGGCACGGATGTCATCGAAGACTTCGATGGCCAGTCCGCCGGGGTTAGCTGCGGTCTTCAGCATCAGCGGCGGAACCGCGCCAATAAGCACAGCCTTTGCCACACGCTTCGTGCCGTGGCGCCCGATATAGCGGGCGACCTCTCCGCCGCCTGTTGAGTGGCCGACATGGATTGCATCCTTCAGGTCCAGCGCTTTGACGAGCGCCGCAAGGTCATCAGCGTAAGTGTCCATGTCATTGCCGCTCCATGGCTGGCTGGATCGGCCGTGTCCCCTTCGGTCATGGGCGATACAACGGTAGCCGCGAGAAGATAGAAAGAACATCTGGTCTTCCCAGGCGTCCGCGCTCAGCGGCCAGCCATGACTGAAGACAACTGGCTGTCCGCTTCCCCAGTCCTTGTAATATATCTGCGTGCCGTCTTTCGTTGTGATTGTCGACATCGGATGCTCCTTCCTCTGGTAGAATGCTTTCCTTAGCTTGGCCAATTCTGCCATTGTCACTGCCAGCAGTTTGCGGCTGGGTGTGGCAACGTTGGCGATCCTTTTTGCAATTGAGGTCCCCTAAAAAAGATGCCCCTTTATCTCTTCGTTTACCTCCTCCCGTACGCCGTGAAAACGTAGTCTTGTCCCTTCACGATCGTATGGCACGCGAACCCGCACTTGGCGTCGTTCCCCTGTGGCGGCTTGTCAGCCAAGGTGCCGGGCGTGAACGTATCGGATGCAGCGTCATACATGAACACGGCCCATCCCCACCCGCCGCTGTCCGCGAACCTCTTGCTGTCCTTCACCATGAAGTCGACGTCATGCAGGGTGCCCGGCACCGTCGCTACGGGGAACGTCTCCATCTTTTTCGGGTTCCAATGGATCTTCGCCATCTTGGAGCCGTCGGGGAACTTCTTGCCGTTGCCGGGAACGCCGGCCCGGTAGGCATCGATCATCACAGGATTGGCGAGGATCGCAGCAATCAGGTTTCCATCCTGACTGATGGAGACAACTTGCCAGTCTTCATATCCCCTGAACTCAGAGAAGGCGAGCCCATTCGGCACTTTCACGGTGTACTTGTCCTGCGCGGAAATGGCCATGCCGCCCAAGACGGAGAGAACTATCGTAATAATCGCAATCGCCGTAACGTTTTTACTCTTCATCTCCCATACCTCCTTTATTATCTGCTTGCCTCTTCTCCCAGACTTGTGGAGCCAGTGAATAAGTGAATGAGCACTTCCCTCTCACCGACCGGGAGGGGGTTCATTACCCTGTCAACATCCCGGCTCACCGAAGTGGCCACAACAGCTCTTGGCAGTAACGATCTTCCGAGCATTGTTTTTGAGAAAGAGGAAGAGTTTTTTCTGCAAGGGCATCGGACCTTTAAGGTTGTCGCCAAAAAAGGCTTTTAGATTTGGTTTGCGATTATTTCCCATCGTAATCCTCCACATCCTGTCGGGGACCAGTTTTATAGGACTCCGCCACCCCAAACTTATATCTCAGTTAAATACTATCACGTGCCAATGCGTTGTCAAGAATGCTTCTCCCGTGCGCGACACGGGGAACAAGAAGGGAGACCGTATAGAGTACGCTGAGTTATTCAGTAGCGAGCTTATTTTTCAAAATACGCACCAAATGCGTTCAGGAACGTGAGTGGGATTAGACGTTATCTGGTATCAGGGATAACAGATTCCAAAGGTACTCTCGATACCGTTGCAAGCGGATAAAACTGCGGAGGCAGGAAGCTTGCGGATAGCTCCATCTTTTTTCAGATTGCGCCTTTCGCCCCGAACTATTCAGCGGCATTTTGTTTCTTTCACCGACACAACACGTTTCAAGAAGATGCAACAGTGAAGATTTCCGAGGGAAAGGCGCAGTATACACCCCCATATAATTATTCTGTAAGTTATATCGCATGCGTTCCCAAGGCATTCACCTTTTCCTTGACACCCCTATTCTTTGCCCCTATAATTCACAAAAAGACGCATGCGACATAAAAAATGAGGTGAGATGTGATGGCGAGCGATAGAGTCAAGTGGGTGAGGTGGCCGGTTGTGGTGCACTCCACACGGACGGCTGCTGCGGCTGTGGCTTCATTGCTGGTAGCACGGTTATTCCAGCTACCGGAAGCGTACTGGGCGCCGATTACAACTCTCGTGATCACGCAGTCATCGCTGGGTACAGCATTCACCGTTTCCTGGCAGCGATTCGCCGGAACGGCGCTTGGAGCGTTAGTTGGTGCGATTGTGGCGAGTCACTTCGGGCCGCACGTGCTTGTATTCGGTACTTGCGTGTTCATCCTGGGGCTGCTTTGCGCCGTGGCGCATTCGGATCGAAGCGCATATCGCTTCGGGGGTGTTACGCTGGCCATTGTGCTGTTGGTGCCGCGAACGGGTTCTGCATGGCGAATCGCCTTTCATCGGTTCGCCGAAGTGACCGTCGGACTTGGGGTGGCGCTGATATTGGCGTGGGTGTGGCCGGAGAGGGAAGAGACACCATCGGGGAAAAGTTGAATTCTTTTTTTCATTCCCGTACTGTTGATCTGCTCGATGGTCGCCTCTATGTTTATAGTGGTATTTCTCTCGATCGATCTTGCTGACGTGGCTGCGCGAGCCGCCACCCCCAAAGGAAGGCATCACAGTGAATGCGTTCGCTCCCGGCACGATCAACACCGAAATGGTCGCCGCCTTCAGAAACTGAAGCCCGATCTTGTGCCGGTAGGCCGTTTTGGCACAGTGGAGGAGGTCGCTGACGTGGCTCTCATGCTTGCTCGGAATGGCTTTATCACTGAACAGACTATCAATATCAATGGCGGAAGGTACCTGAGTTGATTGCATTGGTATTAACACTCAGGTTTGTTAACAAGCATTCATTTCATGGTGCTGTTCTGTCTCCATTACCAATATTGTCAAGCCGCAGACTCTCGAATAAGGCTCTCAATTTTCGAATCCAGGTCCCGGGCGACAGCGAGGGCGTCCGGGTTTCTGTAAGGCGCCAGAAGACTGGCCATCCTGTCATACGACAAATGCACGCCGTCTGGCCGCTCATCGACCAGAATCGTAACGGGAGCGTAAGACGCAGCGTCAGGAACATGCTTTGCCATTTCTTTCATAACGAGTGGATTGCCGATTACCAAGCGCACGATCTTCGGCCTATCGAGCCCGGTCTCCTTGCGCAGAATCATACCGAGATCGAATTTTGTAAACATCATCAGCCCCGTCATGCCCAGATTTCTCTGGATCGCACTTTCCAGTTCAGCAAAGGTCCGTGCGTCCTGAATTGCTTTCATGAACTCCCCCATATCCGGATGCCCGACAGCCGCTTCGATCGCCGTCACGACCGCATCGAAGGGTTTGGAAGATGTCATGGTCAGCCGTTCGACCTCGATCTTTCTAATAGTCATGTCTTCCTCCTTTGCTGGTTCCCGCCAGTGCGAACTTGCTCGGGTTCATGGCCTTCGCTATCTTGCGACCAACCGCAGTGGCTAGAATGTAACCTCAAGTTGTGCGCCCAGTACGACCGCATTCTGTATATTGCTGTTGCCGCTTGGCTTCACTATATACTGCACATCCGGCATAATGGACAGCCAAGGGGTTACGGCGATCCTGTAGTTGGCCTCGATTGCGGTCTCGCCCGATGTGTGGGGAATGTATCCGCTGAAACTTCCGTAAATCACTCCCAAAGAGGCAACATCCTCTTCGCGGCTCGGAATAACACCCTGGTAGCTTAACCCGCCGCCGAGGAAATAGGGTATGCTGCTGACGCTTGGTCTAGGCGATATGGCGGCTTCACCCCACACCGTCAAGCCTTTCCGACTGCCGGGTTTCCCGTTACGATATACCATCTGCTGGAACAAAGCATAGAGGCTGTAGCTACCGCGCTCTGCGCCGGCGGGACTGCGCAGACTGCTAAAAGTATTGCTGTCGTATGAACCTCCTAACGTATACTCACCCGGCAGTCCGACGTCCCCCTTGGCCTGATTGTATAGGTAACTTACCTGCGCGATTGCCAGTACGCCCGTATTGCCCTGCTGAAAAGCGAAGTTGGTCCCGTTATCTTTTCCCGCGGCAGCACTCGGGTTTGTATTGTAAACGCCTGCCGCCACCTGGATGGTCGACGTCAGGTTATAAATTGCTTGAGCGCCCCACTCCACACCAGGAGGGCTCGCCGTAAAAGTCGAGTCGTTGATGTTGAGGGAGCCGGGGAACGGGTTGATACCTCCGTTAATATAATTGTTAAGCACAGGCAAAGTAGCAAATAAGTTGCCGGGGGCTAAGCGGCCAAGGGCGACAGTGAGAGCGCCATCGAAAAACTGTTGCCGCAGATACATCTGCTGCAGATTGACGTTTCCCGTGCCGTTGAATGCACTTTGGACCGTAAAGACGTTACCGATATGTTCCTCCGACAGGTTTCTGCCCGATGCATAACTGGCTTCTATGTTGAAAGAAAGACCCGGTATGCCCAGAAACTTGTGGAGATCCCATGAGACCAAGTCCTGCAGCGTTCCGGCATACGTGAACCCCCGACCCCGCCCACCGCTCGGGTTACCCATGAACTGGGCCGTGTAAGAATGTATCGCCGTAATCCCCAGCTTGGCCAGCTCGGTGCGATAGGACGCCCAATTTTTGAACAATGTTTCTTTGATGGTGTCAAAGGGCGCTCCTACGCATTCAAAGGGGAGATTTGCCGGATTGGCAGGTGTAGGACAACGGAGGGAGTGGTAATAAAACACCTCCTGATCCTGCGCAGGACTTGCTTCATCCTGCGCCACAGCGGGAACTGCCTTGCTCAGGGCAATCGCGAGCACAATGATCGCCACTGCAGGTGTCAGCCAGCCACGGTGTCCACGATTAAGGGTTTCTCGGCCAGGTTCCTTACAGCATATGTTCTCAGTGCCCAACGTACTCATTTTCTGTCTTCGTCGCTGGACAACCTCTTCTCATATGCGCTTATTACTGTACTAATGGTCCCATAGAAGGCGTTTTCCCCAAACAGGTAGGTAAGCTCATACCTGTCCAGCTCGGCCTTCACGAGGTCGATCACATTGCAGAACACAAGCCGGATCCCCTGACTTTTCAAAATGCCGTGGATATCGCGAAGGGTCGATGCAGCAGTGAAGTCCACATCCGCTACCGCTGAGGCCTCGATACAGAACCAGACCAGAGGGGGCTGTGCCCCGTTCGCGAGGTCGACAACCTGCTCGGCGAGTTGTTGCGCATTGGCGTAGTACATGGTGTGGGCAAAGCGATATACGAGAAGCCCGGGCCGCATCTGCTCCGGAGTGGTTACCGGCAACAAGTGCCAGCTGCCCTCCTTGTCAGTCACGACTATGACGTTCTTAGATCGGTAGCTCCGCCGCACGTGCTCTATAAGTGACAGCACCATAGCAAGGAGAATACCCTGCTCGACGCCGACGAATATCACTACAAGGGCAGTAATCAGCGCCACCCAGAACTCAGACGGTCGCTGTATCAGGATCTTACGCATCCCTTTGACGTCAATCAATTCCACGCCAATCAGGAAGACCACTGCCGAAAGCACGGCATTCGGCATGTGAGCCAGCGGACCCGTGAGGAACAACAGCACCAGGAGAACAACGAGGCTCGTGGTGATCTGCGCGAGTTGGCTGCGTCCTCCGGCGCTGTCGACCATCTGGGTCTTGGTGGGACTTCCGTTCACGACAAAGGTCCCGGATAACGCAGCCCCGACGTTGGCCAGGCTCAGGCCTATCAGGTCCACGTCTTCGCTAAAGTGCTCGTTGTAGCGGGCAGCGTAAGCCCGTGAGGTCGCTGCGCTCTGGGCCAGAATGACTACAAACATCGAAAAGGCGGTGGGAAGTAACTTCAGGACGAGGTCCTTATCCCAGTGGACGTCGGGCAGGCCGATCTTTGGAAGGCCGCTCGGAATCTCGCCAAGCACCTGCACACCGTGCGCTTCAAGATTGAACGCCGAACTGGCGACGATGGCGCCGATCACAGCAATTAGGGCGCCCGGGATCTTTTTCGAGATCTTCTTTGACCCGACGATGAGCACGAGCACGATGATGGAGAGAGCCAGGGCGTAGAGATTTATCTGCCCAATCTGCTGCAGATCGTTTATGATCCTGTGGATCGGACCGTGAAAAAAGAGGCCCTTTTTCAAAAAAAGGTCTCCCTCCTGAAGACCGAACATCCCCGAGATCTCACTTACAGCGACCTGAACACCGACGCCGCTCAGGAAACCGACGAGCACGGTCCGGGAAAGAAAATCCGCGAGAAACCCCAGGCGAATGATACGGGCAATGATCAGGAAGACCGCCGACAGAAACGCGAGAACGCCCGCCAGTGCAAGCCACTCAGTCGAGCCGGGCGCAGCCATCCCGGTGAGTGTACCAGCGAGAATGGCTGCCGTGGCAGAGTCGGCGCCCACCACCAGGTACCGGGATGAGCCAAAGAACGCGAAAAGAGCCATCGGAATGAGAATAGTGTAAAGACCGGTGATCACCGGCGTGCCTGCGATCTTCGTGTAGCCCATCACTTCCGGGATGGCGAGGGCGGCCAGCGTGATGCCGGCAATGATATCTATCGGTACCTGGGATCCATTGATAGGAAGGATTCCCTGAAAGACGGGCAGCCGCATGCCTATTTTTTTTGTATTCGCCTCTGTCATAGTTTCCTCAATTCATTTCTAAAGGCAGCCAATCTAGCCAAAAGACGGTCCTACGATGCAGGCCTCTGAGTCTCTGAAGCCAGTTCTCTTTAGCAAGACCTCGTCGGCTATCTCTTGTCTCATGCGCGGGATACCTATCCTTTCTCGGCTGCCGCATCCTTCGGTACATCCCCTGGAATGGCGCCCCCAACGCCACGCATGGGCGCGTAGTCGTCGGCTCTTAGTGAGCTGATTATGGTGTCGATATCATCTGTTCTGATGCCAAGCCCGCCCAAGACCGATCTTCCGAAGCTCAACGTGCCCTCAGGCGTAAGGGCGATTACCTGCGTTGCTCCCATCTTCCGCAACTCATCTCGTTGAAACAGATAAGGCACGGCAGTCATGACTTTTACGCTCGGATAGAACTGTCGCAGAGTGCCGGTCATCCGTTTGATTGCGGAATAATCTCTCGTCGTTACGATCACCGCGCGGGCGCGCGAGATCGCCAACGCACCCATCATGGCCGGGTCGGTGACGTCTCCATAGTGCACTTTGTGTTTCCCTTTCTTTGCCACCTCGAGACGATCGAGACTACGCTCGAAAGCAATGTAGGGAACGTTTGCCTGCTCCAGCATGACGCAGATGACTCGACCGACGTAACTGTACCCGACAACAACAACGTGATCATGGATCGACCCGCTCAGCGCCTTGAGAGGCAGGTCGGGTTTTGGCTCTGTCGTGAACCGGTCGGCCAGTTTGTATCCGAGATTTATCAGTACGGGCGACACAACAAAGGAAAATGAGATCCCCATGAGCCCCATCGCGTAGGCCCGCTCGGTTAAAAGACCGCTTTTGTGCGCGCTCGAAAAAATTATGTAGGCCATCTCATCGAAGGGCGCCAACAAGAGGCCGGCCAGAACAGACGTGCGAAAACCCAGGCGAAAACCCAGAGCCAGGGCAATGACAACCGCAATTTTTATCAAGAACAGTGTCGGCAGATAGTACAGTAATGGGCCGCCAATTCCGATGACTTCCCTGAGATTGATCGACATCCCGATAGCGATAAAGAACACCCCGAGCAGCCAGCCCTTTAGTGACGACACTGCCGCCTTGATCTGATCGGCGAAGACGGAGGTGGAGAGTACCATGCCGACCATGAAGGCACCCAATGCGGTCGACAAGCCGACCGTGTCCATGGCCCACGCAGATCCGAAGATCGCGGCGATGATGATCAGAGTGAACGCTTCTAAGTTGTGTTTCCGGGCGGCAAAGGTCAGTGCCTTCGGCAGCCCGTAGCGGGCGAAGAGGTAGACGGCGGCAATCGCAGCGCATACCTCCAGCGTCTTAAAGACCGTCGGCACCGGGGGACCCTGCATGGAGTGCGAGGCAAGGAGCGGGATCACCGCAAGCACCGGCACGGTTATAAAGTCCTGAAAAATTTCGACGGCCATGACTACCCGGCCGCGCGGGCTCACACTTTCGGCATGTTCCTCCAGGCTTGAGAAGGCGACCGCGGCAGAACTCATCGCAAGACCAAGGGCGACAATGAGGGCCGATTGCCAGTGGACGTGGGAGACCGCAATCAAAAGCCCGGCAATAGCGATGGTCGTAAGCAGATACTGCGCCGTACCCAAACCGAAGATCAGGCTTCGCATTGACGACAGTCTCTTCGGTTCGGTGTCAAGCCCGACGAGAAACAGCAGCAATATCACACCGATCTCGCCGACAGTCTGGAGCTCGTCGACATGACCGGTCAACAGAGGCCTCGGCGAATGAGGCCCGAGCGCCATCCCGACGACGAGCAGCGCCACGATAGAGCCCAGGTTCAGTTTCTTCGCTAGGCTGCCTGCGACAACCACGGCTGCGATCATTACCGCAACGGCCAACAGTATTTGATCGGTAGTCATATGTTTTTCCTCTGCGTCCCACCCAAGGAATAGATACTATGCGCGGCGGTTCGCCGGGTCACTGTTGATAGTCCAGATGCATTGCGTCGTCTTTCAGCTCAAGGATGTAGAGGTTTTCCTTTCCGAGCCTCTGAAGGTGGCATATGTCTTCCCTTTTGATAACATGCCCCTTTTTGAATGCTCTGCCCTTGAACTCTCCCGGACGTATTTCTGTTATGTCATGGGCAAGGACAGTGCCTACTGCCTCATAAACAGACATTTTTCTTAAGCCGTGATTGACACTTTCATTAGAAGACTCGCACACTGTAATCTCCTGTTGTTCATAAGCCGTAATTATTTCACTGAACAGTTCATCAACAATGAGACCAGACCTCTTTCGGGCAGAAATGATTACCGTGCGATGGAACTTTCATCCCGAAGTCGTTAATCTTGTCTGAGTCCAACATTGAGGAGCGTTCTGAAAAAACCATCAGATATAAACTATTTACCCTCCTTTTCAATTATCCATCGTCGCCGGCGAAGAAAACCGCTCGATCATCCCCTGATAATCTTCCCATGTGTCCATATCTAGAACAATCCCTTTGTCAGTCATCTCAAGATGATATACTTTTCCGGAATGTCTTTCGATTAGGTCTCTTAGAGTCGGTACCACGTCAATCTCTGCAATGATTTCTTTCGGCAGAAGGGGAGGATGCCCTTTTTCCCCTTGAAAAACGGGTATGATAATCATGCCTGGCTTTTCCAGATGACAGAGGCACATACGAATGAGCGTTTCGCTCCTCACCATCGGTTGATCGGCCAGGCAGACGAAGACGCCGGAAGTGACGGGGCTTACCTCTGCAAGACCGACCCGCAATGACTGTGACATATCGGATCCAGGGTCCTCGTTTCGAGCAATGGCCACCGGGAACGCGTCAATTGCTGCGACTATATCATCAGCATTCGTTCCAACTACTACCACTACATCATCGATCATCGCTTCTCTTATGCTCTCGAGGCAACGGACAATGGCAGGACGATCACCAAGAGGGAGAAGCTGTTTGGGCCTCCCCATTCTCCTCGATAAGCCCGCCGCAAGAAGAACGGCTGAGATCGGATGATCCATTTCGCCTCCTCTGCTCGATAATCTGCGCGATGATGCTTATTGAGATCTCCTCCGGTGTGACCGAACCGATCGGAAGACCTACGGGTATTATGACCCTTTGTATATCGTAGTCCGGAAAACCCTCTTCCCTGAGTGTCTTGAAGAGGAGCGCTTTCTTCCGTCTGCTTCCGAGAAGACCTACATAACATGCCTCTGTTTTGAGAGCGGCCTTCAATGCGTCGAGGTCATGGTTGTGTCCCCTCGTAGCGATGACAAGGTAAGTCTTCTTGTCAACAGCCACTTTCGAGAAAACACTCGCGAATTCACTTACTATCACATTGTTTGCACGAGGCAGGTTCTCTCTGTTGGCATGCTCTTCCCTGTCGTCAACTACGGTCACCCTGAAGCCCGAAAACGCCGCGACCGAAGAAAGCGCCTTCCCAACATGACCGGCTCCTAGTATGACTATATGAGGTTCGGGAACGACAGGCTCAATGTATACGAGGATCTTTCCTCCGCATACCAGACCGCCGTCTTTCTCGGTGAGGTTGAAAGGGACGGTCCGGGGAGAAGCGTCCCTTATCGCCATCAGCGAGTTCTGAATGACCTCCGCCTCGATGCACCCGCCTCCCAGTGTTCCCATCGTAGTCCCGTCGTCCCTTACGAGCATCTTTGAGCCCTCCCTCTGGGGGGCCGAGCCTGCGCATTGCACGATAGTAGCAAGGGCAGAAGGTCTGTCTTCTCTCTTAAGTCTTACAATCTCTTCGTAGATTTCCATAATAAACTCAGCTTTGTTAAGTATTTCGACGCGCATGAGCAAAGACAGAGCAGACGCCGAATTCGCTTATCCGCTTAAGGTTCCTCAGGCCGCCGTATGGCAACGTGCCGATCTTTTTGATGGCTGCGTGACATGTATGACGATCTGATCACGATCAACAATTTCTTGGCCGTTCTTTTCGATCAGCTCCTCTTTCGTAGAGGGACGATGAAAGCCGCACGCTGCCAGGATCTTTATGCTGGCATCCGGTTCGGAGGCCTGGAGACGAGTCGCTGCCTTAGGACCTCTCCTATGAGAAACAGATCTGTGAGCAGCGCGCGGAGATGGATCGACGCGTTAAGATTGTCGACCAACTGCGAACTGATGGAGGGCTGCACCAGAACCAGTTCAATCGCTGCCAGTGAGTCTCGGGCATCGCGGTCAAGCACGGTAATGAATGCATGATATTTTTCGGCTGACTCGAGGCCTTCATCCTTCACAGCCAACCTATAGCTCTCCACGAGTCCAACTATCGCATTCACGGCGCGCTGCAGGAAGTCGCGGATTTGTTCGTCCTGTCTGCTGTCTTCATCGGCTGGCAGCCCTTTCGCGGCGTAGGCGAGCATGAATTCGTAGCACTCTTCAATGGTGTTGCAACGCTCCAGCATCTCACTCTGCATTTCCTGCACCTGATCCTTTCGGTCCTCTAGATTCCGGAGATGAAATCGTAGCTTCAACGGCCCACCGCTTCGAATCGTATTCCTCCAGATAAGAATCGCGGCTCATCCAGCCGAAGATCATCGCCTTCAGGACGGGGCGATACTCCGGGCGAATCAAAGTAAAGTAGACGTGCAACATGACCAATGCAATCAGTCCGACGCCCGCGAGGCCATGCAACACGTAAATCATTCCCCAAGTCATATCGCTGAAGAGATATGGGTTGCGCGGAAAGAAGATCGTACGTACGCGGGACATCATCAACACGCCCGTCACAATCGCGGTCAGGCCGGCTGCCATGAAGGCGCCATGGCTGAGCTTAATGTCGAGGGGATATTTTGCAGATTTCCGCGGCGGTGGCGCCGGTCGCCCCAAAAACCTGCGTATTCTGTGATCCGCGTCGGTGATGTCGATTCTGTCGGGCCAGATCGCCCAGAAGTCCATCCAGAACGAAGCATGGAAGATATGGAAGATGACCAAGACGGTCAGCACGGCTCCCGCGATCCAGTGCCAAGTCACCCAGGGAAACTGGAAGCCAACTCTTGGGAGAAAGGCCGTGAACAGCAGGGTGAACATGGCCGCTCCCATGATCCAGTGGTACAATCGCGCGACCAACGAATGCATGGGGACGCGCGCCGGAATTTCCGACGCGATGGGAGGCGGAAATTCGGCCGCAAACTGCCTGGGTTTTGCGAAG
>Ga0335070_10004830_pt1 | contig 15801 bp, 15 predicted proteins | sample Lox_Sample_13_FD_206722 | JGI IMG/M metagenome (GOLD analysis project Ga0335070, IMG submission 206722) | Soil microbial communities from Loxahatchee National Wildlife Refuge, Florida, United States - Lox_Sample_1.3 | ecosystem: Environmental > Terrestrial > Soil > Wetlands | place: USA... | reverse complement strand
GTAGAAGTTCAGGCTGAAGTACGATGCCGGATTCAGACCCTTCTCCATCATCGTGCGCGTCAGGCGCGTCGAATCGCGAACATCAGCCTTGAGCACAACGTGACGGAGAACGCGATCCGAATCGGCTTCGCCCTTCTCTTCGGGAAGAAGGAATTCATAGAGCGTTCCGTTGACCCTGGATAGTTCCTGCAGCCGTTCGTTGCCAACGAGATTGACGGAATCCAGCGCCGCGTTGAGGGTCTCAAGCCGCCGCAAATCGCGGTGATAATGAAAGAAATCGGCAAGGAATCGCGCGGCGACTTTGGCTCGTTCCGCCCCGCGGCAACTCACGACTCTCGACACCGCCGCATACAAGCTGTTGGGAGACAGCTTGCCGCCTTCCTGGATCATCCGCTCGACGCGGTCGCAATCCGTCCGATCGATAAGCGCATTCTTCAACTGCTGGGGGTTGATTCTGGGTGCGTATTCGCCGAGCAGCGGCACAACGTAGTACGAAGCGATCACGTTCTCCATGACATGCTCGTCTTCGAGCAAACGTACCCATGCCGCCAGCCGCTCTTGTTGTGCCAAGCCTTCGGGGGAATCCACCGGCGTGCCCGTTCCCACCAGATCGCGGGCATTTTCGGGAACGTTCATCCAGGAATCGATCGTCTCGCCGCTGGTTTCTTCGCCATAGAGAGAGCGCAGAAATCCGGAAACGACCTCGCGCATCCTCCCGTAGCGATCCGGGTCGCGGTCCCAATTGCCCAGCATGACGTAGTGTTCGGCGCACAGATAGTCATCGCGTCCATCTTCAGAGAACAACAGCCGGTTGAGGAACAAGGGATAGGTGAAGTAACTCCCGCCGCTGGTTTCTTCGCCGAACAGGGAGCGCCGCGTCCGCGCCAGAGTGCTCTTCTCGACTTCGCGCAACGTCTCAAAGATCTCCTGCCCGGTTTTCCGCAGGATGATCTTTTTTCGTACCTGAAAAGCTGCCACCTTCTCCCGATATTCGTGCGCTTTCAGCTGGCGTGAATTGTCATAGTTCTTCAGCAGGACACGGCAGCGCTCCACCACTTGCGCAAATTGCTGATTCATCTCCGTGCGCAGGAACTTCGTTACGGCCAGACGGCACAACAGGTCGACCGAGAGCTTGTATTCCTTTTTTGCGCGGTTGAGCGACGCCACTTGAAGCTCGGTCAGCGCCGACTTCCATTCCCCGGGATCGTTCTTGGGCTTGGTGGGCTTCCCCAATTGATGCCGTAACCACGATGGCGCCTGTGTCGTCTGAGGAGTCTCGGCTCCGAGCAGTCCTTCCAACTCGCCATGCCGGGCAAGCAGCCGCGTGATCTGCGCCCGTGCCATTTCGATAAACTTCGGACTGAGCACCACGTCGTGCCGCAGGTTATCAACCCCGACTGTGAGGCCTTCGAGCGAAACAAAAGGAGTCGACGCAGAGAGATTCGGCAACCCCGGTTTCTCCGGTGCTGATCCGAGACGGAAGATAGGTATCCTCGGCATCCTTAAGCAGGACTCAGGCGGAAGTTGCTGATTACAAACCTACATATTGAGGCTAGCAGGCCGACAGGGTGGGTGAAAGTTACCTAGGTTACGGGACCTAAATTGTGTGGAATGAACGGCAGGAAATGACGCTAAACGATGGGCACTGGAACCGCAAAGAAAAAGCGGGAGTTATCAGTTCTCAGTTCTCGATACTCGCAACTCGGGGACCGGGACTCATTGCTGACTTTTCACCCGGATCGCCTCGAACTCATCCCCTTTCTGCCACCCGATCAGCTTCGACAAGCTTGCGGCCTCCCATCCCAGGGCAAATCCGAACCGGGCCATAGCCGAGTCGCCTACGAAATCCATCTCCGGACGATATTCGTCGCTGGGTTGGTGATAGTGCTTCTCCACGTACTCTTTTTCCTGATCCAGCCCCCATGATTCCGGATGCCCCTTGAACTTCATCCCTTCGTTGATTGAGAAGGACGGAATCCCCACTCGCGCCAAGCTGAAATGATCGGACCTGTAAAAGTGCCCCGCCTCGGGCCGTGCATCCGCTCGAATCGCCAGCCGGAATTCCTTCGCCGTTGCCTCGACCACCGGATAGAAACTGGTTCGCTCTGCCCCTGCGACCTGAACTTCCTCCGGCGCACCGAGCGGCTTCACATCGTCATAGTTCAGATTGAGCGAGATCTTGCCGGCCGGAATCGGCGGATGCTTGCCGAGATACTCGGAGCCCAGCAATCCTTGCTCTTCTGCCGTCACCGCCGCGAAAAGAATCGATCGGCGAGGCTTCGCGGCCGCCGTCCCAAAGGCTCGCGCCAACTCCAGCAGAATGCCGCAGCCGGTCGCATTGTCGTCCGCGCCGTTGAAGATGTTGTCTCCCGGCATGTCCGGACGGACTCCGAAATGATCATAGTGGGCGGTGTACATGATTGCCTCATCGGCGACGCGCCGATCCGATCCGGGGAGGATTGCGACGACATTGCTGGATTCAAAGTTGCGAACTTTGCTGACCATACGCGCCCTCAGCCGCGCGCCCAGGTTCACAGGACGGAAATCGCGCGACTGTGCAGAGGCCATCATCTTTTCAAGATTCATGCCCGAAGCCGAGGCGAGCCTGCTGGCCACATCAAGATGAATCCACGAGGCCACCTTCAAAGCGGGGCCTTCGACCTTGAGGAACGACTTCTCTCCCGAATTAGAATTCCGCACCACTTCCCACGGATAACTTGCCATTTGCGTCTGGTGAACCAGGATCACGCCAACCGCGCCCTTCCGCAGCCCTTGTTCGTATTTGTACGTCCAGCGTCCGTAATAAGTGAGCGCCCTTCCCTTGAAAAACCTCAAATCGTCCGAGGGCGGCTCACTCACCAGCATCAGCAGGACTTTCCCGCGCACGTCGACGCCCTTGTAGTCGTCCCAGTTGTACTCGGGCGCCTGGATTCCGTATCCCACAAAAACGATCTCGGCATCCACATCCGACTGCGGCTGCTGGCTCTGGTCATACGCGACATACTCATCCAGCGGCTTCAGGTTCATCGTCTCGCCCTGCTTGGGAATCAGCGAGAACTGCGTCTCAGGCAAAGTCGTAATGCCCACTAGCGGAACCTTTTGCATATAGGTCCCGTGGTCTCCGGCGGGCTTCAAACCGTATTCGGCAAGCTGCGTGGCGATATATTCGGCGGCGAGATCGCCCCCCCGCTGTCCCGTGCCGCGTCCCTCGAGCAGATCGTGCGCTAAATAGCGCACGTGCCAACGAATGTGATCCGGATTGATCGTTTCCAGGGCGACGAACGCCGCACCCGGGAGCCGCGGGGCAGAGGTTTTCGATCCACCCGCCCCAGCGCCACCCTCGGCCCAGACGAACAGACTCGCGCACACCGACAGACTCACCAAAACAATTCTGGCTCTTCCCTGCATGATAGGCCTCTCCCCCAACGAAGCGGCGCCCGCTGGGAGACTGATTTTTCTGAAGTTCTAGAGAAATTGTAACGGAGGCTTATGCCCGGGTTTTAAGAGAAGTGGCTCACGGTAGTACACGAGAGTGCACCCACCGTTGGAATTCGGCCCGAACAAACCTGTCCCGTGGAACGAACAACCACTCCAGCCTTCCTATGTCGCGGTTTCCTTGAAGTGGTGCCGACCGGCGCCTAGTTCTTCGACCCTCAACCAGCGCGGAAATCCAGCACATCCTCCGCCGTCCTGAATACGGTTGTCGGCGCCAGTTTTCCGGTTTCGGCCATCTTTCGGTTGATCAATTCGAAATCGGACTTCACCCAGCCGACGCTCGAAACCTCGACCTCGCCATCCTGCGCAATCCAGAAGGTCGTCGGCACATTGGTCAGACCATACGCATTGGAAACCGGGTAACGGCGTATGTCGTCGAGTAGAATCGGGAAGGTTACGCCAAAATCTTTGGTAAAGGCGGCAGTTTCCTTGGCATCATTCTGAGAAACACCGACCAGCGTAATGCCCTTATTGCCGTATGCTTTGTACAGCCGCTCCAGGAAGGGAAACGCGTACTGGCACGTCGGGCATGAGACTTTGAAAAACGCGAGCACCACAGGCCCCCGGGCAAGTTCCTCATTCAGAGAAAATTTCCTGCCCTCCATCGTTTTCAGCTCAAATTCCGGAGCTCTCGTCCCTGTCGCTAATGCCGTCATCTTGCAAGTTCCTCCCAATTTTGTCAGTCGATGGATGCTGAAGCGCGTCCGCCCACTCTAGATGAGCCCCGGGCGCGTCTGGATGCTGGGAATATTCCGGTCCTCCGCAGAACCTTTCTCGCCAGCCCCGTTAAGGCAAGCCGGGATAGCCGCTCGATGGTGCGCCACTCCCCGGGCACACCCGGAGGCGCCGAGAGCGGCCAGATGTTAACGGCGTAGTCCGTCACCGTGATCGAGTGTTTTACCCTGAACAGGGGCTCAGCTCGATTTTGAGGCTTGCTGATTTCCGGCAGTTCCCACATCCCAGCCATTAATCGCGTATCCTTTGGTCTTTGCACCAGAAATACAGTCCCTTTTCTGCGATCCAGCGCGTAATGAATCTCGCGCTTCTTCTGTCTCACAGATTTCTCTGCGCCCGACAATTCGCCGCGGCTCACACACATTTGCATGACGGGGCAGGTCAAACAGGCTGGTCCCCGTGGCGTGCAGACGGTGGCCCCGAGTTCCATCATCGCCTGATTGAAATCGCCAGGACGCTCGCGGTCGAGCAGGGTGTCGGCCAACTCCCAGACCTGCTTGCCGGACAGCGCCTTTCCCGCGACTCTCTGCAGCACGCGCTCGACGTTGCCATCCACGACGGCAACTGCCTCGCCAAATGCGATGCTGGCGATTGCCGCGGCGGTGTATCGCCCCACTCCCGGCAATGTGCGCCATTGTTCCGCGATTTCAGGAAATCTGCCGCCACCTCCATGCGCGATTAGCTTCGCGGCCGCGTGCAACATTCGCGCCCGCCGATAGTATCCCAACCCGCTCCATGCCGCGAGCACAGAGGATTCGCGGGCCGCAGCCAATTTCTGTATGGTCGGGAATCGCCGCAGGAATTCGTGATAGGGCTCGATAACAGCAGCCACACGCGTCTGCTGTAGCATGATCTCGGAAACCCATACCCGGTAGGTATCGCGGCTCTTCCGCCAAGGCAGATCGCGCGCGTGCCTGTCATACCAGGCAAGAATCTTATCCTTAAACCCATGCTTGCTGAGTTTGCTTTGGATCCTCTGACGATACATCGCGAAGCTCGCATTCTATCTCATCCGCACTTCGAAACTCTGGCGACCATTCGCTCGGCGAACGCCATATTGACCCAAGCTTCGTGGCACGAAATAATAGTGGCGCCTGGCATCCGCAGCACGCGTGAACATCTTCACGCCCAGTCATCGCGAGGAGTACCATGAACGACTTCAACCGCAAGGTCGAAGACGCGTCGGCGCGCGTAAGTCAAAGCATCAACAACGCTGCCGAGCGCCTCGAGAAGGAAATCCCGGAATTCATCAAATACCTGAACGACGAGGTCGTTCCCGCCGTGCGGACGCACTCCACCCGAGCTCTCCGGGTTGCATCCCAGAAGCTTGCCGAATTCGCCGACTACATGGAACAGCATCCCACCCAGCCCAAGGTGTGAGACTGAACCTGGACATGATGCCGGCGCTCGCGCGCCTCCTCGATGCTCCGATGCTCCTGATCGTGCTGATTGCGCTGGCAATTCTTACTGCCTGCGGCCACCCGAAACGGGCGCACGTGAACGTTCCTCCGCCTCCGCCTCTGGAGTCAAAAACGGAAGCGCCGCCTCCACAGCCTCAGCCCAAGCCTGCGAAGCCAGTCGAGAATCCCGCTCCTTCCAAAACGGAAGATGTCGCCGACCTTGCGGAGCCCGTAATCCCCGCAGGAGCCAAGCCGATCGCTACTGAGACGGGTCTTGCCAGTTGGTACGGACCGCCTTACCACAATCGCCGTGGATCCAACGGCGAGTTCTACAACATGCATGCAATGACGGCCGCACATCGAACCTACCCATTAGGATCGATTGTGCGCGTGACCAACGTCAAAACTGGCAGTACCGCCCTGGTTCGTATTACCGATCGCGGACCTTTCATTCCCGGGCGTATTGTCGACCTTTCGCTCGCAGCCGCCCGCAAACTCGATGTCTGGCAGCCCGGGGTCGCCGAAGTGAAAGTTGAATTGATGCAGTCCGGCGCTGCTCCCGGTTCGCCCGGTAAGTGGGCTGTGCAGATCGGTGGAATGCCTCACGAAAAAACTGCGACCAAACTCGCCGAACACCTCACGCGCCGATACCACACCGCGAATGTACTGCGATTTAAGAGCCCCGCCGGAGATTGGTGGATTCGTGTCCGCGTGCTCGACGACGATCATGATCGCGCCCAGAAACTCGCGGCCGAAACGGAAACGCCCGAGGGCGCTGTGTTTCTGGTGCGACTCGACTGACCGGCTGACAATCCCGGCGCCCGTTTGCTATTGTGCTCCCACTGGCTGGAATCATGACGACAGACCCCAACTGCCTCTTTTGTCGCATCATCCGCGGCGAAATTCCGTCGAAAAAGGTCTATGAAGACAACGATGTATTCGCCTTTGAAGACATCAATCCGCAAGCACCGACGCACGTGCTCGTCGTTCCGAAACGCCACCTTGCAGGATTGAAGGAGGCGGAATCTGGTGACGCTGAAATCATCGGCCGCTGCCATTTAGCCGCGGCAAACATCGCCCGACAACGAAAGATTGAGCGTGGCTATCGCACTGTCCTTAATATCGGTCCTGGCGCCGGGCAGTCGGTATTTCACCTGCATGTTCACTTGCTGGGCGGACGCCCGTTGTCCTGGCCCCCGGGTTAAACCGGAACGTCTGTCCAGACTCCATGGCGGCATTGAGCCAACTGGAACAATCTGCGAGCCACTAGAGGGAACCACAACAGGTAGAGCGGCCCCGCGAGTGCCATGGCCAGAACCGCGATTTTCGGCGCGAAGAGCGCAATCACGATGTGCAGTAGATCCAGTCCGTGAGCGACCGCGCCCGAATACCCGATCGCTTTGCTGAATGTTGCCGTCCTCAACATGGCAACGGAAATCAGCACACCCGCGAGTTGCAGCAACAATCCGCCCATTTTGGCCGCGGTTCCATGCCACATATCTGAGGAGATGACCGCCTCTCCCGCCGCGAGTAGTAGCGCTCTGCGCGCCTCGTTTGTCGCCGCCGCATACTGGTTGCTGAGATACAGCAGCGACATCGGGGACGCATTCGCAAGCACCAGCGTCACGCCGATCGCGGCGCTCGCACAACTCACGGCGGCAAGAACATAACACTCTCGCCGCATCGCGGTGTACAGTCCCGCGTAGAGCACACAGAAGACTGGCATGGCCAGAACTGTCAATATGTCCAAACGCAGAAGCGCCGTGGCGGCGTTCTTCTGGATCATTGCGAAGCAGGCTTGCGCATCTTCCGGCGCTCCCCCCAGCGCCACAAGAATGAGCATCGTCAGTAAGCAGTAAACGAGCAGGATGACGGCGGCCCAAGCCCCAAGCCGGCAGAACGTTGCGGCATGGATATCGGTTCCGCAGCTCGTAGCCTCCATGATTCCCTCCTACGGATGTCCGGAGCATCGTACGGCGGGAGGGATGGATGCTCAAGGATTGGGATCACACAGACGGAACAGAAGGAACTGGGAAAAGACACGAGCCCCTCGAAGATCTGCGAAAGGAATGGGAGAGAAGGTAGCTACCCCGACTCTCGCAAGATGCCGCCGGAAGACCCGCCCCGTCTACTGTACCGTCGGCTCGCCTTCTTCCGGAGCGCCATGCCGGCGCAGTAACTGCGGCAAATTCTGCGAGAAAGCTGAGCGCGGCAGCACCATGTCGCATCCCACCTCGTGCGCCCTCTGCTTCAGATCGCCCTGCACGTGCGACAGAAAACCGATGATCGAGGTGCCTTTCTTCAGCTTGGTCTTCAGCTTGGGAATCAAGGTCAGAGGCTTCACGCTCGCGTTGTTCAGGTCGAAGATAATCAGCGACGGCTTCTCTTCTCCGTTCTGCTGCATCTTTTCCATCAGTTCCTTGTCGCTCTTCACGAACTCCACTTTCACATTGAGTTTTTTGGCGGTTTCCTGGATCTTCGCCATGAAGAACAGATCTTCAATGAAGGCAAAAATGCGCGAATTCGCCTCAACGCTCGCAGGCAGCGGCTCGGGGTCGGGCTGCGGATACTGCGTCGGGAACCCCGGCCGCGGACGGCCGCCCTTGTGGCCGTTGTTGTTTCCTCCGGCCAGCACAGCGCGATAGCTGTGGTCCATTGGAGCCGTATAGATGCCGTCTTTGTTCTCGCGGCTCATGCCCTGCCCGGGGCGCTGTCCGCGCTGATTGTGTTGCCGGCGGCCTCTCCGCCGCCGCCTTCCTCCGCCACCGGAGTTTTTTCCTGGTCCTGCGTTCATAGTCCTCTCAAATCGCTACAAAGTTGCAAAAGCTTACTGATCCCGAATTTTCGGTTGTCGCTCGACACAAGAGCGCAGGCGTTCGCCTCACCCCCTCACCGGTCTTCTGCGCAGTTACAAATTGCGACGGAACGCACTCTGGAACGAACCCCAAACCTGCAAAGAACCGCTCTCGCGAATGAATCTAAATCGGCTTCGATTTTCCGTTTATCGGATCCGTAAGGCGCCGCCTCGGAATGGCTGACGCTGAAGGCCGTCGCGGGAACGAGGCCTAAATGAGAACACCGTTATGGTACTAGGCCACGCGCAACCGCGCAAGACCCCCAATCACCCCGTTTTGCACAGGAGGACCATGCACGGGCGTGCTACACAATTCTCCGGATGCGCATTTAGAGTCTGGTCGAGAGTTCGCGGGCCCATTGCTGCGCCTCCCAGTAGCACGAGGCCACATCATCCGCATCCAGCCGCAGTCCCCCGCTCAGCGCTGCCGCCGCCTCCCATTTACCACTTTCGTGAGCCAGCATCAGCTGAAATACTGGCTGGAGAATGCTGGGCTGTCCCAACAGCACGGACTTTGTGGCAGCATCCAGCGAGATTTTTTCCAGTACAGCCGTCATCGGGGTTTCCAGCATCACGTCAATCAGGGAAAGCAGTCCCATCAGGAAAAGGTCGGACTCTGCATGTGGCACTCTGGGCGCAAGCAGTTCGCAAAATCGCCCGCGCACCAGGGCCGAAAGCACCAGGTCGCTGGTCTTGTCCTGTCCGGCTCCGACCGCCGCTACCAGTCGCACCCACCGCCGAAGATCGCGTTCTCCCAGCAGTGATAGTGCATGTCGGACGGAGTGAATTTCCTTCTTGAATCCGAAGACCGCGGAATTCAGGTAGCGCAACAGCCGATAGCACACCGAAGCCTCAGCCTTGACCAGCTTCTCCAACGCCGGTACGTCCAGTTCCGGATGCGACACTTCCTGGAGCATGCGCAAATAGTTGAGCCGGTTCGCCGGCATGTCGTGCGTGGTCATCATCTCCGGACGCCGGAAGAAGAAGCCCTGGAAGTACACAAATCCCTGATCGCGCGCTCGCGTGAAGTCATCGTATGTCTCCACCTTTTCGGCCAGCATCTTCCACCGCCACGGGCCAAATTGCCGCATCAGCTTGTCTCGCTCTTCATCGGTCGTGAGCCGCATCTCAACCTTGATGATGTCGGCGATTTCTGCCAAAGCCTCGCGCCCATCTCCCGCGACATAGTCGTCGAGCGCAATCATATATCCCTGCTCTTTCAGACTGCGGCAAGCCGCGAACACTTCTGTATCCGGGGGAACGGTTTCGAGAATCTCCACGATGGTCGCTGTCGGCGGCAGTAAACCCACCAAATCCTTAATCAGCGTCTCGCGCGTGCAGTTTACAAACGCTCGGCGGCCATCACATAACACATCGAGGCCCATGAGCAACGAACTGTCGAGCGTCGAGCGCGAGGCCTCGTCCGGATCACCCACAAAGTAGTTTTCCAGGCTGTCGCGAAACAGTAATTCGTAGCCGAATACTTTTTCTTGGCGATCGAAAATGGGCTGCCGCGCTACATAGCGCAGAGTTCTCGCGCCTCGTAACGAAGCACGCACCGTGGCCCGCCCTGAAGAGATGCTTCCCACCTACTCCTTATCGGCAAGATGAACTGAAAGTTTGAGCAGGGAAGCGGGATCTCCTGTGAATGAGTAGATTCTTAGATCTGAGCCCCACCGTTGTCTTCGCGCTTTGGTGAAGAGAGGGTGGGGATTCTCACTCTCGTTAGGCAATGACGAGCCTGAAGTGTCCCACTTCTGGCCGACTTTGCCAAAGTGGGTATGTTGGACGAGTGCAGCCAGGACCGAGCCTAACATCGAGGGAGCAGAGTTCTCCCTAAGCTCGCTGCACTCCGCCCAGCTTGGCGAGCGCGTCAACGATCTTCCCCGACCACTGCGCGATTTCGTCCTCGCGCAGCGTGCGCTCTTTCGATTGGAACTTCACGCGCAACAGAATGGAGTACCTTCCCCCCGGAATTGAGCCGCCCCGAAAAATCTCGACCGGCTGCATATCGCGCACTTGGTCGATTTCCAAGTTCCAGACAGTTTTCTTCATCTCGGCAAAGGGTACCGCATCGTCAAAAATAAGGGAGAAATCGCGCTCAACTGCCGGATACTTCCCGAGATGTCTAAAACGGATGCTACGGAGACCGATGCTATAAAGCTGCTCCAAATCTATCTCCGCCAAGAAGACGTCTTGCCGCAGCTTGCGTGCCGAAGCGACTTCTGGATGGAGTTGGCCGAATTGTGCAACAACCTGGCTGTCGATTATCCCCCGGGCTGAACGTCCGGGGTGAAAATACTCGGAGGTCTTTCGGTCGAAACTCATGTACGCGGAAAATGGCTCCAGCAGATCCTCCACATCTCCCTTGAAGGCACGGAACGCTTCCGCGCTGATCGCGTGCTCCCCCTTGCTCACATCGAGCGCTCCACCCGCTGGCACAGCGGCACGCACTGCCGCAACCGTAGCGCCCAGACACGCGCGCCGCGGCTCAACCCGTTGGCCATCCGTAGCCTGGTAGATGCTTCCCATCTCAAACAGCCGCGCCTCGGGGACATCGCGATTCAAATTCCACGCCAGCATGTCGAGCATGCCCGGCACCAGGGAAGTGCGCATTACCGACGCTTCTTCGCTCAAAGGATTTTCCAATTCCAACACTTGCGCGCCCGACGAAAACTTCTCCGCATCAGCGTGCGATATGAACGAGAGCGACAGCGCTTCGTTGTAACCAAGCGCCAACGCCCGTTTGCGAAGCTCAGCGTCAATCCGCGCTTGCGGCAACTCCACGACTGCGCCGGTGTACGCCGGCAGAGTGTTGGGGAATTTGTCATACCCGTGCAGCCGTGCAACTTCCTCAATCACATCGATTTCGCGTTCCACATCCAGCCGCCAGCTTGGAATCTGCACGCGAAATTGCGCATCCCCCTGGCCCTCTGGAATAAGTTCGAATCCCAACCGCTTCAGCAGTCGAAAGATCAGCCCGGTGTCCAGACCCCCACCCAGAATGCGACGCACCTCACTCACATGCAGAACCACGGGCGCCTGATCGATCTTCCTAGAAATCACATCGACCACATCGCCAACCAGTTCTCCGCCGCCGGATTCCAGAATCACGCGCGCCACGAGATCGCAAGACAGCACAGTGGATTCGAAGTCCGCGCCGCGCTCGAACCGATGCGAGGCGTCGGTGTGCAGCCCATGCCGCCGCGACATCTTGCGGACGATCGCCGGATCCCACCATGCCGATTCAATTACGATGTTCCGTGTCGTCTCGGTAATCATCGTGTCGTATCCGCCCATCACACCGGCGAGCCCAACCGGCTTGCTCGCATCGCAGACCACGAGATCATCTGTCGTAAGCTTGCGCTCGATGCCATCGAGCGTCTTCAGCACCTCTCCTGCACGCGCCTTCCGTACAATAATCTGCCCGCCCTTGAGCAGATCCGCATCGAAGACGTGGGTAGGCTTTCCGATCTCCCAGAGAACGTAGTTCGTGGCATCCACGGCATTCGAAATCGGCCGCTGATCAAGCAACTGCAACCGATGCGCGATCTTTTCTGGCGATGCTTTGATCCGGGTGCCTTGGATCACCCGAGCTGAGAAGCGCGGACAAAGTGATGGCTCTTCGACCGTGATGGGAAATGGCGCGCTGGGTCTAGCTGATGGCTGATGGCTGAGGGCTGAAAGCTGTTTCAGCGGCAAGTCGTAAATCGCCGCCGCCTCCCGCGCGACGCCGTAATGATTCATTGCATCGGGCCGATTGGTCCCGATCTCCATCTCGAACACGGTGTCGGCGCCCGACCCGCTGATCCCTTCAACCGCAATCCCGACATTGGTCAAGTCTTCAGCGAGACGGCGGTCGTCGACTGTGAGGCCAACGTACTCGCGAATCCATTGTGGAGATAATTTCATTCGAGTTCTGTCATCCTGATCGGTTTACGCAGTCGAAGGATCCCTGCACCACCGCCGAAACTCGTCAGGATTGTCACCCAAACTGCTCCAGAAACCGCACATCCCCCTGAAAGAACAACTGAATGTCATCCACGCCATACTTCAGCAGCGCCAGCCGATCGATACCCATCCCGAACGCAAAGCCCGAAACCTTCTTGGGATCGTAACCGTTGTCCTTCACAAACTCGAAAACGTTGGGATCCACCATGCCGCAGCCGAGGACTTCAATCCATCCCGTCTGCTTGCAGGGACGGCAGGGATCTGTTCCGCGCTTCCCACTTCCACCGCAGATGAAGCAGGTCACGTACAACTCCGCGCTGGGCTCGGTGAACGGAAAGAACGACGGCCGGAAGTGCGTCTTCACCGACGACCCGAACAGCGCCTTCATCGCGTGATCGAGTGTCCCCTTCAGGTCGCCGAACGTGATGTTCGTGTCAACCGCGAGCCCCTCGATCTGATGAAACATCGGAGAGTGACTCGCATCCGGGGGATCGTTCCGATGCACGGTCCCAGGAATCACGATGCGAATCGGTGGCCGAAGCTTCTCCATCGTCCGAATCTGCACCGGAGAAGTATGCGTCCGCAGCAACAGCCGATCACGCGGCGGCTTCGACTGCTGACCCGCGATGAACAGCGTATCCTGCGTATCCCGCGCCGGATGATTCGGCGGAAAGTTCAGCGCCTCAAAGTTGTAGTAGTCAGTCTCGACAACGGGCCCTTCAGCCACGGAATATCCCAGCTTCTGGAATACACCGACAATCTCGTGCATCGTCTTGATGACAGGATGCTCCGCGCCGATCTGACGCCGAATGCCGGGAAGAGTGATGTCAACAGAATCAGCCGCCAGAGAATCGCCACCGCTCACCTGCGCCTGCTCGACGAGTTCCGTGACCCGCGCCTTCAGCTCGTTCACGCGGATTCCGGCTTCGCGTTTGGCCCCTTTCGGCGCGCCCTTAAGCCACAGATCATTGATTTGCGTCAGAATCCCGTTTTTTCGAGCCATCCACCGATCCCGAAATGCCTTCAGATCCAAGTCGTTGTGGACCGCCGCCGACTCCGCGACGCACGCAGCAATGCATTCACGTGCAGCCTTCTCCAGCGCCGCCGCCGAGTAATCGGTCAATTTGGGAACGGTGTAAGCCACCTATGCTTCAACAAGAATGCTCTTGTGGAGACGGCCGCCTTCGGCTGTCCGTCGGTTCGAAGAGCCGATGGGTGTTGACTTGACTGCACCCGCACACCAGCACAGTCCGCGAAATGTGCAGCTAAGCCGGTCTATGCCCGGCAGGACAGCCGAGGGCGCCTGTCCCCACATTGGCACTGCAACTGAAAGCTGACGGCTGATAGCTGTTAGCTGTTCTCACGCCAGGGCTGTCTTCGCCTGTGACGCCAGCCCCGCAAACCCCGCCGGATCATTCACCGCCAGATCCGCCAGAATCTTGCGGTCCAGTTCCACTCCGGCTTTCTTCAGCCCGTGGATGAACTGGTTATAGCTCAGCCCGTTCAGCTTGGCGGCGGCCCCGATGCGCACGATCCACAGCGAGCGGAACTGCCGCTTGCGCTGTTTGCGGCCGGCATAGGCAAACTTCAGCCCACGCTCGACCGACTCTTTCGCCGAACGATACAGCTTCGATTTTGTGAGGAAATAACCGCTTGCGCGGTCGAGTATCTTCTTGCGTTTCTGGCGGCGTTTGGTGCCGCGCTTTACACGAGGCATGGTGTTCTCCTTTTTTGCTTTCGATTAAGGGCGGCTGGAGGTAAGGAAGGTCGCTTGACCTTGAGCCTCTTCACACGCCGGAGATTGCAGATTTCAGATTCATGATTGCGGACTGAAAACCAATCGCAAGGCGTATTCAATCTGAAATCTTCAATCTACAATCGTTGCTCACTGGTACGGAATCATCCGCAACACTTTGGCCAGATCTCCATCACTCACCAAAGATGACTTGCGCATTTTGCGCTTGGTTTTCGTTTCCTTCGACGTCAGGATGTGACGCAGCTTCGCGTTTCCACGCTTCACCTTTCCTGTCGCCGTCTTCTTGAAGCGCTTGGCAGCGCCCTTGTGCGTTTTCAATTTCGGCATTGAAACCTCAGCAATGTAGCATTTGGCATTCAGCACTTAGCCAAACAAAAACTCGCCCCGGGCATTCTCTCGACTGGCTAAATGCCAAGTGCTAAGTGCCAATTGCGATGAATTTGTTACTCTTCGCTCGAGCCGCGCTACGACGCGGGCTTGGCGACCTGCGCCGGCGGCGGAACCGGGCTCGCAGCGCTTTGCGCCGCAGCCTTCAGCTTTCTTTCCTTCTCTTTTCCCTTTTCGCGTTCCTTGTCCGATTTCTTCGGAGCCAGGATCGCGTGTAGCGTATTCCCTTCTTGCCGCGGACGAAACTCGACAATACTTTCCGACTCGACGTCCTTGATCAGCCGCTCCAGGATCTGTCGTCCCAGACCGGTGCGCGTCATCTCGCGTCCGCGGAAGAAAATCGTTGCCTTAACCTTGTCGCCCTCGCCCAGAAAGCGCAGAACGTGATTTTTCTTCGTCTCGTAATCGTGGTCGTCCACATTGATGCGGAACTTGACCTCTTTTACGGTGATCGTCTTCTGATGCTTCTTGGCTTCGCGCTCTTTCTTTTCCTGCTGGTAGAGATACTTCCCGTAGTCCATGATGCGGCATACGGGAGGCTGCGCGGTGGGCGAAATCTCAACCAGGTCCAGACTTTTCTCGCGGGCTTTTTTGACCGCTTCGTACGGCGCCATGATCCCGAGCATATTGCCGTCGTCGTCAATCACCCGAATTTCGCGGGCTCGAATGCGGTCATTGATGCGGATAAAACGTTTGTCGATACAGTCCTCCGTGCTCTAAGCAACTGAGAATAAAGAATTATAGCATGAGGATTCTGCGCAATCTTCAACTCAAAATCGCGCGCCCGGATGACATCCACCGCCAACTTGCGCCAGAATAAGTCGGGTTCAACTTCTACGTAACTTCCTGAGGTTTGGTTCATGTGCCGGAATATCAAGACCCTTTTCAACTTCGATCCCCCAGTTACAGATGACGAAGTCCGCGCCGCCTCGCTGCAATTCGTCCGCAAAATCACCGGCTTCAACAAGCCGTCGAAAGCCAATGAAGCCTCATTCCGGGCTGCGATTGACGAAGTAGCGGCCGTCTCCATGCGTCTGCTCCGCTCCCTTGAGACCAACGCTCCGCCGAAGAACCGAGAAGAGGAAGCTGCCAAAGCCAAAGCTCGCGCACAGGTGCGGTTTGGCGATTGAGATCATTTCACTCACGACTCTGCGCTAAAAGTCGCCAATCCGGTACAATCGTCGGGCTTATTTTGAGCCCTCCATGAATCAGCCGAAATCGCA
>Ga0335070_10004829_pt1 | contig 15801 bp, 11 predicted proteins | sample Lox_Sample_13_FD_206722 | JGI IMG/M metagenome (GOLD analysis project Ga0335070, IMG submission 206722) | Soil microbial communities from Loxahatchee National Wildlife Refuge, Florida, United States - Lox_Sample_1.3 | ecosystem: Environmental > Terrestrial > Soil > Wetlands | place: USA... | reverse complement strand
GAAAGCGGTATCGCACCTTCCCGTCATTGTCGATCCCAGCCATGCCGCCGGAGTTCGGATCCTCGTGTCCCCCCTGGCGCGCGCAGCCGCAGCGATTGGGGCGGATGGACTGCTGGTGGAAGTGCACCCGGCGCCCGATGAAGCGTGGAGTGACGGAAAGCAATCGCTGACGTTTGCGCAGTTTGACCAAATGATGCAGGACCTCGAGCCCTATCTCGCGCTACGGGAGCGTTCGCAACGGGGCAAGTTGGAATTGATTACATCGCGCGGGGGTCATTGAGTGGGAGTTCGGCACGTCGCGAGCGGAGTCCTACTAATGGCCGCATTGGCCGTGATTGCCCGGGTTTCTGCATCTTCGACTCCGGAATCGCCCCCCCTTCTGTTCACGATGGCCAAGAAATATGAGGCGCAAGCCTGGCTACGCGGAGGCGAGAGGTTTCCGCGCGGCGCGCAAGTCGTTGTCGAGACTCGCACACAGCGGCATCTGCTGGTCAGCGGATTTGAGGCTACCGCGGATCCAGCGGTGTCATTCGACGGATCGAGGGTTGTATTTGCGGGAAAAAAGAAGTCCGGCGACTCGTGGCAAGTATACGAAGTGGGTGTCGACGGAGAAGGCGTGCGGCGCGTCACGTCCGGCAAGGAGGATTGCGTTCGTCCGTTCTACCTGCCGGAAGGCCGCATTGTTTACGCGAAGAAGATCGAAGGGCAATTCGTAATCGAGGCGATGTCGCTTGGCGTTGGGGCAGCGACTCGATTGACTTACTGGCCAGGCAGTTCGCTGCCGACCGATGTTCTGCACGATGGTCGCGTGCTATTCGAATCGGCGTTTCCCTCCGGAAGCGGCGCCACATCAGAGTTGTACGCAGTGTACACCGATGGCAGCGGAGTGGAATCGTACCGTTGCGACCACGGACGTCCGCGCTCAGGCGGACGGCAAGTCAGTTCGGGCGACATCGTGTTCGCGTCAGGGCGCGGACTCGGACGATTCACTTCCGCGCGGGCGCAGGAAGTGGCAGTCGCCGCGCCGCGCGGAGAGTATGCGGGAGATGTGGTGGAGATGCCTTCCGGGGAGTGGCTGGCGGCTTGGCGTTCTGACGCAAATAAACCGTTTCAATTGACGAGGTGGAAACCGGGGTCGAGCCGGTTGCAAACGATAGCGGAAGGAAATGAAGGCGACTTTGTTCAGCCAGTGATCGTCGCTGCCCGGGCAGTCCCCAAACGGCATCCGTCCGGTCTGCACGATTGGGGATACGCGAATCTGCTTTGTCTGAATGCCTACACGTCGAAGCTCAAGTTTGCTGGCGAGTCGATTGAGAGCGTGCGATTGCGCACGCTGGACGGGTCGGGCGCGGATAGAGTTCTCGGAACAGCGCGTGTCGAGAAAGACGGATCTTTCTATCTGCGCACCCCGGCGGATCAGCCTTTGAAGATTGAACTGCTCGATCGGACAGGCAAGACGCTGCAGGCGGAACAAGGCTGGTTCTGGCTGCGTCGTGGCGAGCAGAGAATCTGCGTGGGATGCCATGCCGGTCCTGAAACGGCACCCGAGAACGCGGTTCCCGCGGTTCTGTTGCGTTCCATTGTTCCGGCCGATATGACGGGGAGTCCGGCTGCCGCGTCGAAAGGAGGGCAGTGATGTCCTGGCGCGTTTTCACATTCTTATTGGCCGGCTCTTCGCTGCTGATGGCTCAGGATTCCAAGAGTCCGATCAGGTTTGAGGATGCAACGGCGACCGCGGGAATCCAGTTCACTCACAATTTCGGGGCGGAAAAGCTCGGCTCTTTGCTGGAGAGCACGGGCGGTGGTTGCGTCTGGTTCGATTACAACAACGACGGGTTCCCTGATCTATACGTCATCAGCGGAAAGCCGCTCGAAGCGGGGATGCACCCATATCCGCTGAAAAAATCTCCGGCAATTGAGCCTCACAACCATCTTTACCGAAACAACGGGAACGGCACGTTTACAGACGTCACCGAACAAACCGGAGTGGGCGCAAATATCTACGGCTTCGCAGCGGTCGCCGCCGATTATGACAACGATGGCTTCGTGGACCTGTTCGTCACCGGCTACGGCAAGGCGATTCTGTATCGCAACAAGGGAGACGGCACCTTCGAAGACGTGACCGCAAAGGCAGGAATCCATGTCGAGGGCTGGTCAATCAGTTCGGCCTGGCTGGACTACGATCGCGACGGCTGCGTCGACCTATTTGTCGGGCGGTACGTCAAGTTTGATCCGGCGTATCGTGCGTTCTATCCGGGGGATAACTATCCTGGGCCGCTGGACTACGAAGCCGATACCAACCGTCTGTATCACAACAACTGCAACGGCACGTTTACCGATGTAACGGAAAAGTCCGGCATCGGCGCGTACAAGGGCCGGGCCATGGGCGTCACGGCAGCGGACTTCGACGGCGACGGCTATCCCGACATTTACGTTGCCAACGATAAGACGGAGAGCTTTCTCTTCCACAACAAGCACGATGGCACGTTCGAAGAAATCGCCGCTGACGTGGGCGCAGCCTACGGGCAAAACGGCGAGATGAGTTCCGCCATGGGGCCGGTATTTGCGGATTTCGAAAACAATGGACAGATGGATCTGTGGGTAACCGATTCCAAATATAACCGCCTGATGCACAACGCCGGCAAGCGAGGTTTCGAGGACATCAGTGAAAACGCGGGCATCTCGGCGGCTTCAGCGCAATACGTCAGCTGGGGAAGCGGCGCCTATGATTTCGACAACGACGGCTTGCTCGACATCCTGATCTTCCACGGTGGTCTGATTCACATGGTGCCACAGGAACACTCGCTGTTCCGTGGCCTGGGAAAAGGAAAGTTCGCCGATGTGTCGCGCGATGCCGGCCCGGTGTTCGACGTCAAGACGGTCGCCCGCGGCGCCTGCTTTGCGGATTACGACAATGATGGAAAGGTCGATGCATTCGTCGTGAACCTTGGCGCACCCGCTGAACTGTTCCACAACGTTACCGCCAACAGCGGCCATTGGGTTGCCGTGAAATTGCGCGGTACCAAGAGCAATCGAGACGGCATCGGCGCCGTGGTGGTCGTTGAAGCGGGTGGCCGGGTGCAGACCGCACAGCGGGTGGCGGGATCGGGGTATCTGTCGCAGGACGACGACCGCGTGCACTTCGGGTTAGGCGCGTTCTCAAAAATCGACAAACTGACGGTTCACTGGCCGAGCGGGCGAGTGCAAGTTCTCGAAAACCAAGCCGCGGATCGCGTGCTGCTGGTGGAGGAACCGAAATGAAGTGGTTCGCCGCCGTGGTCGTCATTCTCGCGGGATTTCTGATTGCGGCAGCCAGCCCGAACTTTGATCAGGAGCGCTATTTGTCCCCCGGTGAGATGGCGTTTTCACCGGATGGGCGGCGGCTTTACATCGTGTGCGAGAAGAGTGACGAATTGCTGGTACTCGACGTCGAGACACGGGCTGTGGTCAAGAAAGTCGCAGTGGGCCACGTGCCACGAGGGCTGGCGGTTTCCTCCGACGGCGGCCAGATTTTTGTAGCGAATTCATGGAATGACAACGTGTCGGTGATTGACGCGAAGTCGTTCGAACCTGTGAAGAGGGTTGGTGCGGGATTCGAACCAACGAACGTAGTCGCAGACCGCACGGCAGAGACCCTCTACGTGGCCAACCGCCTGACCAATGACGTATCGGTGATCGATCTTGCGAGCGGACACGAAATCAAGCGGCTGGCGGCTGGGCATGGAGCGAGTTACCTGGCCCTATCGCCGGATGGATCAACGGTCTACGCCACGCACGTGTATCCGAAGGTGGCGCACCGAACGACGCCGCAATCCGAGATTACCGTGATTGGAACCGCCGGGCAGCGCGTCATTGATCGAGTGCCGCTGTCGAACGTAGCGGGAGTATTTCACATCGCGATATCGGCGGATGGCCGACTGGGCGTCGCGGCGCAGCTACGTCCGAAAAATCTGATTCCGCTCGCACATGTCGAGCACGGATGGGCATTCGGAAATTCGCTGACGCTGTTTGGCACGGATGTTGGCGGGGTCGTGGAAGTGCCAATCGACGAACTGGACCGCTATTTCGCACTGCCCTTCGGGGTTGTGATTACTGCAGACAAGTCACGCATCTTTGTGACGGCTGCGGGGTCAGATAGCGTTACAGCGATCGACGTGGAAAAGCTGCTTCGCTTCGTGCGTACGCATCGACAGTCATTCGCCAACGATCTGTCGGCGTCCGTGAACTACGTGGCAGCACGAATTCCGGTGGGACGCAATCCACGGGGGCTGGTGCTTTCCCCGGACGGTAAATCGTTATACGTCGCGAACCGCTTGGATGATGACATCAGCGTGATCGACGTCCGCACAAATCAGGTAACGGGGACGATCGATCTGGGTGGGCCGAAGAAGGTGACGCCCCTGCGGCGCGGCGAGCAGATCTTTTACAGCGCGAAGTACTCCTTTCAGGGACAGTTTGGTTGTGCAAATTGCCACATCGACGCGACATTTGACGGCCTGCAATGGGACCTCGAGCCGGATGGATTCGGCGTGGACGTTGTCGATAACCGTTCGATTGAAGATTTGGCGGGCACGGAGCCATTCAAATGGAATGGCGGAAACCCTGATATGCCGACCGAGTGCGGACCTCGCACTGAGAAATATTTCTACCGCTCGCAGAGTTACAACGAGCAGGAACTCACCGACTTGGTGACGTTTGTCATGGCCACGCCGCTGCGTCCGAATCGGTACCGCTTGCCGAACGGTGAACTTACTCCCGCGCAGGAGAGAGGCAAGGCGATTTTCGAACGGACGCGTTCGAAGGATGGGCGAGAGATTCCGGTCGCAAATCAATGCGGCTACTGCCACAGCGGTAATAAGTACACGAATCAGAAACTCGCCGACGTGGGCACCGGGAAGCCGATCGACCGGTCTCCGCTGATTGACACTCCGCAGCTGACCAATGTGGCGAATTCGGCGCCATATCTCCATGACGGCTCGGCGCGGTCGATGGAAGAGATCTGGACTGTCTTCAATCCCAAGGATAAGCACGGAGTGACGAACGATCTGACGAAGGATGAACTGAACGACCTGATCGAATACTTGAGGACCTTATGAGATCGATCTGGATTGTGTGCGTTGTGATTCTGGTGGCCGCACCTCTTCTGGCTTCGCCGCCGGCCATGCCCATGTACTCGTGGGAAAACTTTACTACCGCCAATGGGCTTCCCGACAATCATGTGTTTTGCGTGCTGGTGGATGGCGATCGCGTTTGGGCCGGGACGGAGAACGGCCTCGGGCTCTACGAAAACGGCAAGTGGAAGATATACCGTCCGGCCGACGGACTGGCGCACCGGGCAGTATTGTCACTGGCGCTCGACAAGCGAACGGGCGACGTCTGGGCTGGAACGATGGGCGGACTGAGCCGCATTTCAGCCGGACGCATTGATACGTTCACGCAGTTGAACTCAGGCCTGAGCAACGACATCGTGTATGGCGTCGGAGTTCAAGATGACTACGTGTGGGTAGCAAGTGCCGCGGGCGCGAGCCGATTGAATACACGCACCGGACAATGGGCACTCTACAACGAGCGTAATACGCCGATGTACGAAATATGGACGTATGGGGTCAGTCCTGGAACGGACAAGGTGTATTACGCGGTGTGGGGCGCGGGACTGCTCGAGTACGACGTCAAAACCGAACGCTGGAAAGACTACAACGATCCGGATGGCGAGACAGAAATCGTCCTGCTGAAAGACCAGGGATTGATTCACGAGATCACGACGTCGGTCAGTTACATCGACAAGATCGTCTGGGTAGCAACCTATTTTGGTGCGAGCCGCTATGACGGACGCAGCTGGCACAACTTCCTCACCAAAGACAGCGGCCTTCCCAGCAATTTCATGAGTTTCATCAAGGGCGTCGACGCGAATCGGGCATGGTTCTGCACCGACAAAGGGATCACATACTACGACGGCATCAATTGGGCGGTGTATCGCCCCGCACTGGACACTCGCCGTCCAGAAATGCTGGTGCGCGATGCCGACGGGAATGTGACGACTGTGCCCGTGAAAACAGCCCCGGCACACAACTACACGCTCGGAATCGATTTTCAAGGTGACGATGTTTGGGTGGCGACCGCCGAAGGGCTCAGCCACGGGATTCGACAGGCTTCACCTTCAGATGCTGCAAGAGCGTCGAACGCTAAGCATTTGGGCGCTCACAAATAGTCCAGGAGTCTTTTATGAATGTTCAGGAACTTTTGCAAGAAGTCGCGAAGACCTCGATCGAAAAGCGGGCCATTACCAACCACTCCGTGCTGAACGAAGCCTACAGCTATGGCAGCGCGTTTTCACGCGGCATGCGCATCGATCTGAACGGACTGGTGATTTTGCTGATCTCCGGAACCGCCAGCATCGACGACGCCGGTAACACGGTGCACGTCGGCGACCTGCGTAAACAGACGAGGCGGACGTACGACAATATTACGGCACTGCTCGCTTCCGAAGGCGCGACTTGGAAAGATGTGGTCCGGACGACCTGCTATCTGCGCGACATCGAGCGCGACTATCAGGCATTCAACGAAGAGCGCACACAGTTCTACAAGGAACAGGGACTTGATCCGCTGCCGGCGTCGACGGGAATCCAGGTGATCCTATGCCGGCCCGATCTGCTGGTTGAGATCGAAGCCATTGCGATGTTCCGGAAGACATCTCCCGAGGGGTAGGCCTTTATGCGGAATCTTCTGTTGGCTGCGCTGGTGCTGGCTGCGAGCGGGACGTGGGCACAGAGTCGCGGCGCGTGTTCGTGCGGAAGTAACCCGCCGGGACGGCCTGCGCTGCGATCGCTGAAACCGTACGCTGGAACGCCGCAGGATTTGCGTCCGTTTTCGAAATTTACCACGCCCTATTACGAGAACTATACGGATCTGATCGAATACAACGGTGGGGCGCGGGATGTTCCGGATCCGAATCTGAACGACCTCGACGAAATTCGCATCGGCTTCCTGGCGCCACTCTATGACCAACCAGATTCGGTCCGCGGGAATCGCATGCTCAACGGCGCCAAAATGGCGATTGATGAGGCGAATGCCGCCGGCGGCTACTGCGGAAAGCCATTTCGACTGGTGCTGCACAATGACTACGACAATTGGCAGATCCACCAGGCTGTTTCGGGCGATCTTTCGAAAGACACCGCCATCTGGGGAGCAGCCTCCAACGATGCCGTGCGGATGATTTATGACGACAAGGTCTGGGCCATGTTCGGATCGATCAGCTCGGAATCCACACACATTGCGCTTCGCCTGACGCTGAAGGCCGAGACGCCGCTCCTCAGCAGCGAAGCCACCGATCCAACCGTCCCGGAGACGATCATCCCGTGGTACTTCACCGATCTGCAGGACGATCGTGTACAGGGTTACACATTAGCACGACATATTTACAACGAACTCGGATTGAAGCGGGTCGCGCTGCTACGAGTGAATAGTCGCTACGGACGGTTCGGGGTCATCAAGTTCCGGGACGCGTCGCGCAGGCTGGGACACCCGGTTGTGATTGAGCAGAAATTCCTGTCCGGCGACACAGATTTTCGGCGGCAATTAAAAGTGATCCAGGAATCGCGTGTGGACGGCATCGTGCTGTGGAACGACGTCGAGCAGACGGCGATGATCCTGAAACAGATGCAAGAGATGGGGATGAAGCAGCGCGTGTTTGGAAGCCATCGCACCATTGGCGACGATCTCATCAAGCTCGCAGGCTCCGCGGCAGAAGGATTCGAGGCAGTGTATCCCTATGATCCAGGCCGTCGCGACGAAAAGTGGGTGAACTTCAAGCAGCGGTTCGAGGCCCGTTATCACGAACAGCCGGACCACTTTGCCGCACTCTCTTACGATCTAATGCAAATCCTACTGGGAGCAATCTGCAAGGCTGGCCTCAATAAAGGACGGATTCGGGATGCGCTGACGGCCACTACTGACTACGCGGGCGTGACAGGGGACATGATGTTCGATCCGAATTGCAAAAACATCAGTCCGATGTTCCTGGGAACTGTGCATAACGGAGTGATCGAGTATCGCCGAATCACGATGGAGAAGCCCTACGCTCGTGTCGGCGAAGATGGCGTGCAATATGCCGGACCTGAATCGCAGGGTGATAAGACGAACGAGCTGCGACTTGCAGTATTTGGACCCGGAGCAGAACAGAGTGTGAAATCGCCCGAGATCGTGCAACTGCTGAACAGCTTGAGCACGGCGGAAAGGCGTGTGGTTCTGGTTGGAGTTCCATCCGATGGGGAGTGGGGAAAGGCTTCGACGGCGCTGGTGCAAGCGGTCTACGACAGTCGCGTGGCCGGAATCATTGCGACCGATCGCAATGCGAGCCATCTGGCAGAACAGATTGGAACGAAGTCGTTCGTGCCAGTGATTGCGATCGCATCGGACCGCGCACTTACATCAACCAATGTTCCGTGGATCTTCCGGCTGTCGGAAGGTACTCCTCTGGAGCAAGCGGTGCGGATCTTCGTGGATGCGGCGGCAGGACGCGGCACAAGCCGAGGGGAGATTCGCCAGACGTTGGCTTCGGGGAAGAGAGTGGCTGGCGTGAGCTTTCAGACCACCGGAGAACCAGTAGTCAGTGTCAGTAGTCAGTAGTCAGCGGGCTGCGGAACCCACCTCCGCCTCTGCATTCACCCCGCTGAAAACTTGTCGCAACGCGGGATAGATGCGGCGGTATCTGTGGTAGGTCTCATCGAGAATGGCCACGTTGTGGGGATTCGGACTGATCTTCTGGGCCGTGCGGACGACCGCATCACAAGCGTCATCCACTGAATTCCACGCTCCGGCGCCCACTCCCGCAAGAATGGCGGCGCCGTAGGCAGCGCCTTCTTCGGCTTCCACGATCTCAACCGCCTGCGCATACACATCGGCTTGTGTCTGCCGCCAAAGCGCAGAACGGGCGCCACCGCCACCCAGACGAACGCGTTCCACGGGAACTTCCATCTCGCCGAAGATCGTGAAGCTGTCGCGCAGACTGAAGGCAACGCCCTCCAGAATCGCGCGGATCACGTGGGCGCGTGTATGCGGCGCGGCCAGGCCAATCAAAGCGCCGCGCGCATCGGGATCGCAATGCGGCGTGCGCTCGCCCATCAGGTAGGGTGCCCACAATACGCCATCTGAGCCGACGGGGGCAGTCGCCGCTTCTTCGGCGAGCCGATCATAGGGGTCGCGGCCATCGTCGGCTCCCGCTCCGAAACGATCGCGGAACCAGCGGAGCGACAGTCCGGCAGCTTGAGTGACGCCCATCACATGCCAGCGCTCGGGAATCGCGTGACAAAAAGTGTGGATACGCCCCTTGGGATCGAGAGACGGAGCATCGGTGGCCGCGAAAACGACGCCCGAGGTTCCAATCGTCGCGCTGACAGTGCCAGGGCGAACGATCCCCATCCCGACTGCGCCGGCCGCTTGATCTCCCGCGCCCGCAACCACGGGAATGCCGGCACGCAGTCCGGTCGCTTCCGCGCCAGCCGCAGAAACATTTCCACAAACCTCGGGAGACTCGAAGAGGGGCGGTAGCAGATTGGCGTCAATCTGGACCTTACGGAGTACCTCGGAAGACCATGTGCGCCGCGCAACATCGAGGCAGAGGGTTCCCGATGCGTCGGCCATATCGATGGCGCGATCGCCGGTGAGCCGGAATCGGACATAGTCTTTGGGCAACATCACGTGTGCGACACGTTCCCAGTTCTTCGGCTCGTTCTCACGGACCCAGAGAAGCTTGGTAAGCGTGAAGTTGGTCAGCGGGGGATTGCAGGTAAGCTTGATGAGGCGTTCGGTGCCGAAAAGGTCCGCGAGATCCTGGACCTGCTTGGCAGTGCGCTGGTCACACCAGATCAGCGCGGGTCGAATCACTTCATCCTTGGAATCGAGCAGCACGGCTCCATGCATCTGTCCAGAGAAGCCGACACAGGTTATGGCCTCGGGGCTGACACCGGAACTGACCAGAGCTTTGCGAACAGCATGTCCGCAGGCCTTCCACCAATCCCGCGGATCCTGCTCCGCCCAGCCCAACTTGGGCGAAGCAAAGGGAACGTGATCGCCGGTACCAGATCCGACGACGGTACCGCGAGTATCAATGATCAAGGCGCGAGTTCCGCCGGTACCGACATCAATTCCGAGAAGATATTGTTGTGCCGTCATGCAAGTTCCCTGGCGACGCTGAGAGGTGATTGAACTTATCCAAAGTACTCAGACAATTCCGGCGCAGAACTTTGCGATTTTCCGTCTTCCTCATTCGATTCGGAAGATTGTCGCTGCAGAAAGAAGTCGAGGTTCCCGCGCATCACGAGGTGCGGCGCCAATGTCACTTGCGGTGTCGAGCACTCACCCTCCGCCAGGAATTCATGCAGGAGGCGAAATGCCATGCGGCCTTGCGTGCGGGGTCTCTGGTAAATGGTGGCAGCGACGGCCCGGCTGCGGATTTCATCCACCAGCGCCGGAAACAAATCGGTCGTGATCACCGTGAGATGATTGAGCATCCCGGTGTCGCGCGCCGCGTTGAGCACAGGAATCGATGCTTCCGTCGTCACGTACACACCCGCCAGATCCGGATGATTGTTGAAGAGCTTGCGGCACTTCTCATACGCCTCGGACTCGACGTCGTGATCTTCGATGGGCGGCTCGATGCGCATATGGGGATAAAGCAAACTCAGGGTGCTCTCGAAAGCACGACACTTTTCGGCGTGTTCGGTGATACCCAAAGAACTCAGCGTAACAGCCACTTTCCCGGCACCACGGAGCAAGCTGCCGAGAAGATCGGCGGCGAGAGCGCCGCTCGCCATGGTATCGACCGACACTACGGCCAGACGTCCCGCGTGCGGAGCGTCGGTGGCGACACAAACGACCGGAACGCCATTGCGCGAAGCGCGCCGCATGCAAGACTGAAGACTTTGCGGTCGGCTGGGAAAGGTAATGATGCCATCCGCATGGTCCTGAAGAGCCGCCTCAAAAGCCTCTTCCTCACCTTCGCCCAGGCGGGGATAAGTCCGATATTGGATGTCGACGTTCTCCATGACCAGACCACGCGACTCTTCGGCAATCCCTGCGCGCACCTCATCCCAGAAAGAGGTGGTGCCCTGAAGCGTATTCACCGAGATGCGCAGGTTCCTCTTAGACGAGAGATAGCGAGCCGCAAGATTCGGGCGGTAGCGAAGGGTCTTTGCCATCTGCAGGACCTTCGCTTTTGTCATCGGGCTGACGCCATGGTGGTTGTGGAGGGCACGATGCACAGTGCCAGTCGAAACTCCTAGGGCCTTGGCGATATCGAGAAGCTTAGTTTTTCCATTCATGGCAGCGAACCGGTCGCGAAGGATGCGCCGACACCGGGGAGCGGCAGTGTCCTTATAAGAGCATGGACAACCTGGAATTAGACAGCCAAAAATCGTAAACGTTAACGAAGCTAAACCTGGCCGAATAGGTTGTCAATAACCGTTTGTAAAGCGCTTATCTACAGCACTTTACAAGAATGCGTTGTCGTGTGTCAGCTGCCCAATCTTCAAAATTCCGAAAGGCGGCCCGAAGCTTCTTCCAAGGGCTGTAAATTACACAGAAGCGGCTTCTTTTCAGTCGCTTATAAAAAGGTGATGAGGGCGAATCTGACGGCCGAACATTTACTACGTGGAGTAGTCGGCGTTGATTCGAACGTACTCTGCCGAGAGGTCCGTTGTATGGAACTGCAACGACGCTCGACCCCGTGATAACTGAACGCGAACGTCGCAGCGGAACTGCGAAAGATGGTCGTGCGCCCGTTTCTCGTCGAAGGGATGGGCCTGGCCATTACGGCAGACCATCTGATCCCCAACGTAAATATTCACGCGGCTCGGATTGATGGCAACGCCGGAACTGCCGATTGCGGCGAGAATGCGCCCCCAGTTAGGGTCGGCACCGGCCCAGGCAGTCTTCACGAGCAGGGAGTGCGAGATTGCGGCCGCGATTTGGCGAGCCTCCTCGAACTCCTTTGCTTGTTCGACGGTAAGGCGTATCACATGCTGAACACCTTCTCCGTCGGCGACAATCTGTTGAGCCAGGGAGTTGCAGACTTCCAGCAGGACTGCCTGGAACCTCTTGCCGGCGCCACCTTCCTTGAGACTCACCCCGCTACGGCCACTGGCCAGCAGCAGCGCGGTATCGTTTGTCGACGTGTCACCGTCGACCGAAATGCAATTGAAAGTCCTTTTGCTGGCTTCCTTCAATGCTAAGTTCAACTGTGTGGTGGTGCCGCTGACATCGGTCAGAAGGTAGACGAGCATGGTCGCAAGCTGCGGGTGAATCATGCCCGAGCCCTTTGCTATTCCCAGTATCGAAATCTGGCGATCGCGTACCAGGAACGTGCCACACGCTACCTTTGGCCGGGTGTCAGTGGTCATGATGGCGCGAGAAAAAGCATGTGCGGCATCTGTCGTCGCTAGCGAATTCCTGAACAACTCGGGAAGGTGAGCAACGATCTTCGCGGCAGGAAATGGAACCCCGATGATCCCGGTAGATGCGGGGAAAATTTCCTGAGGACGCGAGCCCACGATCTTCGCGGATTCCTGGCAGACTTGGCGGCAACCGCGATACCCGGGGCTTCCGGTGGCGCAATTCGCGTTTCCGGAGTTGACGACAACCGCGCGCACGGCGCCTCTGGTCACGCGCAGGGAAGCCTTGGCGACCTGAAGGGGAGCTGCGACCACGCGGTTGCTTGTGAACATTGCCGCGGCGCGAGTTCCTGGTTCGCAGACGATCAGCGCGAGATCAGGTCGGCCGCTGGCTTTGATGCCGGCAGTAGCGGCAGAGAACCAGAATCCGCCGGGCAATTGGATTGAAGATTGTCCCCCTTGCGATTGCTTCATGCTTCCAATTTGACCAGAACGGAGGATGGTTGCGGGAGAATAGCCATGTTCGGTAGCTCTCCCCGGAGCATGGCTACTTCGTCGCAGGACTGCAGCTTGGGACAAACGCAGCAGTCCTTGTAAAGTTTGTCCGGGATTTCTTCACGCGTGACGGTGACGAATCCGAGGCGAGCGAAAAAATCGGGAATTCGCGTGAACAGGCAGACGCCCGTAACCTGATGCTTCCTGGCCTGGCGCAGCAGCGCTTTTACCACCATGAAGCCGGCCCCTCTCTTCTGGTAGAGCGGATCGACCGCAATGGAACGCACCTCTGCCAGGTGCAATCCATAAAGATGAAGCGCACCGCAGCTGATGATTCGGCCGCCATCTTCGACAACGCGAAAATCGCGGATGTTCTCACAAATTTCAGGTAGCGACCTAGGCAGCAGAGTACCAGCCTCGAAGTGTCCAGAGATCAAACGATAGATTTTCTCTGCATCGGGAAGGATCGCCTCACGCGTTCGCATGCGTCACCCCACGCAGGGCCGCAACCCGCTGTTTCGCTTTCGCGATTGCCTGTCTCACCCGGTTCGGAGCAGTTCCGCCGACGACATTGTGGATAGCCAAAACCGATTCTAGCTTGAGGCAAGCATGAAAATCGGCGCCGGCCGCGGGCGCGAACTGGCGAACCTGTTCCAAAGAAAGATCGGCCAACTCGCAACTGCTTTCAACGCAGAACTGCACAGCCTTGCCGACTTGTTCATGCGCCAGGCGGAACGCCACTCCACGCTCAACGAGATAAGTCGCGGCAGCCCAGGCATTCATGAATCCAGATTCGGCCGCCGCCTGCATGCGCCCGAAATCAAAGTTGACGGCGTTCATCCACCCGGTGGCAAGCGGCAGTAAAGTGCTTGCGGTTTCCGCCGCTTCAAATAGAGGCTCCTGCGTTTCCTGCATGTCCTTGTTGTAAGCGAGAGGCTGCCCCTTCACTGACATGAGCAGAGCAGTGAGACTGCCGGCAATGCGGCCGGCTTTTCCGCGGATGAGCTCTAGCAGATCGGGATTCTTCTTCTGCGGCATAGCGCTGCTGCCAGTCGAGTAGGCCTCTGGCAGCCTGACAAAGCCGAACTCCTGCGTGGAAAACAGAATCATTTCCTCAGCCCAGCGGCTGAGGTGCACGCCCAGAACCGACAGCGCAGTCAGAAATTCGATGGCGAAATCGCGATCACTGGTGGCGTCGATGCTATTCGCGGTGGGCGCGTCAAAACCGAGATCGGCAGCCATCGCATTTCGATCGAGTTCGATGGTAGCCCCCGCCACCGGTCCCGAACCAAGGGGGCAGAGATTCGCCCGCTTGCGGCCGTCGGCCAGGCGTTCGGAATCTCGGCCGAACATCTCGAAGTAAGCGAGAAGCCAATGCGCGACAAGAACCGGTTCGGCTTTCTGCAGGTGCGTGTAGGAAGGCATGGCTGCGCTTCCGGCGCGTTCGGCACATGCCAGGAAGCTCTCGAGGAACTCGGTGAGCTTCAGCTGGAGATCATCAATAGCGGCGCGAACGTACAGCCGCAGGTCGGTAGCAATCTGCTCGTTGCGGCTGCGCCCGGTATGCAGCTTGTATCCGGCATCGCCAATCAGGCAAACGAGTTTCTTCTCGACGAAGTGATGAACGTCTTCTGCTTCCTCGTCGTCAAGGAATGAGGGATCGGTGAGCGCTTTCTCGCGAAGCTGGTCGAGTCCAAACAGAATCGATGCGAGATCTTCGGCCGAGATTGCTCCCGCGTTCTTGAGCGCGCGAGCATGCGCCCGGCTAGAATCGACTTCGTGCTCTAGCAGCTGCTGATCGAACGGGAAGGAGCGCTGCCAACGCTCGAATTCCGGATCAAGCGGCTGCCGGAAGCGTCCTGACCACATCTTCACTTGGCCACCTCGAAACGTGCGCGCGCACGGGAACGCGAGGGCAGGCCAAGGATGCGGATAAAGCCGGCGGCATCCTTTTGGTCGTAGCTCGAACCCATCGTGAATGCCGCCAGATCCGTGTTGTATTGCGAGAACTCAGACTGACGGTTCGCGACCGCAACATTTCCCTTGTAAAGCGAGAGCGTGATGTCCCCCGTAACTTCATTCTGCGTGCTCTCCACGAACGCGTCGAGAGCTTCGCGCAGAGGGGTGAACCAGAGGCCGAAATAGACCAGTTCGGCGTACTTGAGCGCGATTCCCTGCTTGAAGTGCATTAGGTCGCGATCGAGGCACAGGGCTTCGAGCTCACGGTGCGCCGTAAGAAGCAACGTGCCGCCGGGAGTTTCGTAACAACCACGGGACTTGATGCCCACAAAGCGGTTCTCGACCAGGTCGATGCGGCCGATCGCGTTGCGCGACCCGATTTCGTTCAGCAATTCCACCAGCGAAACGGGATCGAGTTTCATCCCATTCACTGACACCGGGATGCCCTTCTCGAAGCCCACTCGCACCTGCTCTTCGCGGTCGGGAGCGTCTTGCGGCGAGCGAGTCAGTTGCCAGGTGCTGGGCAGCGGAGCATTGCCCGCATCTTCCAGTTCCCCGCCTTCATGACTGATGTGCCACAGGTTACGATCGCGGCTGTGGATCTTCTCGCGACTCTGAGCCACCGGAATCCCGTGCGCCTCGGCGTAGTCAAGACAATCCTCACGTGATTTCAACGTCCATTCACGCCACGGCGCAATGATCTTGAGCTCTGGCGCCAGCGCCTGGTAGGTCAACTCGAAACGCACCTGATCGTTTCCTTTGCCAGTGCAACCATGCGCAACCGCGGTGGCGCCTTCGGAAAGAGCGACCTCCACCTGGCGTTTCGCGATCACCGGACGCGCCAGCGATGTACCGAGCAGATATTTATGTTCATACACTGCGCCTGCCCGAAGCGCGGGAAACACATAGCCGGCGAGAAACTCTTCGTGCAGGTCCTCGACGACGACCTTGCTCGCGCCCG
>Ga0335070_10004828_pt1 | contig 15805 bp, 8 predicted proteins | sample Lox_Sample_13_FD_206722 | JGI IMG/M metagenome (GOLD analysis project Ga0335070, IMG submission 206722) | Soil microbial communities from Loxahatchee National Wildlife Refuge, Florida, United States - Lox_Sample_1.3 | ecosystem: Environmental > Terrestrial > Soil > Wetlands | place: USA: Florida... | reverse complement strand
GCGGCCCCGCGGAGCGTGAAGCAGAAGGTACTACCCTGCCCCGGGGTCGACTCAATCCAGATTCGGCCCCCGTGCTTTTCGACGATCTTCCGTACCATCGTCAGGCCCAGCCCTTCGCCTGCCACTGCGCCGTTGGCCAACCGGCGGAACAGGCGGAAGACCGCCTCCTGGCTGTGTGGCGGGATTCCGGGTCCCGTATCCCTCACGAACATGGTCGGCGTGCCGTTGCCGTCGCGTGCGCCGATCTCGATCCTGCGTGTCGCGCTGTCGCCCATGTACTTGATTGCGTTGTCGATGAGGTTGCTGAACACCTGTGTGAGCCGCAGCGTGTCACCGCGTACCGTCGGCAGCGCGCCCACCGTCACCTGAATGTGGGATTGATCGAGCTGATAGCGGAAGGACTCGATGGTCTTCTCCACCACCTTTTGCAGGCACACCTCGTCGGTCGGATTGGTGCGTGTCGCGATTCGCGAGACGTTGAGCAGCCCTTGAATGAGCCCGTCCATGCGATGGACGGCGGTATCGATGAACCCGAGCGATTCGTCCGTGTCGGCGAAAATGGCACCGACCTGCGGCGCGCCATTCGTGTGCGTACGCAAATCGGATAGTCGCAGTCGGACCTCGCGCGCGAATCCCTGCACGTTGATCAAGGGCGCGCGCAAGTCGTGTGAGGCGACGTAGAGGAGATCTTCCATCTCCTGGTTGAGCGCTGCCAACCGTTGATTCAGCGCGGCGAGCTCGCCAGTTGTCTGTCGCAGATTCTCGATCAGACGCGTCTTCTCCCGCGAAGCGGCGCGCAATGCCCGGCGCGCCGCAAATTCGCGGCCGCGCATCTTGTCGCTCACCACTGTGATCACCAGCGCAATCACACCGCTCACCAGGATGGCCGAAACCTGGGTGACGAACGCGCGGGCGATTGCCACACCGTGAAAAATGGCTCCGCCGACGAACATGACCGCCAAGGCGGTCACCAGAAACACCAACTGAGTCGCCGTCCACGGAACCAGCGCGGCGAGTGACAGAATCAGCAGAGCGAGGCTGACGTAGGGCGTGTCCGCTCCCGTCACCGCTACGGGTACAACCGCAATGGCCAAGCCGACCTCGAGGCCGAGCGCGATCGCCAGCGCCGACGGGTACCGTCTGCCCAGTGGACGCCGCAACAGCATGAAGATGGCGGCGCTCACCATGCACGAGAGCACGCGGGCACCCACCAGCGGGAACACATGCGGTCGATAGAGGAAGTAGTCGACCGTGCCGAAGAGCGGCACGAGCACCAAGCCCAACACGCTGGCCACCACCGTGCGCTGGCGCGTCAAGCGCCGGCGTTCGGCGTCGTATGCCCTGGCGATCGTGATGGCTCCTGGGCGCATCGATTCGACGGGCAGCAAGTGTTATGCCCGCTCGTGTCTCAACTTGCGGCTGCTGGACAGGGAGGGGGCGCGGCTGCAGCAGCGCCTTCCAGGCTCTTGGGAGACGCACAGCGCGTCGGTTTCTAGACACCCCCGCGAGGGCCGGCTCAACTACGGCCTGGTTCCGCTTTCGACCCGGCGCGCGAGGGGTTGGTCGCTGCACACTTCCGTTTGAAAGGCTGCGAAAATTGACAGCTCTGGCGCAGGGAGGGCATCAGGTGGCCGAGCAACCGGTCAGAGCGTTGCTCACAGCCCGCACGATGAGAGATACATCGACGGTGGCGCCGGGCGGGATGCCGCGCGGGCATGTCGCGGCGTCCGCCAAGAGCAGTTCGCGAATCTGCGTGACGGCCGCTGGGCTGATCTCCTGGGCATCTGCCCGGCCCGCGACAATGCAGAGAGGGAGCAAGGCAGCCGCTGCCCGATGTGCCGATCTGCCCCGCATGGGCACGCTGCTATCGCATCAGCACGTCGGCCGGGAACGCGTCGATCACGGCTTCGTCAACCGCGAAGTCGCGCACCGGCTTGCCGTTCACGACGACCTCTCGTGGCGGCCTGTCCACAGGCAGGCGAGCGACGATCTTGCCGGCAGGCAGCACCAGGTCGCCGTCGAGAAGGAGCCGCACGCTTCCCGTGGGTTCGCGCCGCACAGTGAAGTTCAGTTGGCCGTACCACGTCGGCAGACCGTGTACCTGCACGCCGTCACCATCGAGCCACTCGGAACGCAGGCCCGCGCCAATCACCAGCGACTGATCGGCCTCACGTTCGAAGGCAAACATGCTCAGGAGCGACAGGATGTATTCCGCACCGATCCAGGTGTGCGGCACGTCGCCAAGGTGGCCCGGACTCGTCGGATCGCGCCACGCAATCTCAGGCCATTGGTTCCACGGCAATGGGCGGCGGTCGGAGAGAAAGAAATCGAGCAGCTCGAGCGCGCTCTGCCGTTTGCCCAGATGCACCAGTGCACCGATGATGCGAATCTCGTAGGGCGTGTAGTTCGCCCAATCGATCTTTCCCGCGTGCTTGTCACGGAAGCCGGCGAAATAGGTTTCGAACATACGGTTGACGGCATCTTGCGGCAGATTCGCCGACTCGTCGAGCATGGCGATGGCGTTGGCCGTCGCCGTCGGATCGAAATCGGCCCACTCGACCGATCCCGGAATGTAGTTCAGTTGACGCTCGGCAATGGTGGTGCGGATCGAGGCGTACAAGGTCGTGGCAAAGTCGTCACGCAACGCGGCAATCCGGCGGGCTTGAGCGCTATCACCCAGGATCTCGGCCATCGCTGCAGCGTCCTTGAGACCGCGCAGGGCCCAGAAGTCGTCCCAGTACGAGTGCACCGGATGCGCGAGATAGCCTTCATGGCTGGCCGACTCGGGCAGCAGCCCGTAGCAGGCGCGCTTCTCCGCGGTCTGGAACTCCGGCGTCAGCCGCGAGTTGCGCAACCGTTCGATGCAGCCGACCGCCTTCGCCACCGCCGGCCACATCTCGGCCAGGAAAGCGCGGTCGCGGGTGAAACGGAAGTCCTCCATCACGGCGTAGACGAGCTGGCCATGGCTGTCGTGTTCGACGAGCCAGTCCGGCCCGTCGCGGTCGACGCAGCAGGGAACGAAGCCATCGTCGCGTTGGTACCTGGCGTACCAGCGAATGAAGTCGCGCATCGCGTCGGTACAGCCGACGCGCAACAAGGCAGCTCCCATGATGGCGCCGTCGCGGATCCAGGAGCGCGTGTACCGTCGCGGGCCAGGTTGGAGAGCAGGACCGTCACGGTTGATCAAGATGTGCGCGGCGCAGGTCTTGAGGGTGTCGATGGCGGCGTGCGCCTCCCCGGGAAGGCGAATGTCCACGACCGCCAGCTTCGCCTGCCACTGGCGAGCCGCGGCTTCAAACTGCTGTGCACCGCTCACCCCTGCGGCCAGCAGCGGCGCCGCATGTGTTTCGGCGCGTGAACTGAACGGGATCGCCAGATAGACGTCTTGCGGAACGCCGGGCGCCACATCCAGGTCGTAACACAGCGCGCCCGACGCATAGCCGAAATCATCGTGCACATCGGTCGCGCCTGGGAGTGCGCCGGTGTCGAGATACTGCATGATTCCCTCGTCAAACGTCGTCGCTCCGATTTGCGTCGTTGGGCTGAGGGAAATGATCGCTTTGCAGCCGTTGACCCAGATCGCATCGCCGCGGCAGGCAATGTCACGGATCGGGCTCACACCGCCGAGGGCGCGGAAGCTTTGCCACGGCGGTGTCACCTGGAACGGGCGCAGCGCCGCGAAGAGGCGCACCGCACGCCTGCTGTTGCCCGCGTGCCCGACGCGATAGCGGATGTACAGCACCGCGCCCGTCGACTCGCCGATCGCAAAGGCCGTGACGCTGAGCACGACGTCGTCGGCGCGCCACACTGAGGAAGGCATCGGGAGGTATCCAGCCTCCAGGTGCTGCATCGGTGCGGCATCTGCCCAGGTAATCAGCTTGCCATCGACCATGAGGAAGGGTTCGATCGAGAACGTCCCTTCGTCCACCTCGACCATGCCCTCTTCGTTCAGCAACGCGCGGGTGACGCCATTCGGGATGCCCACCGGCGACCAGTAGGTCTGCTGCCGGCACCAGTACTTCGGGTAGTGTCCGCGCGGCTCGCTGGCCGCCACGTTGTGGAAGAACTCGTTGATGGAGCGCGAGAACTCGAACGGCTGCACCTCGACGTTGATGATGCCGACGCCGCGCTGCGTGTCTGCGGCCTGCAGATCGAGTCGGATATACCGCGAGCTGCTGCCTGGCAGGTACACGTAGCTGCGCGTCGCGGCGGCGCGCTTCGCCGAGTACGCCGTTTTCCACTCGGTTGCGTCGTTCGACGCCTGCACCGTAAAGCTGTGTGCCGGCGCCGCCGCATCCCACTGAATGATCAACCCGCCGTACTCGTGTTCCTCCTCGAGGTCGATCAGGAACCACTGCGGATCGGCAGAAGGCACGCTGCGCCAGCTGGATTCGCGATCGCGATCGACCGCGCAGCGCGGCTCGTGGCCGGACACGGCACTCGATGCCGCGACGGCGGGGATGGATGCAAAACTCCGGTCTTCGCACTGCAGGTCGCTGATCCAGACCGTCCCCTTGCCTCCGGGCCCCGCGGCAATCACGAGCTCGATCGCCCCAACCTCGGTCATGCGCCCGCCGCCAGCAGGTCCCCAGGCGAACTCGATCTGACTGCTGCGAATCAGCAGAGGCTGCCACTCGGGTGTGAATTCGAACGCCTCTTGGTGGTAGCGCCACACGTTCTTGCCGCCCGGATCAACCAGCTTGAACTCGAACTTGTTGCGTGGCGCCGCCCCGCGCAGCCTGAAGCTGAATGCATAGGCATCGGGAAGCGGCAGGGAAAAGCGGCGGCGGGCGACGACGAACCCACCGCCGCCTTTGAAGTCGAAGTCCAGCCGCATCGCCGCGCCAGCGGGCCCCGTATCCTTCGAAATGTGCAGCTCTGCATGGCCCGACGCAACCGGGTTCCAGCCGGAGAGATCTTCGAACTGGTCGATGACCGTGCGCTTCATGACGTTCGCTCCGTGCCCTGTCGCGCATTCGAAAGTTGCTGTCGCGTTCCTGGCACGTTGGGCGCGATCATGACAAAAGAGAGCGACGCCCGCCAGCGCGGCGGAACTCGCAGGAGGATGAATGATGGAACCGGATATGCGGAGATGGGTTCTCGCGGGTCTCGTGGCCACGGCCCTCCTGGTCCCGCGCGCGAGCCGTGCCGAAGAAGCGCGCACGCCGGATGCCACCATCACCGTGTCGAGCAGCGCGGCGGCGTCAGCACTCGGCTTGACCCTGGTCGAAGGCAGGCTGCGTCACCGTGACAAGGTGTACCTGCTGACGTTGCGCGGCGCGCAACCCACAGCCGGTTCCTCCGGCAAGGTGTACGGCCTCGGACAGGCGCGCGATATCGAAGGCTCATACAAACCGACTGACGGCGGACTACGCAACGATCGTGGTGTGACTATCATCTTCGAGCCGCCGCTCGATCTGTCCGGTGGGCAACTGCAGGTCGATCTCAACAGCCGCGTCTATCCGAAAGCCTCGACCGGACAGCGTGGGACCTTCGAGTAGAGGACCGCGCTCCACACATCCCATCAGTCAAATGTGGCTCAAGGTGCTCGTCGAGCGCACAAAATCCCCCGCTCATTGCGTTCGCCGGCCCTTGCGGACGCTTCGTGGCGATCGACATGAGCACTGGCCGCGGACTCTTCGGTAGTACGCTCGTCGCCTTCGTCGTCGCGTCGCGCTTGGCGAGCGCGCAAACTGAGGCGCCGCCTCTACCGGCGGTTGCAGACGCCACGATCACGCTCACCGCCCGCTCGGCGGGAGTCGGTGTGGGATTCGTCTGGGGCGCTGGAACCCTCGAATACCAGGGGCAGAGGTATCCAGTGCGCATCGACGGCATCGGGATTGGCGCAGGGGCGGCGGCGTTGACGGCACACGGCGCGGTATATCACTTGAAGCAGGTCGACGACCTGAACGGCCAGTACAGCGCGCTGGGTGCAGGCGTCGAGATGGGGCGGGGCGCAAACCGGCTGCGGATGCGCAACGCGAAGGGCGTTGTGGTCGATTTGATCGCCGAAGGCAAGGGCGTCCAGTTCGGTATGGGACCGCGCGGTGTCACGCTGCAGGTCGGTGCCGCCGGCGGGCCGCCGGCATTCGCCGGTTTCATGCTTCCCAAGTCCCTGGGCTTCGGCCAGGCAGCCTTCGGGCCGCTGTCGCTACAGCCGACCCTCAACGTCCAGCTCGTCGGCTTCGTTGAAGGCAACGCCGGCTTTGGCGGCGAGTGGGCGGCGGGCCCAATCAACAAGAGCGACCTGTCCATGCAGCACTCCAACGAGGTCGGCATGAACGGGCTGCTGGATCTCGGTCAGTACGGCACACTGCACGGGCGCGTCAGCGGCGTCTTTTCGCTGTCGGCCGGTGGTGTCGACCCCGGTGCGACCAGCTTCCCGAACTTCAACACCAATGAGTACACGATCGAAGCGGCGTTCCTCAGTTGGAAGTCCGGCAACGCCTTTCCGGGTCTTGGCGAGAACGCCGTCCAGATGAGCTACGGCAACCAGAACTACCAAGTGTTCGACGGCCTCCTCTTCTGGGACGGGGCGGTGGACTGCGGGGTACGCGGCGCCTGCTGGCTGACGCCCCGCAAGGCATTCCACGAGGCCGGCACCGTGCGGTTGACACTCGGCGATTGGCTGATCGAGGGCTTCCACCTGAAGCTCAACGACGACCCCAGCACCCGCACGCGCATCGCCGGCGGCCGCGTCGAGTACGCGTTCGAGGACTGGGTCGTGAAGGCCATGAAGAGTGGCTTCATGTACTTCAACGTCTACGAATCGAACGAACCTGCGCGCAGCGGACTGAACGGTTTCTACTTCTACCAGGACGCAACGCCCGTCCCGCCGCTACCGGATTTCCAGTACACGACGAGCTTCGTCGCCGAGACGAACTCCGCTGCCGTCGGCAACGCCCAAGCCTACGGCTGGTACGTCGCGCCCGCCTACACCGTCTCGCAGCTACCGTGGTCGCCGCAGCTCTCCTACCGCTTCGCCTCATTCAGCGGCGGCGGCACCCGCAACTTCGACCCGCTCTTCTCCGGTGGCTCCGACTGGGGCTACTGGGCGCAGGGCGAGCTGCTGGGCGAGTGGGTACTGACCAACAGCAATCTGGAGTCCCACATGGTGCGGCTCAAGCTGACGCCGAACGAAGTCCTCACGCTCAACCTCTTCTACTACAAGTTTCTGCTCGACAACTTGGAAGAGAGCTTCGGGCCGACGCCGATGCGCGTCAGCAGTCACCAACTTGCCGACGAGGTCGACGCGATTCTCGACATCGCACCAACCAACTGGTGGTCGATGACCGTCGACTTCACCCTGGCCGTGCCGAACACCGGCTTTCGCGAGGCGACCGGCGGCAATGCCACGTGGATCAACTCCATGCTCTACACGAATTTCAACTTCTGACGATGGACCGATGACGGCGAGAACCGGCACGTGCTTGACCTCCGCCCCCCGTACGGTCCAAAAGATGCGGGTGATGAAACGTCTTGTTCAGGGCTCCCGGGTGCTTCTGCTGTTTGGCAGTGCTGTCGCTCTTGCCGCCTGTGCGGCGATGCAGCAAACCGTCGGTGGGTGGTTCGGCGCAGCAACGCCGACACCGACGCCTCAGGTGACGCCGGCTGCGGCGGTGGCTCCACGTGTCTACTACGCGGGGATCGAGGGACTGAAGGTCTACAGCGAACCCTCGACTTCCTCGAAGGTCGTCGGGGCGCTCTCACTGTACGAAAAGGTGACCCGCACCAGGCTCGAACGTGGCTACGCCTACGTGGAGAGCGCCAAGAGCGCTGTGCAGGGCTGGGTCAACAACGCGCAGCTCATCTGGCGCTTGCCGGCGGAGCCGCGGCCGGCCGCGCCCGCTCCTGGAGAAACGCCATCCGAGGAGCCCGTCACGCCCACAGGCGAAGAGCCGCAAGCACCGGCGGCCCCCGAAGCCACTGCCCCGATGGAGGCGCCCCCCACGGAGCCGCCGCCCACGGCTACCCCCGTACCAGCCGCGCCACGCAGCTCGCAGCCGACGCCGCGCGGCGTCGCGCCGTCGATCTTCAACCCGTATTGAGTCGGCTCGGTGTGAAACACCTGTTTCGTTCCTTGTATCTCGTGAAGCGTATCTCGTCGCAAGGGCTTGCGAGATGGGACGAACGCGGTAGGTGATGGCCTATGAGTGACGTCCCGCGCATGGGCTCACCGCAGCGGCCGCGCCCGCAGTCATGGCCCGAGGCGTGGATGCGAGCGGTGCTCGACCTCGGGTCGGTGTCCCCCGAACGGCACGCCGTCGTGCTCAGCGACATTGAGATCGGCTCGCAGCCGACGGCAACCTACTACGTCTTGCTGAGCATCTCGGAGCTGATCGCCGCCTTTGCGTTGATCATCGGCAGCGACGCGACCCTGATCGGGGCGAACGTCGTGGCGCCACTGATGACACCGATCATCGGCATCTCCCTGGGCCTGATGCGCGGCGACCTGCGGCTGCTGCGCACCGCGCTGGTGGCCGAGTTCGGCGGCGCGCTGATCGCTGTCGTCCTGGTGTATCTGCTGGGCCTGATGCCGCTCTGGGGCGATCCGACGCCGTCGCTGCTGGCGCAGACCAAGCCAACGCTGATCGACCTGCTGGTGGCTGCACTGGCCGGCTTCGCCGGCGTGCTCGCCATGATCGATGAGCGCGTCAGCCCGGCCCTGCCCGGCGTGGCGATCGCCACCGCGCTCAATCCTCCCGTCGCGGCGATCGGGCTGTGCCTGGCGTTTGGGGCGTACCAGGGTGCCTGGGGCGCCTTTCTCCTGTTCTTCGCCAACGTGCTCGCCATCCTGGCCGTCGCTGCCATCCTGTTTCTGATCGCCGGCTTCGTGACGTGGGCGGAGATAGGATCGGTCCGTAGCCTGGCGCGGCGCTTCGCCCCGGCGACGATCGGGCTCCTGCTGGTCACCGCGCTGCTCACCAAGTACCTCGTCGGCATGGTGGAAAACATCCACACGCACCGTGCCATTACCGCCGTACTCGACCAAGAGCTGGCGCACGAACCCAGCACGGCACTGTTTGGGGTCGACTTCAGTCGCGGCAAAGACGCGGTGGACGTGCTCGCGGAAGTGCGCACGCCCCATGTGCCAAAGCCTGGACGCGTCAATGAGATTCAAGACGCGTTGAGCAGCCGCCTCGGCGAGCCCGTTCACCTCTTCATGCGCTGCACGCTCACCAAAGATGTCACGGCGACGGGATCGACGACCCTGCGGCCATATTTGAGCCTCAACGGCAAGGTGACCACAGCCCCGGTTTCGCCGGACATGCGGCTGCTGCAACAGGCGGAGCAAGTGGCGCGCGAAGTGGTGGCGACGCGGCCCAACATCATCTTGAAGGACATTGAACTGGTCAAGCTCGAGACGGGCCCCGTGATCATCGTGTCGATCGAGAGTGCGCGGGCCCCGAGCCCCGCCCGCATCGCCCGCTTCGAGGCCCTCTTGCGTGAACGCTTGGGAGAGCCGAGCGTGCGGGTGGTGATCCGGGCAGCCGAATCGGTCGATATCACCTCGAAGGGGCGCGTCCTGCTCGGCGAGGCGCACTTTGCTACAGCGTCCCCGGAAGAAGCCCAACGCCAGCAGACGGTCGAAGAGACGGTTCGGCGTGAGCTGCAGAGCGTGCCGAACACATTCGTCACGGCTGTCGATGCCGTGCACCAGGGGTCTGGTTGGTTGGTGCGTGCGGAGGTGGTGGATCCACGCATCCTCGCACCTGACGATGTACGCAACGTCGAAGCACGCAGCGCAAAGGCTATTGGCGAGTCCGTGGACCTGACAGTGCGGGCGCGTGCGGACGTCCTGGTCACCGGGAACAGGTACCAGGCGGTGGGCGATGTGCGTTTGCCGGAGGAGGGGGATGGCGTGCCGACGCCGGGGGCATCGCCGTGAGCCGCTCTACGCGCCCGGCCGTGCCTGCCCCAAAGAATCGAGAACGGTTCGTTGAGAGCTACCTCGACCCGGCCAGCCGCCTGGGTGAGGTTGTCTTCGGGCTCATCATGGTGCTGGGCGCCACCCTTACCGCGGGACTGAGCGTGGCGGAGGGCAAGGCAGGTGTGCGCCAGTTGCTGCTCGCGGCGCTGGGCTGCAACGTCGCCTGGGGGATTATCGATGGCATCATGTACGTCATGCACTGCATGACGGGGCGCGCCGAGAAGGCACGCCTGATCGAAGCGATTCAACGCGCCCCCGACGTGGGCACGGCGCTCGACATCATCCGGAATGACATCGAGCCGCGATTCGAGACGCTGACCGCGCTGCAGGACCGCGAGGCGCTGTGCCGGTCCATCCTTGCGTACCTCGCTCAAGGCGAAGCGCCGAGGATCAGGGTGACAAGGGATGATCTGTATGGCGCCCTGGTATGTTTCTGGCTGGTCTTCCTCTCATGCTTGCCGGCAGCGGGGCCGTTCCTGATCTTTTCAGAGCCAACCCACGCGCTGCGTGCTTCCAATTTTCTCCTGATTGCGATGCTCTTCGTTGTCGGCCACATGTGGGCGCAGTACGCACACACCAACCGCCTCCTGGCGGGTCTCGTGATGGTAGCCATCGGACTCGCGCTGGTCGGCGTAGCCGTCCTTCTCGGTGGATGATACCTATGTTCGTGGTGCGCATCGCGCCGCCAGGTCGGAATGAGGCACCCGTTGCATTCGATTCAATGGAGAAGGCATGAAACCTAGAACCGTCAAGAGAGTGGGGTCCAGAAAGAAACCGAACCACCATGAGGCCATTCGCACCGGGCTCGAAGCGGGCGCCATTGCGGAAGCGCTCGTCGACAACCTGCACTATCTGCAAGCCAAGCTGCCGCAGCACGCGACGCGCAACGACTGGTACATGGCCCTCGCCTACACGGTGCGCGACCGCATGCTGCACCGGTATGTCGAGACGGTGGAAGCGATCACGAGCGCGAACACGCGCGCCAAGGTCGTGGCGTATCTGTCAGCCGAATTCCTGACGGGGCCGCATCTAGGCAACAGCCTGATCAACCTCGGTATCTGGGAGGCGACGCAGGACGCGGTATCCACAGTTGGCCAAGATTTGTCTGACCTCCTCGAACAGGAAGAAGAGCCGGGCCTGGGCAATGGCGGGCTCGGCCGTCTGGCCGCCTGCTACATGGACTCGCTGGCGACGCTCAACATTCCCGCTATTGGCTACGGCATCCGCTACGAGTTCGGAATCTTCGATCAGGCGATTCGTGACGGCTGGCAAGTAGAGCTGACGGACAAGTGGCTGCGCTTCGGCAATCCGTGGGAGATCGTGCGTTCGGAAATCAACTTCGCGGTCCAATTCGGTGGACGCACAGAACCCTCCACAGATGCGCAGGGGCGCTATCGGGCACGCTGGCTGCCGGAGAAGGTCGTCAGAGGCGTGGCCTACGACACCCCCGTGCCCGGCTACCGGGTGCCGACCACAAACCTGTTGCGCCTGTGGAAGGCAGAGGCCACCGAATCGTTCGATTTCGACGCGTTCAACGTCGGCGATTACTACGGCGCAGTGGACCAGAAGGTCGCATCGGAAACCATCTCCAAGGTGCTCTATCCGAATGACGAGCCCGAAGTCGGAAAGCAACTGCGGCTGGCGCAGCAGTATTTCTTCGTCTCCTGCTCGCTGCAGGACATGATCCGCCTGCATCTGGCGCGTGGCAAAAAGCTGGACGAGTTCGATTCGTATTGGGCGGTGCAACTGAACGACACGCATCCCTCCATCGCCGTCGCCGAGTTGATGCGGCTCCTGGTCGACGAGCACTCGATGGAGTGGGATCAGGCCTGGGCGATCACGCAGCGGACGTGCGGTTACACGAACCACACGCTGCTTTCCGAAGCGCTGGAGAAGTGGCCGCTGGCGCTTTTTGGCAAGCTGCTGCCGCGCCACCTGGAGATCGTCTATGAAATCAACCGCCGCTTCCTGGATGAATTGCGGCTGCGCTATCCCGGCGACGACCAGTTGCTCGGGCGCCTGTCGCTGATCGACGAAGCCGGCGAGAGATATGTGCGCATGGCTCACCTGGCCGGCGTCGGCAGTCACGCGATCAACGGGGTCGCGGCCCTGCATACCGAGCTCCTCAAACAAACCGTGCTGCGCGACTTCTACGCGGTGGCGCCGGAGAAGTTCCTCAACGTGACCAATGGCGTAACCCCGCGACGCTGGATCGTGCTGAGCAATCCGCAGCTGGCGGCGCTGATCACCGGCAAGATCGGCGAGCGTTGGGTAGCAGATTTGGAGGAAGAGCTTGCACGCCTCGAACCGCTGGCTGACGATCCCGGCTTCCAGAGGGATTGGCACGCGGTAAAGGCCGACAACAAGCGAGCGTTGGCCGCCTTCATCAAGGAGCGCACCGGCATCAGTGTGGACCCGCAGTCGCTCTTTGACATCCAGGTGAAGCGGCTGCACGAGTACAAGCGGCAGCACCTGAACGTGCTGCACGTGGTCAGCCTCTACAACCGGCTCAAGCATGTATCAGCTGCCAGGGTCACTCCGCGCACGGTCATCTTCGGCGGTAAGGCCGCTCCCGGCTACCGCATGGCCAAACTGATCATCAAGCTGATCAACTCCGTTGCCGAGGTCATCAATCGGGATCCAACGGTCTCGCAGGTTCTGAAGGTGGTCTTCTTCCCGGACTTCAACGTCAAGAGCGGCCAGCGCGTCTATCCCGCCGCCGATCTGTCCGAACAGATCTCCACGGCGGGCAAAGAGGCGTCGGGCACAGGCAACATGAAATTCGCCATGAACGGGGCGTTGACGATCGGCACGTTGGACGGCGCCAACATCGAGATCCGCGACGCCGTCGGCCACGACAATTTTTTCCTGTTCGGCTTGACGGCCGAGGAGGTTGGGAAGCTGAAAGCGACCGGCTACCGGCCGCGCAGCATCTACGAGTCAAACCCGGAGCTGCGCCAGACCATCGACCTCATCGCTTCCGGATTCTTTTCCAAGGGCGACCGCGAGCTGTTTCGCCCGCTCGTGGAATCGCTGCTGGCCGGCGATGACTACATGCTCTTGGCAGACTACCAGGCCTACATGGACTGCCAACAGCGCGTGAGCGAGGCGTACTGCGATCAGAAGAACTGGACGCGCATGTCGATCCTCAACAGTGCCCGAGTTGGCCGCTTCTCTTCGGACCGCTCGATCCGCGACTATTGCCGCGCTATCTGGAAGGTTAGCCCGATAACAGCAGACGAGCGCAAAGATGACCGCCGCGGCTGAACCAGGCGCGAGCGCTCCTCTCGGCGCCACTGTCTGTCCCGGCGGCGTCAACTTCAGCGTTTTCTCGAAGAGCGCCACGCGCCTCGATCTGTTGCTATTCGACGAGAAGAATGCCGCACAGCCGGCAACGGTCATCCGGCTCGATGCGCACCGGCATCGCACCTATCACTACTGGCATGTGTTCGTGCCGGGCCTCAAACCCGGGCAGGTGTACGCTTACCGCGCCCATGGGCCATTCACGCCGGAGCGTGGGTTTCGGTTCGATGGCGAGAAGGTCCTTCTCGACCCGTATGGTCTCGCCGTCGCGGTGCCCGACGCCTACGACCGCGGCGCAGCACGCCGGCCCGGTAACAACGCGGCGGTCGCCATGAGAAGCGTCGTCGCCGATCCCGGCCGTTACGACTGGGAAGGGGACCTGCCGCTACAGCGGCCCTTTACCGAGACCGTCGTTTACGAACTGCACGTGCGCGGCTTCACCCGCCATCCCAGCTCAGGCGTAGCGCCCGTGAAGAGCGGGACTTACGCGGGATTGATCGAGAAGATCCCCTACCTCAAAGATCTCGGTGTCACCGCCGTAGAGCTTTTGCCGGTCTTCCAGTTCGACGCGCAGGACGCGCCGGCAGGCCGCGTGAACTACTGGGGCTACCAGCCGGTCTCATTTTTTGCGCCGCATCATGCCTACAGTTCGCGGCGGGACCCCAACGGCGTCCTCGACGAATTTCGCGACATGGTCAAGGCGCTGCACCGCGCCGGCATCGAAGTTATCCTCGATGTCGTCTTCAATCACACCGCGGAGGGCGGTCATGATGGGCCGACGTTGTGCTATCGCGGCTTCGCGAATGATTTCTACTACATCCTCGAGAAGGACAAGGCGCGGTACGCCGACTACACCGGGTGTGGCAACACCCTCAACGCCAATCAGCCGATCGTGCGCCGGATGATCCAGGATAGCCTGCGCTATTGGGTGACGCAGATGCACGTCGACGGCTTCCGCTTCGATCTCGCCTCCATCCTGTCGCGCGACGAGACCGGTCATCCACTGCCAAACCCGCCGGTCCTCTGGGATATCGAGTCGGATCCTCTTTTGGCCGGCACCAAGCTGATCGCGGAGGCGTGGGATGCCGCCGGCCTCTATCAAGTGGGCAGCTTCGTGGGCGACACGTGGCAAGAGTGGAACGGCCGATTCCGCGACGACGTGCGGCGTTTCTTGAAGGGCGACAATGACTCGGTGTCGCACGTGGCCTGCCGGCTGTTGGGCAGTCCGGATATTTACGCTCACAAGGAACGAGAGGCCGAGCAGAGTGTCAACTTCGTCACCTGTCACGACGGCTTCACCCTCAATGACCTGGTCTCGTACAACCACAAGCACAACGAGGCCAACGGCGAGAACAATCGCGACGGTTCGGATGACAATCTGAGCTGGAACTGCGGCGCGGAAGGACCGACAGATGATGCGGCGATCGAGGCCCTGCGCAACCGCCAGGTGAAGAACTTCTTCGCCCTGGAGTTGCTGGCGGCCGGCACACCGATGTTGCTCATGGGCGACGAGGTGCGCCGCACCCAGCGCGGCAACAACAACGCCTATTGCCAGGACAGCGACATCAGTTGGTTCGACTGGAGCTTGCTGGAGCGGCACGCTGACATCCACCGGTTCGTAAAGATGCTCAACGCCTTTCGCCAACGCCGTGACGTGGTAGCAGAAGAAGGCACGCTCAGCCTGAATCAACTCCTGCAACGGGCAAAGGTCGACTGGCAGGGCGTGGCGCTCAACCGCCCGGACTGGAGTGAGCACTCGCACTCTCTGGCCTTAACCCTGCGCAGCCTGGGCGGGCGGTTTCTCATCCACGGAATGTTCAACGCCTATTGGGAGCCGTTGACGTTCGAGTTACCGCCCGTCCCGGCGGAAGCCCAGCAACCCTGGCGGCGTTGCATCGACACCGCGCTTGCATCACCCGATGACATCTACCCCTGGAACGTGGCGCCGGTGGTGACGCAGGCGACGTATGCGGTGCAGCCGCGTTCTGTAGTCCTTCTCGCGCTGCCGCTTCGAGCATCACCGTAGTCGTTCGGAAAGCAGGTGAGGCTATGAAAATTGGCATCGTTGGTTGCGGCATGGTCGGCTCGACCTCGGCGTTCGCCCTGGTCATGCACGGCGTGGGGCGTGAGATTGTGCTCGTGGACGCCAACCGCGCACGCGCCGACGCCGAGGCGAACGACATCTCTCACGCTGTCCCCTTCGCGTATCCGCTGACCGTACGTGCCGGGGACATCGCCGACCTCGCCGGCTGCGCTGTTGTGGTCATCGCCGCCGGCGTGGCGCAAAGGCCCGGCGAAACGCGGTTGCAACTGCTGCAACGCAATGCCGATGTATTTGCTCAGGTCGTACCGTCCATCCTCGCCCACGCCCCGGATGCGGTGCTCGTGGTGGTCTCCAACCCGGTGGACATCATGACGCATCTGGCGGGGCACTTCGCGGCCAACGCCGGTGTGCCGCTTACTCGCGTCATCGGTTCGGGTACGATGTTGGACACCGCCCGCTTTCGCACCCTGCTCGGGCGACATTTCGACGTGGACCCGCACCACGTGCACGCCTACGTGTTGGGGGAG
>Ga0335070_10004826_pt1 | contig 15808 bp, 17 predicted proteins | sample Lox_Sample_13_FD_206722 | JGI IMG/M metagenome (GOLD analysis project Ga0335070, IMG submission 206722) | Soil microbial communities from Loxahatchee National Wildlife Refuge, Florida, United States - Lox_Sample_1.3 | ecosystem: Environmental > Terrestrial > Soil > Wetlands | place: USA... | reverse complement strand
CGGGAGCTGTACGCGCGACTCGAGCCGCGTATGAAGCCCAGCAGCATCCTCGCCACGAACACCTCGAGCATCATGCTCGAGCCGCTGATGGAGAAGCTCGCCCGACCCGAGCGGCTGGTGGGCCTGCATTTCTTCAATCCCGTCCCGCAGATGCCGCTGATCGAGATCGTGCAGTCGGCGCGCACCGATGCCGCCGTCCTGCAGAGCGCCATCGGTTTTGCCCGCCGCCTGGACAAGCTGCCCGTGCCCTGTCGCAGCGCGCCGGGCTTCGTCGTCAACCGTGTCCTCATGCCCTATCTGCACGAGGCCATGTTCGCCGCGCAGGAAGGTGTGCCGCTGGCCCTGATCGACCGCGCCGCGGTCGAATTCGGCATGCCCATGGGACCCATCGAGCTGGCGGATGTCGTGGGTCTGAACGTGGCGCGCGATGTGGGCGAGATCATTGCGGCGGAACTCGGCCGCCCGGCACCCGACCTGACACGACTGCGCGAGCTGGTGAAGGCGAACAGGCTCGGCCGCAAGAGCGGTGAAGGGTTCTACGTCTGGAAGGACGGCAAGCCTTTGAAGCCCGATGCGGGCGGCGCCGCCGTCCCCGCCGACCTCATCGACCGGCTGATCCTCGTCATGGTGAACGAGTGTGTGGCGTGCCTGCGCGAGCGCGTGGTGGAGGAAGTCGACCTGATCGATGCCGCCGTGATCTTCGGCACCGGCTTCGCCCCCTTCCGTGGCGGTCCCCTCACCTACGCGCGTACTCGCGGCAGCGCGGCGGTGCTCGCGCGCCTGGGCGAGCTCGCGGCCCGCTACGGTACGCGGTTCAACGCCGACCCGGGCTGGTCCCTGCTGGGTGCCGACGGAAAGGCGTGATCCACGCGGGTGCGGCCAGGGCGCCGATGGAAAAGCGTGATCCGCGCCCACGGAAAGCGTGAACGCGGTTCCAGTCCGCCAAGCGGCCTGTGTTACCATCGACCGTGATTTGCGACGCACCAACCTCGGGTTCACGGCGTCAGGTTCGGTGAAATGCACGACGAACGCGAAGCCAGCGTTCAATTGCTCAAACAGTTCGCACCTCTGGACGGCCTGAAGCGCGACAACCTGGCCGCGCTCGCCAAGAAGGTCAGCGTACGGACGATGTCGGCCGGACGCATGCTCTTCAAGGAAGGCGACACCGACAAGCGCACGGTCTGGCTGGTCGGGGGCATGGTAGAGATCCGCGAAGGCGATCGCACCATCGCCATGATCCGCGGTGGCACGCCCGAAGCCCGCAATCCCCTCTTCCCGAAACTGCCACGCACGGTGAGCGCCCGCGCGGTCGATGAGATCAGCTACCTGTCCATCGACAGCGAGCTGCTGGATGTGATGATCACGTGGGACCAGACCGGCACCTACGAGGTGGCCGAGCTGCAATCCCAGCTCGAGGGCAGCGGCGCCGACGACTGGATGACCACGCTGCTGCAGACCAAGGCTTTCCACCGCATCCCACCGGCGAACATCCAGGCCATCTTCATGCGCCTGCAGCGCACGCCCTACAAGGCGGGCGATGTGGTCATCAAGCAGGGCGATGAAGGCGATTACTTCTACGTCATTGTCAACGGCAAATGCGTGGTCACGCGCGAGACTCCGCTGAATCGCGAAGGCATCAAGCTTGCCGAGCTGAGCGTCGGAGACACCTTCGGCGAGGAGGCCCTGATAGCCGAGGCCAAACGCAACGCCACGGTGGCGATGCTCACCGATGGCGTGCTGATGCGCCTGAACAAGCAGGATTTCCGCGAGCTCATGAACGAGCCGCTGCTGCAGTGGGTGGACTACGAGAAGGCGCGCGAGATCGTCGAGCGTGGCGGACGCTGGCTGGATGTGCGCCTGCCGAGCGAGTTCCAGAACCTCGCCATCGAGGGCGCGGTCAACATCCCGCTGTATTTCATCCGGCTCAAACTCTCCGCGCTCGACCGCAATGTCCCGTACGTCGTGTACTGCGACACCGGCCGGCGCAGCTCCGCCGCTGCCTTCATACTGGTGGAGCGCGGCTTCGATGCCTACGTGCTGACAGGCGGCCTCACCAACAGCAGCGTCGCGCTGCGGCGTTCGGCCTGAAGATCCCGATTGGCGGATGAGCAGGGCGCGATCGCGCCGTTGCGGCGGGTTCGCCCCGCTACATCGTGTGCGTGGCCTTGTCGCCCGAGAGCGCGCCAGCCAGATAGGTCTCGATCTTCTTCTGGGTCTGGCCGCGATCCTGATCCGAGAACTGCACGCCGATACCGGCGGTACGCTTGCCCTGCGCGCCCTTGGGCGTCACCCAGATGACACGCCCGGCCACGGGCAGCTTCTCGTCCTCGCCCATCAGGTTCAGCAGCATGAAGACTTCATCGCCCAGCCGATAGTTGCTGTTGGTGGGGATGAACAGGCCGCCGTTGCGCACGAACGGCATGTAGGCCAGGTACAAGGCGCTCTTGTCCTTGATGGTCAGAGTCAGCAGACCCGGCTTGTTGCCACCCGTACGCAATGTCCTACCTCTGGCTCGGCTCGCTCACGTCAGCTCTTCAATGGGGTCAGACGGCGCAACAGGCTCTCGAGCGCCAGCCCCCGGTTGATCGGCGTCTCGAGCGCGGACTTGAGTTCACGAACCCCGTCCAGCAGCTCGAACGCCCGCCGTATATTCAAGACCGTCTGCCGCCCTGGCAAGTGGGTTCCAGCGCCCACTTCTGTCAAAAGGCCCGGTGCGCGCAACGGGCCGCGAATTCGATCCGTGATCCAGTTCTCAATGCACCTCAGGCGCAGCGGCAGCTCGCTCCGCGCCCATTTCTCCGCCAGCACCAGCGGATCGGTGCGGCCGGCGAGCGTCGCCTCCAGTTCCTGCCTCACTTCGGCGCCGATCTGCACGACGGCCGCGGCATCGGCCTTTGCCGCCAGCAGCGGTGATTCGCCCATCACATCGAGCACCGCGGCCCAGTTCTGCGGTCCCTGTGACCGTTCCAGCCAGTTCAGCGACTGATCACGCGGCGGTGCACTGATACGTATCCGCTGGCAGCGGCTGAGGATGGTGGCGGGCAAGCGCGACGGCTGCGTAGCGACCAGCATCAGCACGGTGCGGGCTGGTGGCTCCTCCAGTGTCTTCAGCAGCGCATTGGCCGCAAATCGGTTGAGCGCATCGGCCGGGGAGATCACCCCCACGCGATAGCCGCCCTGGTGAGGGGTCAGCGCCAGATCCTGTGCCAGCTCGCGCACCTGCTCGATGCGGATCTGCTTCGACTCCTCCTGCAGGCGCAGCTCCAGCAGATCCGGATGCTGACCCGCCGCCACGCGCCGACAGGCGTTGCACTCACCGCACGGGGCCCGCTCTCCTTGCGTACACAAAACCAGCTGCGCGATCCAGGTGGCGAGCCAATCGCCGCCAGCTCCTGGAGCCTCGTGAATCAAAAGGCCGTGCGGCATGCGGTCCGCACGAAATGCAGCGCGGATCGGCTGCGCCGCCGCATCCAACCACGGTGCAATCTGCTGCCCGCTCAAGAGACCCTCTCCAGCAACCGCTCCAGCACACGAGTGACCTGTTTCGTGACCGAATCCAAAGGCGCGCCGGCGTCGATCACGCGCACGCGCCGCGGGTCCTGGCGCGCAATCGCCAGATAACCCTCGCGCACCCGACCGAAGAACGCTTCGGTCTCCGCCTCGAAGCGGTCCGCGGCCTGTCCCGATCGGCTGCGCGCCCGGGCCAGACCCGCCGCTACAGGCAGATCGAGCAGCAGCGTGCAGTCAGGGTGCACAGTACCCTGCACCGCCGCGGCGAGCTGCTCGATCCAGGCGAGATCGATCCCCCGCCCGTAACCCTGGTAGGCGCGGGTCGCATCCGTGAAGCGATCGCAGACCACCCACTCGCCCCGGCTCAGGGCCGGCCCTATCAGATTGTCCACGTGGATGCTGCGGGCCGCGAACATCAGCAGCGTTTCGGCAGTCCCGGAAACCGCTTCCGCACCACGTTCCAGCACCACCTGGCGCACGCGCTCGGCCAAGGGTGTGCCGCCCGGCTCGCGCGTAGCGCGCACGGGGATCCCGCGTGCCACGAGCCAATCGCACACCTGCCTGGCGACGGTCGACTTGCCGGCACCCTCGATACCTTCGAGCGTGATGAAGCGGCCCCGGCTCATCGCGAACCGCTCCCCGTTTGCGCTTCGGGAACCCTCGAGCGGATCCCGTTCGCCGGGCCCGGGGACGAAGCCGCCGGGGCGTGGCTGCCCACACCACGCTGCGTGCTGCGCAGGTTGTCCAGATAGTGCTTCACCGCCAGATTGTGCTCTTCGAGCGTCCTGGAGAAATGGTGCCCGCCATCACCAGTACCCGTGGCGACGAAATACAGCTCACCGGCTTCCTGCGGGTGCACGGCCGCGAGCAGCGATTCCCGCCCCGGGAGCGCAATCGGCGTCGGCGGCAAGCCAGCCCGCGTGTACGTATTGTAGGGCGTGTCCGTGACCAGATCGCGCGTATGGATCTCGCCGTCGTAGCTGGCCCCCAGACCATAGATGACAGTCGGGTCGGTCTGCAGCCGCATCCCCTTGCGCAGTCTTGCCACGAACACGCCCGCGATCCGCGGCCGCTCGGCCGGCAGCCCAGTCTCCTTCTCCACGATCGAGGCCAGGGTGAGCGCCTCATAGGCATTCTGCAGGGGCAGGTCCGGGCTGCGCGACTGCCAGGCCGAATCCAGCGCGGCCTGCATGGCCGCGTACGCCTTGTTCAGGATCTCCAGGTCACTGGTGCGCGCGGCGAACCGGTAGGTGTCCGGAAAGAAACGCCCCTCGGGATACTCGCCCGCATGACCCATCGCCGCCATCACCTCGGCGTCAGTCTTGCCGCGCAGCGCGTGGGTGATGGCCGGGTGTGTATCCAGGGTGTGGCGCAGGTCGGCGAAGCGCGACCCTTCGATCACAGTGAGTTGCTCGAGAAGCACCCGACCCTGATCGAACATCTGCAGGATCTGGGCCGCGCTGGAGTTCGTCGGGATCTCGTAGGTGCCAGCCTGCATCCGTCGAGCATGGCCGCTGATGCGCCGTTCGATGCGGACGTACCATTCCACAGCGCGCGGATCGCGAAGTGCACCCTGCTTCTCGAGCGTGCCCAGCACGGTGCGGATGCTGGCCCCCTCTTGCACTTCGATGCGCAGCGGTGCATGAGAAGGGCCTGTCGCGTTGAACTCGCTCTGCAGCCAGAGGTATCCGCCCGCAGCCGCCCCGCCAACAAGCAACATGAACGCCAGAATCGCGGTGAGGATCCGCAGCGTTCTAACCATGACGGGTACCATCCAGCAACGGGGCAAGCGCCGCCTGCAACCGGCGCGTCACGGGACCGGGTTCCAACACCCTTCCATCCAGCTCCCGCACCGGCCAGATACCAATCCTTGCGTTGGTCAGAAAGATCTCCTGTGCCGAGCGCACGTCCGCGGCGCGCAGTTCAGACTCCCCGACATTCACGCGGGCAGCTTGCGCCTCGGCCAGAACAACCTTGCGCATGACACCGGCCACGCCACAAAGATCCAGGCGTGGCGTCATCAGGCTGCTGCCGTTTACCAGAAACACGTTGCTCATCGTGCCCGATACGAGCCGTCCGGAGTGACTGTAGAGCAAGCCTTCCGCCAGATCCGGCCCGGGCCAGTCGGCGCGTGCGAGGATCTGCTCCAGGCGGTTGCAGTGTTTGAGGCCCGCCAGCGCGGGATTCTCGCCCAGCCGGAATTCCCGCGTGCACACGCGGACACCCCGTTCGGCGCATGCCGGATCCTCGTCCGGCCAGGCTTGGCGCATCGTGATGCGCCTCGCCCGCTCGTTGCCGGCAGCGGCGTAGCCACGTTGCGTAGCGGTTCCGCGCGTGACAATGACTTTGATCAGGCAGCGCGGGGTGTCGCGCGCCAGTGCGAGCACCTCCGCGCGCAGAGCCTGCATGTCGGGAAAATCGATGCGCAGCCGGCTGCAGCCCAGTGCCAGGCGCTCGCAGTGCAGATCGAGGAACCGGGGTACCCCGCCCACGCAGGCTATGGTTTCGAACAGCCCATCGCCGAACTGCAGGCCCCGATCGAGCACACTGAGCTGCGCCTCGGCCCGGCCGTCCACCAGCGTGATCGGGGTGGCGGGTGGCCGGCGAGACTCACCACCGGTCGTGCCGTCAGCTGCCCTGCCCTCAGCCCCTGCGCCGCCCTCAGCCCCTGCGCTGCTCGCGGCCGGCGCTCGGCCTGTCACGCAACGGCTCCCGCTGCCTGACTGATATCGAATGCGGCCAGCATGCCCCGCGCCTTCGCGCGCGTCTCTTCCAGCTCCCGCTGCGGATCGGAATCAGCCACGATGCCGCCCCCTGCGCGCAGCTCCACGCTACCCTCGCTGACCGTCATGGTGCGGATCAGAATGTTCATGTCCATGGTGCCGTCGCGACCCAGGAAGCCAAGCGAGCCGGTGTAGGCACCGCGACCTGTGCCCTCGAGTTCCGCGATGATCTGCATGCAGCGGAACTTCGGACACCCTGTGATCGTGCCCCCCGGAAACACCGCCCGCAAAGCTCCAATTGGCGTGACGTCCGCGCGCAGTTCGCCCGTCACGTTCGAAACGATGTGGTGCACATGTGCGTAAGACTCGATGGTCATCAGCTCATCCACGCGAACGGTACCAGCGCGACAGACTCGGCCAAGATCGTTGCGCTCCAGATCGATGAGCATGATGTGTTCGGCGCGCTCCTTGGGGTGCGCCGCAAGTTCCTTCATCTCGACGAGGTCCACGCCCGGCCGCAAGCTGCGCGGGCGCGTGCCGGCAATGGGTCGCGTGTCCACGTGCCGGCCTTGCACGCGCAGCAGCCGCTCAGGGGAGGAACTCAGTATGCGGGCACCGCGCCACTGCGCCAGTGCCGCAAAGGGCGCGGGATTCGCGCGGCACAGGCGGTTGTAGAGCGCCGCGATATCCGGCTCGCCCGCGAACTGCACGCGCCACGGACGCGACAGATTCGCCTGGTAGATGTCTCCGGCCCGCACGTATTCCTTGGCTCGCGCCACGCGATGCAGGTACTTCGCCGGTTCCTCCTCGAACACCGCCTCGACACGCAGCAGATCGTTCAGCGGCTCGGCCTGTCCGGCCGCCGCCTGGCGCGCGTCAGCCTCAATGCGATCCAGAGCGGCCGCGCATTCTGGCTCCGCAATCGCGTACACCCTGCCTGATGCGCGCTCATGAATCAGTGCGCAGGGCGCGCGCAAGGCAAACGCCTGCCAGGGAAGCTTGGCGCGCGGCAGGAGCAGTTTCGGCTCGATCTCGCGCGCCATTTCATACGACAGGAAGACAGCCCATCCGCCGTTGAAACCCGGGTGATGCGGCGGTGCAGTGCCGCCACGGGCAGCGGTGTCGCTGTGTACAGCCGCGCCGGCGGAGCCAACATCCCGCTCCGCCAGCCACCAGTTCTCCAGCGCCGTGAGGAAATCGGGGCCCTGAACAGTGGTCCCGTCGGCGCCCAGACGACCGTCGCAGTCCAGCCAGAGTGCGGCACGGGGTTCGGCAAACAGGATACTCGCTCGGCTCAGCGGACCATCGGCCGCGCTGTCGAGCAGGATCGGGTAACGCTCCGGTGAGCGGGCGGCGAGCCGCCGTAGCACCTGGGGCGGTACCTCGAGTTCGCGGATGACGGGGCCGGACCCCGCTGTGGCGCGCATCGGAGCCCTCACGGGCTCACATCAGCCGGTGAAGCGCCGGAAGATGACCGAGCCATTGGTGCCCCCGAAGCCGAATGAGTTCGACAGGGCCACGTCCACCTTCATCTGGCGGGCGGTGTTGGGTACGTAATCCAGATCGCACTCCGGGTCGGGCGTGTGGTAGTTGATCGTCGGCGGCACCACGCCATCGCGGATCGCCAGCACCGAGAAGATCGCTTCCACCACCCCGGCCGCGCCCAGCAGGTGACCAGTCATGGACTTGGTGGAGCTGATGGCGAGCTTCGCAGCGTGAGCCCCGAACGCGCGCTTCATCGCGAGCGTCTCGGCCTTGTCACCCAGCGGCGTGGAGGTCGCATGCGCATTGATGTACTGCACCTGATCAGGATTCAGGGCAGCATCCCGGAGTGCATTGACCATCGCCAGACGAGCCCCCTCGCCGTCCTCGGGAGGTGCGGTAATGTGGTGAGCATCCCCGCTCATGCCAAAGCCGACCAGTTCCGCGTAGATGTTGGCTCCACGCGAACGGGCGTGCTCGAGCTCTTCCAGAATGACCGCGCCGCCGCCGTCACTGAGCACGAAACCATCACGATCCTTGTCCCAGGGACGGCTCGCCTCCTGAGGCGAGTCATTGCGGGTGGACAGCGCCTTGGCCTGCCCGAAGCTTCCCAGGCCCAGAGGAGTGGTGGCCATCTCACCGCCACCGGCGACGACCAGATCGGCATCGCCGTACTGGATCGTGCGCATGGCCAGTCCGATGGCATGCGTCGAAGTCGTGCAGGCCGTGACGACACCCAGGTTGGGACCGCGCAGGCCGTATTTGATCGACAGGTGGCCGGCGATCATGTTGACGATCGAGGCGGGCACGAAGAAGGGCGAGATCTTGCGCGGACCACCCTTGAGGTAGGTCGCGTACTCCGCCTCGATGGTGCCGAGCCCGCCGATGCCGGCTCCGCACACCGCCCCACAACGCTCCGGCTGTGCCTTCGAGAAGTCGATGCCGCAGTCAGCCACCGCCTGGATACCGGCGGCCACCCCGTAGTGCATGAACTCGTCCATGCGGCGGGCATCCTTGGGCGTGATGTACTGCGAGATGTCGAAATCCCGCACGGCGCCGCCAAAGCGCACCGGGAAGGCGGACACATCGAAACGGGTTACCGGCCCGATGCCGCTCTCACCCCGCAGGATGGCATCCCAGGCGTTCTTGACCGTGCTGCCTACGGGCGAAACGATGCCGAGGCCGGTGACGACGACACGACGTTTGCTCACACGCTACCTGTATGAAGACGATGGGACGGGAGGGGCGCGCGGACCTCGCAGCCGGCCGCGGCAGTCGCCGGGCCGGTCGCCCCGGGATGCGCGGGGTCAGGCTTTGTTGCGGCGATCGTTGATGTACTCGATTGCCTGCTGGACCGTGGTGATTTTCTCGGCGTCCTCATCGGGAATCTCGATCTCGAATTCCTCTTCCAGAGCCATGACCAGCTCGACCGTATCGAGCGAATCGGCTCCCAGATCGTCCACGAACGACGCATCGTTCGTGACCTGTTCCTGTTTGACGCCCAGCTGCTCGGCAACGATGGCTTTGACCTGCTGCTCAACTGTGCTCATTAGCGCGTTGTCCTTCTAATAGAACGGTAATTCATGCCGACCCCCGCCCGGACCGAAGCGGTCCAGCCCGGCGGCGCGGGCGCGGTATTGTAGGGGAACACCCCCGGTGCTGCCACTCGATTGGAAATGCGAGTGGTTGTTTTTGCTGGCGAAACTCCGCCCCCTGCGTTCCTGCCCGCGAACCTGCGCGGCGCACCGCCCATGTGGCGCGCATCCAACGCAGGTTGCAGCGGTACTCAGGGCATGTACATGCCGCCGTTGACGTGCAGGGTCTCGCCCGTGATGTAGCCAGCGGGGGCGGAACTGAGGAACAGCACCGTGGCCGCGACGTCCGCCGGTGACCCGAGCCGGCCCATAGGAATGTGTGTCAGAAGCGCCGAACGCTGCTCCTCGGTCAGCGCGCGTGTCATGTCCGTGTCGATGAAGCCGGGAGCGACGGCGTTGACGGTGATGCCGCGCGAGGCGACTTCCTTGGCCAGCGATTTGGTGAAGCCCAGGATGCCCGCCTTGGCCGCCGCGTAATTGGCCTGTCCCGGGTTGCCGATGACACCCACCACGGAGGTCAGGTTGATGATGCGGCCGTGGCGCTCCTTCATCATGCGCTTCAGGCAGGCCTTGGAGAGACGGAACACCGAGGTCAGATTGGTGGCGATCACCAGGTCCCAGTCCTCCGGCTTCATCCTCAGCAGGAGCGTGTCGCGGGTGATGGCGGCATTGTTGACGAGGATGGTCGGCATCTGTCCGGCGGCTTCCAGATCCTGGATCAGCGCATCGATGGAGGCGGGATTGCCCACATCGAGTACCGCACCGCGACCGTTGTATCCATGCGACGCCAGAGCGATCGTCAGCGCCGAGGCTCCGTCCGCCGTGGTCGAAGTGCCTATGACGGTGGCTCCCGCGCCGGCCAATGCCATGGCGATGGCGTGGCCAATACCGCGGGATGCCCCCGTGACCAGCGCAATTTCCTTCTCCAGCATGCTCAGCTCCCTGGATGCATGGCGGGGGTTCCGGCACCCGTCGCCGCGAGCGCCGCATCAATCGAGGCCGCATCCTCCAGAGCCAGGAATTCGGATCCGGCACTTCGCTCGATGCGCCGGTTCAGACCGGTGAGCACCTTGCCCGGGCCACATTCGATGGTCAGCGCGATGCCCTGCCCCGTCAGCGCCCGGATGGTCTCCCACCAGCGCACCGGACTGGAGAGCTGTCGGCCCAGGTGGGCGCGGATCTCGGCCGGGTCGCTGTGCTCCTTTACATCCACTGGGCTCAGGCAGCGGATTTTTGGGGTGCGGATCTCGACGTTGGCGAGCTGCTCGGACAGACGCTTTCCCGCCTCGAGCATGAGACTGCTGTGAGAAGGCACGCTGACCGGGAGCGTAATGGCCTTCTTCGCTCCGTGTGCCTTGGCGATCTCGATGGCGCGAAGCACGGCACTCGCCTGACCGGCTATCACCACCTGTCCGGGCGAATTGAAATTGACCGCCTGCACCACTTCGCCCGCCGCCGCCTCGGTACAGGCCTTGACCACATCGGCATCCTCCAGACCGAGGATCGCCGCCATGGCACCGGTCCCGGCGGGCACGGCCTCCTGCATGACCCGACCCCGGAAGCGGACCAGGGAGATCGCAGCGCGGAACTCCAGTGACTGCGCGCACACCAGAGCCGTGAACTCTCCCAGGCTGTGGCCGGAGACCACGAGCGGCTCGCCGCCACCCCGATTGCGCCACAGGCGCCAGGTCGCCACCCCTGCGGCCAGCATGACCGGTTGCGTGTTGTGCGTGGAGTCGAGCTGCTCTTTCGGGCCCTCCTGGGCGAGTTTCCACAGATCGAAGCCCAGCTCGGAGGAAGCCTCATCGAACGTGGCCCGGACCACGGGATCGGTTGCCGCGAGCGCGGCGAGCATGCCGACGGACTGCGAACCCTGACCGGGGAAGACGAAGGCAAAGGCCATGAAATCTCCTAAGACAAAGCTTGTCGATTATACCGGGTGCTTGCGCCACAGCAGCCACACGGCCGGCAAGGCTCCCCCGATCGCGCCATACAGATGCGCATCGACGACAACTCCGGCATGGCTGTCGGAGAACGGGAGCGCGCCTGCGGTCTGCTCATAAACCAGCTTCGCGACGATGAACGCGGCCAGCAGCCAGCCGTCCAGGTCGCCACGACGCACATGGGCAAGGGTCCCCGCCACCATCACGCCGTGCAGCACTCCGGAGGAACCCACATACCACGCCACTGTCGAATCGCGAAGCCACAGGCCCGCATCGATGCCCGCCATGGAGGCCAGGACGATCACAAGCCACTGCACGGGACGGTAGTCGCGCGCGAACAGGGCCCACATGAGCAGCAATCCGAGGCTGTTGAGGACGGCATGCCCGAGATCCAGGTGCACCAGATGAGCGCTGATCAGGCGCCACAGCTCGCCCTGCGCCAGCGCGGCGCGGTCGTAGCGCAGCGCGACCCTGCCCGCCTCGCCGGCGAGTTCGGGGAGCAGCAGCAGCGCGCAGGCCAGCACCAGCGCCAGGCCCCAACGGCCGTCGCCATTGAGCGACGTGAGTAAACGTCTAACCCCGTTCACACAGGCCTTTGACCCTCATTTGTTATGATCCGCCGCCCATTACGGCCAGATCCGGCCGGCCACGGGACACGAGCCATGAAGCACCATCGGGACGAGCAGCAGGTTAACAGAGCCGCCACGGAGCCGGGCCCGGCGCGGCCATGGGCTCGGCCGCTCGGCGGCCTGCCTGTCGGGGTGCGCGGCTTCACGCTGATCGAAATCATGGTGGTGGTGATCATCATCGGCCTGCTGGCCGCCGTGATCGTGCCCTCGGTGATCAGCAAGGTGGATGAGGCTCGCGTCACCAAGGCGAAGCAGGACATCCAGAGCCTGGAGACCGCGCTCACGATGTTCCGCCTGGACAACTCCAAGTACCCCACCACGGATCAGGGCCTGCAGGCGCTGGTGCAGCAACCCACCGATCCGAGCATCCGGCACTGGCGGCCAGGCGGCTACCTGCAACGTATCAGCAAGGACCCCTGGGGCGCGGACTATCAGTACGTCTTCCCGGGCACGCACGGCAAGGAATATGACCTCTTCACCCTCGGCGCGGACGGCCAGCCCGGTGGCGAAGGCATCAACGCCGATATCGGCAACTGGAACATCGGCGACGAGTGATCGCCATGGCGAGGGCGCGCGCGCGGTCCCGCTCCGCCGGTTTCACGCTGGTCGAGATCCTCGTTGTCGTAGTCATCATCGGCATCATCTCCGCTGGAGTGCTGCTGTCGGTGAATCTCACGGGCCGCGACCGGGAACTGGAGAAGGAAAGCGACCGGCTGCTCGCCCTCGTCAATTACGCGCGCGAGCAGGCTGAACTGCAGACGCGCGAGTACGGCGTGATGTTCCATGAGGATGGTTACCAATTCCTGGTCTACGACGCACGGCGCGGTCTGTGGCGCGAAATCTACGAGGACGACTCGCTGCGCCGGCGCAAGCTGCCCGACGGACTGGATTTCAAACTCTCGGTCGAAGCGCGCCCCGTGGTGTTGACGCCGACCGGTGACCCCAGCAGCCAGCCCGCGGATAAACGTCCGCAGGCAAAGGCCCTGAAGGATGTGACCAGCCTGAAGGATGCGACAACGCCGGGACATGCCCTGGGGGAGGACAGCACGACGCTCAAGGATGCGAAGGCAGTCGTGCCACAGGTGATGATTTTCTCGAATGGTGACCTGACAACATTCGAGGTGACGCTGGAGCGCGAAGGCGGCATGCGCAGCGTCACCCTGACCCAGGACGAGAAAGGCCAGTTCATCGAGAAGCCGCTGCAGGAAGGCACGACATGATCGCCGCCGTGCCGCAGAAAGTTGCCGCGCAGTGGCGAGTCGGTGCGGGGGAATGCCCCGCACCCCTGAGGCGCCTCGCATCGGGTGGCTTCACGCTCATCGAGGTGCTGGTGGCGCTCGTCATCGTCGCTGTCGGCATGACAGCCCTCATGAGCGCACTCAACTCCTCCGCCGGCGCGGTCAGCTACATGACCGACCGTACTTTCGCCGAATGGGTGGCGCTCAATCAGATCGAGCTGTTCAAGTTGCAGCGTCAGCCCGGCCAGGTGCCACCGGTTGGCAACACCGTTGGCGATCTCGACTACGCGGCTCGCGGCTGGCACTGGCGCCAGGACGTTACCGCCACCCAGGTCCAGGGCATCATGCGAGTGGACATGAAGGTTCGCCCGAAGGAAGTCAAAGCAGGCGACGACGACGGGTGGTACGTCACGGTCACGACCCTGTTGGGTGATGCGGTCGGCGCTCCCGGTACCACGATATTACAATGGGATGGGGCGACTGCGGGCACGGGACAACCCGGGGGCCAGAACACGGGCACCACGCTGGGTAACGGCACCACGGGTACGGGTTCCACCGGCACGACCGGCACCTCACTCATTCCGGGCAACAACTCGCCCACGGGCAACACTGGAACGGGCAGTACCGGAACGGGGAACACCGGCACCGGCAACACTGGCACGCCCATACCCCAGCCGCTCAACCCGGGCAGTCCGAATCCGTGAGAACGCAAGGCGGATTCACCCTGCTCGAACTCCTCGTCGCGATGTTCGTCGCCGCGATCATCTTCGCCATGGGCTACGCCACCATCAACCAGGCGGCCAAGGGACGCGTGGAGCTGCAGGAGCAGCAGGCCAAGCTGCTGGAGATGCAGACCGCCATGCGCGTGATGGAACAGGACTTCGTGCAGCTCCAGCCGCGTCCCGTGCGCCAGCCAGTGGGTCCGGGCTATCAGCCGGCGCTGCAATCGAGCCTGACCACACAACCGATGGTGGCTCTGACCCGCGGTGGCTGGAGTAATCCAACAGGACTGCAGCGCCCTGCCCTGCAGCGCGTGGCGTACTTCTTCGACAACGGCACGCTGCGGCGCGAGTACTGGCCAGTGCTGGATGCCACGCAGGCCACCACGACGATCAAGCGCGACCTGATGACCCATTTGAAATCCGTGAGCCTGCGCTTCATGGACGTCTCGAGGACCTGGCAGACGCAATGGCCGGCGCCGACCAACACCGTGGGAGTCAACGATCCACGCTCTCGTCCCATCGCGGTCGAGATCACTCTCGAGACCGAGGACTGGGGCAAGCTCGTGCGCATCGTGGAGGTTGCCGGATGAGACCCTCCGGCCTGTCGGGACTCGCAAGGGCGGGAACGGGTCCGCACCGGCAACGGGGCCTGGCCATGCTCGTGGCCATCCTGCTCGTGGCCCTCGGAACCATCCTCGCCGCGGCAGTGGCCTACGAAAGCGCCATGAGCGCGCGGCGCGGCACCGCGACATTGTCTTTCGACGAGGCGCTGCTGATCAGCGAGGGTGCCGAGGCACTCGCCGCCTATGGCCTGCGCGCGGTCAAGCAGGCCAACAAGTCCGCAACCGGGACCACTGACATTTATCCGGCACAACCCTGGGCGCAGCCCGTGGGACCCCTGGAAGTCGCGCCGGGTGTCACCCTGGAAGCCTCGCTGGAGGACATGCAGGGCCGCTTCAACCTCAACTGGCTGGTGATGGCCGATGGGACGGACCGGCCCAATCCGGCTGCCGTGGCGGCGTTCACGCACTTGCTGGAACTGCTGAACATCGAGCCGCGCTGGACGGATCTGGTGGTGGACTGGATCGACCGGGGACAGACCCCCATGCCGGAAGGGGCCGAGGACAGCGCCTACCTGGGCCAGAATCCCCCTTATCTCACCGCCAACCAGTTCATCACCAGCACCAGTGAGCTGCTGGCGCTGCCCGGCTTTGGCCGCGAGCGCTACGCGAAGCTCGCGCCCTTCATCTCCGCGCTGCCCCCGGGCACGTTGCTCAACATCTGCTCGGCGAAGGCCCAGGTGCTGGACGCCTTCATCCCGGGGCGCATCGATTTCAGCTCCGGCCTGTTCACCACCCGCTCGAGCTATTTCCGCCTGAGCAGCCTGGTCACTATTGGCACTGCGGAATTCAACTTGTACAGTCTTCTCTACCAGGACGACAACGCATCCCTGGTACGCCCCATCCTGCGTACCTTTTCGGCCGACTGAGGGCCCGAGCGGTAAACCCCATGGCAGACTGGCTCCTGCTCAGATTGTCCCGCGCGGCGGATCAGCCCGCGACCTGGATCACCGTGGATCCACGCGGCAATCCATCCGGACCACCCCAGGGCGGCCCTTTGTCGCTCGCTGCTCCGGGCGCAGCCGGGCGACGCGTGTGCGTTCTCGTACCGGGAACCGACGTCCTGCTGGCCGAGCCCGATGTGCCCATGAAGGCCGGCACCAAGCTGCAGGCAGTCGTGCCGTACGCCCTGGAAGAACAGCTCGCCGACGACATCGACGATCTGCATTTCGCGATCGGCAAGCGTGTTGGGGAGTCCTCGCGTACGCCGGTTGCCGTCGTGCGCAAAGCGCTGCTGGAAGAGTGGCTGACGACATTGCGTTCGAGCGGCATCGAGCCCGAGTTCATGTACGCGGACAGCGATCTCTTGCCACAGAACCCCGGACAGGCCGTGGCGCTGCTGGAGG
>Ga0335070_10004825_pt1 | contig 15808 bp, 12 predicted proteins | sample Lox_Sample_13_FD_206722 | JGI IMG/M metagenome (GOLD analysis project Ga0335070, IMG submission 206722) | Soil microbial communities from Loxahatchee National Wildlife Refuge, Florida, United States - Lox_Sample_1.3 | ecosystem: Environmental > Terrestrial > Soil > Wetlands | place: USA... | reverse complement strand
GTTGTTCGTGCCGATCAATCCGCGCGCGAGCTTGTTGAAGACGTAGTAGTCCTCGGTGAGCAGCTGCCCCGATAGATAGAAGGCGACGCTATCCGGGCCATGTTCGGCGACGAGCTGGGCGAATCGATTGGCGGCGTGCTCCAGCGCCGTATCCCAGCTCACCGGCGCCAGCGGTAAGTCACGCGCCGCGCGCAGCTGCGGCTGCAGCAGCCGTGAGCGGGGATCGAGGCTCAGGTGCAATGTCGAGCCCTTCGTGCACAGGCGTCCCAAGTTGGCCGGGTGATCGGGGTCGCCGCGCACACCGACGATCTGCGCGCCGATGCTGTCCACTACCAGACCGCACCCCACGCCGCAGTATGGGCAGGTCGTGCGCGTCTGGCGCAGCCCGGTGATCGTGTTCATCTCATGCCACGCGGATCGCGGACTGCGCCGCGTAGCGCAGCGGCGCGCTTCCGTCCCACACGATGCCGTCCATCAGTAGCGAGGTCCGCATGGGCGAGGCCGGCAGCGCAACGCCCAACTGCTCGGCAGCCTGCCGATACAGGTCGGTGTGCTGCACCCGCCTGGCGATCCCCTCGTAGTCCGGGTCTTGCGCGAGCAGACCCCAGCGGCGCTGCTGCGTCATGAACCACATCCCATCGGACAGGTACGGAAAATTCACCGCACCGTCAGCGTGGAAGCGCACCGCATGCGGATCGGTCCAGCGGTGGCCACGCCCATCTTCGTAGTCGCCCAGTAAGCGTGGCAGGATCGCCCGCGCGTCCATGTCCAAGTAGCTAGCACCGCCAAGCAGGCGGGCAACGCTGGCGCGGTTGGCCGGTTGGTCCGCGTAGCGCGCCCCCTCCAGCATCGCCATGATCAGCGCCAGCGCCGCGTCCGGATGGCGAGCGACGAACTCGCGCGTCGCGCCGAGCACTTTCTCCGGATGGTCGCACCACACCTGCTGTGAGGTGGCAGCTGTGATGCCCACACCCTCGCGGATCGCCACCGCGTTCCAAGGCTCGCCCACACAGCACCCATCGATGTGTTCGGCGCGCAGAGCTGCCACCATGCGGGCCGGCGGCAGCGAGACGATGTCGACATCGCGGAGCGGATCGATGCCGTAGCTCGCCAGCCAGTAGTTGAGCCACATCGCGTGGGTACCGGTCGGAAAAGTCTGTGCGAACACCAGTCGTCGCCCTCCCTCGCGCACTGCGCGTGCGAGGGACTCCCCGTCGGTCACACCCGAATCCCGAAGGCGGCTCGACAGGGTGATGCCCTGGCCGTTCTGATTCAGGCCCATCAGCACCGCCATCTCGCGCTGCATGCCGCCGACACCCAGTTGCACGCCATACACGAGTCCGTAGAGCAGATGCGCTGCGTCTAGCTCGCCGGCGAGGACGCGATCGCGTACTGCAGCCCACGAGCCCTGCCGGCTCAGCCGGATGCGAATCCCATACTTGCGGTCGAATCCGAGGGCGGCGGCGACGACCACCGGGGCGCAATCAGTCAGGGGCAGGAAGCCCACGCGCACCTCGATTCTCTCGGGAGAGTCGCTGCCGGTGACTCGCGGGTGTGGATGCGCGACCGGGGGCAGCGCCGCCATGAGCGCGGTCGCAGTCAGCCCGCCGGCGCGCGCGAGAAAGCGCCGGCGAGCCTTCGACCCAGGTTGCTTGCGGCCACGCCGGTGACGATCGAGCGCGCGCATTCCGACTTTCGACATCTGCTTCTCCGCGACAAGAAAAAAAAGCCCACGAGCGCGGACCAGCGCGCATCGTGGGCTTCGTTGCCGTGCGCCCGCACCGCCGTCGGCGCGAGCTTTGATCAGATTTGGTGAGACTTCGTCGTTGAAGTCCTCATGAAGATCTGAGCAACCCGCATGCCATACGAGGCAGACACAGGATCTTCCACCGCATCAGCGACTTAACTAAGGACGTTAGCATCCGACAACGCCTCGCGCCGGTGCATCCACGGTGCAGTGCGCACCGAGACGATGCATCGCACAAGATCATCTCTTGCATAGCAGGTCGCGCATTCCGATGACCTGTCTGGCGATCTCGGCGAGCGGCCTGGCGCTATCCATCGCCAGCTTGCGCAGCGTCTCGAAGGCCTCCTGCTCCGACATGTCCCGCGCCTCCATCAGAATGCCCTTGGCGCGGTCGATCACCTTGCGATCTTCCAATTTCGCGCGTGCTTGCGCGAGGTCATTGCGCAAGGCCTGCACCTCCGCGAAGCGTGCGACGGCCGCGTCCAAGATCGGCTGGATACGTTCTGCGGCGAGGCCATCCACTACGTATGCACTCACGCCCGCCTTCACCGCGTCACGGATCTTCTCGCTGTTGGGATCTCCCGAGAACATTACGATCGGACGCGGCGCTTCGGCGCTGACGATGCCGATATGCTCCAGCGTGTCGCGGTCGGGTGAGTCGGTATCGATGATGATGACATCCGGGGCGAGCGATCTGACCAGATCGGGCAGATACGCGCTGGGTTCCGGCGGCACAATCACCTCGTGACCGGCATCCGTGAGACCCTGGCGCAGAACCCCAGCACGCTGCGCATCGCGATCTAGAACGAGTACCCGCGACATCGACGAGAATGACCGGAACGGAGGATCAAAGAGCGCTGGATGCATGGTGCAGTGCAAGCGGCGGGCCACGCCGATGCCGGCATCTCCGCCGGCGGCCGATACATCAAGCAGGACAATGGGTTGGAATCCAGATGCTGAGGGCTGTGCAGCAGGGTTGCGCCGTCCGTTCAAGTCTTTTCGCACCATTGCAGTGCGCTGTTGCGTAGGCGAAGCATTCAGATATTGGGCGGACGAAGGGGCGTCTGAACTTCTCACCCCCATCCTGGAGCGGCGCTCGCTGCGCACCCTGAAGGAACGCGCACACGCTCTCGCCGTGGCGAGCCTCCCCATTCCGCTGCGCGAGGCCACATCCTGATGGCGCCGCGCAAAGATGCGGCCGAACGAAGCGGTTATCTGCGCCTGTTCTACCGAAACTGGCACCCGACCCGCTTGGGGAGGATCGTGACCGGAGCCTGGGCCTGGGTATCCGGACTTGGCCTGACGCCGCGCGTCCTGCTCACGTTGCAGGTGAAAGACCGGAGCAGCGGTCGCCTCCGGCAAACCGTCCTAATCGTCGCCACGCACCAAGGCCAGCGCTATCTCGTCTCGATGCTCGGGGACGGTTCGGAGTGGGTGCGAAACGTCCGCGCGGCTGGCGGAGAGCCCTTCATCAAGCGAGGCCGGTCGCGCCCGGTCAGTCTCACCGAAATCCCGCCGGAGGAGCGAGCGCCAATCCTCAAGGCGTGGTGCCAAGTCGCCACGAGCGGCCGCCAGCACCTTCCTCTTTCGCACGACGCGCCGCTCTCCGCCTTCGAAGCGATCGCAAGGGACTACCCCATCTTTCGCATCGATCCGGTCACGACTCCGTTACTCAGACGGGGCTAGGCACCTCACCGCGCCTCAGTGTCGCAGCTCAGGAAGTCGCGAAGGCGAGCGCCAGATGGATCTTGAGACTTCCTTGCACTGCCCGGCGTGCGGCCTTCGCTCGGGGCGGCGACAGCTCTAGACCGCGCACGTAGCCGGGATGTCCACGGCAGAGAAAGGGCCGATGGGCGGGAATCAGGTGCGCTCCGCCCCGTGTTTGAGCGCATGGCACCCGTGCGCCAGCGCTACCAGGTCGGATAGTCCCCAGGTTCCGCGATCGGTGAGCCTGGAGGCATGTTGGAGCGGCAGCGCGTCCAGGCCCAGGTACGCACCGCTGATCGCACCTGCCATGGCTGCCGTGGTGTCGACATCTCCGCCTACGGCGATGGCGGTCGAGATCGTGGCCCAGTAATCGTCGGGCTCGCGGAAGAACGAATACAGGCTCCAGAGGACGCTGCTGGTGACGAACGGTGTGATCCCCTCCCAGCCGTTGTCGTAGTCGCCGGTCAGGCCCAGCCTCGAGATCACAGGCCGCGCCGCTTGCGGCGGCTGTTCGACCAGATCTGTCAGCCGCAGGATGCCGTCGGCCAGCACGCGATCGAGACCCTCGACCCAGCGAGCGAGCTGGCCGGTCCAGACAGGGAGATCGACCTCGTGCCGCACGGCCAGCGCAACCGTACCCGCCACCGCGACTGCTCCCGCGCAGCAGCGCGGATCTCGGTGGGTGATGCTGCCCTGATCGCAAGCGGAGGCGACCAGCCGCTGCGCATCGTCCCAGAACATCAACCCGATCGGCGCCGCACGCATCGCGCTGCCATTTCCCGCAGACGGCGGCGGCGTTCCCGCCTGCGTCCACGGCACACCCTGGATCAGCCGCAGTGCCGCCTCGGTGGTGGCCCGTCCCCGTCCGACGATCCGCTCTTCGCGAAAGATCGCCGCGATCCGCGCGGCGTAATCCTCCGGGTCGAACCGACCGGCGTCCAGGTAGCTCTGCAGCAGCTCGCGCGCGAGCTGCGAGTCGTCCGTGTACTGGCCCACTTGGGCAGGAAGCGCCGCTCGAAAATGGCTCTGCCCTGCGTTCAGACACGCGCGGACGTATTCTTCGCACACATCCGCCGGATGACCCTCGACTGGGAACCCCAGCGCGTCGCCCAGGCATTGGCCGATGAGGCAGCCGCTGAACCGCTCTCTTGGTGGAATACCGTGACTCATCGGGCGAGGATACATCGGCTGCGCTTGGCGCGGAACCCAATTCAATCACAGAGACATGGAGGGCACCGAGAGAGCCAACCCGAAGGGTCATCAACCGCAAAGACACAGAGGACGCAAACGGAACCGGGATCGAGATCCAAGTGCGCGCGTCCCGGAGTGCTCCGTGTCCCTCTGTTTACGTCGCTCTCTATCGAGTGTCTCTGCGCCTCTGCGGTTAAACTGGTCATTTCGGTTTCCCCCTGTTCTGCGTGTCTCCGTGGTGCCTCTGTCCTGCGAGGTAGCAGCGCATGCGCGACGTAACCGTTAGTCTCCACCGCGACCTGGCCATTGGCGAGACCGACCGCCGCCTGTTCGGAGCCTTCGTCGAGCATCTCGGCCGCTGTGTCTACGGCGGCATCTTCGAGCCGGATCATCCCACCGCCGACGCGCACGGGTTCCGCCGAGACGTGCTGGCGCTCGTGCGCGAGCTGGCCCCGACGATCGTGCGCTACCCGGGAGGCAACTTCGTCTCCGGTTACAACTGGGAGGACGGCGTCGGGCCAGCCGCGAATCGTCCGCGCCGGCTCGACCTCGCCTGGATGTCGACCGAGACCAACCAGTTCGGCACCAACGAGTTCATCCAGTGGTGCCGGGAGGCCGGCATCGAGCCGATGCTGGCGGTGAACCTGGGCACCCGCGGAGCGGATGCCGCACGCAGCCTGGTCGAGTACTGCAACCATCCCGGCGGAACGGCGCTATCCGAGCTGCGCCGTTCACACGGGTGGGATGAACCGCACGCGGTCAAGTTCTGGTGCCTCGGAAACGAGATGGACGGTCCTTGGCAGATGGAGGCGAAGACGGCCCAGGAGTACGGCCGCATCGCGACCGAGGCGGCGAAGATGATGAAGTGGGTCGACCCGACGATCGAGCTGGCCGCGTGCGGGTCGTCCGGTCGCAACATGCCCACGTTCGGCGCCTGGGAAGACACCGTGCTCGAGCACACGTTCGACCATGTCGAGTACATCTCGCTGCACACTTACATCAACAACTATGCGAGCGACACGGGCGCGTTCCTGGCAAGCCCGGATTTGATGGACCGCTTCATCGATGAAGTGGTCGCGATCGCCGACGCGGTGGCCGCACGCCGCCGCTCCCCCAAGCGCATCATGCTGAGCTTCGATGAATGGAACATCTGGTACCGCACGCGGCGCACGCCGCAAGACCGAGTCAAGCCCGGCTGGCCGGTCGCGCCGCCGATCCTCGAAGAGATCTACAACCTGGCGGACGCGCTCGCGTTCGGCGGGATGTGCATCTCGTTGCTCAACCATGCGGACCGGGTCAAGGTCGCATGCCTCGCGCAACTGGTCAATGTCATCGCCCCGATCATGACCGCGACCGGGGGCGCCGCCTGGCGTCAGACGATCTTCTGGCCGTTCGCGCACTTCAGCAACTTCGGCCGCGGCCGCGTGCTGCGCGCGCGGATCGATTCGCCCACGTATGCCGCGACTTACTACGATCCTCGCGGCGCACAGGACCTCCACTTCGCGTTGCCTGCGGTCCCCTTCGTCAAGCTCGCGGCGGTACACGACGAGCAATCGAGCGCATTGACCGTGTTCGTGCTCAACCGCAGCCTGACCGAGGAGATGCCACTGCAGGTGCGTCTGGATGGATTCATGCAGGTCTCCGTCGATCGCGCAATGCAGCTGCACGACGCGGATCTGGAAGCCGTGAACACCGAGGCGTCTTCGCAGCGCGTGCGGCCGATGCCGCTCGCAGTGCAGATGGGCAACGGCGCTGTTTCGACCACGCTGCGACCTGCTTCCTGGAACGTGATCCGGTTGAAGACCTCCTGATGATGAGCGCGGGGGGGGGGGCGACGGCAGCAAAGGCTTCTCTGCGATCATTGAGTTGTATGGCAGGCCTTGAGAAGGGATGGCCCGATACTGATCGATCGGCAGGCTGAGGCAAAGGGGCGGGTGGCCGCCCGCAGGCAGTTCGGCGCCGCTCGTCTGACGTGGCCTATACCGAGGAAGGCCTGCCAGCGAGATGCAACGGTTGCTACTGGGGGTATTGAGTCGGGGAATCAACCGCTACAAAGCGAGAACTCGAACCCATCGTCCGTCATCTGAGATGCTTCGCCGAGAATGCGGCAACCGGCCGTTGCGCGGCGCATGGCCTGCGTTGAGAAGCTTCTTGAAACCGGCCCTCACCTGCACCCGCGTTCTCCGAAAACGGTTAGATGCGAAAGATCCTTCTCCTGGGAGCGCTACCAACCGGAAAAAGCAGAAACCTTTTTCTTACCGACATCGCTAAGATGCAACGGTTGCGGCGACTGCACGGGCGCCGAATGGCGTCACGAGTCGAGGCCTTTGGCGGCGCGGCCCCGGGGTGGCCGTGCTCCAGGAGTCCTTACGGATGGTTGAGGCGACCGTGTCTACGCAGCGGAGAGGATCATGAGCCAAGATCGAGTTCTAGCAACTTACCTGATAGAGACGCCGCACTCGCTCGAGCATGCCGCAGCCGTGATCGCCGGGGAGCAGTCGAGCGGCACCTTCGTGTCGATCCCCGGGGAGACCAACGAGCTGAAGGAGCGTTTCGGCGCGCAGGTCGTGCGCATCGAGCCTCTGGACACGGTGGCCGCACCGAGCTTGCCGGGAAGCAAGGCTCCGCGCTCGGATGCGGGCCGCACGCAGTACCGGCGCGGTCGGGTGGTCATCTCGTTTCCGCTGCACAACTTCGGCCCGTCGCTGCCCAACCTGCTCGCCACGGTAGCGGGCAATCTGTACGAGCTGCAGGAAGTGTCCGGTGTTCGCCTGGTGGATCTGGAGCTCCCACAAGCCTTCGGCGAGCGCTACCCCGGCCCGGCTTTCGGAATCGACGGCACGCGCAGGCTGGCCGGCGTGCACGGCCGTCCGCTGATCGGCACCATCGTCAAGCCGAGCATCGGGCTGTCGACCGAGGCTTTGTCCAAGCTCGTGCGTGAGCTGGCGCGGGCCGGGCTCGACTTCATCAAGGATGACGAACTGCACGCCGATCCGCCATATGCGTCACTGGCTCAGCGCGTCGCCGCGGTCATGCCCGAGATCCAGCGGATGGCCGACGAGACCGGCAAGAAGGCGATGTACGCGTTCAACATCAGCGGGGACGTGGATCACATGCTGCGCAGCCACGACTTGGTGAAGAAGCACGGCGGCACCTGCGTGATGATCAACATCAACAGCGTCGGCTTCGCAGCGCTCGCCCACGTACGTCGCCAGGTGGAGCTGCCGATTCACGGCCATCGCGCCAATTTCGGTGCGATGTCGCGGCACCCCCTTCTTGGCATCGGCTTCACCGCCTACCAGAAGGTCTGTCGGCTTGCCGGCGTGGACCACTTGCATGTCGGCGGCTTCAACAGCAAGTTCTACGAGACGAACGAGGAGGTGGGCCAATCGATCAAGGACTGCCTCACGCCGATGTATGGAGACTATCGTGTCATGCCGGTGCTCTCTTCGGCGCAGTGGGCAGGCACCGCCTTGCCCGTCTATGCCGCGACGAGGACGGTGGACCTGCTGCACCTCGCCGGGGGCGGCATCCTCGCGCACCCTGGGGGCACGGCAGCAGGCGTGCTGAGCATGCGGCAAGGATGGGAGGCGGCGCTTGCCGGTGCGACGCTCGACGGGTACGCCAAGACCCACCCGGAGTTGCGCGCCGCGATCGAGAAGTTCGGAGGTCGAGGCTGATGACTACCAACGCTGATCTGCTCCTCGCCTTCTACGGCGACGACTTCACCGGTTCGACGGATGCGATGGAGGCGCTCGCCGTCTCGGGACTGCGCAGCGTGCTGTTCCTGTCGCCGCCGACGCCGCGGCTCCTACAGCAGAAGTTTCCCGATGTGCGCTGCGTCGGCGTGGCAGGCACCAGCCGCGCGATGTCCCCGGCCGAGATGGATGTGCAGCTCGAGCCCGTGCTGCGAGAGCTGTGGTCCTTGGGCGCACCGCTCACGCACTACAAGGTCTGCTCGACGTTCGATTCCGCTCCGGAGGTGGGCAGCATCGGGCATGTCGCGGACATGGTGCGCCGGGCGCTTACTCCCGGCCAGACGTTGTCGGTGCTGGCCGGGGCCCCGCCCCTGCGGCGCTATACGGTTTTCGGCAACCACTTCGCCGCGGCGGGCGACGAGATCTTCCGGCTCGACCGGCATCCGACCATGTCGCGCCATCCCGTGACGCCCATGCACGAGGCCGACTTGCGCGTGCACCTGTCGCACCAGACGACGGCGAGCGTAGGGCTGATAAGCCTACCGGAGCTGGCAGGCGATGACGCCAGCGTCGACGCGCGTCACGCCCGGAAGCTCGAGGGCAAGCCCGGCTTGCTGCTCTACGACGTGGCCGACGATCAGAGCTTGCGTGCCGTCGGCCGGCTGCTCTGGCAGCAGGCGCAGCGCGCACAGCACTTCGCGATCGGATCCTCCGGAGTCGAATACGCGCTCACGGCGCATTGGCGCGCGAGCGGCCTGATCCCGGCGGCACGCGCATCGTTCCCGCCGGTCTCGCCGGTGAAGCAGCTGCTGGTCGTCTCCGGTAGTGCGTCGCCGATGACCGCGAGCCAGATCCAATGGGCATCGGAACACGGTTTCGACTGCATCCGTGCCGCCGCAGAGGACCTGTGCCGGCCGCACAGGGCAGAGATCGCGGCGAAGGGTTTGTTCGAGCGTGCACTCGCGTCGCTTTCCACGGGCAACAGTGTGGTGATCTATACGGCAGCCGGCCCCGACGATCCGAGCATCCGGGTGACGCGCGAAGCGCTGGCGGTGGATGCGGGCAGCAACTCGGGGAACAGCGCGAAGCTGCTAGGCAGCGCGCTCGGCCGGCTCGCGCGCGAGTTGCTGAAGCGCAGCGCCCTGCGTCGCGTGGTGGTCGCGGGCGGCGACACGTCCAGCTATGCCACGCAGGAGTTGGGGCTGTACGCGCTGGAGATGCTGGCCGAGCTGACCCCCGGCGCCCCGCTCTGCCGCGGTTACTCGGACGACCCCCGGTTCGACGGACTGGAGATCGCACTGAAGGGGGGCCAAATGGGCAAGGCGGACTATTTCGGGCTGGCGCGGGGACCGTCGAACTGAGGCTGCCTACCGCGCTCACCCTGGCCGCTACCGCAAGGGGAGAGGCAGTGTACTCCTCGGACGAGGCTGGCAAGCAACCGGTTGAGATTTCATCAAGGAGGAAGGAGCATGACGAAAGTAGCGGTTCTCGGCGCAGGCGGCAAGATGGGTTACCGCGTGTCCGCCAATCTGAGGGGCTCGCCCTACCAGGTGAGCCATATCGAAGTCAGCGAGGCGGGCCGCAACCGCCTCAAGGAGCTGGGCATCACCTGCGTGGATGCGGATGCCGCCCTGCCCCAGGCCGACGTGGTGATCCTGGCCATTCCCGACAACATGATCGAGAAAGTCACCGGGAAGCTGGTCGACAAGTTCAAGCGCGGCGCGACGCTTATCGCGCTCGACGCCGCGGCGCCGTTCGCCGGTCACTTGCCGGAGCGTGAGGACCTGACGATCTTCGTCGCGCACCCGTGCCATCCGCCGATCTTCAACGACGAAACCGACCTGGAGGCCAAGCGCGACTACTTCGGCGGCATCAAGGCCAAGCAGGCGATCGTGTGCGCGCTGCTGCGCGGAAACGAGGCGAACTTCGAGCTGGCCGAGGACGTGTCCAAGCGCATGTACGCGCCGGTGATCCGCTCGCACCGCGCCACCGTCGACCAGATGGCGATCCTCGAGCCGGTCCTGTCCGAGACCGTGTGCGCGACCTGTCTGACGATCATCCGCGAGGCCACCGACGAGGCCGTGCGGCGCGGCGTGCCGCAGGAAGCGGCGCGCGACTTCATCCTTGGCCACCTGAATGTCGAGCTGGCGATCCTGTTCGACCAGCTGCCCGGGGTGCGGATGTCGGACGCCGCCAACAAGGCCGTCGATCGCGCCAAGACTCAGCTCTTCGCGCCCGACTGGAAGAAGGTGTTCGAGCGCGACGCGATCGCCGAGAACATCCGCATGATCACTTCGGTTTGACGGGAGAGACAACGGTGCTGAAGAAGGAAGTGGTGAAGGGAAGCGGCGGTCGCGTGATCCTGATGGACTCGATCACCAAGGTCACAGCGGAGGATGCGGGCGCGATCGTCGTGTGCGCGTCGCACGGCGGCACCAGCTCGGGCGAGTTCGCCCTGGAAGTGCCGCTCAAGGCGGTGATCTTCAACGACGCCGGCGTGGGCAAGGACGATGCGGGGATCGCCGCGCTCGAGATGCTGCAGAAGCGTGGCGTGGCTGCCGCGACGGTGGCCCATACGACCGGCCGCATCGGCGACTCGCTCGACATGTGGGAGAACGGCGTGCTGTCGCATGTGAACGCAGCGGCACGCGAAGCCGGGCTGTCCGACGGGGCGAAGGTGCGTCAGGTACTCTCCGATCTGGTCAAGCACTGACAAGAGAGGAGACTGGGAATGGCTGCCGATCCTAGACACAAGAGCCGCCCGCTGCTGGAGGGATCCGACCGCGCCGTGGCGCGTTCGATGATGAAGGCGGTCGGGTTCACCGACGAGGACCTCGCGCGCCCGCAGATCGGTGTAGCCCACTGCTGGATCGGCACCATGCCCTGCAACTGGAACCACCGGGAGCTGGCACAGCAGGTGATGGCGGGCATCCGAGCCGCCGGCGGCACACCGATCGAGGTCAACACGATCGCCATCAACGACGCCATCACCACCGGCACCGAGGGCATGAAGACCTCGCTTGTCAGCCGCGAGCTGATCGCAGACTCGGTGGAGCTGGTGGCTCGTGGGCACATGTTCGACGGCATCGTCACGATTTCCGGCTGCGACAAGACGATCCCGGCGATGGGCATGGTGCTGGGGCGGCTCGACATCCCCGGTGTCACCCTGTACGGCGGCTCGATCGCCTCTGGCGCCTGCACTCGGCCCAACAAGATGTTCAGCGGTCGGAAGCTGACTATTCAGGACGCGTACGAGGCGTTGGGCGCGTTCAACGCCGGCAAGATCACCGCGGAGGAGTTCAAGGACATCGAGGATCATGCGTGCCCTGGCGCCGGCGCGTGCGGCGGTCAGTTCACGGCCAACACCATGGCCACCGCCTACGAGATGCTCGGCATCGCCGGCATGGGATGGAACGACGTGCCAGCCGTCAATCCCGCCAAGGGCGACGTCGCGTTCGAGTGCGGCAAGCTGGTGATGGACCTGGTGCGCAAGGGCGTTACACCTCGCTCGCTGGTCACGCAGCGCAGCTTCGAGAACGCCATCACCGGCGTCATGGCGACCGGCGGCTCGACCAATGCGGTGCTGCATCTCCTGGCGACCGCGCACGAGTTCGGTGTGTCGCTGTCGATCGACGACTTCGATCGGATCTCGCGCCGCACGCCGGTGCTGGCCGATCTCAGGCCATGGGGAACCTACACCGCTCCGGAGATGTATGACGCCGGCGGCATGCCGGTGGTGGGCAAGCGCCTGCTGCAAGCCGGGCTGCTGCATCCCGACGAGATGACCGTCACCGGCCGCACGCTGCGCGAGGAGATCGAGCGTGCGTCCGAGCCCCCGGGGCAGGGTGTCATCAAGCCCCTGGACCAAGCGCTGAAGAAGGAGGGTGGACTGGCGATTCTGCGCGGGAACCTTGCTCCCGGCGGGTGCGTGATCAAGATCTCCGGACAGAAGAAGGCGATCCATCGCGGTCCGGCGCGCGTGTTCGAGCGCGAGGAGGACGCTTTCCAGGCGATCAAGGACGGTCGCATCAAGCCGGACGACGTGATGGTCCTGCGCAACGAGGGCCCGCGCGGAGGACCCGGGATGCGCGAGATGCAGCTGGTCACCGGCGCCCTGCAGGGCTCGGGGCTGGGCGAGACGGTCGCCCTCATCACGGACGGACGCTTTTCGGGCGCGACCCGCGGCTTCGTGATCGGGCACATCGTGCCCGAAGCGCTCGAGCGCGGACCGATCGCCGCGCTGCGCGACGACGACGTGATCGTCATCGACGTTGAGAACCGCCGGCTCGACGCGGAGCTGACCGAGGTTCAGGTGCAGGAGCGCCTCGCCGGCTGGACCGCCCCTGCCCCGCGCTACACCACCGGCGTGCTGGCCAAGTACGCGCGGCTGGTTGCGGATGCTTCGCACGGCGCGGTGACCGATCCGAGCGCACGCTGAGCGCCCGCGTTCGCGATGCACGTTGATCCACGAGGAAGATGAACACTCACTCTGAATTCGCCGATCCAGGCGCTGTCCCTGCTCCGCCTGCGGGCGCGCCGAAGTGGCTGGTGGCGCTCGAGGCCACAACAGGGACGGCCGTCGAGGTGGCGGCCGCGCTCCTCGTGGTGGTCGACATCGTCATCTTGCTGGCCGGCGTGGTGTCGCGCTACGTGTTCCACCGACCCATCCTGTGGTCGGACGAACTGGCCTCGATCCTATTCCTATGGATGGCGATGCTCGGTGCGGTGGTGGCGCTGCGCCGCGGCGAGCACATGCGCATGACCGCGGTCGTCGGCATGGTGTCGCGCCCGGTCCGCGCGTTTCTGGAAGTACTGGCCATCGCCGCTGCACTGACCTTTCTCGCGCTCATCGTCTATCCGGCCTACGAGTTCGCCCACGACGAGATGGTGATCACCACGCCGGCGCTGGAGATTACCAATGCCTGGCGTGCCGCTGCGCTGCCCGTTGGCAGCGCGCTCATGCTGCTCATCGCACTGATGCGGCTGCTGGAAGCGGGAAGCTGGCGCCTGATCGCGGGCGCGCTCGCTGTCATCGCCGTCGGCATCGGCATCCTCTTGCTCCTGCGGCCGGTGCTGTTCGAGCTGGACAACGAGAACCTGCTGATTTTCTTCGTCGGGATCGTCGCGCTCAACGTGTTCGCCGGCGTGCCGATCGCGTTTGCCTTCGGCCTGGCAACTTACGGCTACCTGGCCATCACCACCATGATACCGATGCCGGTCATCGTGGGGCGCATGGACGAGGGCATGTCGCACCTGATTCTGCTCTCGGTTCCGTTGTTCGTGTTTCTCGGCTTGCTAATCGAGATGACCGGCATGGCGCGGGCGATGGTCGCGTTCTTGGGCAACCTGCTCGGCCATGTGCGCGGCGGCCTGCACTATGTGCTGGTGGGATCGATGTACCTGGTCTCCGGCATCTCGGGCTCCAAGGCGGCGGACATGGCGGCCATCACGCCGGTGCTGTTTCCGGAGATGGAGCGCCGCGGGGCGAAGAAGGGCGACCTGGTTGCGCTGCTCTCTGCGACCGGCGCGCAGACCGAAACCATCCCGCCTAGCCTGGTGCTGCTGACGATCGGGTCCGTGACCGGTGTTTCCATCGCTGCCCTGTTCACCGGCGGGATGCTGCCCGCCGTCGTGCTGGGACTCACTCTGTGCGCGCTGGTATGGTGGCGCTACCGCAACGAGGACCTGTCCCATGTGCAGCGGGCGAGCGGCGGGCAGATCGCGCGCAGCCTGCTCATCGCGCTGCCCGCGATCGCCCTGCCGTTCGTGATCCGCGCGGCGGTGGTCCGCGGCGTGGCGACGGCGACGGAAGTATCCACCATCGGCATCGCGTACTGCGTGATCGCTGGGCTGGTGATCTACCGGCGTTTCGAGTGGCGCCGGCTGCTGCCCATGCTGGTGGAGACTGCTTCCCTTTCGGGGGCGATCCTGCTCATCATCGGCGCCGCCACCGCCATGGCGTGGTCGCTCACCCAATCCGGCTTCTCGCAGGACCTCGCGAACGCCATGGCCGCGCTACCTGGCGGAAGGGTCGGCTTCATCGCCGTGTCGATCGTGGTCTTCATCATTTTGGGCAGCGTGCTCGAGGGGATTCCCGCGATCGTGCTGTTCGGTCCCCTGCTGTTTCCGATCGCACGGCAGATGCATGTGCACGACGTCCACTACGCCATGATCGTGATCCTGGCCATGGGCATTGGCCTGTTCGCGCCGCCCTTCGGCGTCGGCTACTACGCCGCCTGCGCCATCGGCCGCGCCAACCCGAACGAGGGCATCCGCCCCATCGTCGGGTACCTCGTCGCGCTAATCGTGGGGCTGGTCCTGGTGGCTGCGCTGCCGTGGATCTCGATCGGCTTTCTGAAGAAGTGACCATCATCGTTCGAGGCTCAGCATGGGAATAGACAGTGCCAAGCCGGATGCAGTCAGCGCTTCGCGCGGGGTGACGCGTCGGCAGATCCTAGCAGCCGGCGCGGCCTTGCCTCTGTTCGGAATCATCAGCCGGCGGGGCGCGGCCGCGCGGCCGAAGTACCGATTCAAGTTCGCGGGGAATCTGCCCATGACGCACCCAATCAACGTGCGAGTGAAGGAGATCCTGCCGAAGATCCTTGAGGAATCGGGCGGCCGGCTCGAGGTGCGCATGTTCCCCAACAACCAGCTCGGCGGCGACTCCGACATGCTTTCGCAGCTGCGCAGCGGCGCGCTGGAGATGTTCGTGCTGTCCGGCACCAACGTTCTGTCCACCATGGCCAAGCCGACCTCGCTGTACGGCGTGGGGTTCGCTTTCAAGGATTATTCGCAGGTCTGGGCGGCCCTCGACGGCGACCTCGGCGCCTACCTGCGCGGCGTGATCGAGAAGGTCAACCTGCACGCGTTCGACAAGCTGTGGGACATCGGCTTCCGGCAGATCACCAGCAGCACCAAGCCTATCCTCACTCCCGAAGACCTCAAGGGCTTCAAGATCCGCGTGCCGGTGAGCCCGCTGTGGGGATCCCTGTTCCAGCACCTGGGCGCGTCGCCGACCTCGATCAACTTCAGCGAGGTGTACTCGGCCTTGCAGACGCACATCGTCGACGGCCAGGAGAACCCGCTGTCGCTGATCCTGATCGCCAAGCTCTACGAGGTGCAGAAGCACATCTCGATCACCAATCACATGTGGGATGGCCAGTTCACCCTGGTCAACGGCCGTGTCTGGAAGTCGCTGCCCGAAGATCTGCAGGAAATCCTGGCGCGCAATTTCAATGCCGCCGCGATGAAGGAGCGCGAGGATCTGGTGAAGGTCAACCAAAACGTCGAAACCGAGCTGACCAAGCTTGGCCTGGTCTTCCACCGTACCGACCCGGACGCGTTCCGTGCGGCCGTATCCAAGTCCGGCTACTACAGGAAGTGGAAAGCCACCTTCGGTCCGGAAGCCTGGGCAGTGCTCGAGAAGTATTCCGGCCCGCTGGTATGACTCCGCGCCGCTGGACCA
>Ga0335070_10004824_pt1 | contig 15810 bp, 13 predicted proteins | sample Lox_Sample_13_FD_206722 | JGI IMG/M metagenome (GOLD analysis project Ga0335070, IMG submission 206722) | Soil microbial communities from Loxahatchee National Wildlife Refuge, Florida, United States - Lox_Sample_1.3 | ecosystem: Environmental > Terrestrial > Soil > Wetlands | place: USA... | reverse complement strand
CAGCCCGGAGGTCCGCCTGCCGCTGACCACGGTGACGCCGGGCCTCGCCGAACGGATCGACCGCGAGATCGCCCGCTGGAACGGCGCCCCCTTGGGCAGGACGGGGCAAGCGGCTTAGACTGGAGGGATTCGCATTAGAGGAGATCGCACATGGGTCTCACCATCGAGCCGGTGACGCCGGGGCTTGGCGCCGAAGTCCATGGCGTCGATCTCAAGCGCGCCTCGAGCGCGGATATCGCCGCGCTTGAGGCCGCCTTCGCCGCGCATGCGGTGCTGTTCATCCGCGACCAGGACCTTGCGCTCGACGACCTCGTGGCGGTGACACGGAAGTTCGGCACCGTGCTGCGCGTGCCCTATGTGCAGGGCGTCGCCTCGCATCCCGATGTCATCGCCGTCCTGAAGGAGGCGGAGGAGAAGAAGATCTATACCTTCGGCGGCACCTGGCACAGCGACTTCTCCTTCCTCGCGGAACCACCGGCGGCGACCCTGCTCTACGCGGTGGAGCTGCCGCCGGTCGGCGGCGACACGATCTGGGCCAGCCAGTATCTCGCCTATGAGGCGCTGTCGGACGGCTTGAAGGCGCTGCTCGAACCCTTGCGCGCGATCCATACCGGCGCGCCGCACGGGACGATGGGTCCGGGGCCGGACGTGCCGGTCAGCCGCTCGATCAAGATGGTGCGGAACGATCCCGGCGCCGACCGCGAGGTCGTGCATCCCGTCGTCCGCGTGCATCCCGTGACCGGGCGCAAGGCGCTCTTCGTCAACCCGGTCTATACCCAGCGCTTCGAGGGTATGACCGTGGCGGAATCGAAGCCGCTCCTCGGCTATCTCCACGAGCATTCGATCCGCGCCGAGTTCACTTGCCGCCTCAAGTGGCGGCCGGGAACGCTCGCGATGTGGGACAACCGCTGCCTGATGCATCTCGCCGTCAACGACTATGACGGCCACCGCCGCCTGCTCTACCGCACCACCACCGCGGGCGAGGCGCCGGCCGGGATCGCCCGACGCGCCGCGTGATACAGAGCGTTACAATTTTCCCGCGGCGCTGACATCCTGCCGTCGACATCGCTTGCTACGCTCCGGCTCCTCGCACTGTCGGGTTGGGGAGCCATCCATGACATCGACTACCAAGCGCGTATTGCTGCTCGTGACCGTGCTCGGCATGACCGGGTCCTTCGCGGCGGGCTATGCCATCGCCGCGCAGCCGCACATGCAGAATGCGCTCCACGCACTCCGCAACGCCAAGGGCGAGCTCGAAGTCGCGCTGGCCGACAAGGCCGGACATCGGGTGAAGGCGATCGACCTGGTGAACCAGGCGGTCGGCGAGGTCGAGGCCGGAATCGCCGCCGGCCAGTAAGCCAGCCTATCCCAACAGGCCGAGCGCCGCGGGATCGATTCCCAGCCGGTCGGCAAGCTTGAAGATCATGGCCCGGGCCTGCATCGGCAACGGATGCTGCCCGGCCTGCGCGAATCGGCAGAACGCCTCGACCGCCTGGCGCATGGTGCCCGCTGCGATCAGCCGTTCGACCTCGGCACTTTCCGCCGGCAGCAGGCTCGGCTGCACCTGTGCGAGCAGATCGCGCAGCCCCATCTCGATCTCATCCCCGTCCCGCAAGTAAGCCCCCCGGCCTCGCTCGGTCTGCGATGAGGATAGCATCGCCGGCGCCGCTTTGCACAACCGCCGCGCCACGCCCGCTACAGGGCCGTCGCCGCCGTTCCTGCCGGCTGGCCGAGGCAGATGGTGTGGATGCCGCCGCCGCCATAGGCGAGCTCGATCGCCGGGAGCTGGATCACCTCGCGCTTGGGGTAGAGCTTGGCGACGGTGTCGAAGGCGCGCTTGTCGGCGGCGCCGTCCTCATAGGCGGGCAGGATCACGCCGTCCTTGGCGAGGTAGAAGTTGACGTAGGAGAGCGCGAGGCGCCGGCCCTCGGCGTCGAATTGCGGTCGCGGCTGTTCGAGCTCGACGATCTCGAGGCTGCGCCCGGCTGCATCCTTCGCCGCCTTCAAGCGCGCGAGGTTGTCGGCGAGGACCTTCTGGTTGGGATCGGCAGTGTCGCTGCAGGTGAGCGCCAGCACGACGCCGGGGCGGACAAAGCGGGCGAGATTCTCGACCCGGCCGCCGCCGAAATCGTCCTGCAACCCCTCGCCCAGCCAGATCACCTGCTTGAGGCCGAGATGGCGGATCAGGGATTCCTCGATCTGCTCGCGCGTGAGGTCGGGATTGCGGTTCGGGTTCAGGAGCACCGCTTCCGTGGTGATGAGCGTGCCCTCGCCGTCGACATGCAGCGCGCCGCCCTCGACCACCAGGTCGCCGGGATAGCGGCGCATCTTCAGGCTCTGCAGGATCTCGCCGGCGACCGCGGCGTCGCGGTCGAAATCTTCGTAGCGGTGGCCCCAGCCGTTCCATTGCCAGTCGACGCCCGCGACCTCGTTGTGGCCGTTGGCGATGAAGACCGGGCCCATGTCGCGGATCCAGCAATCGTCATGCGGCATCGAGACCGAGCTGACGCCCTGCCCCGTCACCAGCGAGACCTCGGCCACGTTCTTCGGCTTGGCGATGATGCTGACCGGCTCGAACTGCGCGATTGCGTTGGCGATCTCGCCCGCCGCCTGCTGCGCCGCCTCCAGGTGCTCGCTCCAGGTCTCGGCGCGGACCGGCCAGGCCATCCAGCAGCGGGCATGGTCGCCCCACTCGGCGGGCATCGTGAAGCCGTCGTCGACAGGATTCGACATCACTCGTTCGTTGCTGTTGATCCGCAGTCCCAGTCGCCGTCGTCCGCAGCGCAGACGTCCGCCATCCCGGCGCGGCTCTTTAAGCGGCCGCGCTCTCTACCGGGAAAGTCTGTCTCACTTCTTCGCCAAAGGCAAATCGAGACGGATCGACAATTCCTTCAGCCGCGCCGGCGTCACCTCGGACGGGGCCTGCATCAGCAGGTCCTCGGCCCGCTGATTGAGCGGGAATGCAATCACTTCGCGGATGTTCTTCTCCTCCGCCAACAGCATGACGATGCGGTCGATGCCCGGTGCGGAGCCGCCATGCGGCGGCGCACCGAACTTGAAGGCGTTCAGCATGCCGCCGAATTTATTCTCGACCTCGGAGGCCGGATAGCCGGCGATGGCGAAGGCCTTGTACATGATCTCCGGGAGATGGTTCCGGATCGCGCCCGAGGAAAGCTCCACGCCGTTGCAGACGATGTCGTACTGGTAGGCGTTGATGGTGAGCGGATCCTTTTCCTCCAGCGCCTTCAGCCCGCCCTGCGGCATCGAGAACGGATTGTGGCTGAAGTCGACCTTCTGGAGCTCCTCGTTGAACTCGAACATCGGGAAATCGACGATCCAGCAGAACTCGAAGCGCTTGGCGTCGATGAGACCGAGGTCCTCGCCGAGCTTGGTGCGGACCGCGCCGGCAAACTTCTCGGCCGCCGCCTGCTTGTCGCAGGCGAAGAAGACCGCATCGCCGTCCTTGCAACCGGTTGCCTCACGCAAGCTGGCGAGGCGCCCCTCGTCGAGGTTCTTGGCGATCGGGCCTTTGCCGCCGCCCGCCTCGAAGACCACGTAGCCGAGGCCCGCCGCCCCCTGCTCCTTCGCCCAGTCGTTGAACTTGTCGAAGAACGAGCGCGGCTTCGCGCCCGCGCCGGGCGCCGGGATCGCACGCACCACCGAGCCCGCCTCCACCGCTTTGGCGAAGATGCCGAAGCCGGAGCCGCGGAAGACTTCGCTCACATCCGCAATCAGGATCGGATTGCGGAGGTCGGGCTTGTCGGAGCCGTAGCGCAGCATCGATTCCTTGTAGGGAATGCGGCGGAACGGCAGAGCCGAGACGGTGCGGCCGTCGGCGAATTCCTCGAATACGCCATGGATGACCGGCTCGATCGTGTTGAAGACGTCTTCCTGGGTCACATAGGACATCTCGAAATCGAGCTGGTAGAACTCGCCCGGGCTGCGGTCGGCGCGGCCATCCTCATCGCGGAAGCAGGGCGCGATCTGGAAATAGCGGTCGAAGCCGGCGACCATCAGCAGCTGCTTGAACTGCTGCGGCGCCTGCGGCAAGGCGTAGAACTTGCCCGGATGGTTGCGCGACGGCACCAGGTAGTCGCGGGCGCCCTCGGGCGAGGACGAGGTCAGGATCGGGGTCTGGAACTCGGTGAAGCCTGCCGCCACCATGCGGCGGCGGATCGAGGCGATCACCTGGGCGCGCAGCACGATGTTGCGATGGACCCGCTCGCGACGGAGGTCGAGGAACCGGTAGCGCAGGCGGATGTCCTCACCGGCATCTTCGTCGCTGTTGACCTGCAGGGGCAGCATCTCGGCGGCGGATTGCAGCTGGAACTCCTGGATCTGGACTTCGATCTCGCCGGTCGGCAGCTTCGGGTTGATGGTCTCCGGCGTGCGCTTCACCACCTTGCCCGTGACCGTGACGACGCTCTCCAGCCGGACCGGCTCCACCTTGGCGAAGATCGGGCTCGAAATGTCGAGCACGCACTGCACCAGGCCGTAATGGTCGCGGAGATCGATGAACACCAGGTTGCCGTGGTCGCGCTTCCGGTGCACCCAGCCGGAGACCCGCACGACCTGGCCCGAATCGGCCGCGCGCAAGGCGCCGCAGGTATGGGTGCGGTAGGGATGCATGGCTGTGGTCCTTCTCGAAAAGCAGGCCCGGATCGGCGGGGGAACGGCGCGCAAAAGGCACGGGAAACCGCGCTTTGTCAAGGGTTTCGGCCCGTGAGCCGGCCTAGTCTTGGCCGCCGCCTTGGCCCGCTTCCGCCCCGCTTTCGGCCGCCCCGGAATCGGTTTATAGCTTCCCCCATGAATGTATCGCAAAAGCCCGTCGGCGGGCGGTTGATCGCCGATTCCACAAGCTTGGCAGAGCTTTGCCAGCGGCTCGCGAGCGAGCCTTACATCACCATCGACACCGAGTTCCTGCGCGACAAGACCTTCTGGCCCCAGCTCTGCCTGGTGCAGCTGGCTTCGCCCCAGGAGGCGGTCGCCCTCGACACCCTGGCGGATGGGCTCGACCTTTCGCCCCTGCTCGACCTGCTCCGCAACCGGGCGGTGGTGAAGGTGTTCCACGCAGCGCGCCAGGACCTGGAAATCTTCTACCACCTGATGGGCGAGGTGCCGGCGCCGATCGCCGACACCCAGGTCATGGCCATGGCCTGCGGCTTCGGCGATTCCGCGAGCTACGAGACGCTCTGTGCCAAGCTCGCCAACGCCCGGGTCGACAAGCTCTCGCGCTTCACCGACTGGTCGCACCGGCCGCTGACCGAGCGCCAGCTCGCCTATGCGCTCGACGACGTCACCCACCTGCAACTGATCTATGGGAAACTGAAGCGCAAGCTGGAGCAGACCGGTCGCACCGCCTGGCTCGCCGACGAGATGGGGATCCTCGAGGATTCGGAGACCTATCGGATCGATCCGATGAAGGCCTGGCAGCGGCTGAAGACCCGCTCCGACAAGCCCCGTTTCCTCGCGGTGCTGCGCGAGCTCGCCGCCTGGCGCGAGCGCGAGGCGCAGGGCCGCGACGTGCCGCGCAGCCGACTCCTGAAGGACGAGACCCTGGTCGAGATCGCCGCCCATCCGCCGAAGGACGCCGAGGCGCTGTCGCGCTGTCGCGGGCTCTCCAAGGGCTTCGCCGAGGGCCGCATGGGCGATGCGATCCTGCAGGCCGTGAAGCAGGGCCTCGAGCTACCGGAGAGCGAATGCCCGAAGCTGGAGGCGCGGCCGGAAGTGCCACCCGGTTTGGGGCCGCTCATCGACCTGCTGCGGGTCCTGCTGAAGACCCGCTGCGACCAGCATGAGGTCGCGCAGAAACTGGTCGCGACCAGCGGCGAGCTTGAGCTGATCGCCGCCGACGACCAAGCCGACGTGCCGGCGCTCGCCGGCTGGCGACGCGAGATCTTCGGCGCCGAAGCGCTGAACCTGAAGCACGGCAAACTCGCCCTCACCGCCGCAGGAAAGCGCGTCAAGGTCATCGAGGTCTGAGCTTGGAGGACGGTGCCGCCTCGAACGTCGCCGCCACATCCGTCCTCGCCCGCCGTCAAGGCATCGCGATGCCGCTCGGTGCGGCGGCGGCTGCTATTCTCATTGTCGCGCTTATCCTTCGGATCCTCGGCGCTCGCGGCGAGCTCTGGCTGGACGAGCTCTGGAGCCTCAAGCTGATCGACGAGGTCGTGGCGCGGCACGACCTGTTCTGGGGCCTCGCGGTCGACAACAACCACTACCTCAACACGCTCTATCTCTATCTCGTCGGCGCCGATGCGCCGGCCCTGGTGCAGCGCGCGCTGTCGATCCTGCTCGGGTGCATCACCGTCCTCGTCGCGGGAATCGCGATGCGGCGAGAAGGGATGGCGGCCATGCTCTCGGCCATGGGACTCTTTGCCGTCGCCTATCCGATGGTGAATTACGGCTCGGAGGCGCGCGGCTATGCCGGCCTCATCCTCGCCACATTGGCAGGGCTGCTCCTCACGGAAGCCGTCGCGACCGCGCAACCCTCGGACCGGCGCCGCCGGGCGACGATAGCGCTTGGCGCGGCGAACGCCATCGGCGTGCTGTTCCAGCCTGTCATGCTGAGCGGCATCGTTGGCATGATGGGCTGGACCGCCTGGATCAATCGGCCGGCAGACCCGACGGATTGGCGCGGCCTGCGCACGACGCTGGCGACGATCGGCGACCGATTCTCCTGGACGGTGCGCCTGCTGCTGCCCTTCGCCGCGATCATCGCCTTCAGCGTCCTCCATGCCGACGGTTACCGCATCGCCGGCTCGGCGCCGTTCACGGCGGCTGGCTTCGTCGCCGGCTATGGCGGACTGCTCCGGCTGCTCTTGGGCCTGCCGGAAGCGGCGCCGGATTGGACGGCGCTCTGTATCGCGGCTGTCGCCCTGGCTCTGGCCTGCACGCTCGCACACGACGGCACGCGACGCGGCCAGCATCGGCGGAGCCTTTATCTCATCTTCATCGTCGGGCTCCCCGCGGCGATGTTCGTCGCTCGACTGCCGAACATCTACTTCCCGCGCTACTACCTCGCCTCCGGCACGGTGTTCCTGCTGCTGTTGGCCGATCTCTTTGCGTGGAGCTGGCGCCGCGGCAGCGCCACCCGTGCCCTCGCCGTCGTGACCATTCTCGCGATTGCTGCGGGCAACATGGCCGAGAACGCGCATCTGCTGCGCGACGGCCGCGACCAGTCGGCGGCGGTGATGCGGCTGGTGGCCAGCGCGGGTCCGACCTTGGTCACCAGCGACCAGGACGCGCGCGATACGCCGGTGGTCGAATTCTTCGCGCGGCGGCTGAGCCTGCCCGTGACCTACGTCAAGTCCAGCGAGATCTGCAGCCGGAAACCGCAATGGCTGGTGTCGAGCTGGTCGCCGGCCGAGCTCGGCGACACGATGGAGACCGGCGATGCCGGATGCCGGCACGTCTTCCATCGGGTCGCCGCCTTCCCGCAGTGGGGCCTCTCCGGCCTACCGTGGAGCGTCTATCGGGCCGCGCCATGAGCGGAGAGACCGCCGTCGCCGCCGGGAAACGCGGGTTCGGAGCCATCGCTGCCTGGACAGCAGTCGCCGCCTTGATCGGCCTCGGACTGCGCATTCTCGGCGCCAGGGGGGATTTCTGGCAGGACGAGATCTGGACCTTCTTCCTGCTGCGGGGCGTGCATTCGCCGCTCGGCATCTTTCTCGACCTGAGCGCCGACAACAATCACTTCCTGAACACGCTCTATCTCTACGCCGTCGGCGAGGCAGCGGCGCCGCTGGTCGCCCGCGCTTTCTCGATCGTGCTCGGCGTCTCCACGATCGCTGCGGTAGCGGTTGCGATGCGCGGACGGCCGCTGATCGCCCAGGCCGCGGCGGTCGCGATGTTCGCCGCCGGTTATCCGCTGGTGCATTACGGCTCGGAAGCGCGAGGCTATGCCGGCCTCATCCTCTGCACGGTGCTCTCGATCCATTTCCTGGAGCGCGAGCTGGAACGGCCGGAGCGCAGCAACCGCATCTGGCTCGGCGTCTCCAATCTCGCCGGCACGCTGTTCCAGCCGATCATGGTCGGCACCGTTGCCGTCCTGATCGGCTGGGCGGTCTGGGTGCGCTGGCGTGGCGGTCGCAGCCTGCGCCAGGCGCTGGTCGAGACGCAGCAGACCTTCTCGATCAGCATCCGCCTGCTGCTGGTGGTGCTGGTCCTCGCGGTGATCGCGGTCTATCGCGTGGGCGGCTACAAGATCCTGAATAGCCAAGCCTTCACGGTGATGCGCTTCACCGAAGGCTATGGCGGCATGCTGCGGTTCCTGCTCGGCATCCCGGAGAGCTTGCCGGGATGGGTCGTGCTGGCGATCGTGCTGCCGGCCGTGGCCTTCTTGCTCTACGTCCTGCGCGGGAGGCTCGGCGGGCGTTCCAGCCTCTATGTACTGGCGATCTTCGCCCTGCCCTTTGCGCTGCTCTGTACAAGGCTCCCCAATGTCTCCATCTATCGCTACTACCTGCTGCCCTCGATCGCGCTGCTGCTGCTGCTGGCCGACGGCTTCGCCGCGGCCTGGCAGCGCGGCGGCTGGGCGCGCGGCTTCGGCGTCGCGCTGGCGGGCGCCTTCATCCTCGGCAACGCGATTGAGCTCGGTGCCTTCTTCCAGTATGGCCGCGGCAACTATCAGGAGCCGCTGAAGGCGATCGCCGCCTCGGGCACGCCGACCGTCACCGGCAATCTCGACGGCGTCGTGGACAACACCTTGAGCTTCTACGCGACCCGGCTCGATCTCCCGGTCACCTATGTGCCGAACAAGGAGCTTTGCAGCAGCGCTGCCGTCTGGCTGATCGAATCCAGCGATGCCGGAATCGTGCCGGCCGAGACGGTGACCATGGGCGATCCGGACTGTGCCCGCCATTACCGCAAGGAGACGGTCTATCCGAGCTGGGGCCTCTCCGGCTGGACCTGGACGCTCTACCGCGCGACCGACCCTTAAGCGATCGCGGTGGTCAAGTCGAAGGACCGGCCGGCCGCGTCGAGCCGGCGCTGCACCGCCTCGCCGAACAGCGTCTCGCCGCCCTTCGGCAGATGCAGCACCAGCCGCTGGCCGCTCTTCTCGATCGAAGTGAGGCCGAGCATGTGCTCGGTGCCGCCGCTCAGGGCATAGGCAAGCCGGATCGTGGTGCCGACCCGATAGGCGAAGGCGATGTCCTCCTCAGCCAGCAGCGCGCGCACGGGGTCGATATAGGGCGCGTCCGCCGCGCCGCCGTAGCGGATGGCGAGGATCAAGGCGAGGATCACGCGCTCCGGATGCGTGATGCCGGCGACCGGCAGGCGCAGGGCGCGCATGAAGGCCTGCTCGGCGCGATAGTCCGGATGCTCGCGCCAGGCGATGTCGGAGAGGATGCAGGCCGCCTCGCGCAGCCGGGCGCGCGCGTGACCTTCCGTGCGGAACAGCGGCGCGATCCAGTCGTCGAGCTGGTCCATCACCTGGCCGAAGCGCCCCTCGGCGCCGGCGAGATCGGCGCAGCCCACCAGCAGCGGATCGGCGCTCTTCGCCTCGTCGTCCAGGGTCGAGAACAGGAAACCCTCGCGGAGGCCATAGGCCGAGAACAGGATCAGTTGCGGCTTCGCGACCTTCAGCAGGCGCTCCAGCACCAGCACGCCGAGCGGCAGCGTCTCCAGACGGCGGCGCGAGATCCCGGTGATCTCCGCCAGCGAGCGCTTGCCGAGCCGGCTCAGGATCTTCGCAAGATCCTCGGCCTCGCGGCGCTGCATGCGGTATTCATGGATTACGCGCAGCGGATACTCGGTCTGGTCCATGTAGATGCGGGCGAAGCCGCGCCAGGTGCCGCCGACCGGATAGAGCGTGCGGCCCTTGATGTCCTCCAGCCATTCCAGCTTTTCGAGCTGCTTGTCGATCAGCTTCTGGGCGGCGTCGAACTCGCCGCCAGTCGCCTCGATGAGGCGCAGCGGCCCCAGCGGCAGGGTGACGTGGCGGCCGATGCGGCCCTTGTTGACCGCGACCAGTTCGAGACTGCCGCCGCCGAGGTCGCCCATCAGGCCATCCGCATCCGGCACGCCGGCGATGACGCCCAAGGCCGAGAGCCTTGCCTCTTCCTCGCCGGTGACGATGGTGACCTTGCGGCCGGTGCGCTTCTCGATCTCGGCGGCGAAGGCCTTGCCGTCGCCGGCGTCGCGCACCGCGGCGGTCGCGAGGAGGTCGATCTCCTCGACGCCCATCGCCTCCGCCATGGTGACGAAGCGCGCGATGTTGAGCAGCGCCGATTTGACGCCGTCGGGATTGAGCGCGCCGGTCTTCTCCAGCCCCCGTCCGAGCCCGGGCAGCGCCTTCTCGTTGAAGACCGGGACGGGACAGCGCGAACGCTTGTCGAACACCACCAGGCGCAGCGAGTTGGAGCCGATGTCGATGACGGCCACGCGGCCCGGCCGTGCGGCCCGCGCGGCAGCCGCGGCCTTGCGAAGCGATGCGGTCACGCTGTCAACCTTATGGCGTCACGCCTTCTGGAGATCGAGCCGGGGGGCTTTCTTCTGCTTCTTAAGCGCGGAGCCGCGCCCTGACAAGCTGGGATTGGTCATGAAGTAGGTGTGGGCGCTGAAGCCCTCCTTGCCATCGGCCGGCGCCAGGCGGTGATAGACCGCGTCCTGGTCCATCTCCCAGCTCTGCAGGTTATCCTTCAGGTTCGCGACCATGATCTGGTCGAGGATCTGCTGGTGCACGGTCGGGTTCTCGATCGGCACCAGGAGCTCCAGCCGGCGGTCGAGATTGCGCGGCATCCAGTCGGCGGAGGAGATGAAGATCTTGGCGTTGCGCGACGGCAATGCATGGCCGGCACCGAAGCAGACCACGCGGGAATGCTCCAGGAAGCGGCCGATGATGCTCTTCACCCGGATGTTCTCCGACATACCCCTGACGCCGGGCCGGAGGCAGCAGATGCCGCGGACCACCAGATGGACCTTCACGCCCTCGTTGCTGGCGCGGTAGAGCGCGTCGATGATGCCGGGATCGACCAGCGAGTTGACCTTGCCCCAGATGGTGGCTGGTCGGCCGGCCTTGGCATGGCCGATCTCGTCCTCGATCAGCTGCAGCAGGGTCGAGCGCAAGGTGAGCGGCGCGAAGGCAACCTTCTCGGTTCCCTCCGGCCGTGCGTATCCGGTCATGTAGTTGAAGATGCGTGCGGCGTCGTGGCAGAGACCGGGATCGGCGGTGAAGAAGCTCAAGTCGGTATAGATCTTGGCGGTGATCGGATGGTAGTTGCCGGTGCCGTAATGCACGTAGGTGCGGAGCACGCCGCCCTCGCGCCGCATCACCATCGAGACCTTGGCATGGGTCTTCAGCTGGACGAAGCCGTAGACCACCTGGACGCCTACCCGCTCGAGGTCGCGGGCCCAGCGGATGTTGGCAGCCTCGTCGAAGCGCGCCTTCAACTCCACGAGCGCGGTCACCGACTTCCCCGCCTCCGCCGCCTCGATCAGCGCCTTCACGATCGGCGAGTCCTCGGAGGTGCGATAGAGCGTCTGCTTGATCGCCACCACGTTGGGATCGCGCGCGGCCTGCAGGATGAACTGCACCACCACATCGAAGCTCTCATAGGGATGATGGACGACGATGTCCTTCTGCCGGATCGCCGGAAAGCAGTCGCCGCCCATGTCGCGGATGCGCTCCGGAAAGCGCGGATTGAACGGCTGGAACTTCAGGTCCGGCCGCTCGTCGATGATCAGCTTCGAGGTCGCAACGAGGCCGATGATGCCGTCGAGCAGGAAGACGTCCTCGCGGTTGGCGCCGAGCTCGTCGATGATCTCGGTAAGCAGGTCCTCCGGCATCTCGGCGTTGACCTCGAGCCGGATCACCGAACCCAGGCGCCGCTGCTTCAGCGCGGATTCGAACAGCCGCACCAGGTCTTCGGCCTCTTCCAGGATCTCGATCTCGCTGTCGCGGATGAGCCGGAAGTAGCCGCGGTCGACCAGGTCCAAGCCGGGGAACAAGCGATGCAGATAGAGCCCGACCAGCGCTTCCAGCGTGACGAAGCGGACGTTCTTCGGATCGTTGCCGGGGAAGCGGATGAAGCGCGGCAGCTGGTTCGGCATCGGAATCAGCGCCCGCATGGTCTTGCCGTCGGCGGGATTCTTCAGCTGCATGACCATGGCGAATCCCTGGTTCGGAATGAACGGGAAGGGATGCGCCGGGTCGATCGCCATCGGCGTCAGCACCGGGAAGATCTGGTCGAGGAAATAGCCGTCCAGCCATTCCTTCTCGGCCGGGGTGATCTCGGCGACGTCGACCACGATGAGGCCGTGCTCGCGCATCTCCTGCCGGAGGTTGCGCCAGTGGGTCTGCTGGTTGCGCATCAGTTCGCCGCTGCGGCGATTGATCGCGGCCAGCTGCTGGGCCGGCGTCAGGCCGTCGGCACTGACCGCCGAGACCCCCGCGCGCACCTGGCCGCGCAGGCCGGCGACCCGCACCATGTAGAACTCGTCGAGGTTATTGGCCGAGATCGAGAGGAAGCGCAGCCGCTCCAGCAGCGGATGGGCCTTGTTGCCGGCCTCTTCGAGAACGCGCTCGTTGAAGGCCAGCCAGGAGAGCTCGCGGTTCACGAACCGGTTCAGCGAGGCGAGATGGTACTGCGGCGTCTCGCCCTGCGCGCGTTCCGGCAATCCGGCGTCGTCCAATGTCCTGCTCCACTCTTCCATAACCGGGTGATTTTAGGCGATTTCGGCAGCGGGTGCACCCCCGCTCTCCGCCGCCCGAATCCGTTCCCTCGTATCCCACCCCTTGCCGTGGGCTTGCGCCCGGCCAATATTGCGGGATACAGGGGAATCATGGCCTCACCGATGCCAATAATCCGTTACCGCGTCGTGACGAAATGAAGACGCTCATTTTGATGCGCCATGCCAAGTCGGCCTGGGATGATCCACATCAGAAGGATATCGACCGCCCCTTGGCGCCGCGCGGCCGCAAGGCGGCGCCGCGGATGGGCGCATGGCTCGCCGAGGAGGGCTTTCGTCCCGACCTGGTGCTGTGCTCGACTGCGCGCCGTGCCCAGGAGACGCTGGAATTGGTGAAGCCGAGCCTGCCGAAGGGCGTCGAAATCCGGCTCGAGCGCGAGATCTACATGGCGGCGCCGCGCGAGCTCTTGACCGAGATCGGCAAGGCCGCCGACCAGGCGAAGGCGGTCATGCTGGTCGGGCACAATCCCGGACTCGGCAATCTCGCCTCCTCGCTGGCAGCGACGGGCGAGCCGAGGCTGCTGGCGCAACTGCACAACAAGTTCCCGACCGGCGCCGTCGCCGTGCTGACCTTCGCAACCGAGCGCTGGTCGGAAGTCACCTTCGGCAACGGCACGCTGGCCGCCTTCCTGCGGCCGCGCGACCGCGCGTAGAACAGGCTAGCTTCCGTTCCAGAAGCGGCGCTGCTCGGCGAAGTCGGCCCAGATGCGGCGGAAGCCGTCGAGGTCGCGATCGATCCGCGCGGTCTGCCATCCCAACACCAGACCCTGCAGCAGATTGGCATCCGATGCGGCGATGTCGTGATCGGTCACGAGGCGCTGGGCTAATCCGCTCAGCACCTGCCGGCTGACGAAGGCGTCGTTGAGCGAGCCCAAGCGATCCTGGATGTCGGCCAATGCCGAGATGTAGCGCTTCGAAGCCTTGCCGTGGAACAGCGAGCGGAAGGCTTCGGCGGCGTAGCGCATCTTCTTCGCCAGGATCCGCAGCCGGTGCAGCTCGGATTCCGGCAGCGCCTGATAGCGCGCGCCGAGTTTTGCCAGCCGCTTGTGCCGTGCCTGCAAGAGCGGCGTCGCGAAGTCGCGCACCGGCGCACCGAGCCGCGCCCGGGCGGAGGGGCGCCGCCACGCACCGGAATGGAGATGGCGGTAGAGCTGGATCAGCATCACCACGTAGCGGGGATTCTCGAGCGCGAGATGCGCGGTGCGCCGCGCCTCGGCGCGGGCGCCCTTCGCGGTGTCGATCAGCAGGTCGAAGACCGGTTGCGCACGGAGCCGGTGCCGGATCGGCTCCAGGGTTTCGGTGATCAGCACGTCGAGGTCGCGGGCCGGGCCGAACTGCCGTTGCAGCCAGCGGAGATCGATCGAGACCATGGCCAGCACGTCGTCGTCGATCAGGTCGCGATAGGCGCTGATCATTGCCCGCAGGCGGCGCAGCGCCACGCGGAATTGATGGATCGCCTCGCCGTCCTCGGTGGTCAGCACCGCCTCCTCGTTGGCGCGGAGCTGGTCGAGGCAGTTGCTGACGATGGTGGCGAACGCCTCCTCGGTGGTGACGTCGGCGGTGAGCGCGATCTCCTTGGCCTTGCAGGGCCGGGGCTCCAGGCCCTCGGCGAGGGCGTAGCCGCGCGCCGCCTTGGTCTCCGCGCCGAGACGCACCGGAAACTCCTCCGCGAGGCCGAGCGCCAGCTGCTCGGCGAGATCGAACAGCACCCCTGCCTCGCCAGCCTTCAGCTCGAGCTCGATCTCGGCGATCGGCCGGCGGCGACCCTGCGCCTGGATCGTGCCGTGATCGATCGCGAGCTCGATCCGTGCGCCGTCCCGCTCGATCGTCACGTCGCTGCGCTGGAAGCGTGTCTCAAACACCGGACGCAGCCGGCGCCAGACCTTCTGCTGCTCCAGCTTGCGCACGAGCTTGGGATCGGCGACCGCGGAGAGCTGCGGCCGGTCGGAAGCGATCTCGGCCTCGTGCTCCTGGAAGTTCTGCACGCCCGCGGGTCCCGCGGCCGGCGCCTTCAGCGTCTGGATCCTCTTGCGTCCCACGCGGCGGACCCGGAGCGCCATGCGATGCTCCGAGAGCCATTGATCGACCGTGTCGAAATAGACGGAGTCGAGCTTGCGCCGCTGCACGCCCGCCGGAATGTGATCGTGATCGTGATCAAGCGGCGCCGGCTCGGCCGCCGCGGCAACGGCATTGAGCTCCGTCGGCACCGCTGGCGCGGGCGCGGCTTCCGGCTCGGGCGCGAGCAGACTGCGCAGGGCGGGCCGCCTGAGGATTCCGGCAGCCGCCTCCGGCGGCAGGAGCAACTTAAGTTCGGTTTCCACCGCCATGAATCGACTGTTCCGCTAACCCCGGGCGGACCATAGGTTCACCTTTCGGTCCGAAAAAGTGACACTTCGATGACGGTATCATTGCACTTTCATGTTTTCTCACAAGAGCGTGAACTGTACCGAACCGTAATGCGGCTTTCCCCCACCGCCCGCATACTCGATAGTTCCAGGACTGCATCATCCGGGGAGTTCAAATGGCGAAGATTGCGAGAAAAGTGTGGGTCCGCGGCCTCTGCGCCGCGGCGATCCTCTCGGTCGCGGGCGTTGCGGCCGTGGCGCAGCAGGACGTCCTGAAGACCCGCCAGGCCGACATGAAGGCAAACGGCGAGGCGCTGAAGACCATCGACGGCATCATCAAGGCCGGCGGCAATCCCCAGGACGTGGTGGCGCCCGCCAACAAGATCGCCGAGACCGCCGCGCTGATCCCGAGCCTGTTCCCGGCGGGATCCGATCAGGGCGACACCGGCGCCAACAAGGAGATCTGGGACAAGTTCGACGACTTCAAGACCAAGGCCTCCAACCTCGAAAACGAGGCGAAGATGCTGGCGGCGGCCGGCCAGGCCGGTGATCTCGCCACAGTCCGGGCGCAGTTCGACAAGGTCGTCCAGGCCTGCGGCGACTGCCACAAGCCCTATCGTCACAAACGGCAATAATCGGACTTTGTTCGGCGCCGGCTAGGTAGTGGACTCATAAGTTCGGGTCCAGAGGCGGGTTGAGGCAAGAGCGACAGCGGCGAGGAAGTTCCTTGCGAGCTTGTCGAAGCGGGTTGCGATGCGCCTGAAGTGCTTAA
>Ga0335070_10004822_pt1 | contig 15814 bp, 7 predicted proteins | sample Lox_Sample_13_FD_206722 | JGI IMG/M metagenome (GOLD analysis project Ga0335070, IMG submission 206722) | Soil microbial communities from Loxahatchee National Wildlife Refuge, Florida, United States - Lox_Sample_1.3 | ecosystem: Environmental > Terrestrial > Soil > Wetlands | place: USA: Florida... | reverse complement strand
TGACGTCTCTCAGCTTTTATCCTTCAACCCTGTCCACCCTCGTTGGATTTCTAGCTTGCCACCGGGGCCTATCCCGAACTAGCGCGCGCTCGCGGGTCTTACCGCCGATTTGAGGCCGGTCATTTGCAGCAGCTTGCCCTGCAGTGCAGCGGCAGCTTCGGCCGCACTCTTATTGCCCGTAAGCACTGCGTGCACTGCCTCGGAGTAGGCGCGAGAAATCTCCGGGTACGCCGTGCCGGTCGCTGTGGAGGGTCGCAAGGTCAAGTGCTTCCGATGTATTTCCAGAACAGCCGAAAAGTACGGGTTTGCCGCCAGCACCTGGGGGTCGTTGTAGAGATCAGGAATGGTGGGTGGCTGAGCAGGATTCAGGCAGCGCTTGCGTTGCTCCTCGCGTCCGCATAAAAAACGGACCAGCATCACTGCCTCGCGCGGGTGGCGGGAATGCGGGGAAACGCCGTACCCATAGCCGCCCAAAGTCGCGGTGCTGGCTGTCTGACCCCCGGGCAATGGGGCGATCGCGAACCGGCCCCTTGTAGGTGATCCTGGTGCACTGGCCGCAACATACGCATTCGTCCAGTTGCGCATGAAGGCAGCTTGTCCTGCTTGCCAGATATTGAGCGCGTCCCATTCCTTATATGCGACCACGCCTGGCGGTGAAATGGAACCTACCCAGCCCGCCGCCCTTTCCCATGCGCGAACCGTCTGCGGGTTGTCCAGTGTGACTCTTCCGTCTTCGATTATCGTCCCGCCGCCCTCCGAGACTTGCCATTCGACTGCATTACAGGTCAGAGCTTCAGAGGACGCACCTTGCCACACATAACCCCAGAAGTCTGCCTGTCCCTTACCACGCTCCCCACTCTGAATTCGCCCCGCCATCGCCCGGAGTTCCTGCCACGTCTTCGGGGGTGCGCGGTACCCGTATTTCCGCAGCAGATCGACCCTGTAAAATAACAGCCCGGCATTTGTGCAATATGGGAGGGCAACCAGTCTGCCGTTCACGGTATTGTTAGCAATAAGCTCGGGAAAGTGTGCTGCGATTTCTGGCGCCGGGATATAGGATTTGAGGTCCAGGAGGTCATTGGCAAGAATCCCGGGCCAGATCACGTCGATGGCATATACATCCGGCACTCCCTCTCCGCTCTCGAGCAGCGTACGCCAAGTCGCCAATTGCTCAACGGCCGATTCAGGTCCCGGAAGCACCTTAACCCGGATCCCGCTCCAATTGGTGAACCGGTACAGCTCTTCGTTCAGCCGGCCCAGGGACTCCTTGTCTACTATCCAGCTTTGATCAATCAAAGTGAGGCTTATTGCTGCTGGCGATGTACTCGTCTTGCCGCAACCCGGTCCGCTCAAAAGCACGAGAACGAAAGTGCTGACCACAAGTAATTGAGCCGCCCCAAAAGAACTTCGTGCCGTTCTTCTTCCGAAGTGTTCGGACACCTGATGCTGCACAGCAGCGGCTTCGGTGCATTCTGAATTCTCAGCCCGCTTACCCATGGGCACCGGCGCCCCGCGCACCGAGCGGTCGTCCACAACCGCGACGACGGTGTCAGACTCTGGCGACTGCCGCATCTGATTCTTCTTAGTCGGAGACGTGGTTCACGAGCACCAACCCTCGCCTCACGAAGTCTCGCGCCATTACCTCGTTAACGAGGCGGAACACCGCCAGCCCGATGGTCCGCTCTGCTGGTCATCGGGGAAACCGCACATCGGCATGACATCGCACAACTAATCGCCTCCCAGGCGCGATCTGAGGGCGGTACTCACCGCGTGCTGTAACGCCGGCCCCAGTAAAGGAGCAAGACATCTGCTTATACATTAACAAAGATCTGTGGGGTTGGTGACGTACACCCTCGAGGCCGAGCGTCACGTGCCGAGCCACATTCCTGAAACACCCTTCTTTCAGCCGCGCGACTCGCGATTCGGCCTCTAGACGGCAGGCGCTGGCGCAATTTCTGTGCCGATCTGTCACGGTTCGGCGCTACTTGAGGAATCCTCGCGCCAGCTAGCCCGTGGGCGACCCACAGTCTGATTCGTGCCGAAGTTCGGCAAAAGTCATCGGCATCCGATGACGGCACCGAAACGGATCGGCCCCTGACGTCGCTTGCATAGCACCCGTCGAAGCGGTGGTCACCGGCGCAAGGCTCATGCATTCAGCACATTCAGCATCCTTGTGCGCCGTCTTTCTTCTCTGCCATTCAAATGGTCAGTCGAATGCGAATTCGCGCGTGATGCCCTTATCCAGAGCGTATCGACATCCATGACTGCAACCAAAATCTCTCACCAGGGGGTAATCTCCGTGAAGAACAAACATATCTTCTCTTTTCTCACCGTGCTTGGCTGCCTTGCGGTGCTCACGTCGTGCGGCGGCGAAACCAAAGCCGCTCCTGATCAAGCGGCCGTGCCGGTTCAAGTCCGAACTCCAGCCGTTGTGGATCGGGCCGAATCGGTGAGCGCCAGTGGTTCGGTCGAAGGATCGGAAACGGCCGATGTGGCTTTCCTGGTCAGTGGGAGGGTATCCAGGGTGCTGGTCGAAGAGGGCCAGCACGTAACTAAGGGACAGTTGCTTGCGGAAATCGAGCCCACCGACTACCGCAACGCGTTCAATGCAGCGACCGCGCAAAACGCTGCGGCGCTAGCGGTCGAGCAGAAGGCCGACGCCGGTCTCCGGAAACAGGAACTGGAGCAGGCCCGCATCGACTTCGAGCGCACGGAAGACGAATACAAGCGCATGAAGTTCCTCGTGGAGCGAAAGAGCCTTCCGCCGAATGACTTTCAGAAGTTCGAGGCGGCGTACAAGGCGTCGAAGGAGCGGTACGAAATGGCGCAGGAAGGGACCCGTAAGGAAGACCGCGCCACTGCCACGGCGCAGGCGCACGCCGCGGTGGCGCAAGCCAGCGAGGAAGGAAAGCGGCTGAGTGACACACGGCTGCTGGCGCCGATTTCCGGTAACATCGGCATGCGAAGAGTTGACCCCGGGCAAACGGTGGCCGCCGGGACGGCGGTCTTCTCCATCGTCGAGCTCAATCCGGCCAAAGTTCGCGTTGGCGTTCCGGAAGCTGAAATCGGAAAAGTCCGGCAAAATGCACCTGCGGAGATCACCATACCTTCGCTCGACGGCCGACGATTCGCAGGTAAGGTCGCCATTATCGGTGTGGCCGCCGAACTGACGTCGCGCACCTACACGGTAAAGATCCTCGTTCCCAACCCCGGACCGGTGTTGCTTGCCGGTATGGTGGCGGAAGCCCGCATTTTTGGGCCCGCCAAGGTCAAGTCGTTGACCATCCCCGGCGAGGCCGTCGTGCCGGATCCTCAGGGCGCGCCTAATGTCTTTGTCTATTCCGCGGACCGCAAGCGTGTTTACGGGCGCAGGGTCGAGGTTGGCTCGCCGGTTGGTAATGAAGTCGAAATCCGCTCCGGGTTGAGCGGCAGCGAACAGATTGTCGTGGCCGGGCAGCAGAAGGTTCGAGAAGGCAGCCTCGTCGAGATTGCGGGGGGCGCCCGATGAATCCCGTTCGCGCCTCGCTGCGCTATCCCCAAGTCACGATTGCTCTCACCATCATGCTGGTCGTCTCGGGCGCTTATGCTCTGTTGCGCATGCCGCGCCGGGAGGATCCCAAGATCCACGTGCGCGAGGGAATCGTGGCTGCTTTTTATCCAGGCGCCTCCGTCAAGGAGGTCGAGAACGAGGTCACGCAAAAAGTCGAACAGCGCATCTTCAAAATCGAGGGAGTGAGGCGTGAGAAGACGTACTCGACGAGCATGAATGGCGCGATGTTTATCAATCTCAACCTGGAAGACAACCTTGAAGACACAGAAAAGTTCTGGTCCAAGCTTCGTCTTGACATGGCGGAGTTGAAGAAGACGGATCTTCCCGAGGGCGTGGAAGGCCCTATTGTTGACTACGATTTCGGAGACACGGTCGCGGTGCTGCTGGCAATTCATAGTGACCACTATGGCTACCGCGAATTGAAAGACTATGCCGAGCGGATCGAGTCGGTAATCCGCCGCATTCGGGCTGTCTCCAAGGTCAAGCGCATCGGTGAGCAGAAGGAGGAGATTGACGTTTCGAGTACCCTCGACCGGCTGTCGCAGTACGCCGTAACTCCGGAGCAGGTCATGAAGGCGCTACAAGGCCGGAACATGGTGCATTACGCGGGCGCAGTGCCTACCAACGACGGCAAACCTCCCATCCAGGCAACCGGCGCGTTTGAGGCCGAGCATCAGATCCGGCATGTGATGATCGATGTCACAAAAACGAGCCAGCCGGTCTACATTGGCGACCTTGCCAATGTGGATCGCGTTTACAAAGACCCAACGCAATATGTACGGTCCAGAGGCGAGCGAGCGCTTCTGCTCTCGGTGGAGATGCAGGAAGGCAACAACATCGTGGACTTCGGCAAGGAGCTTCACGCTTCCCTGGACAGCCTGCGCCCGCTGTTGCCGTCCGATCTGAAGATCGACTTCGTTGCCGACCAGCCCACAGTGGTTGCCGAGCGCGTGCGGGGCTTCATCCGTGAATTCGGCATCGCCATTCTCTCGGTAATCCTGGTGACGGTCGTGCTGCTGCCCTTCCGCGTAGCGCTGGTTTCGGCGGTGGCGATTCCAGTGACGATATCGGCGACGTTCGGCCTGCTCAACGCTTTCGGCATCGAACTGCACCAGGTTTCGATCGCCGCGCTGATCGTAGTGCTGGGCATGGTCGTGGACGACGCCATCGTGATCGCGGATAACTACATCGAACTTCTCGATGAGGGCGTACCGCGGGCGGAAGCGGCATGGCGCAGCGCCAGCGAACTCGCCATTCCCGTGCTTACCGCTACACTGACCATCATCTCTTCCTTCCTGCCATTTCTGATCCTTTCCGGAGCCGTCGGCGAATTCATTGCCGCCCTACCTCTCACGGTGGCGATTGCTCTCTCTACTTCCTTTATTGTGGCCATGTTGCTCACGCCCTTGCTTTGCCAGTTCTTCATCCGCAAAGGCCTCCACAGTCCCGAAGACGCGACGCGGAGGAAGCGCACTTCGCCCCTCGAAATCATGCAGTCCGTCTACAACCGTATTATTGTCCTCGCCATGAGAGGGAAGCCAGTCGCGGTCGGATGCGGCGTGCTGGCCGTGGCAGCGGGCGTATTCGTGCTCCATCACACTCCCGAGCGGTTTTTCCCATTCGCCGAGCGCGACCAATTTGTGGTCGACGTCTGGCTTCCGGAAGGGTGGAAGGTGGAAGCGACCCAGGCTGCGGTGGCGCGCATCGAGGACGTGCTGCGTAAGGAGAAAGAGGTAGTAAATTACACGTCCTTCATCGGGTCGAGCTTTCCTAGGTTCTACTACAACGTGAATCCGCAGTTGCTGGACAAGAACTACGCGCAGTTGCTGGTCTCGACCAAGTCCGCGGAAGCCACTCCAACGCTGGTAAGAGGACTGCGCCCGGTCCTGGCCGAGGTGGTGCCGGAAGCCCGCGTTTTCCTGAGCGAATTGCAGCAGGGTCCGGTCCAGTTGGCGCCCGTAGAAATCCGGCTTTCCGGCGAAGACGAGCGCGTGCTGCGCCTTTGGGGCGATCGCGTACTGCAACTGGTGCAGCACACACCCGGATCGCTGGACGTCCACAGTGATTGGCGCGAGGATGCGTATCGCCTCAAAGTGAATCTCCGCGAGGAGGTGGCCAACCGTCTGGGATTCACTAACGCCAGCATCGGGCAGGTGCTTGCGGGCGGCTTCGAAGGGGCGCCCGTCACCACGTATTGGGAAGGCGAGCGCGATATCGCTGTGACCTTGCGGCTGGAGCCGGCGCGGCGCCAGACCTTCAACGATGTCGCAAATACCTATGTTATATCGCCTGTAACCGGAGCGCGCGTGCCTTTGGACAGCATTGCCTCTGTCGCGCCCGTATGGGACCCGGGCCGGATTGTGCGCCGCAATGGCGTCCGCACGCTCACTATCCGTTCCTCGGCCCAGGGAGGCATACTGCCGAGCCAGATATTGGAGCAGGCCCGGCAAGTAACGGATAAACTCCCGCTGCCGCCGGGCTATCGCGTGTGGTATGGCGGCGAATTCGAAAACCAGAATGAGGATTTTCCCAAAATGGTGAAGGCGCTCATGATCAGTCTCGTAGCGATCTATCTCATCCTCATGTTCCAGTTCCGTTCCGTGGGCGATCCCCTGGTCGTCATGGCTGCTATTCCGCTGGGCCTGCTGGGAGCGGCCCTGGGCCTCTGGCTGACACACAATCCTTTCGGCTTCACGGCATTTCTGGGAATCGTCAGCCTGGGGGGCGTGGTAGTGCGGAATTCCATCATCCTGGTGGATTACATTCGCGAGCGAATGGCTGACGGCGACCCGGTCGAGAAGGCCGCCATCGAGGCCGGCGAACGCCGGCTGCGGCCCATCTTCCTGACCACGATGGCGGCAGCGGTCGGCGTCACGCCCATGATTCTTTCGGGGTCGAGCATGTGGTCGCCCCTGGCCAGTGGGATAGCCTTCGGATTGGTTGGTTCTATGTTCTTCACTCTTGTCGTGATTCCCGTCATCTACGTTCTGATTCACCAGCGCGATTCCCGGCCCGGACCGGTTGTTCCGAGCCAGGACCGCAAGGGATTGCAGCCCATTGCAGTAGCAGTGCTGATGGCGATCGCGTGCGGCGCTGTGGCGCACGCGCAACCGCGCAAGCTGACGCTCGATGAAGCCGTATCGCTGGCCACGCAACACAACTCCATGGTCAAGATCGCTGGCGACAAGGTGAAGGAAATGGACGCGCGCGTTCATGGAGCGCGGGCCGGCTTCTTCCCGGCGCTGACGAACGATTCCACCGCCATGCACATGACGGAACAGCAACACATCGACATCCCAGAAGGCACCCTCGGTGTGTACCCCCAAATCGGGCCCCTGCCGGGCAGAAACGTAGCGCTGGATCAGGGTAAGCTCAACTTCGGATTGAGCACGACAACGCTCTCTCAACCGATCACCCAATTTTTCAAAATCCGCGCGGGAGTGGACGTCAACCGGGCGGACGCGGCCGGGGCCCGCGCCGATATGCGCCGCGCAGAAAACGACGTTGCGTACAAGGTCAAGGAGGTGTACTACGGCATTCTCGCCACGGAGCGCCGCCGTGACGCGGTGGGCGCACAGATTCGCGCCGCCGAACTGCGAATCACCGAAACACAGAACGCCGTCGTAACCGGCGTGGCACTGGAAGTGAAGGCCGCCGAAGTGCGTTCGCAGATCGCACAGGCAAAGCATGTACACGGCCAGCTACAGGATGCCGTCATGGACATGAATGAGGAGCTGGCGGACCTCTGCGGGTTGCCGGTCGATACTGAGCTGGAACTTTCGCAACTGGACGGCTCTGGTTCAGGTCCTTCGCCTGAAATCGGAGTGGCCGTTGAGACGGCCCAGGCACACAATCCTGAGATCGAGGCCGCGGTTCATCAACTGGAAAAAGCGCGTGCGGCGTTGCGGGCGGCTCGCGCCGAGTACATACCCGAGATCGGCGCATTTGCACAGCACATTTATCAGGACGGTGCGCCTTTCCTCACACATAATAACGGCGCCGTCGGTCTGCATATGACCTGGACCATATTTGAGTTCGGCAAACGCCGCGGGCAGGTGTCGGAGCGGGCCGCAGAGGTCGCCCAGGCCGAGGAGAATCTCGCGCGCCTGAAAAACCGGGTACGGATCGACGTGGAAAAGGCGGTTCGGAAGGTGAACCGGGCCGAAACGGGCGTCAATTCGGCCAAACAGTTGGTAACAGCGACAACCGAAGAACGCCGCATATCGAGCGATCAGGCGGAGACGGGGACGGCGAATCGCTCCGTGTTCCTGGAATCGGAAGCCTCGATGTTGAACGCACAGGCCGATCTGCTGCGGGCGGAATACGACCGCAGCGTGGCGGCGGCGGACTTGGCACGGCTCACTGGGAATCGATGAAGCGATTCTCGGGGCACATCAATGAAATCATCATGAACAGCGAGGCGGGAACATGCAACGTTTTGTAATTTTTCTTTGTCTGGCAGCCTCTGTGCGGGGGGCTGGAGGTGAGAAGACCAACGCACTCGCCGAGTTTAGCGGCGCGCTGGAGCGATTGGCCGCGACCGTAGCGCCTGCTGTGGTGCAGGTGCAGGTTTCGGCCTGGTGTGCTTCGGCTTCCGCCAACCGTGAAGACACTGCGACGGTCGCATCTTGCCGGGTTGTCGGCTCGGGCGTCATCGTCGATCCCTCGGGATACATCATCACCAATGAGCACGTGGTGCGAAATGCGCGCCGCATCCGCGTGATGCTGACGCCGAAATCGGACCGCTCGGCAGAGCTACCGATGCCCCCAGGAAAACGGCAAGTGCTGGATGCCGTGGTTGTGGGCGCAAACCGCGAACCCTTAGGAAAACGGCAAGTGCTGGATGCTGTGGTTGTGGGCGCAAATCGCGAAACAGATATTGCGCTCCTGAAGATAGAGGCCTCCGGTCTGCCGGCCATCCCACTCCACCAGACAGGGCGCGCACCCCGCCAGGGACAAGTTGTGCTCGCTGTCGGCAGCCCCGAAGGGCTCGACAATACCATGACGACCGGGATTGTCAGCGCGGTCGGTCGACAGCCACACCCGGATTTTCCAATGCTATATATCCAGACCGATGCCGCTATTAATCCCGGAAACAGTGGCGGTCCTCTACTGGATGTTGAGGGTGAATTGATCGGAATCACGACATTCATGCTCAGCGAGAACGGCCATAATCAGGGTCTCGGATTCGCGGTGCCAGCGGCCGTAGTGAGCTATGTCTACGAACAACTGCGAACTCGTGGATTCGTTCGATACTGCTTGGTTGGTGTTCAGGTGCAGACCGTTACGCCGGCGCTCGCGCAGGGTCTCCACCTGTGCCAAGGATATGGAGTCATGATTTCCGATGTTCTGCCTGGTAGCCCAGCGGAGGCCGCTGGACTGCGGCCGCTGGACATTATTATCGCGGTTGACGGCGCCCCGATTGCCGCGTTGCCCTACTACGCCGCCATGATGTATCTGCACGATCCTACTGTTCCGGTGGCGGTAACGGCGTTGCGCGGCCACCAGACACTTCAGTTCCAAGTGCCGGCTGTTCCCGTGGATGACCGGGACTATAGAGATGCTTCTATTGACCCGCTCGAGAGCCTCATTCCCGAGTTGGGCATATTCGGAGAAGCCGTAGACTCAATGCTCGCGCGCCGTAACGGCCTGCGGTCAAACACGGGTATCTATGTTGTCGCGACCACCGCCGGGAATGAAGAGTCCGGCACAGGACTGGCGCCTGGCGATGTGATCGCTTCATTGAATGGTATGCCGATCCTGAGCATGCAGCAGTTACGCGGGACGATTCATGAGCTGACAGGCAGCAATCCCGTCATCGTGCAGATTGAGCGGCACGGTCAGTATTTCTATATCGAACGGGAATTCGACCAACGGCCAACGGAATCGGACACGGATCGAGTTGGAAAACGCGAAGCTGAACGGGCCTCAGACGGGCGTTAAATCGACAGAGGCGATGACGCGCCGGTGTTCGGCCAATGATGTGGCACGGGCCGAAGCACAGCTCTCGTGTGGGCGCGCAAATGCTTTGGATCAAAGGAAATCATTTGGACATCGCTATGCATTGAATCAGGCATGTGCCAACCAGCGCATTAACCTCAAAACCCGAAGGAGAACCACAGAATGAAATACATGAATATGACAGCGATCGTGTTTCTGGGCGTAGCCGCCTTCGCCCAGGATGTGCAGTTCGATTACAACCGTTCCGCAAACTTTAACGCCTACAAGACATATCAGTGGGTTGATTACAAGCCAGTACAGGTGGGTGACGAACTCCTGGATCAGGACATCAAGCGCGCTGTGGACGGGCAACTCGCCGGCAAAGGTCTGCGGCGAGTGGAGAGTGGCGGTGATCTGATCGCCGGCTATCAGGCTGGGATCTCACAAGAGAAGCAGTTTGATAGCTTCGGGTCGGGCGGCTGGGGTGGTCCGTTCGGGTGGGGCAGATGGGGCGACACACGGGTAACGTCCTCCACTATCGACATCGGCAAGCTAATCGTTGGGCTATTCGACCCGGGCACCAAACAACTCGTGTGGCGCGGTTCCGCATCCAAGACGCTCGATATCAGCAAGGATCCCAACAAGAACTACCGCAACCTCGAGAAGGCCATGGCGAAGCTGTTCAAGAACTATCCCCCAGGCGCGGCAAAGAGGTAACGCCGCTTCGCAAGCAAAGTCGAAAGGGGGAGTACGTCAGCTCAGATCTCGGCTTTGATTATCTCGTGTTGGCTCGAAGCGCGCGGCGCCGCTTCTGCATGAAGACTCTGTCACAGGACTGGCGCTCGGGGATGTGGCCCTCCCGGTCCCGGCCTGGAACCGCGCGTGTGAAACACCACGTACAGCACGGGAATTACCACCAACGTGAAGGCCATCGAACCGACCAATCCGAATGCAATTGCGCTCCCCAGGGGCGACCACATCGTTGAGCCGGCGAGGATCATGGGGGTTACGCCCACCGCCGCCGCCATGGTGGTCAGGAAGATGGGCCGCAGCCTGCGCTCGCCGGCTTGGATCGCGGCTTCCTCGATCCCAACGCCTTCCGCTACCCGCTCCCGAATGTAGCCCACGAGGATGATCGAATTCCGTACTACCACGCCGCCCAAACTGACGATGCCCAAAAACCCGGTGAAGCCGAACGGATTTCCCGTTAACAGAAGGCCGAGTGAGGCGCCCAGCAAACCGAGCGGAATCGCAGCCATGACAATCAGCGCTTCCACCACGGAACGGAACTGGAGCATTAGAATCAGATAAATTGCCACCATGCTGATGAACAGCGCGTTGACCATCTCGGGGAAGGTGTCCTGCTGGTTTTCGAGTTCGCCGCCGTACCACACGCGATACCCGGGCGGCAGCGGGAGTTTATCGGTTACCGGCCGAATGCGCGCCAACACCCGGCTCGGCAGCACCCCTCCCTGCGCCCAGGAACGGATGGTCAGAGTCCTCACTCCATTGCGCCGCACAATGCGGCCCGGGTCCCATACGGCAGAAACCTCCGCGATGCTGTCGAAAGGCACCCGCACGCCGGTTACTGGAGAGATCACGTAAGTATCCGCGATGTCCTGGAAGGTCTGGCGCCGCGCCGGTTCCAGCCGCAAGGTGACGGTGATGTCGCGATCGCCTTCCCAATAGGTTGTGACCGGGGCCCCTTCAAAGCCACCGGCCAGCACCTGCCCGATGTTAATGTTGGTGAATCCCAGCCGGTTCGCGACCTCCTCGCGAAGGTTTACGTTCAGGCGATAGGCATGTTCGCGCCAGTCGCTATGCACGTCCAGCGCCCCAGGAGTGCGCTGGAGCAGGTCCGCCACCTTGTTGCCCCAAGACTGCAATACCCTCTCGTCGTCGCCCGTAATCCGGACTTCGATCGCCGCTTCCTGAACCGGGCCCTGCTGCAACTCGCGCAGGAAAACACGCGCCTCGGGCGCCGCATGCGCAAGCCGCGGCCGCAGCGCCGCCACCAGCCCGGGTGTGACTTCCGCCGAGCGCGTCGCGACCAGGATCTGCGCGTAGTTCTTGTCCGGCAGCTGCGGGTTGACGTTGTAATAGAAGCGCGGAAAGCTCCTTCCGATGAACGAAGTGAAATTCGTGATTTCCTTCTCTTGCCGCAGCACCTCCTCGATGCGCCGCACGGCGTCATCGGTGGCTTCGATCTTCCACCCTTCAGGTAGCCATACATCGATTACGAATTGGTCCCGCTCGGCGAACGGGAAGAACTGCTCCGGAACCCGATGGAGCACCAGCGCGCCCGCCAGGATCGCCAACACACCGGCCAGGAGCGCGGCGGCCTTCCCCTTCATCGCCACAACAATCACCCGGTTGTAGATCGCCTGCATGAACTCGAGGGGCGAACGCCGCCGCTTCTCTCCGCTCTTTTCCTGGCGGGCATGCAGGCCCTGACGAATGAAGAACCGGCACAGCAGAGGCGTCAGCATCATCGCCACAACAAACGACGTGGCCAGAGCGATGGCTACCGTTAAGGGAAGCGCCAGAACGAATTCGCCCACGGCGCCCGAGAGAAGCAGGAACGGCAGAAAGGAACAGATAATCGTCAGGGTGGCCGTAAGCACGGGGATGGCCAGCTCCGTCGCGCTGCGCCAGGCCGCCTCTTCGCGGTCCACGCCGCGATCCAGCAGTTCGACGTAGTTGTCCGCGATCACGATGGCGTCGTCCACTACCATCCCGAGGACCACAATGAGCGCAGCGATCGACACCTGGTGGAGCTCAATGCCGAAACTGTTCAACAGGCCAAACGTGGCCGAAATGGTCACTGGAATGGCGACGGCCGAGACCAGCGCCACGCGAAAAGGCAGCAGAATCACCGTCACCAGAATCACGGCGGCGATCGCGATACCGAACTCCCGCACGAAATCGCGCACACGGCCCGCGACGACTTTCGGCTGGTCCGCCACCATGTCGATCTTCAGATCGGGCGGCAGCAGCGGGCGCAGGCGATCCAGGGTAGCGTGAAGTTCGTCGCCGAAATCCACGATATTATTGCCTTCGTGCATTTCGACCGAGACCAGCAGCGCGCGCTCTCCCCCGGCGCGCGCATATTCGGTCGGGTCCTTATACAGCCGCTCCACCTTTGCCAGATCGCCGATATAGACCGGCTGTCCGGCGCGCGAGACATCGATCATCAGGCGCCGGATCTGCTCCTCCGTCTGAAAAGCGCCGGTCGCCCGGATCGGCGGTTTGCCGCGCTCAGTCGGGACGGCGCCGGCATAATGCACTCTGTTCCGGCCCTGGAGCGCCCGCATCACTTGCCGCGGCTCCACGGAGTACTGCGACAGCCGGTCCAGCGTGCTCGTGACTTCAATTTCTTCCTTCTGTTCGCCGATTAGTTTGACCTTCGATACCGACCGGATACGCCGGATTTCGGCTTCGATGCGGTCGGTATAGTCCTTTAGTTCCCGGTAGCCGTAGCTCTTGCTATGAATCGCGAGCAGCACCGCCACCGTATCGCCGAAATCGTAGTCCACCACCGGACCAAGCACGCCCTCGGGGAGCTCCGTCAGCTTCTCTTCCGCCATGTCGAGCCGAACCTTGGACCAGAATTTGTCCGTGTCCTTGACGTTGTCTTCCAGGTGGACATTGATGAACATGACGCCGTTCATACTTGTGGAATAGGTCCGTTCCCGCCGGACGCCTTCGATGCGGAAGAGCCGCTGCTCCACTTTGTAAGTGACCTGGTTTTCCATTTCCTCGGCAGTTGCGCCGGGATAGTACGCCGCCACAACTCCATTGGGGACGTGGATCTTCGGGTCCTCGCGGCGCGGCATGCGGAGCAGGGCGTAAACGCCGGTCGCCACCAGCATCAGGGTAACAGCAGCTGTGACGTGCGGGTAGCGCAGTGAGCCGCGAACGGCATTCATCGGGCTTCTTCGGTAATTTCAGCCATGCTGCCCTCTAGGACGTTCTGCGGCCTCCCTGTAGAATCTCGGCCGCTTCGATGAGGGGAAGCGCGTCACCTCTCTGTTTTTCTGTCGTGTGAGGCGTCGCCGTGTCTAATCGCCATTTACTCCGCTGCCATTACGATTCCATCGCATGCCATCCGCAACTCTCGGAAGTTGTCAATTGCCTTTGCCACACAAACCGGCATTGGGCTTCGCAGTTGATCCTCTGCCGCAGTCTGGATCGTGCGTCGAGCATCCTCGCGGGCCTCCGGAGGTTGTTCCAGCAGGCACGCTAAGTCTCGCAGGCCGCCTTCGATCATATTCCGGATCTCCGTCAGGCCTTCGGTGCCCTGGTTTTGCCCTGGTTCCTGGGGCCAGGCGCACACACAAAACAGAAGGTCGCCCGCAGCCTCTACGGCGTTTAGAATTTCATCGCCCAGTTTCATACTCGCCGCACGGTCGGGCGGAAATTCGAACTTGACCGCGTGCCCGAAGTTCGGCAGATTGGCAACGATCCCCGCGATCTGCTTTCGGATCTCCGCAATCTTGGCAGCCGTGCCGGCATCCGGCGGCATAGCCAATAACCGAATGAGCTCGGCGTTCGCGCGGAGCAGGCGCGCAAGCAGACGACGCATGGTGTCCACGGTGCGCTCGGGCCGAACCTGATGGAAGATCAGGAACATCACCAGGAAACCCAGCGCAATGCCGAGCAAGCGGTCCCGTGCCGGGGTCATCTGGGTGGGAGCGCCAAGCCGTTCAAAGGCGAGAAGGTTGAAGGAAAACGCAATCTGCAGACCGATATAGCCGTAATACGGGCTGGCCGCGCACCATGCCCCAAGAAATGAAAGCGCAGCGATGACGAGAAGAAAGCCCTGTACGCCCTCCAGATTCGGGTACACAAAAACCAGGCAGCCGATACCCAGAATCATCCCACCGATTGTCGAGCCGATGATGCGGATCAGTATCTTCCGATTGCTCGTGCCGGTGGTGCTAAGGCCGGTGAAATACACGGTGAAGAACGCGGTAGAGATCCCGGGCCAACCGAGTGCGTTGTAGATCACATAGCAGATCGTCGCGCAAAGACCCAGTTTCAGTGCATACAAGAAGTAGTCGTAATTGGTGAATGCGTCCGGAAGCAGCAGGCACTTGAGCGAGTCGCGCCAGGACCCGGTGGAAGGCACGGGTTGCGGCAACTTCGTCGTGGGTTCCGCTGCTCTCTCTTCGGTGGGGGCGGCCAGATTGTGCAGCGTCTGCTCGATACGATCCAATTCGCTGTAGCCCGCAATGGGAGAATCCCCGAGAATAGTCTGAACTTCCTTTAGCCGGCCTTCTTCGGCGAAAACAATCGCTTTCCCGATCCGTTCCAGCCGCGCCGGGTCCATCCGTTCAAAATCTTGAGTGACAGCAATTCCCGCGCCGAGCACGAGGAGCCGGTCCAGTGCGAGCGTCAGGGCTGCCAGACGCCTGCCTTCCTCTGCGGGGCACAGCTTGTCTTGTGATATGCGCTCGAGAAGTACATGAAGCTGTCCCCGGCCGGTGACTGCGTAGCGCCGCACGATGGCGGACTGACGATCGATTTCCTCGGCTGCCGCAGGGTCCGCCAACAATTGGAGCAGACGGTCGATGGCGGCGCATCGGGCCTTAATCTCGCGCCGCAACCTGACCAGCGGGTCGCTTCGGTTAAACAGGAACTCCACCACCAACGCGGAGAAGGCAACCGTCGCCAGCGTGCCCATCGGCCACAAAGAAAGATGGAGTATCTGCTCTGCCCGGATCTTGTATTCCCATAGCGAAATGACCATGTAGGTCAAGCATCCGAACGCCATCGGGAAGGCGGGGATCGCGCTCGTCCTGAAGAAAAACGCCGCCACAAACGTAAACACTGTCAGGCCCACTACCCGCGCCACCGGATGATCGCCGGTCGCGCCCATCAGCAGCAGGGCGGCCATGGTTCCCAGCCCGGCTCCGCTGAGCATGGTGAGGATGTCCCTTAAGCAAAGCTGGGGCGTCTCGTGCGAGGCCAGGAACAGCATGAACATCGAGGGCGCGATAAAGCCCACAGGCGGTTGCAGGATGAGCAGCAGCAGAGTAGCCAGCGCCGACATCAAAGCGAATCGTAAACTCCCCGCCATGCGGCCGGGAACGGGCGCCATTTCCCTCCAAAATCGATCCAGTTCCGAGACCTTCTCCCTGCTGAACAGTGACAAGGCTGTCACCTCACGATCGTGGTGGCTGTTTCCCCGATCCGGAACAACGCCGGGTCGGGATTTTGAACGCGAATGCGTACGGGAAACCGGGCGGCAATGTGGACCCAGTTCAACGTGTGCTCGATGTCGGGAAGACCGTTGCTGAGCCGCGTGTCGTCGGGAGCCAC
>Ga0335070_10004821_pt1 | contig 15818 bp, 14 predicted proteins | sample Lox_Sample_13_FD_206722 | JGI IMG/M metagenome (GOLD analysis project Ga0335070, IMG submission 206722) | Soil microbial communities from Loxahatchee National Wildlife Refuge, Florida, United States - Lox_Sample_1.3 | ecosystem: Environmental > Terrestrial > Soil > Wetlands | place: USA... | reverse complement strand
TGACGCAAAATCTCGCACTGACGCGGTCCGACAAGGACTATTATGCCCTGGCGCTGGGCAACGCGGTGTTAAGCGGCGGTTTCTACTCATCGCGATTCAGCGTCGATCTGCGGAAAAAGGCCGGTCTGGTCTATTCCGTCAGTGCTCAAATGGAAGCAGGCCGGACCCGTTCGGTCTACCTCGTAGATTATGCCTGCGATCCGCAGAACGTTGCCAGGGCTGAGGAGATTGCCAAGCAGGACATCAAGAACCTGCAAACGGCACCGCCGACCGACGAAGAGCTCTATCGCGCCAAGGCATTGCTGCTGCAACAGATTGTCCTGAATGAAGCGAGCACCGCCGAGATCGCTCGCGGCCTCCTCGACAGGCAGGATTTCGGCTTGCCGACGGATGAACCCTCGATCGCGGCGCGAACCTATATAAGCCTTTCGCCCGCGGCGGTTCAGTCCGCTTTTGCGAAGTGGATGCGTCCGTCCGATCTGGCGCGGGTGAGCGAGGGGCCGCCGCCGTAGGGGCGACCAGCTGGTTTGCGTTTTTTTTCGTAACGAGGCTAAGCTGACGCGTTGTCGAAGAATGGTTTTCTGATGCGATCGGCCGAGAGGCACGCTAATCGATCATCCGTCTCCGGCCAGCGCGACTGGTCGCTGCGCTCCGTTTTCACGACGTTTCTTGTGCTTGTGTTCTTCTCTCAGGGATATGCGGCGCAGACCCATATTCACATGTCACCCGCGCCCGAAGCGGGGTTTGCGCAACAAGTCCGGAACGCAGCAAATGCGACCCTCGGCCACATTCCAAGCGCACCACCCTACGACGACGAGGCGAGCTGCCCGCTTTGCCAGGCTTTCTTTCACGTCGGGACGTTCTTCCTACCTCCAGCCATCGGCCTTATCCTTCCGACGCAAGTCTTTGTCGTTACGACTTCGTCCCTGCGGGCGGCCCGTCTCGCCCACGTGACAACGCACAACTGGCATCAGCGCGCGCCCCCGGTATTCACAGCCCTCTAAAATCGAGCCGAACGCGTCGCCGTTCGGATGCGCTGTTCTCCGTCTCGAAGAGAATACGCGCGTAGCATTACGGCTTCGGCGTCGTCTGCCGAGCAGCCGAATCTCGCAAAGGGTTCGTGTGTGTCGTCCCTCGATGAAGACAGTAACGGCGAAAAACCGCCGACACAGTCGTGGCTGCTTGGAGCCGGCTTTCTTTTTGTCGCGCTCGTGCTGTTCGGCGCGGTCTGGCTCGGCGAAACTCCGGTGGCGCCTTTAGGCCGTCTGTTTTATCAACTCGCGGCGATATTTTTTCTTGGCGGAGCAGGACTTCTGGCGGCCTCGCTAACCGCGGCGGCGCGCCGTCGCGGACCGCCCGAACGTCACATCTTTGCGCGGCGCGGCGCGAAACCGCTGCTCGAACCATTTGACACGCTTCGGACTCTCTACGACCGATTGCGGCCGATTGCCGCCAATATCGACTGGCAGGGCGATTGGTACCCGATCCTGGCAGCATCGTTGCCAAGCCTCCTGGCCCTCTATGCGATTTATAGTGCCTGGACGATTGCTGGGCCTAATCCGTCTGATACGTTCGACGAATGGGTCGCAGTCGGCCTCATCATTGCGGCCTTTCCTGCCCTCGTGTTCGAGCGCCGTCTCGCGCAGCAGTCCGACCGACATGTGCCGGATGCGCCGTCGCTCGCGCGATTGTTCCGCGTTCCCATTTTGGCGTTCCTGGCGCTCGGCACGGCCGCCGGGTTGCGCTGGCTCGGCGTTTCGCAATGGCCGCTCATGGAGCATTTTGCCGACGTTGTCGTAGGCCTCGTTGCGGCGGAGATCGTTCTGCGCTGCGCCGCTTTTTTCTTCATCCCGCTGCCGCCGATCGAGACGCGTAAGAGTCCTGCCGACAGCGTCATCGCCGGCCTCATCCGTCTGCAGAGGCCCAATCTCGCCGCGTTCAATGCCACTGTGCGCGATCGGCTCGGTATCGACTTCGCGCGCAGCTGGGCGCTCGCCTATATCCGGCGCGCGGCGCTGCCCGTGCTGATGATCATGGCGCTCTTTTGCTGGCTTCTGACGGGCGTAACCGCGCTCGGGCTTAACGAACGGGCAGTCTACGAGGCTTTCGGCAGGCCGCAAGCCGTATTCACGCCAGGCCTGCATTTGCATCTTCCATGGCCTTTCGGCGTGCTGCGGCCGGTCGAATATGGCGTCGTCCGCGAAATTCCGATCGTGTTCGCCGCCAATGGCAGCGTCGCCGCCGATCAAACGGACGAATTTCAGGCCCGAGGAGGCGACATCGAGGGCGCGCCGCCGCCGAGCGCCGATCGTCTGTGGACTGCAGATCATCCTTCGGAGGCAAGCTATCTCGTGGCCAGCGCTTCGAACGGCCGGCAGAACTTCGAGGTCGCGGATATCGACCTGCGCATCGTTTATCGCATCGGCCTTTCAGACGACTCTGCGCTCGCCGCCGTCTACAACGTTTCTTCGCCCGAGACGATGGTCCGCGCGTCGGCCGGGCGCATGCTCGCGCGCTATTTCGCCAGATACACGATTGCGGACGTGCTCGGCCAAAATCGGGAAGCCTTTATCGGCGGTTTCCAGCGGGAGCTTCAGGCGAGGCTGGCGGCCCTCAATACGGGCATCGAGGTTATGGCGGTGGTCGTGGAAGCGATCCATCCGCCGTCCGGAGCGGCAGCGTCTTATCAAGGTGTTCAGGCGGCAGCTATCCGCGCGCAAGTCCTGATCGCGACGGCTCGCGCCAACGCGGTAACGGTAGTCAAGCAGGCGCAACAGACCGCGACCACGACACGAGACGAAGCGGCTGCCGCGGCGGCGGAAAACGTGGACGCCGCCAAGACGGCGACAGCTTTGTTCGCGGGCGATCGCCAGGCCTATGCCATCGGAGGCGCGTCGTTTGTTTTCGAGCGACGGCTCGAGCATCTCAACAAGGCACTCGCCAAATTGCCGCTCACTGTCATCGACCACAGAATCTCGCGCGACGACGCTCTTACGCTCGATCAGCGGCCCGGTCCCTCGGCCTACGTTCCCGACGAACAATAAAGGTTGAAGTCCATGGTCCACGACCACCATCATCATCACGGCGATCACGATCATCATCACGAAGATGGGCCGCCGATCTGGACCAATCGCCGGGTCATCATCGCCGCCATTATCGTCGGCGTGCTGTTCCTGTCGGCGTGTCTCGTTCAGATCAGCCCGGGAGAGGCCGTGGTGGTCACTCGCTTTGGGGATCCTGTCCGGGTGCTCGCCACACCAGGCCTGTCGCTCAAGTTGCCCGCACCGATCGACAATACGATCGCCGTCGACCTCCGTCTTCGCACGACATCCAGCGGGCTGCACGATGTGGGAACGCGCGATGGGTTTCGCGTTCTGGTGCAGGCTTATATCGCTTGGCAAGTTCCAGGCGACCCGGAACGCGTCCGCCAGTTTCTGCGCGCCGTGCGCAACCAACCGGCAATCGCAGCGGAGCAATTGCGCAGCTTCACCGGGTCGGCTCTGGAGATCACGGCGAGCAGTTTCGATCTATCCGATCTGGTCAACACGCAGCCGGGTCACATCAAGCTCGATCAGTTCGAAAACGCATTGCGGGCCCGGATGAACGAACAGGCCCTCAAGGTGTACGGCATCAGCGTACGGCAAGTGGGCCTCGAGCGCCTGACGCTGCCGGCCGAGACTCTGTCGGCGACGATCGAACGGATGAAGGCAGAACGGGAAACTGTTGCGGCCGAGCACTCAGCCGAAGGCCAGCGCGTTGCTGCTCAGATCGAGTCGAACGCCAGCCGTGACGCGCGCGTCGAAGTTGCGCAGGCCAAAGCGGACGCGGCGGATACGGAGGCCAAGTCGCGCATTGCGGCGGCGGAGATTTACAAGCAGGCCTACGCCAGCGATCCGCAGCTTTACACGCTGCTGCGTTCGCTCGATTCGCTCGACACGCTGGTTGGCACCAGCACGAGCCTCATTCTGCGCACGGACGCTGCGCCGTTTCGTGTTCTGGTGGATGGACCGAGCGCCTCTCCCGCTCCGGCCAAGGGGCGCAAATGACGACGGGCAGCAGTGCTGAGGACCTGCGCGAAGTCGGCCCATTGGGGCAGTCGATCGCCTACGCGTTTCGCTTCCTGTTCGCGGGCGTGTGCGTGATGGCAGCGATATGGTTCGTTTCGAACGTTCGCCAGGTGCCTCCGGATAGTCAGGCTGTCGTGATCCGTTTCGGCGCGGTGGCGCGCGTCCAGGGGCCCGGTCTTCTGCTTGCCTTGCCGCGGCCGATCGAAAGCGTAGTCGTGCTGCCGGGAAGGAGTCGGCAAATACCGCTGCCGATAACGCGCTTCATGGATGGGCAGACACAGGACATCGAGACGTCGCAAGGGTTCGATCTTGCGACCGATCCACGTCTCAACGCCGGCTTTCTTCTGACCGGCGATTCCTCGGTCGTACATTTGCAGGCACAGCTTTACTATCAGATCGTCGATCCGGTGGCCTATATGACGGCTGCGGATCATGTCGGAGCGGCGCTCCAACGCTTCTTCATCGCGAGCGCGATTTCCACGATCGCCGGCCGGGACCTCGATTCCATTTTGGTGGCGCGTCCCGAGATCGCTTCCAGCGCCAACGAAGCCTCGCGGCGAGAGAGATTGCGCATGGATTTGCTCAATGCCGTCAATCGGCGGCTGGACGAACTGGCCGGCTCGAATGCCGATCTGGGTGTTCGGGTGAGCCGCGTAGACCTTGTCCCGTCGATCCCGGCAGGCGCGAAATCGGCGTTCGACTATGTTCTGGTCACAATACAGACGGCGCAGACGAGCATCGCGACGGCCAACACAAATGCGCAGGTCACGCTGCAGGAGGCCAACCGCGACAAAGACCGCACGTTCACGGATGCGACCGCTGCTGCGGATGAGCGGATATCTGCCGCCAAGGTGAATTCGGACTCGATCGCGGCGCTCGGCCAGGAAGCCCAAGGCATGTCGCGAAGCATGCAGCTGTCGCGTCTTTACTACGACCGGATCGGCCCGTTGTTGCGCAAGGCCGGCCGGGTGCAGGCCGTAGATCGGACCGGCGCGGTGCATGTTCTGGTGCGAGGAGCTCAGTGATGAACATCGCCACGCCGCTGCCGGATGAACTGGTCCTGCTCAACGCATCCGAGAAGCGCAAGCTCGCATGGCGGCTGGCGTTGTCGCTGGCCGCCGCAGGCTGCCTCGTCATCTCGATCGGTCTCAAGCTCATCGAGCCAGCGCAAAGCGACGTCGCCGAGCTGGTTGCGGGAATCGCGGCCGTCCTGGTGGGCGTGCCGGCGCTTCTGGCAGCGTGGCGAAGCCTGCGGTCTCCCGATCTCCACGGCATCACCGATCAGCTCATTGCGCTCGCTTTCGTCGCGGCCTGGGTGAGTGGCGATCTCATCACCGCGACATTGCTGCCGCTGATCATGATGATCGGCCATATCCTGGAGGAACGCTCGCTGCTGGGCTCGCACGAAGCCATCCGCGCTTTGACGCGCCTGGCGGAGACGAGTGCGAGGCGGATCCGCGAGGATGGGAGTATAGAAGAAATCCCGGCTGCCATCCTTCGCAGCGGCGACCGCGTCGAGGTAAGGGCCGGGGATCGCGTCCCGGGCGACGGCATCGTCGAGACCGGCACGTCGAGCCTTGATACCGCTTCGATAACCGGGGAGTCGGTGCCGATGGACGTGACCCCCGGCGGCTCGGTCTTCAACGGCTCGATCAATCTCGACGGTCTTTTGATCGTGCAGATCGACCGGGTCGGTGAGGAAACCACACTCGGTCGCGTCATCGCCCTCATGCAGGAAGCGGAACGCACCAAGCCCGCGGTGACCCGGCTCCTGGAACGTTATGCCGAGCGCTACATGGTCTTCGTGCTTCTTCTTGCGGCATCTCTGTGGTTCCTCACCGGCAGCACAACGATCATGCTTGCGGTGCTGGTCGCATCGTGTCCCTGCGCTCTGGTGCTGGCCGCACCTGCGACGTCGATTGCGGCGATCGCGGTCGCCAGCCGGCATGGCATATTGGTCAAAGGTTCTGCGTTCCTTGAGCAACTGGCAACTGTCGATTCTATTATGTTCGACAAGACCGGCACGCTCACGCTCGGGCAATTGCGTCTCGTCGGTGCAACGCTTGCGCCGGGGACCGACCGTGAACACCTGATCGCGCTTGCAGGAAGCCTGGGCGCCGCCAGCAGCCATCCCGTCAGCCGCGCGCTCAGCGCATCGGTACCCGAACATCGGCGTCTCCATCTCTCCGATATCCATGAGACACGCGGCCTCGGCGTCACCGCGCTTCTGGGAAACGAACAGGTCGCGCTCGGCCGCGCCGAGCTGTTTCGGAGCCTGGGAATCTCGGCTCCGCCGCCTGACCACAACGGTCCCATTGCCGGCGTCTCGCAGGGTGCGAGTTTTCTCGGTTGGTTGCTTCTGGCGGACGAGGTGAGACCGGAGGCGAAGACGGCTGTGGCGGAGCTGAAGCATCTCGGTCTGCGGCGCTTGCTGATGATGACGGGAGATCGCGCGCCCGAAGCGCATCGCGTTGCCGCGAAACTCCAGCTTAGTGACGTGCACGCCGAAGCGCTCCCGGCCGAGAAAATGGGTTTCGTTCTCAACGAAATCGCCAAGGGCCATCGTCCAATGGTAGTGGGCGACGGTATCAACGACGCGCTGGCACTCAAGGCTGGTGCCGTCGGCGTCGCCATGGGCGCACAAGGCACGGACGTCGCGCTCGCTTCGGCCGATCTCGTTCTCATGAGCAACGATCTGCGCAGGCTCGGTACCTGTATCCGATTAAGCCGGCGCTGCCGCAGCACGATCCTCACCAACGTGGGCGTAGGGCTTGGCTGGACCGTGCTGCTCGTCGTGCTGGCGGCGGCTAATGTTTTTGGCGCGAGTGGGCCGCTCGCCGCCGCGGTTCTGCACAATGCGGGAACCATCGCGGTGATGGCGAACGCCGGACGTCTCTTGAAGTTTCAGGACAAGCCTCGGGACCATTAAGGGGGATAGTCTATGCATCCGTTCATCGTCCTGCCCATTGCGCTTGCGACCTGCGGGGCGACGATGATCGGCGGTCTGTTCGCCATCCACATGCGTGACCGTTTGCATTTGATCCTGGGATTCAGTGCGGGCGCGGTCATCGGCGTTGCGTTCTTCGACCTTATGCCGGAGGCCATTGAGTCGGCCAAGTTACTCAACGCGCGCGACATGCTCGCCATCGTAGCATTTGGCTTCTTCTTCTATGTGCTGCTCGACCGCATGGTTGCATTGCACAGCCACGACGGCCATCCGGGCCATCGTGAACGTCGTGGTTGGATCGGTGCCGGAAGCCTTTCGGTGCATAGCTTCATGGATGGTTTTGCCATCGGCGTTGCGTTTCAGGCGAGCCAAAGCATCGGATATGTCGTCGCGGCCGCCGTCCTGGTGCACGACTTTTCGGACGGACTCAACACCGTGAATGTGGTCGTCAAGAACGGGGCTGGCCGGAACGCTGCATTCGGCTGGCTGGTGGTAGATGCCCTAGCGCCCCTGTTGGGCGCTTCGGCAAGTCTTCTCATTGCGTTGTCCCAGAATGCCGTCGCGGTATTCCTTGCGATATTCTCTGGCTTTTTTCTCTACATCGGTGCGAGCGATTTGCTGCCGGAGAGTCATCACGCGCATCCACGTCTCTTTACGACGCTCTCCACATTCGCCGGAGCGGCATGTCTGTTCGTCGTCACGCGCGTGGCGGGCTAGAGACGAGTGCAGGCCGGTCGTTATTAAGCATTTGAATAGATTGGACAGATTCGTAGATTTCGTTGCGGCCGGGCCCACCGGGGGCATTTGAGTTTTGGGCGGTCCGAACCCCGAGCCCTCTCATGCGAGTTCGCCGACCGAACGCCAGTCTGGCGAAACGAAATTCACGATGATCGATTTGCGTACGCCGGCGATCGGTCGCTTCGTGAAGCCGTGCCATGTCTTCGAGCCCGGAATGAAGATAAGGCCATGGCCCTTCTCGTAAGGCACGGTCGCGACGCGCCGATGCTCCGGACCGGCATCGTAGATGTCCGTGCCGGCGTCGCGCAGCTCCTGCTCGCCGGAAAGGTAGATCAGGAGCGTAAAGAGCTTCACCGAGATATCCAGGTGGGGCTCGAGCCAGAAGCCGGTGACGTCCTGACAATATTCGATGCGCAACCGGCCTCCGGAGAGGTGTGCGCCGGTGACTGTTTCGAGTGTCGCAATAACGCCAGGTTCGCGAAACGCCGATGTCACGTCGCGACAAACCGGATAGCGGGCCTGATTTTCCGGGGAGAAAAAAAGACGTGACGAATTGTTGATCTCCCGTGTGCCATTGAAGATCGTGTCGCCCGGGACCGCTACCGGCAGTGCCGCGATGGTGTCGATCACCGATGGCGGGAGCGCGTCCTCGAGCAGCCAGTGGTCGTAAGGCGCGCGCGCGTGCCCGGCCCGAGACAGGCTGCCAAGAAAGTGCCGCGCAATCGCGTCCGGCGATCCTTGCTCGTTGTGATCGTCAGCCATTTCGCGTCCCAAGTCGTTTGAACGCCGCGGAGATCCTGTGCCGGCCGACATTTTTCGCGAGCGCCACGTCCGACGCCAGCCAGTTGAACATGATGTAGCGGCGCGGGCCTTCGTAAGAGGCGTGGCCGTGCCAGGAATTCTCCGTGCGCCTGAAGGCGACGAAATTGCCGCCCTCCGGCGCGATCTCGGCAATCCGGTTGTCCAGGTCCATGCCATCGCGCAGCAGCCTGAGACGCCCGCCGTCCGCGTCCCATCCCGCTTCGTTCAGATAGAGAAGGCACGTCGCGACCTTGTCCTTCGAGTCGTTGTGAATGCGGCCGTCGCGGGCCCGGCAGTACCCCCGCACGGTGATCATCAGCGGCAGGCCGGTCAGGTCGACGCCGAGTTTTTCGCCGATAAGAGTCTCGAGCGCGGGGCTTTCGATGTCGGCAAGGAGTTCGGCGAAGGCGCCGCCATATTTCAGCTCTGACAGCGGAAAGATTCCGGGACCTGGAATTGCGGGGAATGTCTCGCTCACCGCGGCGAGAGAAGCGCTGTCGAGTGCGTTCCGGGCGGTGAAATAGGGAAAAGGCTCGGCGAAGGCAGACGAGGCGGCAAGAGCGGACAGGTTGAGCACGGATAGATCACTGCTTCGGCACGGCATAACGCTAGCGGCGAGACGAAACGCGGCGATTGATCGAGATCAGTGAAAGTCAGCCTGCCGCATCTGGACGGTCCTCCTCGTCGTCGATGAGGATGCGTTCGGCATCGCCCTGAAGATCGTCATATTGGCCGCTGCCAAGCGTCCACAGAAGCACGCACAGCGCACCCAGCCCGAAGACGAAGGCCGCGCCGATGATGAGGGCCATGCCGTTCATCTCTGCCCTCCTCTCGCAAGGCGCAGGGCGTTGAGAGTGACGACAAGGGACGACGCGGCCATCGACGCGGCGGCAATGAGTGGCGAAACGAAGCCCAGTGCAGCGACCGGAATCGCGATGAGGTTATAGATGGCGGCCATGCCGAAATTTTCCAGAACGAGGGACCTGGCCTTGCGTGCCACGTCCACGGCTTCGACGATCGGCATCAGGCTGTCGCCGCGAAGGACCATGTCTGCGGCAAGCTGGCTTACATCGACGGCGCTTCCCGGCGCGATGGATACATGGGCGAGCGCGAGGGCGGCGGCATCGTTCAATCCGTCGCCAACCATCAGGGCCCGGCGTCCTTGCGCGCGCAGCGTCTGCATGCGGGCCGCTTTTGTCTTCGGATCGGCAGCCGCCTGCCATTGTGTGATATCTGCCTCGGCGGCAATTTCGGCGGCCGGCGCCTCACGATCGCCGGTCAGCATTTCGACGTCGATGCCGCGCTCTCTCAGCGCCGCAAGCATTGCGGCCGTGTCGGGGCGCATTCGGTCGCGGAACTCGAGACGAACGGGGGCCTCGTGGCCGGGTCGGAACCACAATTCGCTGGTGCTGCCCCGCACATCGAGTCCGCACCAGCGGGCGCTTCCAAGCTTCAGCGTCATGCCATGCATGTCGGCTTCAAGACCTGCACCGGCGGTTTCGCGAACGCCCTGCGCCACAGGCCCTTCGCCGGCGAAAGCCGCCAGCGCGCGCGCAAGCGGATGCCGGCTCGCCCGCGCAAGGCTCGCCGCCGCGTCGAGGATGTCACGCGGGATTTGGTCGCTGTTGACGAGCTGAGGCGTTCCCCAGGTCAAAGTGCCCGTCTTGTCGAAGACAGCGGTGTCGATTTCCGCGAGGCGCTCGAGCGCATCGCCGGATTTCACGAAGATGCCGCGACGGAAGAGACGCCCCGTCGCCACGATCTGGACGGCGGGGACGGCGAGACCCAATGCACAAGGACAGGTGATGACAAGAACGGTGATGGCGCCCGTCAGCGCGGTCACGAACGTTGCGCCGGTCCAGAGCCAGGACGCGAAGACGAGCGCCGCCAATGCCGTGACAAAGGGCACATAGGCGCGCGCGGCGCGATCAGCCAGTCTCACATAAAGGCTTCGCGTTTGCTGGCCGGCTTCGAGAAGGCGCGCCAGATCGGCCACCAGCGAATCTTCGACGCGCGCGGCGACGGCGAGCGTCACGGGTTTCCCGAGGATGATCGTCCCCGCGTGCAATGCGCCGCCGTGGGAAATTGCGACGGGTTCCGTTTCGCCGGTGACCAAGGATACATCAATGAGGCAGTCCTTGTCTTCCAGCGTTCCATCGGCGGGAACACGTTCGCCGCTCGTCAGGAATACACGATCGCCGGGCACGATCTCGCGCGCAGCGACGGTCTCGAGGTTCCCGTTTGGTTTGAAGCGGCGCGCGGGCTCCGCCTGCATGGCCAGAAGTTGTCGCGCCGCACCCCGCGCGCGGTCCCGCAAAAGGAAGTCGAGATACCGGCCGATTAACAGAAGAAACGCCAGCATCACGGCCGCATCGAAATAAATCTGCGTGCCGTGAACCATCGTCTGATAAAGGCTCAAGCCCAGCGACAGGGCGATGGCGAGGCTGATCGGCACGTCCATGTTGGTTTGCCGCTTGGCGAGGCTTTGGAAGGCCGAGCGGAAGAAGGGTTGGCTCGCGAAGAGCGTCACGGGCAAGGACACGGCGCCGGCGAGCCAGAAGAACAGGTTGCGCGTCGCCGCGCTCATCTCCGCGCCGCCGTACCATACGGCATCGGTGAGACCCATCACGAAGACGGTACCGAAGCCGGCGACGGCTAGGCAGCGCAGGAGGAACGTCTGCTCGCCCGCATCCGCGTCCTGCGATTGCGCCGCGTCGAATGGCTGCGCGTCGTAGCCGAGCGCGCGCACGCGGGCGATCACCTGCGCCGCTGAGACGGCATCGCCTTTCCAGGTCACCTCGAGCTTGCCGGTCGAGAGGTTGAGCCTCGCGTTGGCGACACCCGATATCCCGCGCACGCCGGACTCGATCTTTGCGATGCAGTTGGCGCAGTGGGCGCCGCGAACGGCGATGCCGAAACTCGACTGGCTCTGCTCCCGCCGCACGAAGCGGGAGAGATCGTCGTCGCCGTGCAGGTGGGATTCGGGAAATATCAGCGCACCCATAGCCGACGGCTCGCTTCGAAGGGTGTATCCTTGGCCGAACTCGTGACGACCACATCCCAGGCGCCAGGGCCGACGCCTGCGACCTCGGCCACATATTGACCGGTTCGCAATTCGATTAAGCGCAACGGATGGTCGCGCGTCTCGTCGGTCGGATGCCGCAATTCGCCGGAAAGCGCCATGTCATGCGCGGGCGCGCCCTTGCTGTCGCGAAGCGCGATATTAACTCGCACGTCTCCTGACGGCAGGCGCTCGGCGCCGATAGTGGCTGTCCAGCCGAGCCGCTTCTGCTCTGCGCGGCGCGCCAGCGTTTGTCCGTACTCGACACCCTGCAGATAAGGCTTCTGCTCATCCTCGCCCCGGAAGGTCGAGACTGCCGCGTAGACGAAATAGGCGTTGACGGCCATGATCGCAAGAAAGAAGGCCGACAGCCACGCAAGCACGCCACGGCCGGTGAGCTCGCCTGTCATCGTGGTTCTCCCGCTACAAAGACGGCGGCGACGTCATGGGATTCCTGATGGGCCGCGTCGCTGACGACGAAACGGATGTCCTGCGATCCCGCTTTCAAATCGTGCGGCGCGACCGTCACCAGCAGGCGGAGCGTGCGGACCTTGTCGGCTTCGACACTCAGCCTGACAGGCAACGAAGCACTCGGCACGCCGATCAAATCGACTTTGCTGGCGTGGATCCCCGTGAGCGACAGATAGAAATCGCGCGGCATGTCAGCGCGGTTCATCAGCTTCAACGTGTAACCGTTGCGCACCGAGCCGTCCGACAGCGTCACGAAATTGGGATTGCGGTCTCGGAACACGTCGAGCGCGATGGTCCGCCGCGTGGCCAGGCCGAACACCATGATCGCCGAGACGACCACAAGGACGGCGGCATAGAACACGGTGCGCGGGCGCACGAAACGCAACCGGGATGTCCCGCCTGCAATGCGGCGCATAACATTGGCCTCGGTGTCGTAGGCGATCAGACCGCGGGAGAGGCCGATGCGGTCCATCACGTCGTCGCACGCATCGATGCAGAGCGCGCAATTGATGCATTCAAGCTGCGATCCGTCACGAATATCGATGCCCATCGGGCAGGCGGCGACGCACTGGTTGCAGTCGATGCAGGAACCGCGGCCCTGCCAGCTCTGACCCTTCTTGTGCCGGCCGCGCGGCTCGCCGCGATCACGGCGGTAGGTGACCGCCAAGGCGTCGTTATCGGTCATAGCGCCCTGGATGCGCGGCCACGGGCACATGAAGGTACAGACCTGCTCGCGCATGAGGCCGCCCAGCGAATAGGTCGTGAAAGTCAATGCCGCGATCGCGCCGTAGACCGCCAGCGGCGCCGAGCCGCTCAGCAGCCCTTCGGCCAGTTGCGGTGCGTCGGTGAAATAGAACACCCACGCGCCACCAGTCAGCACCGCGATCACGAGCCAGACGGCATGTTTGGCGGCGCGCTTTGCAACCTTGCCTGCCGACAGTGGCGAAGCTGCCAGACGGATACGGGCGCTGCGGTCGCCCTCGATAATGTTCTCGACGAGAATGAAAAGGTCGGTCCAGACCGTCTGCGGGCAGGAATAGCCGCACCACAGACGCCCGAAAAGCGACGTCACGAGAAAGAGCGAGACCGATGCAATGATCAGAAGGCCGGTGATGTAATAGACTTCCTGCGGCCAGATCTCGAGAAAGAAAAAGTAGAATCGCTCATGCGCAAGGTCGACCAGGACCGCCTGGTTCGGCGCGTAGGGGCCGCGATCCCATCGAAGCCACGGCACCAGATAGTAGATGCCAAGTGTGATCGCCATGACGATCCATTTTATCCGTCGAAACCGGCCATGGACCATTTTCGGATAGATCGGCACGCGTGCCTTGTAGAAACGGCGATTGGCGGCGCTGTTGCTGGCCAGCGCGTCGGAGCGCGCGACGCCTTCGGCGGCCATGTCCGCCGAATGTTGGTCCGGTATGGTCGTGCGCAGGTTCACGACACCATCTCCCGTCACTCGCCGCCGCCGAGGCTGTGCACATAGATGGCGAGAGACTTGATCGTTTCGGGCGACAGTCGCCCTTCCCATGTCGGCATCACACCGCCATGGCCGTTCCAGATCTGATCGTGAATGTCTTCGCGGCGCGAACCGTAGAGCCAGCCGGAATGGATGGTGAGATTGGGCGCGCCCATGCTGCGATTGCCTTTGCCTTCGGGGCCGTGACAGGTCGAACAATTGTCTGCGAACAGTTTGGTCGCCCGCTTGACCGCGGCTGCATTGGATGGTTGAGCGCGCAGATGAAGGACGAACTGCGTCAGGTCGTCGATCTGTGTCGGCTTCAATATGCCGTCGCGCCCGAAGGACGGCATCTGAGACTGGCGTGTGTCGGGACTCGTGGAACGCACACCGACGGTGATCGTATGCTGGATGTCCTCGAGCTTGCCGCCCCAGATCCACACATCGTCGTTCAGATTGGGGTAACCGTGACCACCCTGGCCGCCGGCGCCGTGGCATGGCGCGCAGTTGTCACCGAATGCGGCCTTGCCCTCGGCAAGCGAGAACTGAAGCAGATCCGGATCCTTCTCGATCTCGCGAAGGCTTGCATGCGCAAGCGCAGTCTCCTTCGCGGCGCGGGCGGTCTTGAGAGCGCGAACGGCGGCCATCGCGTCTTCGCGCGCCGAGTGATTGAGGAGCCCGTGCGTGTAGCCGCCGAATGTCGGCCAGGCCGGCATCAGGATCCAATAGCCGACCGAAAATGCGATGCAGGCATAGAAAAGCCACAGCCACCAGCGCGGCAGCGGTGTGTTCAGCTCCTTGATGCCGTCCCACTCATGACCGGTGGTTTCGGTTCCGGAGACGTCGTCGATCTCCTTGTTGTCGTTCGACATCAAACCTCCCCGTCGTCGTCGAGCGGAATGCGGGCAGCCTGTTCGAACCCGGCCTGATTGGCCGGCCACAGCGCATAGGCGAAGGCGATGGCGAACATGATCATGAAGTAAACGGCGCCCCAGCTCTGGACGAAGGCAAGCACGTCTTCATAGGCCCAACGTTCCACGAGCTATCTCCGGTTTTCCGGCGCGCCGGCCTGATAGGTCTTGAAGTTCACCATTGTGCCCAGCACCTGCAGATAGGCGACCAGCGCATCTGCCTCGGTGATCGTCCTGCCGCCGAAATCATGCGCTTGGGCGTTGGGGTAGCGCTTCTTGAGCGCGTCCACGCCGTCGCCGTTCACATTGGCCTGCGCCTCAAGATCCTTCATTGCATTGGCGATATCGGCATCCGAGTAAGGCACGCCCACCGTGCGATTTGCCCTCAGCTGATCCTCGATGTCGCGATAATCGAGCGGCGTCTCAGCCAGGAATTTGTAAGGCGGCATGATGGATTCCGGCACCACACCGCGAGGATCGGTGAGATGGGCGAACTGCCATTCGTCGGAATATTTTCCGCCGATTCGCGCAAGATCAGGACCGGTGCGCTCCGATCCCCACTGGAAGGGATGGTCGTACATACTTTCCGCGGCGAGGCTGTAATGGCCGTAGCGTTCGACCTCGTCACGCAGCGAGCGGATCATCTGGCTGTGGCAGAGATAGCAGCCTTCACGGATATAGATGTTGCGGCCGGCAAGCTCGAGCGGCGTATAGGGTCTGACGCCGCCGACCTTTTCGATCGTGCCGTTGATCCAGAACAGGGGCGCGATTTCGACCATCCCGCCGATCGCGACGACGATGAGGATGCCGATGAGCAGCAGCATCGAATTGCGTTCGAACAGTTCGTGTCTCATTGGGCGGGCTCCGCGGCGAGGGCCGGGCCAGGCGTTGCAGGCATCCCGGATGCCGCCGGCACTGCGCCGGTGGCCGTCCTCCATAGGTTGTAGGCCATGATCAGCGCGCCGCCGAGGTAAAGCGCGCCGCCGATCGCACGTATGATGTAATAGGGATGCATCGCCTGCACGGATTCGACGAAGGAATATTCGAGGAAGCCGTAGTCGTTATAGGCGCGCCACATCAGACCTTGCATGATACCGGCGACCCACATCGAAGTGATGTAGAGCACTATGCCGAGCGTGGAGATCCAGAAATGCCATTCGACGAGCGCGTTGGAATAGAGGCGTTCCTTCTTCCACAGCCACGGCACGAGACAGTAGATGGCGCCGAAGCTGACATAACCGACCCAGCCGAGCGATCCCGAATGGACATGGCCGATCGTCCAGTTGGTGTAATGCGACAGCGCATTGACCACATTGACCGACATGACCGGACCTTCGAACGTGCTCATGCCGTAGAAGGCGAC